>Ga0163153_10004733_pt1 | contig 16769 bp, 12 predicted proteins | sample OliLakLV19MP6IB1_FD_148629 | JGI IMG/M metagenome (GOLD analysis project Ga0163153, IMG submission 148629) | Freshwater microbial mat bacterial communities from Lake Vanda, McMurdo Dry Valleys, Antarctica - Oligotrophic Lake LV.19.MP6.IB-1 | ecosystem: Environmental > Aquatic > Freshwater >... | reverse complement strand
GCATCTACGCGGCCATTCCATTTGCGGTCGGGGTAGAGGTAGGGTTTGCTGCCCAGCAATTCAGGCAGGGAGCCATAAGGCGTTCCAAAAACAGGGCAGCCGAAATACAGGCTTTCGATGATAGTCAATCCGAAAGGTTCGTGCCACAACACCGGAAAAATCAAGCCTTTGGATGCCTGTAAAATGGCATTTTTACCGTCGCCGCCCAGCATGCCGTGGAAGCGCACCTGTGGCGAAAGTGTAATGCGCAGCCCCATACTGAAATTCACCCGGCTCCCGCCGATCACGTGCAGCCGGACGCCGGCTTTGTCAGCCACGTCGATGGCGCCGCGCACGTTTTTGACGCGCCAGGCTGCATTGCCCAGAAAGTGGAAATACAGCCGTTTGTTTTGAGTCATCGGTTTCCCGTAGTCGTCGAAGTCGATACCATTGTACACAAACACTTCCGCGCCATGTCTTTTGGCGTGGTTGTGCGAGATAAAAACAGTGTTTCGGTGAAAGGTTTTTGCACTGCTGCTGTTGCCGTGTACGGTTGTAATATGCGGTACTGGCAGGGTTTCGTCCATTTCAAAATGGAAGTGGGCCAGGTCGGTATCGGGTGGAATCTGCGCAGCAAACGTTTTTTTGTCGTCGATTTCTATGATATTGGCAAACGGGCACTCGGAACCTTTTTTTACCAAATAGGTAACGTCGTGGCCCATTTTGCACAGTTCTTTTCCCAGCCACCAGATGATGCGCTCGGTGCCGCCATAGGCATGAACTGGTATGATCGTATTATTGGCGATTAAAATTTTCATTGCTTAATGCTTCTTGCCCTTTTCCTTTTCACTTAAAAACCTGTTTCGGGCGGGATTTTATTTGTTTGTTGCAAATGTCAACAATCAATGGAACATCCTTGCCTGTATGGGGCATAAGAATTTTTGCATCTGGATTGCAAATGCTTACAGTCGGGGATAACTGGTTTGAAAAGTCAGGATGTTTTGCGGACATCGGTTTTGGGCTGTTGAACAAATCTTTCGTTCAAAACCACTTTGGAATGGATATTCCCCGCAGACACCGTTCCTTAAACGGGTTGATAACAGGCTCATTACATTTTTTTTACAAAAAAGTATTCCCGAAACAGGCAGCTCGACCGCACTTTCCCGACCTTTGCCGGGAAAAACACCTTATGCAAGACCCGGAAGAAAATAAAAGTCTGATTTCGCAACAGGAATTAAACGCTATTGCGCGTGATAATTTTCTGCAACAAAAAGCGGAGAAAGCGGCCATTGTAAAAGACTGGTTGCCGCGTTACACGGGCATGCCGCTTGAAAAATTCGGAGAATACATTTTGTTAGTCAATTTCGGAGGCTATGTGAAAGCCTTTGCAGATCAGCACGATGTGCCGATTTATGGCTCCGACCGTCCCATGCAGGTAGCGACTTCGGAGGGTATTACCATCATCAATTTTGGAATCGGCAGCCCGAATGCGGGCCTTGTCATCGACCTGCTGGAGGCCATTCACCCCAAAGCCGTGCTGTTTCTGGGTAAATGCGGCGGCCTCAAATCCAAAAAGAATATTAATGGCGACCTGATTCTGCCCATCGCTGCCATCCGCGGTGAAGGAACCAGCAATGACTACCTGCCGCCGGAAGTACCTGCCTTGCCGGCGTTTGCCCTGCAAAAAGCAGTGTCCACCACCATCCGCGATTACGAACGCGACTACTGGACGGGGGTGGTGTACACGACCAACAAACGCGTCTGGGAACACCGGGAAGACTTCAAACAAAAATTGCGCGACCTGCGCTGTATCGCTATCGATATGGAAACGGCGACCATCTTTGTAGCGGCATTTAAAAATCAGATGCCCGCCGGCGCCCTGCTGCTCGTCAGCGATATGCCCATGACCCGCGAGGGTATCAAGACCGAAGCCAGCGACAAGATCGTAACGGCTAATTTTGCACAAATGCACCTGTCCATCGGGGTGGATTCATTGAAACAATTGATGAATAAGGGGCAAACGGTGAAGCACTTACGCTTTTAAGTCCGAAGTCCGAAGTCCGTAGCAAGTGCGAAGTCGTCAGTCCGAAGTCCGTAGAGTGCACCGTTCCACACTTGGGTTTCCAAAACATGAAACGGTGGACTCTAAAAAACACCAAGAGCGGCGCTGATGCGTCTGTTGTTAGGAACGGGAAGACCAAGCGAGGCAAAATGGATTGCCCGGGCTTTATCTTTTTTGTTCTGCTACTTTTTTTGACTGCTTGGAAGTTTCAAATGAGTCTGTTACATTTGCTTTAATGTAACTATACAGCCGCCACTATAAAAATGCAAGGTGTTGGCTATCAATGAAATGACTAACCCGGCGTTTTAACGCCGGGTTAGTCATTTCATTGATTTTCATCACTTTATATAAATCTGTAGGCGGCTGTATAGTTACCTAGAGTTAGATATTTCATCAATTGGCCCAGGCTCAAACATATCCTCCTTGGAGATATGGGGGAGTAGCAATCCGCCTTGTTCCGCCTTGGAATCCCCCTTAACACCTGTTGCAAATAATTGTGGTGTTCCAACAATCTGTCCGTCAGGCAGTATTTTTGACCCCGTTTGTGTAACTGTAATTTCACCAACATCTATTGGTACATCATTGGAACCGGATTTGCAGCCCGCATTCCCAATTTCTCCTTTCCAATGGAGATATGCTTTGTGGAAGACAACGACATCTGGCTCTGGGGTGCAAATTTAGGTATCCAGATTCGCGGCTCCAGGACCGTGCGCGTGAGCGAAAATACCGTTCATTTCGAGAACAGCAGCCTCAACATCGCAGGTATCGACTTGCAAGGTGCAGGCGACCTCGACGTGCGCTGCAACGATGTGATCGGAATCAACCAGAACCAGGGATCGGCCAATATACCAATATCGCCCTGCGGATAAACAACTGCGATGCTATCCAGTACGGCGACAATCACTTCAATAATACCCGCATCGGCGCACGCTTCGAAAACGCCTGTTTGAATACGTTTTTACGGGCGAATCATTTTACGGCGCATCAGAACGGAATACTGCTGCGAAGCAGCCTTAACATGAACGACCAGGTACACGCCGGGAATCGCTTCTTTTCCATGACGGCCCCGGATCGGGGAGCGGTGCGGGAATTTGGCCCGGAAACCGACTTTTTCGTACATACTACGGCGGCGCCTTTCTGGCCGCCGAATCCATTGCCATCGTTTGGATTTATCATTCCGCAATCCGGCGGCTCTCCCTGGACCCCTGGCCTCGATTTCTGTCAACTCACTCTCGACCCTTTGGATGACAAAAACGACAAGGACATCGAAATAGCGAAAGGTGAAGGCGAAGGCGCGGGCGCCCTGCCCTGGATGGCAGAAAAACAACTGTACCGCAAACTGCGCCTGCATCCGGAGTTGCTGGAAGAGGCGGAAGAATTAGAGGATTTTAAAAACGAGCAGGCAGGTGCAGCCTTGGGGCTTTTGGACGCCATAGAAGAGAAGGCCTTACAAATGACAAATCCAGGGACTGCTTTATCGATTGCTCTGCTCGATCGGGAAGAAGAAGTACATGCTTATCTGGCACAGTTACAAAAGATGGAATCGGAATACTTGAGCGCTCCAGACTATGAAAACTTGGATGAATTGAACGACTACAAGTCTTCCATCAGTACACTGGGTGATTCGTTAATGGATTTGGTACTGCAATCGCGTACCGCAATTTTGGATTATCGCACACCACTGCTGGCACAGGCGATCATACAAAATGCCGGAGTAAGTGGCACAGATGCCTGGATCAGCAATGAAAAAACGGTTAATGATATCTACTTACAAACCGTAGCGCAGGGCCTGTCCATTGGGACGACACAATTGGCGATACTGTCATCTATAGCGATCCAATGCCCGGAAACCGATGGCGACGCGGTGTTTAAAGCGCGTAGTTTGTATACCGGTATCGACTGGACGGCTTTTTATGAGGCTGATAATACCTGTGGTGGGAATAATATACAGGAAGGTAGTGAAGAACGAAGTGTAGAAAAGCAACCCACAGGTAGCCCCGCATTACTACAGATCATACCCAACCCGACTTTCGATATTTTCCAGGTTCACCTTTCTGCTCCTGAAGATTTTGAAGGCTCCATTGTCTTACGCGACCTTTCTGGCAGAACAGTGCAGAAAGTTCCTGTTTTCACAACAGGAATCGTTCAACTCATTCCTCCATCTGGTTTATCGGGCTTATTCCTATGCCAACTCGAAGGCGTAGATAGTAACGTGCTGGACCGTCAGAAAGTAATCATTCTGAAATGATTTTTTCTAATTATCCCGCCGGTGACTTTGTTATCGGCGGGATTAATTTTTGAAATATGAAAATTGAATTTTTACTGCCCATTCTGTTGTTGCTTTCCGGTGGCGTCCTGGCGCAGGTATACCCCAAAGCAGACTATGTGTGGGTAACAGGCCCTGGTAATCATCCGCCGGAATTCGGAGGCGATACCCAAATAAGAGTAGATTTTAATACAGGAACTGCTGTTTTCACTCCCGACACACTTGCCTTTCAAATATACCCTAACTATAGCGGCATCTGTGATAGTACGGGAGAGTTGTTGCTGTACTCCAACGGCTTTGCCGTCGCCAACCGCGAGCACCAGATTATAGAAAACGGCGATACCCTGATGATCGATGCTGCGGCGTTTGCATTGTTCGGTCTTTCGGAGTTGCCTGCCGGAACGCTTATACTGCTCAACCCACTCGACAACGGCATTTACTACCTCTTCCACGAGGAAATCCAGTTGGGGTATAACTGGGTCTTTAATAATCCAACCTATCGCGTACAACGCATCTACCTGACCACGATCGATATGAATGCCAACGGCGGGCTGGGCAAGGTGATTGAAAAAAACAAGGTGATTACGTACGACCCCCTGTTGCTCGACGATGGCAAAATACTGGCCGTTCGGCACGCGAACGGGCGCGACTGGTGGGTGACTGTGCCGCGTTTCAACTCCAACAAAATCATCCGATTCCTGCTGACGCCGTCAGGCATTCAGTTTCAACCTGATGCGCTGCTCGATATGGTACAGTACCCTGGCAACCAGGGCCAGGCTTCTTTTTCGCCCGACGGAAAGTTGTACGCCAGCATAACCCTCAAAAACCAACCCGGCATGCCGCCTCAACAATACCTGTATGTCATGCACTTTGACCGCTGTGATGGCACTTTTTACGACCAGATTCGTATTCCGGTAGCCGATTTTACATACGGGGTGTTTTTTTCACCAGATTCGAGGTATATGTACCTGGCGCATGATGACGGCATAAAACTGACGCAATACGATGTGACAGTACCCTACTGGCCTTCTACCGGAATTGTAGTACAGGAATGGAACGGAACGGAAGACCCCTTTCCTACTGTGTTTGGATACGGATATCCTGCTCCTGATGGGAAAGTTTATTTTGTAGGCGGCAATGATGTTCAGGTCATTCACATCATACACCAGCCCAACCAACGGGGCCTCGCCTGTCAGGTACAGCAAAATGTAAAACTGCCAGCCTTAAACTTCGTCACCATCCCCAACTTCCCCAACTTCCCCAACTTCCGCCTCGGCCCCGTCGATGGCACGGAATGCGACTCCCTGGGCCTCGACAACATCCCTGTGGCGCACTGGCGCTACGAACGTGATACCCTGAATCCATTAACGGTGTATTTTACGGATTAAAACGGATTTTTATTACGACTTCTCCTCAACCCTTAAAACGCCCAGCCGTTCGCCTTCAGCAGTGCCTCAGCTACCACACGCCGTTTCACTTTCACGTTCACCGCGGGGTATTTTGTGAAGCGTTTGAGGCCCATGAGAAAGGTTTTCAGCAGGTCGCCTTCGGCAAAAGAAGCCAGGGCGTCGGTGGCGTTTTTACCCATGCGGGCAGTGGCGTCGTGGAAGAACACCTGCAACATGGCGTCGTACACTTCCTGCGGTTGTTCTTTCGGCAGGTTCACTAATTTTTGGACGCGCAGCAACATGGATTCCGCTGCGTACAGGTCGATCAGCATATCCGCGCAGTTCATCAGGATTTCCTGTTCGTCTTTCAGGTTCAGTTTGCCGTCCATCTGCATTTTGGCAGCGCCGCCGGCGACCATCAGGATGATTTTTTTGAAGTCGGCGAGCGCTTTTACTTCTTCCGCATAAGCGCCTTCTAATTTTTCCATGGAAGGCATGGAAGTCAGTTCTTTTTGTACTGCCCAGGCCGGCCCGACGATGTCTAATTTGCCTTTCAGCGCGCGTTTGAACAACTGATCGACCATCAGCATCCGGTTGATTTCGTTGGTGCCTTCGTAAATGCGGTTGATCCGGCTGTCGCGGTAGGCGCGGGCAGCGCTGTATTCTTCGCTGAATCCGATACCGCCGTGGATTTGCACGTTTTCATCCACGCAGTAGTCGGTCACTTCGGAGCCGATAATTTTCAGGATGGAACATTCGATGGCGTATTCTTCTGCGGCTTCGAGCATCGCCTGGCCGTAGGATTGTCCGGCAGCATCTTCTTCCGCTTTTTTATCGGACATCAGTTGGGACGTGCGATAAGCAGCGCTTTCGGCTGCGAAATTGCGGATGGCCATTTCGGCTAATTTATACTGGATAGCGCCGAAGTTGCCAATCGACTGGCCGAATTGATGGCGTTCATTGGCGTAACGGGTGGCCATATTGATCACCTCCTTGTTGCCGCCGATACACATCACGCCTAATTTGTAGCGACCGATATTCAGGGCGTTGAAAGCAATGAGGTGGCCTTTACCGATGTCACCCAAAACGTTTTCAGCAGGGACTTTGGCATTTTCAAAAAATACCTGGCGGGTAGAAGAACCTTTAATACCGAGTTTGTCTTCTTCGGCGCCCAGCGTGATGCCCTGCGTGTGTGCATCTACGATGAAACCCGTGAATTTATCGCCGCCGATTTTCGCAAAAACAATAAACACATCGGCGAAACCGGCGTTGGAAATCCACATTTTTTGACCGCTCATAACATAGTGGGAGCCGTCGGCGCTCAGGTCGGCGCGGGTTTTAGCCGCCAGCGCATCCGAACCCGAGCCAGGCTCCGTCAGGCAATAAGCAGCCTTGAGTTCGCCGGAAATAAGTCCGGGCAGGTATTTTTGTTTTTGTTCTTCCGTACCAAAATACAGGATAGGCAGCATGCCGATACCGGTGTGAGCTGCAAACGACACGATAAAGGAACCGGCAGGGCCGAATGCTTCGGAAATAACCGTATTGGTATTGGTGTCCATTTCTGTACCGCCATATACGGTAGGCATGTGCGCGCCGAGCAGACCCAGATCACCCATTTTTTTGAGCAGCGAAGGCGCCAGTCCCGGCTCCTGTTTTTCCAGTCTTGCTCTGACGGGGTCAATTTCGTTTTTGATGAAGTCGATGGACATTTGTTTGACCATCAGTTGCTCTTCGTTCAGTTCTTCAGGGATAAATACGTCTTCTGCGCGACTATCGCGGATCAGAAATTCGCCGCCATTGAGTACGTCTGTTGCTATAACTGTTGCTGCCATGGGTAAATAGTATTGTTTGTATCTGGAAAGTGAACGATATGTTTAGCGAATTTTCGCTGCAAAGATAATGGGGGTTTTTGAATTAGTCAAGGGTGGGGAAGATTTTTTTAGGCCTCACCCCCCGGCCCCCATAGCCATCAACTTAAGGCCTCGGAGAGGCCCAATGTTTGTAGACTTGATCGGCTTTATTTGAAACGGGGGCCTCGGGGAGGCCTAACGTTTATGGTTCCTGGTGACAATAAATCTCCTAATTCAATACATGTTAGGCCTCTCCGAGGCCCAAGCGTGGGTATCTTGGCCGGTTCTACAAACGTTGGGCCTCTCCGAGGCCTTAAGTTGATGGCTATGCCCCCGGCCTCCTCTCCGACGGAGAGGGGGCCGGGGGCATAGCCCAAAACCGGAAAATAATATTCTGTTTCCACCCACATTACCGGCCCGAATCGGAATGATTATCAAAAATTGATATTCCGTTAACAAAATAGGCCTTGTACTTTTCTTTTTTTCCGTTAGATAAAACCTTACCTTTGCGGTTCATTTGAAAGTGGGTGTGTTTTTCCAATAATTTGGGCATTTATCCGAAATTTTGGAAAAAATTCTGATTCTTGAAATCAAAACACCGGCTACCAAATATCATTTTTCAAAAATTAGATAAACCACCCCATACACACCACTTTTAATTTTCGATGAGAGATATTCGTAATATTGCCATTATTGCCCACGTCGACCACGGCAAGACCACCCTTGTTGACAAACTGATCCACGCATCCAAGTTGTTCAAAGAACACGAGATCACCGGGGATTTGATTATGGACAGCAACGACCTTGAACGCGAACGCGGGATCACCATTTTGGCAAAAAATGTAGCGATCCAGTACAAAGATGTCAAAATCAACATTATTGACACGCCCGGTCACGCCGACTTCGGTGGCGAGGTAGAGCGTGTGCTCAATATGGCCGACGGTGTACTGCTGCTGGTAGACGCTTTTGAAGGCCCTATGCCACAAACCCGCTTCGTATTGCAAAAAGCCTTAGAAATGGGCAAAAAGCCGATCGTTGTGGTGAATAAGGTGGACAAACCCAACTGCAACCCCGATCTGGCGCACGAGCAGGTATTTGACCTGATGTTCTCGCTCGAAGCCACGGAAGAACAACTCGACTTTCCGGTGATCTTCGGTTCGGCCAAACAAGGCTGGATGGGGCACGACTGGAAAAATCCGACCTCAGATATCACCACTTTGCTGGATGATATTATCAAATATATCCCCCCGCCGAAAGTTTCGGTGGGTACGCCACAGTTGCTGGTTACTTCGTTAGACTATTCCAGCTTTATCGGCCGTATTGCAATTGGCAGGCTGAGCCGCGGCAAACTGACTTCGAATCAGCCCGTTTCACTGGTTAAAAAAGACGGTACGGTGCAAAAACACCGCATCAAGGGCCTGTATGTATTTGATGGCTTAGCCAAAAAAGAAGCGGCAGAAGTGGAAGCAGGCGACATCTGCGCCATTGTTGGTGTAGAAGGATTTGAAATCGGCGATACGATTGCCGACTACGAGAACCCGGAAGCGCTCGAAACGATCAACATCGATGAGCCGACCATGGGTATGCTTTTTACCATCAATGACTCCCCGTTTTTTGGTCAGGAAGGCAAATTTGTCACCAGCCGCCACGTGCGCGAACGTTTAGAGCGCGAATTAGAAAAAAACTTAGCCATGCGCATGGAAGAAACCGATTCGGCCGATTCCTTTATGATATACGGACGCGGGGTTTTGCACTTGTCTATCCTGATTGAAACCATGCGTCGCGAGGGTTATGAACTGCAAATTGGTCAGCCACGTGTTATCATTAAACAGATCGACGGCCAAAAACAGGAGCCGATGGAAGAACTGACCATCGACGTACCGGAAGTGTCCAGCGGCAAGTGTATAGAATTGGTGACGCGCCGTAAAGGTGTGATGACAAGTATGGAGCCCAAAAGCGACCGCTTTTTGCTGCGTTTCAGCATGCCTTCCCGCGGTATTATCGGTCTTCGTTCCAATTTGCTGACCGCAACACAGGGTGAAGCTGTTGTAACGCACCGCTTTGTGGGTTACGAACCCTGGAAAGGCGAAATGCCCAGCCGTCAGAACGGTTCGCTGATCGTGATGGAAACCGGCACGGCCATTCCGTACTCTTTGGATAACCTCCAGGATCGCGGTACTTTTTTCATCGATGCAGGGGAAGAAGTGTACGAAGGCCAGGTGATTGGTGAAAATAACCGCCCGGGCGACTTGGTGGTCAACATTACCAAAACAAAAAAATTGACCAATATGCGTGCTTCCGGCTCCGATGATAAAGCCTCGCTGCCACCGCCGCGCCGCTTTTCCTTAGAAGAAGCGCTCGAATATATTCAGGATGATGAGTATGTGGAAGTTACACCCCGTAACATCCGTTTGCGTAAAGTTTATCTGAAAGATTTCGAACGCAAGAAATCGGAAAAAAAGGTGGCTATTGCCTAACTATAGTCAAGTTTGAGTGGTTTGACCCTCCTTCGCCTAAAAAGGCTTCTGCGGGTAAAGGTTTGATGGTTTGAATATATGATTATCAGTTAGTTGAAATTCCGCTTCGTTCAAAACCACTTTGCGTTGACTATAAAAGTGCAAAAGGGCAAAAAGCAAAAGGCAATGAAAGCCGGTGTTGCCACACAGTTGCCCCCATTACTTTTTTGTTTGAAAAGTAAATCCTTATTTTCAGTTATCGTTTGCCGAATAATTATATTTTTGCAGCCATTTTTGCGGGTCATTTCCGCGAAAATGGCTGCAAATGCGATAACAGGTAGGTATTATCCTGTCTAAAAGCCCAAAATCAAAAAAAGGAAACGGGTAATTCCCGCCCGGAACAACAATAAAATCCGGCTCCCGTTGTTCACTTCACCGAATTATGCGCACAAAACTTTCTCAATTCAACTTTAACCTGCCAAAGGAACTCGTTGCCCAGTATCCAAGCGAGGAACGCGACCAGAGTCGCCTGATGGTGGTACATCGCCAAACCGGCAAGGTAGAGCACAAGGTTTTTAAAGACCTGCTCAACTACTTCAATGACGGCGATGTCATGATTTTTAATAATACGAAGGTCTTTCCTGCCCGTTTATTCGGTCAGAAAGAAAAAACGGGTGCGAAAATCGAGGTTTTTTTGCTTCGCGAACTCAACCACGACGCCCGTCTGTGGGATGTACTGGTCGACCCTGCCCGTAAAATCAGGGTTGGTAACAAACTCTACTTTGAAGACGAGCACGGCAACGACGCTTTGGTGGCAGAAGTAGTGGATAATACGACCTCCCGCGGCCGTACGATTCGCTTTCTATTCGACGGTACGGATGATGATTTCCAGAATGAATTGCTCAAATTAGGCAATACGCCGCTACCCAAATACATTGAAAGGGAGCCGGAAGCCGTCGACCGCGAGCGTTACCAGACTATTTATGCCAAGGAAATCGGCGCCGTCGCGGCGCCTACTGCCGGCCTGCACTTCAGCCGTGAACTGATGAAACGCCTTGAATTGAAAGGAGTGAACTTCGCAGAACTGACCCTGCATATCGGTCTGGGCACTTTCCGCACCATCGACGTGGAAGACCTGTCCAAGCATAAAATGGAAGCGGAATACTTCAAAATTTCTGCCGCAGCCGCTGAAACGGTGAATAAAGGCCTCCAGAACCATAAAAAAGTGTGCGCCGTGGGTACTACCGTGATCCGCTCTGTCGAAACAGCCGTTTCTGCCGAGCACATGCTGAAACAAGTCGAAGGATGGACCAATAAGTTTATTTATCCGCCATACGAATTCAGTATTGCCAACAGTATGGTGACCAATTTTCACCTGCCGAAATCCAGCCTTTTGATCCTGGTTTCTGCATTTGGCGGTCTCGATCTAATCATGGACGCCTATAACGAGGCGGTAAAAGAAAAATATCGTTTCTATAGCTATGGCGATGCCATGCTGATTTTATAAAAAATCCTGAACCTTTCAAAAGAACGGCGAACTATGTATTGGACACTTGAATTAGCCTCCCACTTAGAAGAAGCCCCCTGGCCGGCCACCAAAGATGAACTGATAGATTATGCCATCCGTTCCGGTTCGCCCAGTGAGGTTATCGATAACCTGGAAGAACTCGAAGACGACGGCGAAATGTATGAAGGCATTGAAGACATCTGGCCGGATTACCCGCGACACGACGACTTTTTCTTCAACGAAGACGAATATTGAGTTGTGAATCGTGAGTGGTGAGTCGTGAGTTTACTATTACTCACAGTGGCCGTTACTATTCGCGACTTACGATTCACCACTCACGATTCACGAAATGCGTTTATCCCTCGGCTTTTCCCCCTGCCCCAACGACACCTTCATTTTCGATGCCATGCTGCATGGCCGAATAGATACCGAAGGACTTGATTTTGAGGTTTTTATGGAAGATGTGGAAGCCCTGAACCGCCGCGCTTTTGCCGGGGATATTGCGGTAACCAAATTGAGTTACCACGCTTTCGCACACCTGACCCATCGTTATGCGCTCCTGCATGCCGGTAGTGCACTCGGCAATAACTGCGGCCCGCTGCTCGTAGCCCGCAAGCCGATGACGAATCGGCAGATCAACGCCGCCTCCATTGCCATTCCCGGTAAAATGACCACCGCCCATTTGTTATTCAGCCTGGCCTATCCATTGGCTTCGGACAAACGGGAAACCTTGTTTTCTGCCATAGAAGATGCGGTGTTAGACGGCAAGGTCGATGCAGGCCTGATTATCCACGAAAACCGGTTTACCTATGCGCAAAAAGGATTGGTCAAACTGATTGATCTTGGGGAATACTGGGAAAGAAGCACCCGATTGCCCATCCCACTTGGGGGCATTGTCGTCCGCCGCGATGTACCGCAAGCCATTCAGCAAAAAATAAACAGGGTGCTTCGCCGCAGCGTGGAATACGCTTTTGCCCATCCCGTTGAAGTGATGCCTTTCGTGCGTCAGCACGCGCAGTCGATGGATGATGCAGTCATGCAGGCGCATATAGACCTGTATGTGACCGACTACACTGTAGACCTTGGGGAAAAAGGGCGCGATGCCGTGCAGCAAATGTTTCGCATCGCCCTTGAAAAAGGGGTGATTTCGACGTACGAGAAATTTTTTTTTGTTAATGCCGCATAGTTTTCATTTTTGGCATGATTCTGGAAATACATACTAATGTGTGTAAGTATTGTTTTTAGAATTGAAGAAATTCTGGAGCGCGGGTAAAGACCCGCGCTTTTTTTTTGCCCCTAAACGAACTGATCTGCAAGAATCTCCCTCCCCGCGGCAGTTGAAAAATATACTCTTCCAGGTATTTTTTAGATGGCATCCACTCTTTTCCTACCTTTGCTTTTTACTGTGTTTGGTGTTTAGTTTTGTGTGTTTGCCCAGGAAAAACACCCGAAACACCAAACACTAAATACCATACACCATAGACAACACACTAAAGAAAATCTTTAACCAGACTAAAATCAATACAACATGATTATTGGCGTACCAAAAGAAATTAAAAGCAATGAGAACCGGGTAGCGCTCACACCCGCCGGAGCGCTGGAACTGACCAAACTCGGCCATACCGTAATTGTACAAAGTACGGCCGGCGTAGGCAGCGGTTTTAATGACAGCGATTATCTGGAGGCTGGCGCACAGATTCTGCAGACCGCAGATGAAGTATGGGCACAGGCGGAAATGATTATGAAGGTGAAAGAACCGGTTGCGGAAGAATACGGGAAATGTCGTGCCAATCAATTGATTTTCACCTATTTCCACTTTGCTTCGAGTGAAGAACTCACCCACGCAATGATCAAAAGCGGCGCTATTTGTCTCGCTTATGAAACGGTGGAAACCAAAGACCGCCAACTGCCCCTCCTGATTCCAATGTCTGAAGTCGCCGGACGTATGGCGGTTCAGGAAGGCGCCAAATACTTAGAAAAACCCACTGGAGGCCGCGGCGTGCTATTAGGCGGCGTACCCGGCGTAGAACCCGGTAAAGTGCTGGTGATCGGTGGCGGTATCGTAGGTATGCAGGCGGCTAAAATGGCTGCCGGACTGGGCGCGCAGGTAACCCTGCTCGATGTGAGCCTGCCGCGGCTGCGCTACCTGAGCGAAATCATGCCGGCGAATGTCATCACCATGTATTCCAACGAGTACAATATCCGCCGCCTGATACAAACGCACGACCTGATTATCGGAGCCGTATTGATACCAGGCGCCAAAGCGCCCAACCTGATTACCCGCGATATGCTCAAATTGATGCGCCCGGGTACGGTACTCGTCGACGTAGCAGTGGACCAAGGTGGTTGCATTGAAACGACGCGCCCTACTACACACGCCGATCCAACATACATTATCGAAGATGTGGTACACTACTGCGTAGCCAATATGCCCGGCGCTGTGCCATTTACATCTACCGTAGCGCTCACCAACGCCACCCTGCCTTATGCCATGCAATTAGCCCAGAAAGGCTGGCGGAAAGCGTGTAAGGAAAATGCAGAACTGCGCTTAGGCCTCAATGTGATCAATGGCAAAGTGGTCTACAAAGGCGTTGCCGATGCCTTCGGACTTCCGATGCACAGCGCCGATATTCTTTTGGATAAATAAACTTGTAAGGCGAAACTGCTTTTTTAAAATCCGTGTTTAATCTGCATTCCATACATTGCCCACAAAGGCTGATTACCCATGAAATACATAGTCCTGCTCTTCAAAATGTTCATTTTCGGCTCCTTGGTCGCCATACGACTTGGGGAATGGGATGTTTCGCGCTTTTATGCCACTTTTAAGTATCACGAGGCGCTGGACTATTATATTATGGCTTTGGCCAGCCTGGCGATTTTCCTGATGCTGGTTGATTTCATACAGTTCTTTACGGTCTGGTGGTACCGGCGCAGACATAAGGTATGGGGCGACGATAACTTCGTCATCGGGGTAGGTCAGATTTATTCGCTGCTGCTGGTAATAGGCATCGTGGTGGGATTGCTTTCCTTGTTTCGTATACAAGTCAGGGAATTATTTACTTCTCTGTCGATCATCTTTGCGGGTCTTGCCATTCTGACAAAAGACTATATTTCAAATATGATCAATGGCATGATTATGACATTTTCCAGCCAACTCAGTATCGGCGACAATGTCAGCATCGGCCTGCACCGGGGAAAAATTACGGATATCACGTTGCAGAATATACACCTGCTGAATGACGACGACGATATGATTTATATTCCCAACAATGTGGCCATGAATTCGGAGGTGGTCAATTATACCAAGCGTGAAATCAAACGAACCAGCATCGATTTTGAAATTGATCTGAAACACCTCAAAACGGTGGAGGAACTCGAAAGCATTCTGGTAGAAGTACTCAGCCCGTTCAAAGACCTGATCAAACAAGAGAGTTATTACCTGCGTGTAGCGGAAGTGAAAAAAGAATATGTGGCGTTGAAATTTCAATACATCCTCAAAGATCCCAATAAAGACCTGGAGCGTCAAATCCGCCGCCGAACCGTCCGCAGATTGGTGGAAATTATCAGCGAACGAGAAAAAATTGCCGATCAAATTCCGGAATTGCCGGATGTGGATGCGCCGGGACATGCTTAGAGGTGAGAGGTGAGAAGTGAGAAGTGAGAAACATCCCGTTTGGTCACTCTTGGGTTTTTGACTTGGTTTTTCAGGCGCTTAACACGCTCAGCCCTCACTCCTCAACCTCTCAACAATATCAATAACAACAATCTTTTAATTCTAAACCCCGCAAGGGGATCCAACCGTTTCCAACATGACCATCGAACAGTTAAAAGAACTGAAAGATAAGTTGGCGGTCCTCAGGAGGTATCTTTGACGTGGACAACCGTTCACGGGAAGTAGAAGACCTGACCGCCCAAACCCTCGACCCGCAATTCTGGAGTGATCCAAAACGCGCGGAAGCCATTCAGCGCAAGATCGGCAGCAACAAAAACTGGCTCGACGACTACGCTGCCCTCGCACGTGAAGTAGACGACCTGGAAGGTTTGTTCGAGTTCCAGAAAGAAGGTATGGCATCCGAAGAAGAAGTCGATGCCCAGTACGCCAAAGCCTCTGGTATTCTGGCAGACGCCGAATTCCGAAGTACCCTCAACCAAAAAGAGGACGAAATGAATGCCGTGCTGACCATCAATGCCGGCGCCGGAGGCACCGAAGCCTGCGACTGGTCGGCCATGCTCCTGCGGATGTACCGCATGTGGGCAGAAAAAGCCGGTTTCAAAGTCATCGAACTGTTTGAACAGGACGGCGATGCAGCCGGTATCAAATCGGCCAGTATAGAAATTCGCGGCTCGTACGCTTATGGCTGGCTCAAAGGGGAAAACGGAGTGCACCGGCTGGTGCGTATCAGTCCGTTCAATTCCCAGGGCAAACGCCAGACGTCCTTCTCTTCCGTATTTGTGTACCCGCTCATCGAAGACGACAGCATCGAAATCATCGTAAATCCCGACGACATCCGCTGGGATGTTTTCCGGGCTTCCGGCGCGGGCGGCCAGCACGTCAACCGGACGGAATCTGCCGTGCGCGTCACGCACATTCCTACAGGAATTGTAGCGGAATGCCAGCAGGATCGGAGCCAGCACCGCAACCGCGACATCGCCATGACTTTGCTGAAAAGCCGGCTCTACGAACTGGAAATGCGCAAACGCCAGGCGGAAAAAGACAAAATCGAAGCGGGAAAAAGCAAAATCGAGTGGGGGAGCCAGATTCGCTCTTACGTGCTCGACGACCGCTGGGTGAAAGACCTGCGCTCGGGTTATAAAATTCACAACCCGGACTCCATCCTCAACGGCGACCTTGATCCGTTCCTCAAAGCGTATTTGATGTGGGAACGGAACCCGACGGGCGTGGTGGACGACGAAGATTAATTTCGTGAGTCGTCAGTCGTGAGTGGCTTCGCGTTCGGCGTGGTTGGTTTACCAGGGGCGAAGCGGTCAACTCTACTTTTGTCATCCCCGCAGGGGAACTGCCCGCGCTACGGAAAGTAAATACTCATTTTTGTGCGCGTAGAGCGGACGGATCCCCTGCGGGGATGACAAAAGTAGCGTTGACCGCTTCGCTCAAGCAGCAAAAACGGCCAAACGCGAAGCCACTCACGATTCACGATTCACGGACTCACGACTCACGCACTATGATCGCTCCCACCATCCTCTTCGAAGACAACCACCTGCTCGTGCTGAACAAGCCCGCCGGCTGGCTCGTGCAGGGA
>Ga0163153_10004731_pt1 | contig 16774 bp, 16 predicted proteins | sample OliLakLV19MP6IB1_FD_148629 | JGI IMG/M metagenome (GOLD analysis project Ga0163153, IMG submission 148629) | Freshwater microbial mat bacterial communities from Lake Vanda, McMurdo Dry Valleys, Antarctica - Oligotrophic Lake LV.19.MP6.IB-1 | ecosystem: Environmental > Aquatic > Freshwater >... | reverse complement strand
GAGGGGGCCGAGCACGACGTGCTCGCCTTCATGGACTTCCCGCGCGAGCACCGCACCAAGATCCACTCGACCAACACGATCGAGCGGCTCAATGGCGAGATCAAGCGCCGCAGCAACGTGGTGGGCATCTTCCCCAACGAGGCCGCCATCGTGCGGCTGGCCGGCGCGCTACTGCTAGAACAAAACGACGAGTACGCAATCCAGAAGCGCTACATGAGTCTGGAATCACTCGCCCCGATGAGCGACAATCCTTCGTTCAGGCTGCCCGCGATCGCGGCAGCCTGAACGAGGCAACCAGCGGAAAGCCCGAACTCACGCTGAAACTTCTACACCACGCCTCGGGACACGACCCCAGTGGCAACACCGGCAGTACGTGCCTCGGGTAATAAAGGATTAAGCCAAGACCGGAAAATCGCTCCGCATAGTTAGTGCCTAGTGCGTAAAAAACGCTCTGCAGCCAATCCTCGGCTTTTCGAATTGTTGACTCACATGCTTCCATCAGTTCAGGTCCGAGAAGAGCAATGGTTCATCGGGTCGCGAAACAAACTGAGGATCTGTGCTTGACACCACCGGCAAGATACGTGTGGACTCCAGCCACCAAGGCGCCGGAGGAATCGAGTTTCACGATCAATAGCACCACGAAATGGGCCCCCACTTCAGGATCATCGGCAATTTGGTGCATCGAGATGTCGTCCGTTCGGCTCGGTTCCGGTGCAAACATCGGATGCGAGTGCCATTCTCCGACGTAGTTGAATTTGGAGTATTGATTTCCAGTGCTGGAAAAGAATGCTTGAAGCCGACCAAGAGCATCTTCTATTCGTCTGATAAAGGAAGCGATCGCACCTCGCTTGTGTACCGTGATATCCATGACAGCGAATCGGTTGGGTCCAACGTGTTCAGCCATAATCACGCCACCTATTTCACGCTTTCCAGCACTCCTAAGTGCGGCGGCGAGCTTGGTCTGAATATCATGTGGGAGAACCAGAGTCAGCATGTGCCCCCTTCGCGATAATTCCGATTAGGACCAGAGACGCTTCCATCCGATCCGCCCCAGTGCCCGTCTCAGCGCTTGGTTCCCAGCCGGCACCCTGCACATCAATCGGGCGTGTATCGAAGGGTTGCGTAAATGACCACGCTTTCTGCAATCCAATCATGTAAACCGAATACGGGAAGATACTGGTCTCCTTCCGAAGCGCCGTGTCAATAATCAAACGCGTGAATGCTGAAGCAATCTGGGTTACATCGCTGTCGTATGCTGTCAGCGGCTCCTGGGATTGCACGTCGTAATCCGTTTCTCTCCGGAAAGGCGCCGGCGGCAAGGTATCAACATGAGCGATAATGGCATCCCTGACGGCAACCGGATTCGGATCAATGTCGGGACGCGCCCGCGCGATAAGGCCTCCGATGCCGCCGGCAAAAACCTCTGCCCAGCACATCGGCTTTTTTTCCATCTTCGCAATCGCAGCGAGCCTGAGAAACACTTCAGGTTCTGCGGTCGCATCGATCAGTACATCGCAGGTGCTGAGTTCCTTTAGAGCTGCCGCAGCCATCAATGCCGATTCTTGTCCGGCCACACGGTGGGACAGCACCTTGACGTCCAGATCGGGGGCGATCATGGTCAGTGCCTCCTGAACGGCATGGACTTTATCGGTTCCCACCGCCGCCCACGACAGTTCATGACGGCAGATATTGTGCGGAGCAAGGTAGTCGTCATCGACAAGAAGAAAGCGCCGCGCCCCGGATCGCGCCAGCGACACCGCGATCTTGCTGCCGATTGAGCCCATGCCGACGATGCCGAAGCGAATCGCATCGAGTCGCTCCGATTCCACCGGCAACCGTCGCGCTTGGTCTTGCGGTAGGATCACGTCGTACTTTTGAACGGTGGTTTCTTCCCCGGCGTTGATCGCGATGGCCCGCATCGCTTTTGGGTCATCGCCAATCAGTAGAAGAAACTGACTCTTGATACTTTTCGCTTCGGTGTCACGGATCAGTACCGTGTCAGCCGCGAAACCGCATTTTTTAAGAAATTTGTTCAGCTCGTCGAACGTGGACGGCAGCGGGGCAGCGTCGAACAAACTGCTTCTCAATGCTTTCCCGTCTTCGGACCAAGCAAAAAGCGGGAAATATGAAGAAACCCCGGACGGGAGATCATCGATTTTCGCCATTTCGCCGTCTGCAGCCGCGAGCTTCGAAATAAATGCGACTCTAGCTTGAGCATGCAGTAGAGACGTCTTGCGTAGGCTTCGGTGAGAGTTATCTGGAACGACCGCCAGCGCCGTCAGGAGCCTGGGTGTGCAGACCAGTCGATGCTCACTACTGCGCATTTTCTGGCCTTCGGTCAGATAGTGCGTAGACGGAACGCGTACTGGCTGCTCTGGATGCGTTTCGGCTGTGAGCAGTCGATGAAGACTTTTCGCCAGATCCGCACCCGTAACGCTACGCTGCCAGTTGTCCGCCCGCCATTCAAGGCAAAAGGATCCACTTGGCCCGTACTGGTGGATCGACCACTGTTGCGAAGCATCGCGCGGCCGGATATAGGCCGGTGTTTCGGGAAACAGATCGGGATAAGTCAGTGTGACCGCGTAGGACTTGCCGTGTATTTCCAAGTCCATATCGACTTCCACGGCGGCGTCGATCCGCCAAGCACACGCGACCAGCCAATCCGCTTCCTTGTGGAGCTGCTCAAAGTCCTTGTGCTCCTGCAGAAAGCGCGGCAGATCGCGCAGCGCCCATTGCATCACGCAAATCCGGCCGGCTTGTTTGGCACGACTGGGCGATTGGGAAAGGAAAGCCCGCTGGCTACGGCCGCCGGGCTCAGCAACGAGCCTGCGACAGCTGCGGCGCGCTTCGGTTGATTTTCCTCAACGTACTGGTCGCTGAAGAATGTCGTGTCAAAAGCCTTGTCCCATTCGGATAGTGCTTTTTTCTTGGTGCAATTCTTATCATCCAGAACGGCCAAGTCCTCTAACGCATCGTCAAGGCATTCCTGAAAGAACTCCACCTTATCATCACCCTCGGCGGCAAGCAGATTTCCCCTCAGCACCGGGTGCTCTATTTCCAGAGATTCGGCTAGCCTGTTGCTGATTGCCTTCCAGGTTTCATGCAACGCTGCATCATCGCGACCAGATTGAGCGACGAAGCATTCGACGACAAGCTTGGTCAGGCAGATTCCACTGGGGGCATCCTTTTTCCACTTCGTGCGGCTGCGCGCAAACTTCTTTGTGAGACGTGTTACGCGCCGCATTTGATTGCCATCGTCCTCGCCTGCGTTGAGGTCGCCGACGATGTTGTTGAACCAGCGGGTTACGCCGCGTGCATCGGACTTGGTCCAAGTATCCTCGCTCGCCAGTTCGTAGTCGGTAACGGTTTTGCCGTCCTTGTCGGTCGAGGTCACGATCCTATAGACGGGGATATCGATGTGGTATCCCTCGGGATATGCTTGGCGCACGCAGTTCTTGTGAACTTTGGCATCGTGTTTCAGGCGATCGTCCTGCGTCAGTGCGTTGCAGGCGCGCAGGCGCGCCGCGTAGGGCGTCAACTGGTTTCCGTCGGCGTCTTTGAGATTGTCCTTCTTGAAATACGTCCCATCGTCAATGTCGTAATCGTTTTCCGCATCCTGCACCATCGTGCGCATCGCGTAGGACCCTTGCGAAGCAGTTTCATTGGGCACAGGATACCCATCGCGCTCCAACCCTTTTTCCAGCCGCGTGCGTCCAGCGTCGCGGCGCTTGCGCATCTCATCCTGGTCGGACTTTTGCAGTGTGACCTTGTCGCTGTGGTATTTGCCCATTTCGGTGCCGCAATCAACGATTGTCATGATCTCTTTTCCTTCGCTTATGGAGACGCGGGGTTGACAAGAGCGGGCGCGCTTGCAAGCGCTTCTCGGAATGACCGCAATTCGCCGGAGTCGCTCTTAGCCCAGGCAAAGTCGACATCTGAAATGGCTTGTCGGGCCAATGCGTTCAATACCTTCGGCCGCGCGTCGTCCATGTTGGCGAGATAGTCACGCAACTCGTTCGAGGGGCACTGTGCGGGCATACGAAACGCAAAACTGTTTTCATCTTGGCGCAACTTCGCCGTCTTTTGCGCGAGGTAGTCATAACCAACTGCCTGCGCGTTGAGGCTGGCAGCGATGGCGCGCAGGCCACCGCGCCAGCCGAGGGCACCGCGATGGAGAGCACGGCCTGACAATTCCTCGCCGCCCTGGGAAGGTAGGGTGCCCAGCATGAACAGGTGGATTGGGCGATGTGGCTCCTTGCGGTCATGGAGCATTTCCACCGCTTCCATCATGCCCACGACACCGGGATTGTTCGCCCACAGCCCCCCATCTGCGTAGACGGCCGTCGTGTCGGCGTTACCAGGCTCGATCAATTGCGACATGGAGCGCAGGATCGGTGCTGCCGTGGTGGCCATGCAGACATCGACTAAGGTACGTTCATTGTCCCGCCCGTTCAGGCGCGCCAGATGTGGCGTCTTGAACACGACCGCAGCATGGCGATTCATGTCCACCGTCGGAATCGCGAGGGCGATCCCACGGTCTTCATAGACCTCACGAACCGTGCGCGTCCCCAAGAACTGGGTCAGAACACTGCGCAACGCGGCGTCGCCACGCCGAAGCCCAAGGCCGAATCCGCGAACCAGTTTTTCTAGCATCCAAATGGATCGCAACCACTGATACGGAAATATCTCGGCGCCATGGCTCTGGTATAGCGCCCGTACCCGTTCGAGCGGCACCCCTGCGGCTAGCGCGCACGCAACGATGCCTCCGGTACTGGTACCGACAACAAGATCAAACGCCTTGCCAATGTCGATGACATCGGATCGTTTGAGATTGCCAGTAACGCGCGTAGCAAAAGTGTCCAGAAATGCCGCTTGGTAGACACCGCGCATACCGCCGCCGTCCAGACATAGCACGCGAAAGGGTGTCAGTTGCTCCATAGAAGCTCCGTTGCAGGCTTGGCCCCAGACCGGTCGTCCACCTACTTGCGATTTTCCTTGCGAACACCTTTGAACGGATCCGGATCAGCTTTTTGGTCCAGGAAGCGGCCAGTTCCGGTATCGCGCTTGGTCCAGTTCTGATTCTGCGGATTGAAGACCTGCGAACGCGCCCGGACCGCGCCGACGCGGGCCCCGTCGCCAACTGGTTTGTTCTTGGCCATAAAAGCTCCTATGAGAGGAAAGCAAGACCGAAACAGCGGGTCGAACGTCCTATAATCAATCATTAAATCCATTTGTTGCCAATTGTAGTCCTATTTTGTTACCATTGCAATATGGCCTTCAACAAGGAGAACGTCATGCCACTCACGAGAGAAGAGCTTGGGCGACGAATTCGTTCCGCACGCGAGAGTTGCGGCCTCACTCAGGAGCAATTAGGCGAATCGGTCGAGTTGTCGCGTATCGCTATCAGCCAGATTGAATCTGGCAGCCGGTCTGTGTCGAGCATCGAGCTGGACCGTATTGCCAATGTCGTCGGGCGTGACATCAAATCTTTTTTTACGGACGCTTTCGTTGAACAGGACGCTTTGGCGGCCCTGTTTCGTACCGAGGCGCAGCTTGCCGAGCAGACGGAGCTACGGCACGCCCTGCAGGATTGTTTGGCCCTGGGTCGGGAGATGACTAACCTGGAACGGCTGCTGGAAATCGATCGTGCGCAGTTGCGTGCAGCAGCCTATGAACTGCCTGCACCCAGATCGCGCTGGGATGCTATTCAACAAGGTCAACACATCGCAACTGACGAGCGACAGCGGCTGGGACTCGGAGTGTCCCCCATTGGGGATCTGATCGAACTATTCGAGTCTCAAGGCGTACGTACCGGGCTGGTTACGCTACCCGATAACATTTCCGGCCTGACCTTGTGGGATGACAAAATCGGCATTTTTGTAGTCATCAACAGCGATCATCCTGCACTACGGCGCCGTTTTTCACTGGCGCATGAATACGCACACGTGTTGATTGATCGCGAGCGATCTGGTGCAATCAGCCGCGCCGAGAACCGGACCGAACTGCTCGAGGTCCGGGCGAACGCCTTTGCGGCTGAGTTCATGATGCCCACCGAAGGCGTGGTGCAGTTTGTCCATGCATTGGGCAAGGGTGGCGCAAGCCGTGCACAAGTCGCCGTTTTCGATGAGGCCGACGTGGTTCAAGTGGAACAGCGCGCGGTCCCAGGAAGTCAGGACATCCAACTTTACGATGTCGCGCTACTCGCACATCACTTTGGCGCGAGCCGCATTTCCGCGTTGTATCGTCTTAAAAACTTGCGCCTGATCGATGAGCGCGAGTTTCAGCGCTTGAAGTCCGAAGAAGATACTGGGGCGGGCAGAGCGATTGCCGATTTCTTGGCCGCCGCTGACCCGGTGGAGGAACGAGAAACGCAGGATGAGTTCCGGCGCCGCTTTCTGGGGCTCGCGCTGGAGGCCAATCGGCGCGAGGAAATCACGCAGAGTAAACTGACCGAATTGGCCGCGATGGTGGGTATCAAACGACATGACGTCGAGCGCGTACTCTCTTCCGTCGGTCTGGATCAGGCCTGACGGTCGGACAGCTCCATGTCTGCTCCGGCCGTAACAACCGTCGTCATCACCGATACCAATGTGCTGATCAACTTTCTGCACATCGGCCAGTTGGCTCTGCTCGGCGAGTTGCCCGCGTACCGGTTTCAGTTACCGGCCGAAGTGCTGCAGGAACTGACCGATCCCGGACAGAGAGTGGCCGTCGATAATGCCATCGCCGCGGGTCAGCTCGACCTGTTAGTCATAGATGCGCTGGATGCACTCGCGCTGTACGGTGATCTGCGCGATTTGATGGGGCGCGGCGAGGCTGCCTGCCTTGCGCTGGCCGCAACCACAGGGTGTTATCTTGCCTCGGACGAGAAAAAGCGATTTCGCCGCAAAGCTATCGAGCTGATAGGTGAGGCGAGAATACTCGGAACGGAGGATCTGCTCCTGGAAGCCATCCGCTGCGATCGAATCACTGTAGCGCAAGCAGATGGGTACAAAGTTGTACTCGCCGAAAACCGCTACAAGATGCCGTTCGCGAGCTTCGCGGAGCGCCTCTAAGCGCCGGCTGCAAGCTTGGGTCTGCTTGCGCCGACGATAGGAGGAGCCAAAATGACGCTTCGAACCGCAGAGGAATGGGAAGCCCGGTTTCGCACGTGGGCTGGCGGCCCCGGAGATACAGAACTTGAACGCTGTGAAAACGCAGAGCGGATGATTCGGAAAGCGATCGCGGCAAGCACGTCCCTCAAGGAGAGGGATATTGAAGTCTTCGCCCAAGGCTCGTTCAGAAATATCACCAATATTGCCCAAGAGAGCGACGTTGATGTCTCCGTATGCCTTCGCGAAGCATGGTATTACGAGATTCCAGAGGGCACCAAAGTCAGTGATTTCAATCTCACTCCGACTGAGCACAATTACGACACGTACAGGCACAATGTCATAGATGCGCTGACCGAATATTTCGGCTCAGATAAAGTTACGCCGGGCAACAAGGCGGTTCGGATTCATTCCAATTCGTACATGGTCGACGCGGACGTCGTTCCAACATGGGAATTTCATGAATATTACGATGTCCAGAATCCCTCGAAGTTCAGAGGCGGAGTCAGGTTCTATTCCAATGATGGGAAATCGATTACGAGTTATCCGAAGCAGCACATTGAATGCGGAATAGAAAAAAATGCGCAAACCAAGAAACGCTTCAAGCGCATGGCGCGGATCCTCAAGAGTCTCCAGGTTGAAATGATCGATCAGAAGGTATTAAGCAATGCACTTCCATCGTTCTTAATCGAAAGCCTCGTATATAACGTGCCCGATGAACGGTTCGGAACTTTGACTTATCGCGGCGACGCGCAGAATATCTTGGCGCATATCTTCAACAACACGCGGCCCACGGATGACTGCACAAAGTGGACTGAGGTGAACGGCATCAAGATCCTCTTTCACGCAACGCAGCCGTGGTCGAAGGAGGACGTCAACGCGTTTTCCGATGCCGCGTGGAATTATTTGGGATTCGGCTAGGCGGGATGGTTTTCCTATGTACGGTTATGTCAACGTCCCGCGCGCTGCGGAACCCACTCCTGCCCAAGCTGGCGCCGTTGTGGGCGCAATCCGCCTTTGAGCAAGTGTTCATCGAGCACGGGAAGCAGTTCGTACGCTTTTCGCCGGACTGGTTCGAGACGCGGTCATTGAACGATCTCTGGCACAAAGGCAATCGCGACGGTCTACCATGAACTGCTGGATATGCGGCGACGAAGCGAAAACCGGTGAGCACCTGATCAAGGCCTCGGACCTACGCTCCGTTTTCGGCCCGGTGGCTCAGAAGAACCCCGTCTATTTTCATACCGCGCTTCGCCGCAACCAACCGATCGGAGGGATCAAGTCGGACACCTTGAAGTCCAATGCCTTGATATGCGCTCGCTGCAATAACCAGCGCACGCAGCCCTACGATCTCGCGTGGGAGCGGCTATCGACGTACCTGCGAAACAGGAAACCTGCAATCCGGAGTGGAGACTGGATTTCACTACAACGCGTTTTTCCGGGAACCATCCAGGAATCGATGCTTCGCGTTCACCTTTTCTTCGTGAAGTTGTTCGGGTGTGCAATTGTCGAGCACAAGGTGCCGATCGACATCGCATCTTTTTCGAGGACGATTCTGGCCGAAAGCGCGCACCCGCACGTTTTCATAGCCCTGAGCCCGCATGTAGATCTTCCCGGAAAAAGATCCGTGGGCTACTCGGACCTCGAGACCGCTCAACTGGGTGGCCGGGTGGTGTTTGCAGTCTGGATGTACGTCTTGGATGGATTCTCCGTTCGAATCATCTACGCCGAGCCGTCCGAGCGCCAGCGCAACGGGCTTGTCCGGGCTTGGCATCCGTCAACGGTCATGAAATGCATCCGCGTCGCGAGTTTTTGAGTTTGGAGACATCTCGACATTAGGTGCGGCTCAGATCTTCTTCCAGCCTTCGCGCATCTGCAACGCCCAAGGTAACTAGCGCCGCGAGCAATCCGTCAGTGCCCCGCCGTATCGGCTGGGAGTTCTCCAGGAGTTCCGGGGCCTGTTTATGCACCTTCTCGACCCAGAGGCACACGCGGGAACCTATTCCGTGATCGACCCAGAAGGTGCTGTCATCGGAGTAGTGATCGAGCCATACCTTCGCCGCCGCGACAACGAATGGCAGGTGAGCCGGCTTCGTAGACACCTCCATCAAGTTCAGCGTCACGAGGGCGACAAAAAGGGATGGACCGCTCGCGATTAACCGCGTGAGGGTGGGAAGAAAGCCGTCGATCTGATCGACACCCTTTGCGTACAGGTAGCACGTCGGCGGCGGAATGAAACTGTAGTTGTTGAAGAACAGCACCGCGATGGCGGGTCCGATGTGCCATTCAATGGAAGAGGAACGATTGTCCCGGAGCCTCTGCCAGCCGTGGCTCGCCATGATGCGGCTTGCGAGGGCGGATCGGATACCGACCGCGATGGGTTCAGCCAGGCCGCCGTCATTGAAGTAGACGGCATCGACGGCACGCAGAAAATCCGTCGTCAGGTCAAAGAACGATTCATCCGGTAGCGCGGCAATTGCCGTTACCGAAAGGGCCTCTGCCTCTGGCTGGGTGAGCCCGGGCAGGCAACGCGCAACCAGACCGAAGTAGGCGTCATTCCATTCCCGGGGAGGATCGTCTACATCGTCGTGCGCGGCCAGCCCCGACCCGTTCGCCTCGGCGGTCCATGACGCGTAGGTCCGGGCAATGTCGCGCAACCACGACCGAGTCGCGTCGCTTGTAAGGTCAAAGATCTGCCGGAGCCACAATGCAGCGGCTTGCTCGTCGGCGTATTCGCCCGGCCTCGTGGGCTTCGGTTCCGTGTTTTCCTGCGGCGTAGGCCCGCCCGGGAGGCGAATGCGCCGTCGGCGTCGCGGCGTCTTGGAAGGAAAGGGGGGCCAGGTGGGCTCCCCACGCTCACCTGCGAGCCATCTCATCTCGGCGTCGACGGCAGCGCTCACGCGTTGCCGGTATTCGGCGGACAGCACCGCCGCCTCCTCCTCTGTACGGTCTCACTTTCGGGTCAGTTGGATAGACGCAGTGAAGGCGCAACGCAGTATGGCTCGCGGCAACCGGTCATCGACGGAGGCCAGTACGGCGGTTGCGGCGCCCAAGCCATGCGCGGCAGCGGGATTGTTGCGCGCCGCGATTTCCAGCAGCGCGCGCACATCAGCGGGTGTGCATTGCTCCCTGAGGGAATGGATCATCCCGGCAAACGCCATGGCGATCGGATTGAATCGCAGACCAGCGCGAACCCTGTGAACCGGATCGTCTTTGGACTGCAGGGCTTGGGCAAAGAGGTCGCGCGCCCATGTCGCATGGCGACGCCGTAGCTCGGCATCGCCGTCGCGCATGACAACCAAGGCAGCGGCGAAGACCGCTTGTTCGCGCATCCAATCGTCGTCTGCGCCTTGTTTCTTGGTCGTGGCTACCGGGCTTTGACCCCACGCCGCAGCTACAGCCGCAAGCTTGGCGGATGATTTCGACGCATCATCAAGTACGTTGCCGAGTGCCGCCTGCATGTTCGTGTCTGCAAGGCGATCCGGGACGTCGGATTGCAACGCTGCGAAATGGTCTCTCTCGGTCGGCGGCGATTCGTACAGCGACCCAGTCCTTTGTGTGCCGTCCTGCAGCGTGACGGTTCTCTCCGAGTGATTGGCCGGGTCGATCCGATTCAGGGCATGCGCAGCCATGAACGCTGGATCGCGCAGGGTGGACTTGGCTGTATACGCGCCGAGGCGTGACACCGCGTCTCGAAGCAGCGCCTCCACCCTCTGACGCTGCTCCTCCGGCCGGCCCACGGCATAGTGATCAAGCAGGCGGTCCAGCATTACCCGGCGGGACGGACGCTTTTTCAGGGCTTCCAGACTGATGGCGCCTGCCGGCTCTTTCTGCAGCGCCTTGAAACCAAAGAGGTCCGGATAATCAAAGTTGTCGTGCGTGTGCCGCTCTCGGTCGAGATAGAGGAGCTCAGGGCACGCCACGAACGGAACCGCCGCTTCGCGTGACGCGGGCCAATGCGAAAGAATGAGATCGACCGCTACGAGAAGAAACGCGGCGCAGGAATTTGGAGGCCCCAATACGTCGGCAAGAATGGACTCGAAGCCTTCGCCTGCCTCGATGCGGCGATGCGCCCATGCTTCCAATGCCATCAAGGCCGATGTGACACTGTTATGGCTGGACCCCTCACGTGACCAAACGTAGGTGTGCTGCCAGGGGAAGGGTCGTGCGCCATCGGTGAGCGGGATCGTTATCGCATCGTCGCCGTGGTCTTGGCCGTGGCTATAGAACGATATCGTGTGATTGACCAGCTGATGGATTAGCGATTTCCCCTGCTCGGGGGCGTGAGTGAGGAGATCGAGGAACGGACCTTGCGAGGGCGAGGCAGGAAAAAATTCATGATCGAGGTAATCGAACGGGCCATCAAGGTCGTGGGACTCGTGCGAGGCGCGGGATCGCGGTTTCGGTATCAGGGCATCTGCCGTCAACTCGGCGAGTTCTGCGGGCGCCGCCTGGGCGAGGGATCCCCGGAATTTGAGGATGCCTGCCACAATCCTTTCACCGTGCCGACGCTGCTTCAACGCCTCCAGGTACTGAACGGCCAGCTGGGGCGCCCGATTGCAGAACATGAGGAATCCGGTTCGGACGTCCGACTCCAGCGAGTGCATCCGGTCGTACTCTATTTCGCCGTTGAATGGTTCCCGCCGGTCGGAAAAGTTGTTGGGGTGAAGAGAAATTTCCAGCTCTGTCAGCCATCGATAGAGCCGCTCAACGAGAATGGGGGTGAGGGGATCGCGCCCGAACATGCCGGTGGACCAACCGGTGTAGAGATCGACCACACTTGGGATTGCCGCAGGCGGGAGGCTCTGTCCGAGACTTAGCAACCAGCCGATCAGCCGATGCCACGAGGCGTTGTTCGGCACGGTTATGCTGGCAGGAATTCCCGACGCATCGATACCGAATGCCGCAAAGAACCGCGAAGCGGGCTCCACGTCGACCGCCATCAGTGTCCTGATGAGTTCGCGAAGCACGCTGGCCCGGTTGGCGAACAGATAGCCGGACGCGCGTGCGAGGAGTTCGCCTGCGATTTCGGACCGTACGAGCGCAAGCAGGACTGCTCGGCGCCATGAACCATGCACGCCGTCCCTGCTAAGGCGGTCGAGAAGCAATTGCCAATGCGTGCTGTCGGGCACGCGCTCGATTGCCATGCGGGCGGCCAACTCCAGGCCACGCGACAGTGCAGCCGGTGCAGGGCGATCCAGGGGCAGGTGGTCGATCGTCGCCGATTCCGCGTGCAACAGATTCGCGATCGCCCATTCGCGAAGCACATCGTGACGGTACGCAACGTGATCGTCGGACAGGTCCCGTAAGCTCTCGCTGCTGACCAGAGCGTCCACGGCACCAGGCGGCTGATCGCGGACATCCAATGGCTCGCCGTGTTCAAGGACCTGTACCGCCAACGCCCGAAGGAGCCGTGCACGTACGCGGTGTTCTGCGTCGATGTTGCCATCGGCTGTCTGCCACCACTGCGCAGCCATGTCGCACTCGGTGCGCGGCACGGGATCGCTTTCGGGGCGGGTCGCGAGGCGAGAGAGGCGGAATAGGTTTCGAATCACGTCGCGCGCCGGATGGGCATCGTCTAGGATGGGCACAAGCTGCGGTGCGGCGTTTCTCAGTTCGTCAACCTCTGCGTCGCTCAGGTCGCCGATTACGATGGGCTCGGTACGGCCCAATGCGGCCAGCGCCTCGGATGGAAGCCAGTTGGGTTCTTCTGTTCCGAAGTTGCGCCGGGCCGTTGCCACCACGGCGAGGCCGGGAACGCCCGAAGCCTCACGAACAATATCAACTACCGTCGTGCGTTCCGCCTCAGAGAAGAAGTCCAGGTTGTCGAGGAAGAGGATGACGCCCCCGTCGCCGGCCAGATCGGACAGCAGTTCATGGGCGGACCCATCGAACCCGAGCACGGACCGCATCGCGGTCCAGCCCCCTGGCGTCACGCGCCCCGGGCTGAGTACGAAAACCTGCCCCTCCGCAGATATTTGCTCGGCGACGTGCTTCAGAAGGCCGGACTTCCCGACGCCCGCATCCCCACGAATTTCGAGGTAGCGACCGCTGTCGAGCGCAGTGTGAACCGCGGTGGTCCGCTCATGCCGCGTCAGCAGGACGGTGCCGACTCGATCGCGGATGTCGGCAAGCGCGTGGCGGGATGCTTCGGCCAGCGCCGCACGCGCGGTCGCGTACCTGCGATCGCCGGTGAGCCTGAAGGTCTTCTGCCGCAAATGCTCGCCGAGCTCGTCCTTGGTGCGGTCTCCACCGCTCGCCGCAACGTCGATGGCAAGCGCTTCCAAGTCGGTCCAGAGGCTTCCGGCACGTCCCATATCGTCCGGGTGCAGTACCCGGGTAGCTCGTTCCAGGGCAAGTTCGGCCGACGCGGAGCCGGGCGCCGTGAAATCGAAAACGAGAATCTGAAGCCGGCGCAACAGCTTCCAGACGGTCTCGTCGTCGTTGGCAGCTCCCGCTTCGGCCAGCCGTGACGCGAACGTGCGTACGAAAGTGCGCATGTCCTCGTTCGCTGATCCCGGTCGGTTGATCCGCGCCATGAAAGTGGCCGCGTCCCCGATCTGACGCGCCCACGTCAGGACGTCCTGGTAGGCTCCATCGATCTTCCGGGAGCTTCGCGATGTTGCGATCGCGAGGTGGTGACGACGAGTCCAGAAGTCCGGCCGGCGCGTGGCGTCGGCGATCTGGGCCACGGCGTCTCTGAACACTGTGTCGCCCGCGGTAAACGTAATCGTTCGCTTAACCTGGATTTCCAGAACGGCGGGTTGGCCTAGATAGTCCCGAGCTTCGACGATGACATCATCAAGCGGGTGCCCTTCGGCCGCGCGCTGGAACTTGACGCGTGCGATCGTCGTGCCGGGCAGCCCCCGAGGCTCCGTGCCCACGAGCATGGATAACAAATAGTGCGCACCAACCTGAGCCTCGAATTGGCTGCCGGCTGGTCCGCTTGACGCAGGGCTTGTGGCCATCCCGATCATCCGTATGCGCTTTCGAGATCGATTGAACTTTCAAATGTCTACCGCAGTTGAGGGGCGCCAAAAGTCGGGCAGTCATCATCAGCCCTATAAAGCTTGCAAAGCATAGCACGCAGTGCTATAAACGGCAACGGGGGAGCGGATGGCGGTCTATAAGACCAGATGGTTCGACCGGTGGGCCAGGAAGCACGATTTGAGCACTTGTGCCCTGTGCGGGGCTGTGCGCGAAATGCAGGCTGGACTGTAATGAGGTCGATCTCGGCGGCGGGCTGCTGAAGAAGCGGATTGCCCGCCCGGGGCAAGGCAAGAGCGGCGGTTTTCGTACGCTGGTGGCGACGAACAAAGGTAGCAAGTGGTTTTTCGTATTTGGCTTTCCGAAGAATGTCCGGAGCAATATCGACAAGGACGAGGAAGAAGGTCTGAAGAAACTGGCTTCGCACTTGTTGTCGCTGTCGCCGCCGGATCTGGTTATCGCACAACGTGCGGGTGAATTGATGGAGGTAAATTGCGATGCGCAAGACTAAATCGGCAATTCTTGAGGCCGTGCACGAAACGGCCAAGGGGCTTCATGCTGCTGGCGTGATGGAGCAGGTTACGCTGCGCGAATTCGACCGTCTGTGTCTGCCGCCGGTCGAGCCTTTGTCGCCCAGCAAGATCAAAAAAATTCGGGTTCAGTCGCGTGTCAGCCAGGCGGTATTTGCTGCGCTCCTGAATACCAGCGTCTCGACGGTTCAGAAGTGGGAGATCGGTCAGAAGCGCCCCACTGGAACGGCGCTGAAGCTGCTTCACCTTGTACAGAAGCGTGGTCTCGAAGTCGTCGCATAGCGTGAATTTTCTTCGACTGAATCAACGCTGCCGATAGTCCTCGATAGATACTGAAAACTTGCATGGCGAGAAAAACGTTGCCAGCGATAGGTACCGATAGATCCTGAAGGGTACGCGCGCTGGACCGTCGATAGGTTTCGATAGCAGGCGATAGATGCTGAATGCTAATTTTGGGTATCAGATGCAAATGACGGTAGATCTGACGGTAGAAATTCTACTCACTGATAAAAATTCTATACGGGACAACGACTTAGATGCGCCGTTGATGATCTACGTGCATAGTAAACAGTGTGAGTATTCGAGTTTAAGCGCTTGAACCTTAGAGTAGATTAGGTTTCCCAATGTGCGATCCGTCCAGGGCGGTACGCACAGAATTGACGGTAAATATGACGGTAAAAGTTCGGTGCGACGCGACTCGAGCCTTGGTGGTGTAACTGGATAGAAGGCCCCGTCATGTCATGCTTGCCAGTTGGAGGTGGGCCAGGCAAGCATTGAGTTCGACGCTGGAGCGCCAGCAGGCGAAAGCTCTTTCGGGCGACATTTACTGCGCAGCAAATTTTCCTGATTCGACGAATATTGGCCGCTGACAGATTTGAGGCTGATCGTACAAATCATCGGATGAATTGTTGAATTTGCCGAGGATTTATATCTCATCGGTCCGCAGCGCTATGTGTTCGATTTCGATCGAGTTATATTTTCTTGCAACCGAATCGCGTTGGCTTTCGCCTGGATTGCCCTGCATCGGTCCAGCAATGCCTCGAAAGGCTCTGGCTCATCCAGGAACAAACCGTCATCGACCATCTGTTGATAGTCCGCAGCTAATTTTTCGAGCGCGTCGTCGGCGGGAACAAGTTGAAGTTCACCCGCGACGGCGGCGTGGTAGTCGATAATTTCGCCATACGCGTTCTTCTCGGCAAAGAACACGCTCTTGTGATCAGCAACTGCTTGGGCAAGTTCTTTGTCCCCGATCGCCGCATCTGCGAAGCCGGTAGAATCAAGGCGAGTCAAATCATGCCAGTGACGTGCGAAACGATCACCACCACGAAATGCACCCTGAGCACAAAACACGTGAATCGCAGTGGCCTTTTCCCAAAATGTCCGCTCCGGACGCATGACTTGTGGCGTCGCGGTGGGAAATGTCACGGCCTCGAGGAATTGAGCGGCGTCGGAGCGAATGACACGCGACTCGCTCGGCTCGCCGGTGGATCTGGCACCGAACTCCAACATGACAGACGGCGAGACGTAGCCGGTACTGGTCGCGAGCGGTGTGTAGTCGATAAACACCTTGTCGTCTTCTACGCGCACCTTTGCCGGCAATTTATCGGCGTCGAGCGCTTGCTGCATCCGCGGGCCGATCTTCTTTTCGATCCAGTCCGACAGACGTTTGCGGATCTGCTGCGTCCATTTCTTTTCCTGGCTCTTGGTGGCCGGCAGGGGAGGATTCGAATCGCCAACCAGATCGCCCGCGATGGCTCGAATGTCGTAGGTCAGATCCACATCCTCCGAAAAGCGCCGGATGACTCCGTAGGCTTTCGACAAGGATGTGCCGCCCTTGAATACGAGATGCTGCGCATAGGGGCCGGTAAAGAGCTGGTGCAATGACCAGACGACCCATATGTCCTTTTCCAGCAGGTGAGGCGGCAAGCCAGATATATCGGCGACTGCGTTGAGCGCATCCAGACGTTCTGCGGTGGAGAGCTGGAAGAACTCAGCCATGGGTTACCAGGGCGCTGACCTCTTGGGCCATCCATGTCGGTAACCGTGCGCGTGCCGCCGCGACTTCCTCAAGCTCGGACGGCGGTAGTTTGCTGCGCAACGTCCCGATCGCCTCTCCGGCTTTTTCGGGACCCAACCACGCCAGTGCCCGCACTACATCGCCGGCAA
>Ga0163153_10004730_pt1 | contig 16776 bp, 14 predicted proteins | sample OliLakLV19MP6IB1_FD_148629 | JGI IMG/M metagenome (GOLD analysis project Ga0163153, IMG submission 148629) | Freshwater microbial mat bacterial communities from Lake Vanda, McMurdo Dry Valleys, Antarctica - Oligotrophic Lake LV.19.MP6.IB-1 | ecosystem: Environmental > Aquatic > Freshwater >... | reverse complement strand
GCGTACGACAAGCGCACGTGCGCTTGTCGTACGCCACGTCCGTGACCGTGATCGAGCAGGCGCTCGAGCGCATGGGCCGCTTCCTCGCCAAGCGCCGGCCGCGCTCGACGACCGGTGCCGGCCGGAGCGCGTAACTGCCCGCGAATCCCGGCGATCGGTGCCTGGCACCATTCTTCGGGATTCGCAGGGAGTCGGACGGCCCGCTCGGATCCCCACATCGGGGTCGGCGTTCCCGCTCACCGCCCCGAGGCACTGTCGCGCGGGCCGTCCATCAGGAGGACTGCACGGGCGCCCGAACGGTTGCACTCCGAACCGGTTTTTTCGCGCGACGCCGCCGGCTCAGCCGCTCGGCGTCGGAATCGGCGTCCGGCACGCCGGGGCGCCGAGCAACGGGACCAGCGGCAGCTCCCAGCACTCGCCGCACGTCCCCGACGGGAGCACGTAGGTCCGCAGGCAGCGCGGGCAGTACGTGAGCTCGTCGGCATCGCCCGACGGCGCACGCGTCGCGAGATCCTCCGGCAGCCCAAGACGACGCGCCGCCTCGACCAGACGACGCACGAGCCCCTCCCGCGACGCGCGCTCGACCGAGACCGCGACCGGGTCGTCGATCGGGCAGACGGGCGGGATCGGATGGAACGCGTCGCGCAGGACGTGCTCGGCGAAGGGCTCGAAGTCGGGACGCTTCAGCAGCACCGCGCCGGCCGCGAACGGGTGGAACCCGGCCAAGAGGTCGCGGCCCAGGATCTCGGCCGTGCGCAGCGCTTCCACCGGCGACAACGAGACGGACAGCGTGCGCGACACGCGCTCGCCCCGCTCGAGCGGGTTGAGGGCCCGGTGCGCGCGAAAGAACGCGATCCCGGTCCACGTCTGCAAGAGGAGCAGCGCTCCGAGCAGCCACGGCCACGCGAGCGCCAGACCGAGCGTCGCGCCCACTGCGGGCAGTGCCGCGAACAGGAGCAGGAACGTCGCGATCGCCGGCCAGCGCAGCTTGCGCGCCTGGGCACGCCACGCCGTCACACGCTCGCGCACCGCCGTCTCGTCCAGCGCACGCGACGAGCCCGCGTCGATCTCGCGCTCGCGATCGTCGGGCTTCAGCGCCGCCAGTCGCACCAGCAGCCGCGCGATCTGTCGCGCGAGCGCTTCGGATCCGACGATGACGAGGAGCGTGCGCCCCACGAGCACGCGCCGCGACTCCGCGCGCGCTCCGGCGGCCTCGGACCAGGTCACGAGCCGCCCGCTGCGCGGCGTGCGGCCGCCCGGGTTCGGATCCTGCGCGACGTGCGCCAGCACGGCTTCGCGGCCGAGCGAGAGCGGGAACAGCTCGACCAGGTGGAACGAGCCCATGCCCGGCAGCGGCGGGCCGAACAGGAGGCCCATGCGGTCGCTGCCCCACGTGCGCGACGCGGGGATCGCGCGCACCGCCGTGCCGATCCACGCGCGGAACACGTAGGCCGAGCGCGGAAACCAGTGCAATCCGAGCGCGGCGTGCAGCCCCAGCAGGACCGCAACGAGCTCGGCCAGGGCCGCCATGCGTGCCCGGCGTCAGTTCCCGCCGTCGGCGGGCCTCGCGTCGCCGCGGCCGCTGATCCAGCCGAAGATCTTCTTCGCGAAGGCGCCCACCGCCACCAGGCCGGCGGCGATCACCTTCCAGAACTTGGCGAGGAGACCCGTCTTCGCGGCGATCGCCACGCCGCCGCCGGCGACCAGCGCCGCGAGACCGTACTCGGCGATCTTGTCGCCGGCCGTGAACTGCGCGTAGCGCTCGCCTTCCTGGTACTGCATCGACGACATGAGCTGCTCGAACCGCGGCAGCGCTTCGGCCAGGTCCTCGGGACCCAGCACGAGGTCGACGTTCATCACGCCCTTGCGACCGAGGACGCGCACGGACCAGTTCACGCTCTCGCCGCCGCCCTCACCGCGGCCCAGCGTCGCCCACGTCAGATTGTTCGTCTTCGGATCGTAGAACGGCTCGCGCTGCCAACCGACGAGCTCGATCGTGCCCCAGCCGCGTTTTTTGCGCTCGGCGTTGCCGTACTCGTTGCCTTCCTGCAGCGTGTCCATCAGATCGCCGGCGTCGAGCTCGTCGCGGTCGTCGTCCTTGACGTAGCCCGACTCGTCGAACTCGAAGACGACGAACCACGACGGCTCGCCGTCGGGCGTTTCCGCGAACACGAGCCCGAGCTCACGGCCCGACACCGGGTTCTGCATCGCCTCCATGAGCGTCCGCGTGCCCTCGGGCCCGGTGAAGCGGAAACCCTCGGGCAGGTCGAGCTGCGCGCGATTGCCGAGCTGCGCCTCGCCCGGCCCTTCGACCCATTCGACGATGTCCCAGAGCGACGGCCCCGCAGCCCCCGACTCGGGTTCCTGGATCGGCGGCGAGGTCGAAGCCGATGTCGAAAGCGTGAGCGCGAGCGCGAGGAATGCGAGGTGCATAGGGGGGCGTTCTTCCGTGCGGGGGAAGTGTCTGGGATCTATCGGATAGCGCTGAGGCAGCTGTAAGTCGAGCCTCCAGAGCTCCCCGAGACACCCCTGAGCCGCTCCCGCGGACAAGACGCAGACTGGTTCCTCAGCGCTGGGCGGGGTGGTAGACGTTCACGGCCGGCTTCAATTCGGCCTCGGCGATCTCCTGCACCTTGTGCAGGACCGCGGGGTCGTGCGTGTCGGCAAACACGTAGAACTTCCACAGGTCGCGGTAGCCGCGCTCCAGGTCACCCAGCCGCGGCACGCGGGCGGCGTGGCTCGACAGCGGCTCGACGCCGGCGACGCCGGGCCAGCGCACGTGCATGCCGGCCTCCTTGAGCTGCATCGCGCGCGCGGGGCAATAGACGATCACGTCGACGGTGCTGCCCGTCGCGAAGCGCGCCATGTCGGCGATGCGCGCTTCCAGCTCGAGCCGCGCGCGCGCGCCACCGGGGGCGAAGTAGCGCGCGACGAGCTGCTCCTGCACGTCCGCGTTCTGGTAGCGCGGGAACACACAAGCTCGTTTCGGCAGTCGGCGCTCGCGGAAACGCGTCACGAGGTCGCGCACGCGCTCGCGCGGCTCCTTGGGCGACTTCTCGACGGAATGCTCGAGCCGGTCGAGCACGCTGGCGTCCGTCTGGTCGTAGAAGTCCTCTTCCTTCAGGGCGCCGCACGCCAGCGCCGTCTCGACCGCCCGCGCAATCAGCGCGCCGGCCGCGACCTTGGCGTGGTGGTAGTAGACGCGCTCGGAGAAGTGGTAGCGCACCTCGAGTAGCCGCACGACCTCGGACAGGATGTCCTCGCGCAGGAGGTCGTGCTTGGCCAGGTCGACGTAGAGGTTCTGTGACGAGCGGTCGACCTTCAGGTAGCCCATCACGCGCGGGTCGATCGACAGGCGCAGGCCGGTGAAGTACGCGTCGCGCGCCAGGTAGTCGAGGATGTCGGAAGCCAGCGTCCCGCCCACGATCTGGCGCCAGAAGGGCGGCACTTTCGCGGCGCGGTCGGACGCCTCCAGGATCGCGAGGACATCCTCGGCGACGCCCAGCTCGCGCAACGCGCGCCCGAGCGCCGTGCGCGGGCCCAGAAGGCCCTGGAAACGGTGCGGCAGGTCGTGGCGGCCGAAGATCCCGTCCTGGTCCTCGATGCTGTGGCCGAACGGCACGTGCGTCACGTCGTGCACGAGCGCGGCGATGCGCACGACGCGCGCCTCCTCCTCGCCGATCGCCACGCTGCCGGCCGGATCGAGCTCGAAGTTGCGGTTCACCGCGTCGATCACGGCCTGCGCCATGTGCAGCGAGCCGATCGAGTGGTCGAAGCGCGTGTGCACCGCGCCCGGGAAGACGAGGTACGCCGTGCCGAGCTGCTTGACGCCGCGCAGGCGCTGCATCTGCGGCGTGTCGAGGATGCGCATCTCCTCGGCGCTCAAGTGCACGTCGCCGTGCACCGGGTCGCGGATCACGCTCGAGCGTCGGCGGGCGGCCATCGGGGCGCAGAGGATAGCGCGCGCCGTTCACAACCCGGCGCGTTCGCGCAGGTTCGCTCGCACGACGTCCGGCAGGCGGTCCGGACGCAGGTCCAGGAGCGCAGCTTCGAGCGCGTAGAGCAGCTTCTCGTTGGCCGGGTGGCCCCGCCGCAAAACGGCGCGGAAGGTCGCGATCGAGCCCTTGCGCTCCAGGTCCTCGACCGTGCGCACGCCGACTTCCTCGAGCCAGATGCGCGAGACCGGCCCCATGTGGACGATGCGTTTGCCCGGCGGAGCCTGCGCGCGCGTCGAGCCCTTCGACGCGCGCCGCGTCGTGATTTTCTTCTTCGCGCGCGACGTCGGCTTCTCGCGTTCGCGCGCGGCACGCAGCGCGCGCAGCGTCCACGCCTTCAGCGCACGCGCGTCGGCCTGCACGCGCTCGGGCACTTCCCAGTACGTGCGCATCGACGGTTTGTCGGGGAACGGCTGGAACGGTTCGCTGCCGGCCGCCTCGTACTCGGCGCGGCTCTCGTCGTCGACGCGGAAGAAGAGGCGTCCGTCGGCCACGAGCCCGAAGAACACGCCCTCGAGGTAGAGACCGGCGCCTCCGAACATCTTGCGCGCGCGCACGGCTCCGGCCGGCGCGAGCAGCTCGAGGAGCGCGTCGAGGGTCGAATCGGCCATGTCCGCCTGGGCTCGTCCAGGATGTCGCGGCCGCCCCGAATGGGGAAGAGAACGCACGGCACGCGAGAGTTTCCGGCCGGGAACCGTGCCGGCGCCGTACGGGTCACGTTCTCGGCCGACATCTCCCCCACCGCACTGCTAGCATTCGGGGTCACGACCGCCGAACTTGTCGTCACGATGAACCTCCTCTCCAGCTTGCTCCTGGCTGCGCTGCCGGCGCTGCCCGCGCCCTCCGTCCAGGACGACGAGATGCCCGACGGCAACAAGCTCGTCCGGGTCTCGCTGCTGGCCGACAAGGCCGCGGTGAAGCCGGGCGGCACGGTCACGCTGGCGGTGCGCTACGCGATCGAGCCCAAGTGGCACATCTACTGGGAGAACCCCGGCGATTCCGGGATGCCCACGCGCGCGAGCCTCACGGCGCCGCAGGGCTGGAAGGTCGGACCACTGCGCTTCCCGCCGCCGCAGAGGCACGAGGACGAAGGCGACATCACGACGTACATCCACGAGCGCGAGCTCGTGCTGCTGGCCGACGTGCAGGTCCCGGCCGACGCGAAGCCGGGCGTGGCGTCGATCACGGTCGACGGGCGCTGGCTCGTGTGCACGGACATCTGCGTCGCGGGCGAAGGCCAGGGGAAGGTCGACGTCACCGTCGCCGACGCCGAGAAGCCGGCCGACGAGGCGCTGTTCAAGGCTGCGCGCGAGAAGCTCCCCAAGGCCTGGAGCGAGCTGGCTCAGGCGCGCGTGGCGTGGACGGGCACGGAATCCGAGCCGCGCGTCACGATCGTCGTCCCGGGCGCGAAGGCGCTCGAGTTCTTCCCGCTCGACACGGAAGCGATGAAGCTCTCGGGCCGCACCGTCGACGTCGGCAAGAACGGCGCGACGCTCAAGGCGCAGCTCGGCTTCGAGCGCAAGGAGCCCGAGGACCAGCCGCGCGCGCGCGGCGTCCTGCGCGTCGAGACCGACAAGGGCACGACGTCGTACCTGTTCGAAAGCCTGTACACCGCGCCCGCGACGGGGCGCTGAACCTGAACCTGGAGAGTTCCACGATGAACGTCCGACCCTGGCGGTTCGCCGCCCTGCTCCTCATGGTGGCCCTCGCCGGCTGCGCGACGGATTCGCCCCGGCGCGCCGTTCTCGCCAGATCCCCTTCCGGGGCGACGCAGCCGACGACGGCGGAGGCCGCGGCGGGCAAGGCCTCGGCAGCCGAGACCGCGCAGGTCAATCCGGCCGACGTCGAGCCCGCGACACTGAAGTCGCCCGAGACGAAGGAGGACACGGTCGACGTCAAGAAGGCCGTGCTCGGCGAAGTCGTCCCCGACTTCACGCTGAACGACCTGGAAGGCAAGTCGCACACGCTGTCCGCCTACCGCGGCAAGATCGTCGTGCTCGAGTGGTTCAGCCCGGCCTGTCCGTACTGCGTGTACGCCTACGCCGAGGGCCCGTTGCGCGAGCAGCCCGAGCGCGTCAAGAGCCAGGGCGTCGTGTGGCTCTCCGTGAACTCGCAGAACCCGGGGCACCCCGGCGCGGACCTCGAGAAGAACCGCGAGTTCGTGAAGAAGCACGGCCTGAAGGCGCCGCTGCTGACGGACCCCACCGGCGTCGTGGGACGTTCGTTCGGCGCCAAGGTCACGCCGCACTGCTTCGTGATCAACGAGAAGGGCCTGCTGGTGTACGCCGGCGCGCTCGACAACGCGCCCCTCGGCAAGGTCGAGGGCGACGCGCCCAAGACGAACTACGTCGCCGCGGCGATCACGGACCTGAAGTCGGGCCACCCGGTCACGATCAGCAACACGAAGGCCTATGGTTGACCGGTGGCTTACGCGAAGCCGTAGTTGACGGCTTCCTCGACGGGCGCGGCGCGCGGCGGAGATCCTCCCGCGCGCCGCGCGGTTTTTCGCGCGGCGCCACCAGGATCAGAGAGGCCTACGATCGGGTTCTCCAGGCCTCTCCGCCGCGCGGTTTTTCGCGCGGCGCCACCAGGATCAGAGAGGCCTACGATCGGTTCCTCCAGGCCTCTCCACCCGCGCGGTTCTTCGCGCGGCGCCACCAGGATCAGAGAGGCCTACGATCGGCTTCTTCTCGGCCTCTCATTCCATGGGCTGGAACGCGCTCAGTACGCGCGCATGCAGCTCGGCCGCGAGCCGTTTGCGGTCGGTGTCGCGCACGCGGTCGGAGCCGAACGTGACGCGCGCCTCGACGCGCTCGAGCGCGAGGAAACGCCGGACCTGGCGCAGGATGGGCTCCTCGAACCAGCACACCGATCGCGAAGCGGGCGGGTCGCCCGGCAGGACCTGATAGTGCATCGTGGCCCACGCGCAGGGAACGTCCAGGCGCGCCGCCGACTCGAGCAGCGCCGGGCGGAACGGTCGCACGAGCCGTCCGTTCGAGTTCATGCCCTCGGGAAACAGGACGACCACGTGTCCGTCCTGCAAGGCGCGTCCGATCGCCGCGTTGACCGTCGGCAGGTCGCGCTTGTTGGCGCGGTCGATGAAGATCGTGCCCATGCGCGCAGCCATGCCACCGACGAGCGGCCAGCCGCGGATCTCGTGCTGCGAGACGAACGCCGGGCCGTCGAGCACGCTGGCCAAGGTCACGATGTCGGCGTATCCGACGTGGTTCGTGACGAGCACGCACGGCTCGCGCGGCGCCTCGCCGACGACCACGACGCGCATCCTGGTCGCGCGCGTCATCGCACGGCCCCACGAGCGCATGAGCTGCACGCGCCAGGCGCGCGCGCGCTCCGGGCCGCGGTGGAACGGACGGCCCAGCAGCCAGAACGCCGAGAGCCCGAGCGTGGCCGCCAGCCCGCGCAGCAGGCGCCCCACACGCCGCGCGACGCGCAGGAGCAGGCGGGCCCGGTAGACGTCGCCGTCGGGCCTCGCGGGGGGAGGGTCACTCATGAGCGCGCGATCCTCTGCCCGCGGGAACCCGGCGGCAAGCCGTTCGTTTGAGCTGCGCACGGATCAGGACTAGTCTGGCCTGCATCGCAGTCCAGGCTTCCAACCCATTCGACCTCCCACCGGACTCCCCATGAACTTCACACTGGCTTTGACGCTCGCAGCCCTGGCCACCCTGGGCACCGCCGTTCCCGAGAACCACAAGGAGCAACCGAAGACCGCGCCCGCGACGGCCGCCGCGCCGAGCGAGGCCGAGATCGTCAAGGCACAGAAGCCGGCCTATCCGCTCGACGCGTGCGTGATCAGCGGCAAGAAGCTCGACGCCAAGGCGCTGGACGTGGTCGTCGACGGCCGTCTCGTGCGGCTGTGCTGTGCCGACTGCAAGGGCGGCCTCGAAAAGGACAAGGCTGCAGCGTTCGCCAAGATCGACGCCGGCGTCATCGCGGCGCAGAAGGCCTCCTATCCGCTGACGACGTGCCCGGTCTCGGGCGAGCAGCTCGGCAGCATGGGCGACCCCGTCGAAGTCGTGCACGGCACGAAGCTGGTGCGCTTGTGCTGCTCGAGCTGCAAGAAGGGCCTCGAGAAGGACCCGAGCGCGGCGCTGGCCAAGGTCGACAAGGCCTGGATCGACGCTCAGCTCGCTGCGTACCCGCTCACCACTTGCCCCGTCAGCGGCGAGAAGCTGGGCGGCATGGGCGAGCCGGTCAACGTCCTCTACGGCACGAAGCTCGTGCGCCTGTGCTGCAAGAGCTGCACGAAGGCGCTGGACAAGGACGGGCCGGCGATCGTGGCCAAGATCGACGCGGCCAAGAAGAAGTGACGGTCGTGGACAAGGGTGTCAGACACCGTGTACCGCCAGCGGGTAGAAGGTGTCTGACACCCTTGTCTACTTGACGGGCGCGGCCGGGCGAGCCGACCCGGTCTGCGCGCCGGGCTTCGCGGCGTTGCTGCGCAGCTCCTGCACGACCATGTTGCCGACCTCGTCGGTCGGGTGGTCGCCGGTGTTCACGCCGCGGATGCGGTTCGAGCGCACGAGGTCGATGACGGTGTTCTCGATCGCGGCGGCCGCGTCCTTCTGGCCCAGGTAGTCGCACATCATCCCGGCAGCCAGGATCGCGGCCACGGGCGAAGCCTTGTTCTGGCCGGCGTACTTGGGCGCCGAGCCGTGGATCGGCTCGAACAGCGAGACCCGGCCGGGGTGGATGTTGCCCGAAGCGGCGATGCCCATGCCGCCTTGGATCATCGCGCCGAGGTCCGTGATGATGTCGCCGAAGAGGTTCGGCGTGACGGCCACGTCGAACCACTCGGGGTTCTTGACCATCCACATGCAGGCCGCGTCGATGTAGGCGTGGTCGGCCTCGATGTCGGGGTAGTCCTTCGCGACCGCGGCGAACGTGCGTGTCCACAGGTCCTGCGCGCGCAGCGCGTTGGCCTTGTCGATCATCGTCACCTTCTTGCGCTTGTTGCGCGTGCGCGCGAGCTCGAAGGCGTAGCGGATGACGCGCTCGGTGGCGACGCGCGTGTAGACCATGACCTGCGTCGCGACCTCGATCGGCAGGTGCTTGTGCGCGTAGCCGTAGGTGCCGGCGTAGGCGCCCTCGGTGTTCTCGCGCACGAAGACCATGTCGACCTCCTTGGGTCCCTTGCCCTTGAGCGGGCACAGGCGCTCGTCATAGCAGCGCACGGGACGCAGGTTCACGTACAGGTCGAGCTCGAAGCGCAGCTTCGCGATGATGCCGTACTCGATCAGCCCGACGGGCGCGCGCGGATCGCCGATCGCGCCCAGGAAGATCGCGTTCTTCTGCCTGGTCTCCTCGAAGGCCTTGTCGGGGAAGATCTCGTTCGTCTGCAGCCAGTGGTCCGTGCCGAACGGGTAGGTCGTCCGGCGCGTGCGGAAGCCGTAGATCGCGGCCGCGGCGTCGAGGACCTTGAGCGCCTCGCGCGTCACTTCCGGCCCGATGCCGTCGCCGGCGATCACTGCGATGTCGTACTCGGTCATGACTTCTTCGTGGGGACGCCAGCGGGGGGGACGCCAATGGGGTTGACGCGCCGGAACATGCCCGGCGCGTAGCGGACGATGCGACCTTCGACGGCGCTGGCCGCGACGGTGAGAGGTGACGCGAGGTAGAGCCGGCCCGGGCCGCTGCGGCCGGCGAAGTTGCGGTTGATCGCGCTGACGGTGACCTGGTCCTTGGTCTCCGACACGCCTGGACCGCAGCCGATGCACGCGCCGCAGCCGGGCTCGATGACCTGGACGCCCGCGCGCTGGAAGACTTCCATGTAGCCGCGGCCGCGCGCGTACTCGCGCACGGACTCGCTGCCGAACTGAATGATCATGCGCACGTGCGGCGCCACCTTGCGGCCGGCGTCGACGGCTTCGGAGAGCACCTGTGCGTAGAAGTCGAGGTCGTGCTCCTTGCCGGCCGTGCACGAGCCGGCGTAGGCCAGGTCGATGCGCACGTCGGCCAGGTCGCGCACGTTCTTGCCGTACGTCGGGTCGCCCGGCTCGGCGACCATCGGCTCGATCGAGCCCAGGTCGATGCGGTGGACGCCGCCGTCGTAGTGAGCGTCCTTGTCGGGCGCGACGAACGAGGCGCGGATCGTCTCGCGCGACACGCCCGGGCGGCGCGCGGCGAGCCACTCCAGCGCGACCTCGTCGGCCTCGCAGATGCCGGACTTGGCGCTGCACTCGGTGGCCATGTTGCACAGCGTCGCGCGCTCGTCCATCGAGATCGACGCCAGGCCCGGCCCGCCGAACTCCATCACGCGGTCGAGCGTCTCCTCGCGCACCGCGTAGGTGGCCAGGATGTGCAGCATCAAATCCTTGGCCGTCACCTCGGGCCGCAGCTGGCCGTGAAGCTCGAAGCGGATCGACTCGGGCACGACCACGAACGTGAACCCGGAGTGCACGAGCGCCGCGTACTCGGTCGCACCGACGCCCCACGTGAGCGCGTTGTTGCCGCCGCCCATGCAGGTGTGGCTGTCCGTGGCCTGGATGAAGTCGCCCGGATCGACGAACTGCTCGCGCGCGACCTGGTGGCAGATGCCGGGCGAGATGCCGTTTTGGGCCGAGAAGTCGCGCACGCCCGTGTGGTGCTGGAACTCCTTTTGCAGGTCGCGCAGCGTCTGGATCTGCGCCGTGAACGGCGCCATGCGCGGCACACCGGTGGCATACAGCAGGTGGTCCTCGAACACCGCGAACTTGGCCGGGTTCGACAACTCGTAGTCGCGCCCGTACTCCTGCTCGAGGAAGTAGTGCACCTGCGCGGTCGTGAACTCGTGGCTGTAGCCGCCGTCGACGCGCACGAGGCCCAGATCGCCGGGCTTAACGGCAGCCGGCTCGTGGCCCTCGGCGCCCACGAGGTGGGTGGCCAGGATCTTCTCGGACATCGTCATCGGCCGCGACGTCGTCGTCGACGCGGGCAGACGCACGGCCCCGGCCTTGGATTGCGCCGAGAACGGGAAGAGGCCGCCCGCTTCCAGGATCGCGCGCGTCACCGGGTCGTAGCGGCCCGTGAACTCCTCGAGCGGGATCTCCTCGCCGCGCTGCAGGCGCTCGAGCTGCGCGTACGTGCCCATCAACTGGCCGAGGTTGACGTTGTTGCGCTCGTGGATCGGCGCGAAGGAATGCGCGATCACGAGGTGGATGCCGGACCACTTCTCGCACTGCGCGGCCGTCTCGCGCGAGCTGCCGGTGCCCTTGCGCGCGCCCGACACGATCACCTCGAAGCCGCCGTCCATCAGCGCGCGGGTCGGGAACACCCGCTGGCCGTCGTGCGGTCCGCCGCGGTGCACGAGGCCCGCGTACGCGTCCAGCGCGATGTCCTCCGGCCGGTGCCGGAAGCACACCCAGGCGGGCGTCATCGCGTCCGTGTTCACGTCGTCGAGCAGCGCGGCCGGGTCGACGTCCTTCATCAGGAGGTCGCCCTCGCGGCGCGACTGCTGCCCATGCTGTAGCTGCTCCCCACGCTGTAGCTGCTCCCCACGCTGTAGCTGCTCCCCACGCTGTAGCTGCTCCCCACGCTGTAGCTGCTCCCCACGCTGTAGCTGCTTCGCAGTGCGCTCGTGGTCCTTGAACAGGAACAACGTGCGCTTGCCGGGCGTCAACCGCACGACGCGGCTGCCGTCGAGACGCGTGTGGATCAGCGGGTTCACTGTTGGTGCGGCGCGTCTCACGCGCGCGGGTTCTCGATCAGGATGGCGATGCCCTGCCCGCCGCCGATGCAGGCCGAGGCGACGCCGAAGCGCTTCTTCGTGCGCCGCAGCTCGTGCATGAGCGTCAGCACGAGGCGCGTGCCGGTCGCGCCCAGCGGGTGGCCCAGCGCGATCGCGCCGCCGTTGACGTTGACCTTGTTGCGGTCGAGCTCGAGCTCCTTCTCGCAGCCCAGGTACTGGCCCGCGAAGGCCTCGTTGATCTCGACGCGGTCGATCTGCTGCACCGACAGGCCGGCTTTGGAGACGCAGGCGCGGATCGCCGGCACGGGGCCGATGCCCATCTCGGTCGGGTCGACGCCGACGTAGGACCAGCCGCGCACGATCGCCCACACGTCGAGGCCCTCGGCCTTCGCGCGCTGGTCCGTCGTCAGCACGAGCGCCGCGGCGCCGTCGACGATGCCGCTGGCGTTGCCGGCCGTGACCGTGCCGTCCTTGCCGAACGCCGCACGAAGTTTGCCTAGACCTTCGAGGCTGGTCTCGGGCTTGATGTGGTCGTCGAACGCGACGAGCTCCTCGCCCTTGCGACCCTTGATCGTGATCGGCTCGATCTCGTCGGCGAAACGGCCTTCCTTCACGGCCTTCGCGCCCAGCACGTGGCTGCGTAGCGCGTACTCGTCCTGCTGCTCGCGCGTGATGCCCAGGCGCTTGGCGACCTTCTCGGCCGTCTGCGCCATGTACAGGCCAGCGACCGGGTCCATCAGGGCCGCGAACAAGGAGTCCTGCATCACCGGCTGCACGCCGAACGGGATGCCGGCGCGGATGCCGTACGTGCTGAACGGCGCCTGCGACATGCTCTCCATGCCGCCGGCCAGGATCGTCGTGCACTCGCCCAGGCGGATCATCTGCGCCGCGCTGACGACCGACTGGATGCCCGAGCCGCACAGGCGGTTCACCGTGAGGGCGCCGGATTCCTGCGGACAGCCGGCCTTGAGACCGACGTGGCGCGCGCCGTAGATGGCGTCGGGCGACGTCTGCAGCGCGTTGCCGAACACGACGTGCTCGATCGAGGCCGGCGCGACCTTCGAGCGCGCGAGCGCCGCCTTCGAGGCGTGCACGCCCAGGTCGATGGCGCTCAGGTCCTTGAGCTTGCCGAACCCCGGCGTGCCGACGTACTCGGACATGGGCGTGCGGGCGCCGCCGACGATCACGATCTCCTGGCTCATCGATGCATCTCCTGGTGTATCTCTTGGGACAGGGCGCGCGTCAGCGTCCGGCAAACTTCGCCGGCCGCTTTTCGAGGAAGGCGGCCATGCCCTCGCGCATGTCGGCCGTGGTCGAGGCCAGCCCGAACATGTCGGCCTCGATCAGCTCGCCTTCGGCCTGCGTCATGTTCGTGCCGCGCCGGATGGTCTCCAGCGCGAGCCGCACCGCGACCGGTCCGCGCGACAGGATCGTGCGGACCATCTTCAAGGTGCCTTCGCGCAATTCCGCCGGCTCGAACAGCCGATTGACGACGCCCACGCGCCAGGCCTCGTCGGCCGTGAACATGTCGCCGGTCAGGACCCACTCGCGCGCGATGCCGACGCCCGCGAGCCGCGCCAGGCGCTGCGTGCCGCCGTAGCCCGGGATGATCCCGAGCGAGACCTCGGGCAGCCCGAAACGGGCTGTTTTCGAGGCCGTGCGGAGCGTGCAGGCCAGCGCCAGCTCGCAACCGCCGCCCAGCGCGAAGCCGTTGACCATCGCGACCGACGGCTTCGTCATGCGCTCGAGCCGCCCGAAGACCTGCTGGCCGTAGAAGGCCAGGGACTTGGCGTCCATGGCCGTCTCCATCGCCTTGAGCTCGTTGATGTCCGCGCCCGCGACGAAGGCCTTCTCGCCCCAAGGTGATGAACGCGCTCGATGCGCGGACGGGTCGGCCTCGAACGCGTCGAATGCCGCCGCCAGCTCGCGCAACGTCCGCGCATCGAGCGCGTTCATCACCTTGGGGCGGTTGACGGTGACGGTGCCGATCCCGTCGGCGACCTCGACCAGCAGGTTCTCGTAGCTCATGACTTGGCTCGTAGCGGCCTCGAAGCTCGTGAAGGATTCACGGGCGTCGCGCCGCGAAGCGGCGCCACTTGGATCCGAGAGGCCGTACGCTCGTCTTCTTCACGGCCGCCTCTCAGCTCCCCTTCTTGACGACCGTCGCCTTGACGATCGTCTGGGGCGTGTTGGGCTTGTCGTTCGCGCCGCGCGGCGTGTTCACGATCTTCTCGACGACGTCGAGCCCGCTGACGAGCTTGCCGAACCCCGAGTACGAGCCGTCCAGCGACGGGTAGGCCGCGTGCATGACGAAGAACTGCGACGAAGCCGAGTTCGGATCGGCGGAGCGCGCCATCGAGAGGACGCCGGCCTCGTGCTTCTTCTTGTTGAACTCGGCCTTGACCTTGCGCGGCCCGCTGCCCGAGCCGGTGCCGGTCGGGTCGCCGCCCTGGATCATGAAGCCCGGGATCACGCGGTGGAACGTCAGGCCGTCGTAGAAGCCCGACGAGGCCAGGTCGAGGAAGTTGCGCACGTGGTCGGGCGCGACGTCCGGCCAGAACTCCATCGTCATCGTGCCGCGGTTCGTCTCCATGACGACCTGGTACTTGGCGAGTTCGGCGGGATCCATCTTGAGGAAGTCGACACCCTTCTGGACGGGAACCATGAAAGTCACCTCGATCGGTTTCTCGTTGCCGTAGGTGAGCTGGACGCTCTTCCCCTCGGCGGCCTTGACGTCACTCAGCAGCGGCCCCAGGTCGAGCTCCAGCACGACCTTCTGGTGGGGCGCGAGTTCCACTTCCGACGAACCGCGCTTCCCGAGCGGCTTCCCGCCGACCGAAAACGCGCCCGGGCCGAACATCCAGGACGGGATCGTGTCGCCCTGTGCGTCCGCGACGATCTCGACGCGCACCGGCATCGATTGACCGGCCACGAGCGACGAGGGGGCCTCGACGTTCACCTTGACGCCGGCCGTCGCGCTCGCTGCGAGCGCCACGGCGGCCGCGATCAGACGCGCTTGTCGCCTTGCCATGTGTAGAACCCCTGACCGGTCTTGCGACCGAGTTTGCCTTCCTTGACCTTCTGTTCGAGCAACACCGGGACGCGGAACGCCGGCTCGTTCGGATAGCGCTTCACCCAGCCCCGCAGGATGGAGAGCGTCGTGTCGAGCCCGACGTAGTCCGTCAGCTCGAACGGTCCCATCGGGAAACCGCATCCGAGCTTCATGGCCACGTCGATGTCGGGGATCGAGGCTTCACCGCGCTCGGCCAGCTTCATGGCCTCGGCCATGTAGGGCACGAGCAGGCGGTTGACGACGAAGCCGGGCGTGTCCTTGCACGTGATCGGCGTCTTGCCGCAGGCCTCGCCGAACGCGCGCGCCTGCGCCAGCACGTCCTCGTTCGTCTTGTCGGTGCGAATGACCTCGACGAGCTTCATCAGTTGCACCGGGTTGAAGAAGTGGAGTCCCACGAAGCGGTCGGCGCGACCCGAGGCCGCGGCCATCTCCGCGATCGGGAACGAGCTCGTGTTCGAGGCGAAGATCGCGTCCTTCTTGCAGATCGCGCCCAGCTCCTGGAAGAGCTTCTTCTTCACCTCGAGGTCCTCGACGATCGCCTCGATGACGAGGTCGGCGTCGGCCAGCGACTTCTTGTCGAGCGTGCCCGAGATGCGCCCGCGCACCGCGGCGGCGTCGAAGGCCTGACCCTTCTCCTTGGCCTTCTCGGCCAGCTTGGCCAGCGAGCCGTCGATGCGCTTGAGTCCCTTGTCCAGGAACTCTTGCTTCTCCTCGACGACGACCACGTCGCAGCCGCCCTGCGCCGCGACCTGCGCGATGCCGTGGCCCATCAGGCCAGCGCCGATCACTCCGACCTTGCGAATTGCCATGCTGTGTCCTCGTCTCTTTCTCGGTGTTCCTAGGCAGCCTGGGCGTGGAAGGCCGTCGCCAGCCCCATGCCGCCCGAAATGCACAGGGTCGCCAGCCCGTGCTGCGCCTTGCGGCGCCTCATCTCGTGCAGGAGGGTCACGGCGATCCGCGCGCCCGTCGCGCCGATCGGGTGGCCCAGGGCGATCGAGCCGCCGTTCACGTTCACGCGCTCGAGCGGCAGCGGCATCTGGCGATGACAGGCCAGGACCTGCGCCGCGAACGCCTCGTTCAGCTCGATCAAGTCGAAATCCGCCGGCGAAAAGCCGGTCTTCGCGCGCAGCGCCTCGAGCGCCGGCACCGGACCGATGCCCATGACCTTGGGATCGACGCCGGCCTGCGTCGACGCGCCGATCCAGGCCAGCGGCTCGAAACCCAGGTCGCGCGCCGTGTCCTCGCCCATGACGAGCAGCGCGGCGGCGCCGTCGGTGATGCCCGACGAGTTGCCGGCCGTGACCGTGCCTTTCTGCTTGTCGAAGACGGGCGGGAGCTTCTTCAGGCTCTCGATCGTCGTGTCGGGGCGCACGTGCTCGTCGGCCTCGACGACGACGTCGCCCTTCCTGCCCGGCACCTTGACCGGAGCGATCTCGTCCTTGAACCGCCCGGCCTCGATCGCGGCGCCGGCCTTGCGCTGGCTGTCGAGCGCGAAGCGGTCCTGCTCGTCGCGCGGGATGCCCATCTCCTGCGCCAGCTTCTCGGCCGTCTCGCCCATCAGCATGTTCGCCAGCGGACAGGCGAAGCCGTCCTTGTACATGGCGTCGACGACGTCGGCGTGGCCCAGTCGGTAGCCGGTGCGAAACTTCGGCAGGAAGAACGGCAGGCCACTCATGCTCTCGACGCCGCCGGCGACGACGACGTCGCAACGTCCGAGCTGGATCGATTCGGCCGCGAGCTGCACGGACTTCAGCCCGGACCCGCAGGCCATGTTCATCGTCCAGGCGCAGACACGGTCGGGGATGCCGGCGCGCACCGCGACCTGGCGCGCGACGTTCGGACCGCCGCCGGCCTGGCGCGCGTTGCCGAAGACCAGCTCGTCGACGCGCTCGGGATCGAGGCCCGCGCGCGACAGGAGATCGCGCACGATCGAGGTGCCCAGGTCCGCCGCCGACATCTCCGCGAACGCGCCCAGGTACCGGCCGATCGGCGTGCGCAGCGCGTGCGTCACGACGACCCGGCGA
>Ga0163153_10004729_pt1 | contig 16782 bp, 7 predicted proteins | sample OliLakLV19MP6IB1_FD_148629 | JGI IMG/M metagenome (GOLD analysis project Ga0163153, IMG submission 148629) | Freshwater microbial mat bacterial communities from Lake Vanda, McMurdo Dry Valleys, Antarctica - Oligotrophic Lake LV.19.MP6.IB-1 | ecosystem: Environmental > Aquatic > Freshwater > Lake... | reverse complement strand
GTGGAGTGGGAACCGGCGTGGTCTTTGGCGGTTCCTTCTTGTCCTTGTCCTTGTTCTTGTTGATGAGGTCGCCGATCAGATCGGTCACCGTGGGCGGCTTGTCGGGCACCGGGGGCGTCGGCGTGGTCGGCGCCGGCTGCGCGGGCTGCGGCGGCGTCTTCGGGTCGTTCGGGTTCGGCGTCGGCGTCCGAGGCGGCGTCTTCTTGTCGTCGTTTTTCTTGCCCCCGATCAGGTCGCCGATGAGCCCGCCGACATCGGGCTTGCCGCCGTCAGCACCGCCCAGCAGTTTCGCGGGGTTGAACGACTGCTTGAGGATCTCGCCGAAGGCGCTCGAGTCGGCGACGAGCTTGCCGTCCTTCTGCGTGAAAGGCACGAAGAGATAACCCTCGGCTCCCATGAAGCGCTGGAGCTTCGCGGACAGCGCGCTCTTCGGGAAGCCGAACGACATGCGCGGCACCTTGGTGCGCAGGTCCACCGTGCCGTCGAGGGCGACGGTGTATTTCTCGAAGGTGAAGGTCATCGGCTTGTCGTACTTGAGGATGCCTTTGTCGATGGTCGCGGAGAACGGGCCGAAGGTGGGCATGTACTTGTCGAACTTTCCGAGGAACCCGCCGAGCTCGCTCTCGAGCAGGCCGCCGACGCCCGCCGCCGCCATGATCGGCTGAAGGCCGGCCGGAATGAGATTGTTCACCGAGATTAGCGGCTTGAGCTTCATGCTGTTGAAGTCGAAGTCGACCTTGGCGGACATCTTCGAAATGTCGAAGTCGCTCACCGGCAGCGCGAAGCCATCCTTGCCGACGGTGATGACCACCGGCTTCTCCGACTTCTCGACGGCGAGGAGGCCGCCGGTGAGCGGCTCAAAGAGCGCCTTAGAGAAAACCTCGTTGGCGTTGAACTTGCCGACGGCGTTTTCGGTGAGCCTGACCTGATCGGTAAACAAGCCGGTGGCGTTCACGTCGGCGTTGGGGCTGACGAGGCGGGCCACCACGTCGCCCCCGGCGCGGCTCTTAAGCGCCAGCGTGTCCACGGTGTCGCCAAGGATCCGGAGCTTGTCGCCCAGGTTGAGCACCTTGCTTGCGGTGCTGACGGGGATGTTCTTAGCGGTTGCGTCGATGGCGACATTCTGAAGGTTGAGGTTGGCGAAGGTGACGCGGCCGTCCTTGTCGGCAAGGTTTTTCGCCAGGATGTCGGCGTGGACCGTGCCGCGCGGCGTCTCGGCGGTGACGCTGCGCGGGACGCCGTTGACGACGGGGAGCACGAGCGTCTCGGCGTCGAGCACGATCGCGACCTCGTTGAAATCTTTCGGCGTCTGCACGACCGCCTTCACGTTGTCGAGCCGCAGGGCTTCGTTGAAGTCGGCCTTGCCGAGGAACGGGCCCTTGGTCGTGATGTTGATCTTGAAGTTCGAGCCGGCCGCCTTGATCGGCAGCGGGGTGGATTCGGTTTTTGCTTCGGCGGGAGTGCCGGGCACGGTGGGTTGCGCGGTGGCGGTTGCACTGCGAGAAGCGCCCGCCGAAGCGGGCTTCGCCTGCGGCGGCTCGGGCAGCGGCGCCAGCGCGAACTCCCCGCGCTCGAACACCACATCGACCACCGTCGGCTCCAGCAGGATCGCTTCCTTCAAAGCGGCCGGCAGCTTTTCCGGATACTTGCGCTGGATCGCGGCCCAGCCCTGCGGCGTGAGGTTCACGCGCAGCGCCGAGTTGGGCGCGAGCGTCGCCCGCTCGCCGGTGAGCAGCGTCGCGCTGCCCGTGCCGCTGGCGAAATGCGATTTCACGTCGTAGCTCACGGCCATCGTCTTGCCCTCGCCCTGGTTGAGCGTCAGCACGATCGACTGGATCGATGGGCCGAACAGGTCGACGAGCAGCCCGCCCTGCCCGGTGAGGGCATCGGCGAGCGAACTGGGCGTGTCGGTCAGCGCGACCCGCGCTTCGACCTTCCGACTGTCTTCCATCGCGCGGGTGATCGTGGCGTTCACGTCGAGCAGACCCTTGGCGACGCCTTGCAGCAGGTCGCCCTTGATGGTGATCTTCAGCGGCTGGTCGAGCGTCGTCGGCGCGAGGGTCGCAACGAGGTTGCGGACCGCGGCGTCGGCGAGGCGGGCGTCACCCTTGGGAATGAGCTGATCGACGGTGGCGGTGAAGCCGATCCTGCCGTTTTTCTTCATCAGCTCAATGTCGAGCGGGATGTCGAGCTGCGTGAAGACCATGCTGACTTTTGAAGGTGCGGCGAGAGCAATCGTCGTTTTCTCCGCCGGGGGGGTCGCCGGTGCGGCCGGAGTCGCCGTCGCCTTCGGCGGCTCTTCCTTGGTCAGCTCCTCCACCAGCGCCGAAGTGAGCGTCAGGTTGACGTAGCTCTTCGACGGGTCTGGCAACGTGACGCGGCCATCGGCGAGGCGGGCATCAATGAGCACGTCGAGGTTGTCGGCCTTGGCGGTGATCTTCACGGGGCCGGCGATGCCGGTCTTCCCGTCGCGGCCTTGCACCTGCGTCACCGTCGTGATGACGGTCGCGTTCAAGGTGGGACCGATGCCGTAGTGCGCCATGCGGCCGTTGCCGATGAAGGAGTCCATGATGGCGCTGGGCAGGTCCGTGATCGCAACCGTGATGTTCGGCGCGAGCGCCTTGGCGTCGAGTTTGCCGGCGGCATCGAACAGGCCCGCGACATCGGCGTTGGCTTTGATGGAACCGGTCTTGCCGGCGGCGTCGGCTGCGGCGGTGAGCGTGGCGCTGAGCTTGTTGGCGGGGCCGTTGTAGTTGAGCGTCGCCACCGTGTCGCGCAGCGTCACGCGCAGGTTCGCATCGTCCTGCCCCGGCTGATTCAGGTCGGTGGTGATCGGCCCGATCGCCAGCGTCGCGGCCGCCTCGGTGGTGCGCATCATCGTCTCATCCAGTGGCGCCGCGAGCTTGTCGATCGTCAGCTTGATCCGCGACTCCGGCGTCCTCACCTTCTGGGCCACCGCCTTGAGCCCCTCGTACCGCTCGGCCATCAGGTTCAGCGTCTGCTGCGACCAGGCGACTTCGATCACGCCGGGCTTGTTCAGTTTGGCGAACAATTTAAGTTTCGACGTGCCGTCACGTTTTTCAACCGTCGTCGCGCTGATCACGCCGTCGCTAAGGTTGGCGGTGAAACGGTTGTCGTTCGAGTTGGCGATGAGCGACCAAGTGCCGTCGATCCGCTTCCCATCGTCGCCAGGCTTGAGGGCGATGTGGGTTGTCGCGTTGAGCACCTCGCCCAGCACGCCGGTGACGAGCCCTTTCGTGCCGGCAAGATCATCGATGACTCCGAGCGCGAAATCTTTCACGTCGCCTTTAAGGTTGAGCGCTTCGACACTCACGTTGCCGTCGCGATCGAACGGCTTGGTGGCGTCGAACTTCACCAGCAGCACGCCGGACTTGTCGCCCTGCCTGGCGATGGCCTCGATGGTCGCGGTGGCGATGCCCCTGGGGCCGTCGTAAGCGACGATCATCTGGCGGATGTCGAGCTCTTTGATTTCGGGGTTTTGTGCGGTGCCGGTGTTGATGCGGATCGGCGTGACCTCGACGTTCAGCGCCGCCGTGGTGGCGAGCATGTCCGGCTTGTTGTTCGCGCCGTTCACGAGAGCGACGTTCTCCTGCGTCACGGTGATCTCAAAGGGTTCCAGCAATTTGCCGGCATTGGGCGCCCACGCCGCGTGCGCCGCCGGCGTCATTTTCACCCACGCGAGCTGCCCGGGCTTGGGCGTGAGCGACTTGAGCTTCATGTCGTCCGACAGCGCGATGGTCGCCGTCGTGTTCACCTTCATCCGCTCGCCGGTGATGGAGAGTTCCGCGAGCAGGTCGGTCAGCTTGCCCTTGGCGGTGACCTTGGTCGTGAGGTCCGGCCCGGCCAGCAGCGTGATCTTGTCGCCCTGCTTGGCCAGCGCGCCGACCATCTGCGTCGGCAGCTTGTTGAACGCGAAGGTCGCGTCGACGCTGGCGTTCTTCACCTGCATGACGCCGCCCGAATCGAACGCATCGGTCAGCTTCGCGGTGCCGTCGATATCGCCGGAGTATTGCCCCTGCTTGACGCCCGCCTTGATCGCGGCGGCGATCGACTGCGGCGAGTCGATGTCGGCCGTGACGACGAGGTCGGACACGATCGCCGGCTCGCTGCCAGCCGCGGTGTAAGTCACCTTCGGAGCGGTCAATTTGAACTTGCCCGACAGATTTTCGGGCACCGTCGTGGGCTTCTTCTCTTTTTCTTTCGACGGCCCGAAAGCGCGGTCGAGGTTGGTGCTTCCATCTTCGTACTGCACGATGTCGCACTTCTCGGCGACGACGGTCACGTTGCCCAGCGCCATGTCGCCGCGCACCACGGCGAGCAGTTGCACGTCGGGGGCGTCGACGTCGGCGAGCATGATGGTGTTGCCATCGGGGTCCAGCACGCGCAGGTTTTCCACCTTAGTGCCGCTGAACCAGCCGACGCTGAGGTCGCCGACCTCGACCTTTCCTGGGATCGACCTGTTGACGAAACCGAGGACGAAGTTGGTGCCCGGCCCGGTACTGACGATCGTGGGCGCCAGCAGCACCGCGGCAATCAGCAGCACAAAGAGGAACAACACCACCTTCAGCAGGCGGCGCTTCTTCTTCGGCTTTGCAGGCTGCGGCGCGGGACTTGACGGTTGAGTTTGATCGGTGGACATGAGAAAATCCCTTTATTCCGGCCGTATTCTAGGACCCATCTTCAAATGCGGCCGCAACAGACCATCGTACCGCCAATCCTTACTTGACCTGCGGCCGATTCGGTTCATAATTGCCAACTGGTGGGACTTCCTCTTTCGACATTCCGGCCGCGGTTCGCGCTGCTCGCGGCGGCGCTGCTGTCGGCGCTGACGGCGGCGGAGGCGACGCTGGCGGCGGCACCGATGCTCGACGCTGCCGATGGCAGGGACTGGCCCGCCCAGCTCACGCCGGTGAAGGACCGCGACTCGGTCAATCAGCGCACCGCCCGCGCTGCCGATCACTCCACCTTCGACCACACCGCGCCGCAGTACATCGGCGGCGACAGCGCCGCCCGCCTCATCGCGTCTTTCGAGCTCGGCCGCAACGATCGCGTCGCCGTCGCCGACGTGGCCGCTCGCACCGCGGCCGCCCCCATCCGCCTGATGCAGACGCTGCTCGACCTGCCCCCGCCCCTCGCCTGATCCTCTCTTCGCCTTTGGCCGCTCCGTCTCCAGAGCATCGTCCATCATTCCTTCGCTCTTTCCCGCCGCATCTCCCGGCGATCGTTCCTCCTCCCCCGCTGCTGTCCATTTGAAACGGATTCCCGTCATGCAACAAGGTTCCCCCTGGCGTCCCATCATCATCCTCGCGACGATCGGCCTATGCGCCCTCGCCATCGCCCAGAAAGGTTTGAAGCCGGGCATGGACCTGGCCGGCGGTTTCGTCCTCACTTACGACGTGCAGGTGCCGGACGGCGTCGATGCGGCCCATGCGGTCGACCAGATTATCGAGGTGCAGCGCAAGCGCGTCGACCCCACCGGCGTGCGCAACCTGGCGTTCCGCCGGCAGGGCGCCAACCGCCTGGAAATCCAGGCCGCGCTGGCGCCGAAAAAGGTGCGCGAACTGCGCGAGAAATACGTGGCGGCGTTCGACGCCCTCAAGACCGGCAACGTCAGCCGGTTCCAGCTCGAAGCCTCGCTCCGCAAGACGCCCGCCGAGCGGCAGGCGGACTTCGACAAGCTCGCCGGCGGCGACGCCGTCCGCGCCAGCCTGCTCAAGCGCCTCGCCGAGACGCACGACGCCATGGAGGCGACCCGCAAACCGTATGAAGACGCGGTCAAGGAAGCCGACAAGGCCCGCGAGACGTTCGACAAGCTACCCGCCGAGGCTACCGCCGAACAGAAGACGCAGGTGCAGAACTTCCTGAAAGAGCGCGAGGCCGAGCGCACCGCAAAGACCAAGGCGTACAACGATGCCCGCTCGCGGTTCGAGCCGGGCATCAATGCCGTGCTCGCCACCAACCTCGACGCCCTCGAGGTCGAGCGCGTGCTCAATCTGCCGCACGTGCAGACCGCCGACGCCGCCGGCGCTAAGTCAAGCCCGCGCGACAAGGGTGTGAAGCAGTTGATCGAAGAACATCCGGAGCGCGCGAAGGAGGTCCAGTCCCTCGCCGATGCCTGGAATGCTTACGCCGCCGACCGCGGCCCCCTCGACGACCCCGAGGACCTCATCGCCCTGCTGCGCGGCAGCGGGGTGCTCGAGTTCCGCATTGCCCCGGAACCGGCCGCCGCGCTCGAATCCTTCCGCGAACAGCTCCGCACCAAGGGCCCGCACGGCGGGTCGGACAGGAATCACCTCTGGTTCCCCGTCGACGACATCAACACCTTCGCCGACAACGAAGCCCAGCGGCAGGCCGCCGCCGAGGACGCCGCCTCGTTCTTCGCCACGCAGGGCATGGTCGGCGAGCGCTACGGCGACAAGTATTACGTCCTGCTGAGCAACCAGCGGGGCGAGCGCCTGAGCACCGAGGAGGAGGGATGGAAGCTCGACAGCGCCAGCCGCGACCGCGACGATGAAGGTTTCCCGGCCGTTTCATTCAAGCTCAACACGGTCGGCGGGCAGTTGCTCGGCGAGATGACGAGCAAGAACGTCAATCGGCTCATGACCATCGTCCTCGACGGCCGGGCGATCAGCGCCGCGAATATAGTGGAGCCCATCTACGGCGAGGTTCGCATCACGAAAGGCCGCGGCGGCTATTCCGAGCGCGAACTCAACTACCTGATCCGCACGCTCAACGCCGGCTCGCTCAAGGCGAGCCTCGCGGAACGGCCCAGTTCGATCAAGTTCTTCCAGGCCGAGGCCGGCGCCGACAACCTCAAGCGCGGCCTCAATGCCGGCATCATCGTCTCGATCATGGTCTGCGTTTTCCTCATCGCGTACTACTTTTTCTGGGGTGCCGTGGCGGTGCTGGCGCTGGTGGGCAACATCGTCATCATTCTCGGCGTCATGGCCATGCTGGAGGCGTCGTTCACCATGGCGGGCATCGCCGGCGTGGTGCTCACCATCGGCATGGCGGTCGACGCCAACGTGCTCATCTTCGAGCGCATCCGCGAAGAACTTCAGCGCGGCGCCGACGTCAAGACCGCTGTCCGACTCGGTTTCGACAAGGCCATGTCCGCGATCCTCGACTCCAACGTCACGACGATGATCACCTGCTTGATCCTCGGCTACTTCGCCACGGCCGACGTGCGCGGCTTCGCCGTGACGCTGGGCATCGGCCTCGTTGCCAACGTGTTCACCGCCGTTTACTGCTCGCGCTGGATCATCGACGTGTGGATCCGGCTGCGCAACCCGCAGACCTCGACCATGCTGCCGATGAAGGTCGCCGCCCTCCAGCGGTTCCTCTCGCCAAACATCGACTGGATGGGCAAGCGTAAGTTGTTCTACACCATCAGCATCGTGGCGATCGTCATCGGCATGGGCGTCTTCTTCGCCCGCGGCGCCAACATGCTCGACATCGAGTTCCGCTCCGGCACGCAGGTCGGCTTCAAGCTCGCGCCCGGCAAGCAGATCGTCCTCGAGGACGCCCGTGAGCTGCTCCGCAAGGAGGCCGAGAAGCGCAACATGCCCGAGCTCGCCCCGCCGATCGCCTCGCTCACCCCAGTCGGCGACATCACGCTCAAACACGAGGCAAGCGAGTTCAGCGTCAGCGTGCTCAACGAAGACAAGGAGCAGGTCAGCGCCGCCATCAAGGAAGCGTTCAAGGACCACATCGCCGCCGAGCGGGCCCTGCGCTTCAAGGGCGACGGCCACGACGCCCCGGCGACGGACGGCCCCGAAGCGGCGTCCGTGGATGTCACCCGCCGCGTCCCCGAGTTCGCCTTCCCCATCCGCGGCGAAGACCTCGGCGACTCGATCGGCCGGCCCTCGACCGTCAAGGTCAACGAATACATCGGCGGCGTGGCGTTCGTCCTCGACGACATCACCCCCGCCACCACCGTCACCGACATCACCGCCCGCATTAAGCGGCAGCGCTCCGGCCCGCTCGGCGAGCAGCTCGGCAGCCGCGAGTTCCAGGTCATCGGCCTCGACCTCGCCCAGGGCGCCGGCGACGAACCGGCCTACAAGTCGGTCGCCGTCGTCGTCACCGACCGCCTCACGAATTATGCCGAAGACCCCGGCTCCCTGGCCACCGACTTGAGCGGCCTCGCCGGCACCGAGTGGAAGCTGATCCGCGAGGCCCTGCTCAAGGACTCCAGCCTCGACAGCGTCTCCAACTTCTCCAGCCAGGTCTCCGCCACCATGCAGCGGCAGGCCAGCGTCGCCCTCATCCTCAGCATGATCGCCATCGCCGTCTACATCTGGTTCCGCTTCGGCGACCTCCGCTTCGGCACCAGCGCCATCATCGCGCTGCTACACGACGTCGCCATTGCCCTCGGCTTCGTCGCGATCTCCGGCGTGCTCTACGACACGCCCCTCGGACCGCTGCTGGGCCTTAGCGACTTCAAGATCAACCTCACCATGGTCGCCGCGATCCTCACCATCGTCGGCTACTCCATCAACGACAAGATCGTCGTGTTCGACCGCATCCGCGAGCTGCGCGGCCGGCTCGCCACCGTCAGCCCGCAGATCATCAACGACGCCGTGAACCAGACCATCAGCCGCACCCTGCTCACCGGCGGCACCACGCTGGTGGCCCTGCTGATCCTCTACTTCCTCGGCGGCGAGGCGGTCAAGGGGTTCGCCTACGCCCTGTTCATCGGCATCCTCGTCGGCACCTACAGCTCCATCGCCATCGCATCGCCGCTGCTGCTGATCGGCGGGAAGCAGCCGGCGCCCGCGCCGGACGCCACCGCCGTCGTGACGACGAAGCCCGCGCCGGCGAAGGCTCCGTGAGTTGTGGGGTGGCACGGGCAGGCCGCGGCTTTGCGCGGTTTGCCCGTGGCGGTCAACCAGCAACGTTCGAACACGGGCAAACCGCCCCGAGCGGCGGCCTGCCCGTGCCACCCAATTCAAAGTGGTCCACTACCGTCCCGGCAGGGCGGTGCTGGTGTATTCACCCTTGCCCGTCGATCGCCGTCCTCGCGTTCACGCTCCGCGGCGGGCTTGTCACTGCGCGGCGTGGCAGCACCACCCTGCCGGGATGGTGCTCCGTGCATCGACCTGATAACCAACGGGCCCCCGCATCCTCAATCCCACGGAGCCGGGAGCCGATAATCTCTGGACACACCCGACCGCGGCGAGGCACACGTGCTGTTCAGCGAGCCCGTATTTCTGTTCATCTTCCTGCCGCTGCTGCTGGCGCTCTATTTCCTGCCCGGCGTGCGGCCGCTGCGCAACATCCTGCTGCTGGCGGGGAGCCTGCTCTTCTACGCGTGGGGCGAAAAGTATTTCGTCGCCATGATGCTCGTCTCCATCACGTTCAACTACCTGATGGGCCTGTGGGTCGACCGCGCCATTCAGTCGCAGCGCACCGCCCGCATGCACCTGTGCATCGCCATCATCGGCAACCTCGGCATGCTCGCCGTCTACAAGTACGCCGACTTCGTCGTCGAGACGATCAACGCGCTGCTCGCGCCCTTGGGCATCGCCACGCTCCCGTTTCCGGGCATCCGCCTGCCCATCGGCATCTCGTTCTTCACCTTCCAGGCGATGAGCTACGTCATTGATGTGTACCGCCGCGAGACGCCCGCACAGAAAAGCTTCGTCAACGTCGCGCTCTACGTCGCGCTCTTCCCGCAGCTCATCGCCGGGCCGATCGTCCGGTACCACGATGTGGCGAAGGAGATCGTCAAGCGCATCATCACCCGCGAGATGTTCGCCGAGGGCGTCCGCCGGTTCATCCTCGGGCTCGGCAAGAAGATGATCCTCGCCAACAGTATCGCCTTCGTCGCCGACCGCATCTTCGGCAATCTGAACGCCGAGCCGCCGCTGGCGCCGGTGCCGCTCGACCAGCTCACCTTCTGGCTCGCCTGGCTCGGCGTCGTCTGCTACACGCTTCAGATCTACTTCGACTTCTCCGCCTACTCCGACATGGCGATCGGGCTCGGCCTCATGTTCGGCTTCCGCTTCCTCGAGAACTTCAACTACCCGTACATCAGCCAGTCCATCACCGAGTTCTGGCGGCGCTGGCACATCTCGCTGTCCACCTGGTTCCGCGACTACCTCTACATCCCCCTCGGCGGCAACCGCGGCGGCCCGGCCAAAACCTACCGCAACCTCATCATCGTGTTCTTCCTCTGCGGCCTCTGGCACGGCGCGAGCTGGACGTTCGTCATCTGGGGCCTGTTTCATGGGCTTTTCCTCGTGCTCGAACGGCTGGGCCTCGGCCGGCTGCTCGCCGGTGCCTGGCGGCCGACGCGGCACCTTTTCACGCTGCTCGTCGTCGTCGTCGGCTGGGTGTTTTTCCGCGCCGAAAACCTCGCGCAGGCCGGCGCCTTCCTCGGCGCGATGGTGGGATTCGGCACCGGCGATGGCGTGCAGTACCGGCCGCAGATGTATCTCGACAACCGCGTGATCCTCGCGCTGGTCATCGGCATCATCGCCTCGACGCCGGTCTGGCCCGCCATCGGGGCGTGGTATCGCAACCTGACGGCACAGCTCAACGAGCCGCGCCTTGTTGCCGCCGAAGCGACGGCACACGTCGTGCGTCTTGCGGCGCTCGCGGTGATCTTCGTGGCAGCGTCGCTGCTTGTCGCGGCGGGATCGTACAGCCCGTTCATTTACTTCCGGTTTTGAACGTTCAAGATCAGTTGGAGCAACCCCGGGCGGAGCCCGGGGCTAAAGGCATGAATCATCGCGTGCAGACAATCCGACGCATCGCCGACATCGCGCTGATCGCGCTGTTCGTCGCGGCGATCGGTCTGCCCGTGCTCGACATGGTGTTCAAGTTCGACACCACGCCCAACACCGAGGGCCGCGCCCTCGCGCCACCGCCTAAGCTCGAGTTCAGCACCACAGCGCTCAAGGCGCTGCCCGCCGACATCAAGGCCTGGACCGCCGACCACTTCGGCTTCCGCAACCTTTTGATCCGCTGGCACGGCATCATGATGGTCGAGGGCGTCGGCGTGTCGAGCTCGCAGCAGGTCGTGCTCGGCAAGCACGAGGTCGACGCGGCCGGCCAGACGCATCGGTGGCTGTATTACGCCGCGTACAACACGATGGAGTACCACCTGGCCCGCGTGCCGTTCACGGAGGAGGAACTCAAACAGTGGAAGCAGGTGCTCGAAGCGCGGCGCGACTGGCTGGCGGCCCGCGGTAGCCGGTATGTGTTCGTCATCGCGCCCAATTCGCAGTCGATCTATCCCGAGTTTCTTTCCGATGAAAATCAGCGCGTCGGCCGCCGATCGCGCGCCGACGAGCTCATCGATTACCTCCGGCAGCACTCGACCCTCGACGTGATCGACACGCGCGAGTCGCTGCTCGCCGCCCGCCGCGATCAGTCGGACCTGCGCACCTATCACCGCACCGACACGCACTGGAATGACGAGGGCAGCTTCATCGCCTACCGCCGGATCGCCGAACGGCTGGCGAAGCACATCCCCGCGATCAAACCGCTGGAGCGGGACCAGTTCGAGAGGGTCGTTCGCACCACCGACGGCGGCGACCTCGCCGGCGTGCTGGGGATCAAGGATCATTTCAAGGAAGTCCGGCTCGACCTCGAGTTCAAATCCCCGCTGGTGAGGCGCGTGCCGCGCGAGCGCTACGACGACGGCAAGCTGATTGTCGAGAACGCCGAAGCCGCCGCGCGGGGAGCGCCCACAATGGTGATGTTCCGCGATTCCTTCGGCGCGACGCTCCAGCCGTTCCTCGCCGAGCATTTCGCCAAGTCGGTGTTCGTGTGGTCCGATCAGTTCCACCCCGAGTATGTCGAGGAACACAAGCCGCAGATCGTGATCACGCAGATGGTCGAACGATTCCTCTGGCGCAAGCCGCCGGTGAAGTGAACGGCCTCGGCGGATCGCACCTCTCCCTCCGAGGGAGAGGTCGGCGAGGCTTGGCGAGCCGGGTGAGGGTGAAAACCGACGATCACCACTGGCGTTCATGCGCGCGGCCGTCCGTCCCATGCAATCGTTCGTCGCTTCCCTCACCTGCCTCGAATCGCGGCTTCGCGGCGATTCGAGTCTGTCCTCTCCCGAGGGGAGAGGGGGTGCGTCGGCCCTCGACCCGGTCACGCCCCGGCCACCACCGCAATCGCCACCGTCACCGTCAGCGCGCAGATCACCGTCGACCAGAACACGCAGTCGGCGGCGAGGTCGGCGTCGCCGCCCATTTCCAGCGTGATGAACAACACGTTCACCGCCGCCGGCCCCGCCGCGCTGATCACCAGCTGCGCCCCCGGCCACGGCCACATGCCCAGCATGATGGCGAGCGGCCAGGTGATCAGCGGCATCACGATCAGCTTCACCAGCGACACCGGCAGCACCACCTTCCAGTTGGGCCAGCGGGCCGTGCGCGCGAGCTGCGCCCCCAGCGTGATGAGCATGATCGGCACGGTCGCCTCGGTCAACATCTGCAAGGGAAACGTCACCAACTTCGGCAGCGGCGTCTGCGTGTCGCGCAGGACGAAGGCGAGGACGATCGCGTAAATCATCGGCAGCCGGAAGTAGCCGAGCGCCCCACGCCAGCCGCCGCCCTTGGCCACCGCCATCGCGATGTAGCCGAAGCCCCAGAGCGATAGGTTGCTGACGAGCACGCACAGGGCCTGCACCGCGACGCCGTCCTCGGGGGCCATGCGCGGGTACGACAGCACCGGCTCGCCGCCACGGGTGGCGTACGTCAGCTCGGCGACGGGGATGCCGAAGTTGCCGGCGTTGACCACCACCGCGCTCATCACCATCGCCGACATCGCGGCTCCCGGCAGATGGAACCGCCGCAGCACCGCGTACATCAATAGAGCGACGGCGATCATCGGCGCCAATAGCGCTACCGACACGCCGCCGATCTGCGTCCAGGTGAGGTTGCTCTCGTACACCTTCACAAACAGGAACGACGGCACCAGCAGCCAGATGGTGACTTTGCTGAGCGTGTTGATGTCCAGCGGTTGCCGCTTCTGGAGCAGGGCCCCGACGCCCACGAGCAGCAGCACCGGCAGCACGATGTCGGTGAAGATGTCGAGAAAGATCTGCACGGCGGAGAGTGTAGCGGGGCGACGGGAGGGCGAGGCTCCGCCGAGCCGTTCGTCCGCCAAGCCGCGGCGGCGGGCGGACGAAACTTGCGCGACGAGCGGACATTGAATCTGGAGGTCGGCCGCGCGAACCTTCGATTACTCGGCCTTGAGCCTCGCAATCCAACGGCTCGGCAGGAGCCTCGCCCTCCCCCCGCGCCCTAACCTCCCCCTCTTAACCAGTCGATACAACCGTTACGACCGTCCCCGGAAGCCTCCGGAATCCACACCCACCAAGCGAATCCATCCATGCGCCACTACGACCTCGCAGTTATCGGCACCGGCCCCGCCGGGCAGAAGGCCGCCATCCAGGGCGCTAAGCTCGGCAAGCGCGTCTGCATCATCGAGCGCGAAAATGTCGTCGGCGGGGCCCAGGTCAACACCGGCACGCTCCCCTCGAAAGCCATGCGCGAGGCCGCGCTGCACCTGACCGGCTCCAACCGCCGGGGCCTCTTCGGCCATCACGCCCGCGTCAAGCGCCACATCGTCATCAGTGACCTCATCGCCGTCAGCGCGCAGGTCAGCCAGAGCGAGTGGTCGACCATCGGCGACGCTTTCGACCGCAACGGCATCGACCTCATCTGGGGCACCGCTCACTTCGAGGGGCCTAATCTCATTCAGGTCGTTCGCACCGCCGAGACCGAGATGATCACCGCGGCTCATGTCCTCGTCGCCGTCGGCACCCGTCCCGCACGGCCCGCGACCATCCCCTTCAACGACCGCAACATTTTCTGCTCCGACTCGCTCCTGAAAATGGAGCGGCTGCCGAAGTCGATGATCATCGTCGGCGGCGGCGTCATCGGCACCGAGTATGCCTGCATCATGGCGACGCTCGGCGTCCGCGTCACGCTCATCGAGGGCCGCGACCACGTGCTCGGCTTCCTCGATAGCGAGATCGCCGAGGCGTTCCAGTATTTCCTCCGCCAGCGCGGCATCACGCTGCGCCTCGGCGAGAAGGTGGAAACCATCGAGGAGCTGCCGCCCAACAACGGCGACGGCATCCTCGTGCAGGCCACACTCGAAAGCGGCAAGCACTGCAAGGCCCAGACGCTGCTCTATTGCGTCGGCCGGCAGGGCGTCTGCAAGAACCTCGGGCTGGAAAACGTCGGCATCGAATGCGACGACCGCGAGCGACTCAAGGTCAACGAGCACTACCAGACCAACGTGCCGCACGTCTACGCCGCCGGCGACGTGATCGGCTTCCCCGCCCTCGCCTCCACCGCGATGGAGCAGGGCCGCCACGCCGTCTGCCACATGTTCGGCGTCGAGCGGCAGAGCATGCCCACGCTCTTCCCGCTGGGCATCTATTCGGTGCCGGAGATCTCGATGGTCGGCAAGACCGAGAAGCAGCTCACCGATGAAGGCATCCCCTACGAGGCCGGCGTCGCCGGCTACAAGGAACTCGCCCGCGGCCAACTCCTCGGCGACGACACCGGCATGCTCAAGCTGCTCATCCACGAGCGCGACCGCACCATCCTCGGGATCCACATCATCGGCACGCAGGCCACCGAGCTGATCCACATCGGCCAGGCCGTCATGGCGCTCGGCGGCACCGTCGATTACTTCAACAACGCCGTCTTCAACTTCCCGACCCTCGCCGAGGCCTACCGTGTCGCCGCGATGAACGGGATGAATAAATTGGCTCACGTGTGAGACAGGTGGGAAGTAGGCAGTCGGCAGTAGGCAGTAGGCAGTCCAGACTGGACGATCGCTGGCCTGTTTCGACTTCCTTCCTCCACCTGCCGACTGCCTCCTGCCGACTGCCGACTTCTCCACCGCCATGCGTCAGAAGGTTCTCATCATCGACGACTCGCAGGTGATCCACCGGGTGATCCGCGCCCGCATCGAGGACCTGAACGTCGAGACGCTCGACGCCTTTACCGGCCGCGACGGCATCGCCGCCGCTCGCAGGCAGCAGCCGGACCTGATCCTGCTCGACGTCGATCCGGGCGACGAGTCGGGCTTCGATATCTGCATCGAGCTCAAGCAGGACCCGGCCACCGTCCACATCCCGGTCATCTTCATCAGCGGGGCGGAGGATTCGTTCGACAAGGTGAAAGCGTTTGAGATCGGCGCGGTCGATTTCGTGATTAAGCCGTTTGACCCCGCCGAGCTCAAGGCCCGCGTCCGCGCCGCGCTGCGGACGAAGGCGCTGATGGACATGCTCACGACGCAGGCCCAACTCGACGGCCTGACCGGCCTGCACAACCGCGGCTACTTCGACAAGCGGCTCGCCCAGGAACTTTCCGCCGGGCGACGGTACGGGCGATCAGTCGGCTTGCTGCTCATCGACGTCGACCACTTCAAGTCGATCAACGATTCCTTCGGCCATCCGACCGGCGACGAGGTGCTTCGCAAGCTCGCCGACCTGCTGCGCTGCGTGATGCGCGAGAGCGACATCGCCTGTCGCTACGGCGGCGAGGAAATGGCGATCATCCTCGCCGAGTCGTCACCCGGTGAGGCGTATCACGCGGCCCTGCGGCTGCTGGAAGAGATCCGCCGCTGCGAGGCGCTGCTGACGATGCTCGGGCGCGAGGTGACCGTGAGCATCGGCGTGGCCTGCGCGAAGCCGGAGAAAAAGGTATCGGCCGACACACTGCTGCGCGAGGCGGACCGCGCCTTGTACAAGGCGAAAGCAGCCGGCCGCAACCGCGTCGCCACGGCGTTCGATGCGAACATGACCGCGGCGTGAGCCGCGACGCAACGCGTCGCGGACGTGTGATGCGAGCAAGGGTCGCGGATCGCGCGGTTGTCTCCGAATGGACGCTTCCGTAAACCGGGCCACGCTGATCTACCGGCGGCCTCCGCGACGCGTTGCGTCGCGGCTCCCACCTTCACTTCCCGGACTCCCATACCACCCGCACCGCCCGCGGCATCGCCTTCATGCGCTGCCAGGTGGTCATCGTCACCTTCGTTGCAAACGGATCGCCGCCGCTCTTCATTAGCCGCTCGAGCTTCCGCAGCGCGAAGACGCCCATCGCCGCGAAGGTGCGGCGGGCGCCGTCATCGGCGAGCACGCTCATCGCCCGAGCACCGCCGCGGAACAGGTTGCGCACGCGGTCGAGCTCGAACTGCATCAGGGCGCTCCAGCGCGCATCGCCGCCGGTCGTGCCGCGCTCGGTGAACGTCGCGATATCGCGCTCGGTGAGCCGGTGCTTGATCAGGTCGTCGAGCGGCAGCAGCAACCGGCCGTGCTTGAAGTCTTCGCCGACATTTTGAAGGGCGTCGCACCAACGCATGGCGAGCCCCCACGCATTGAGCTGGCCGGCGATCGGAGACCCCGGGTGACACTGATCCGGGTGGCAATGACAAGCGGAGTCCTCGGAGCTCGTCAGTGTTCCATCGTCGCCGGGTCCCGCCACTGACAAGCCCGCCGGGCCGGGCTTGTCAGTGCCACCCATCGCCGCGCCGAACAGATCGCCGTTGTCGCGCCGCCCCGCGCCGCCCAGCACCCGGGCCGTGAGAAAAGCCAGCATCCCGCCGCCGCGGCCGAGCACCTCGCTCACCCGCTTCCACGTCGCGTAGCGCGGCAGCGTCCGCTCCGTCGCCATCGACTCCACCATCTGCTCCCACCACGAGCGCGGCAGCGGCAACACCTTGTTCACATCGAGAAACGCATCAAGGTCCGGCTTGCCCGTGTCGAGCCCGCTGTACAGA
>Ga0163153_10004728_pt1 | contig 16782 bp, 10 predicted proteins | sample OliLakLV19MP6IB1_FD_148629 | JGI IMG/M metagenome (GOLD analysis project Ga0163153, IMG submission 148629) | Freshwater microbial mat bacterial communities from Lake Vanda, McMurdo Dry Valleys, Antarctica - Oligotrophic Lake LV.19.MP6.IB-1 | ecosystem: Environmental > Aquatic > Freshwater >... | reverse complement strand
AGGCGGGGGGGACGGGGCGAATCTGCTGGCGTGGGAGGAGCTGGCGTCGGGCGATGCGCCGGCGCTGACGCCCGGACGCGTGGTGAACGTGGAGTTTGTCCACGTGGACCAGGCGCTGCGGCTGGTGATCGACGGGCGGGTGGTGTGCGAGGCGGAATACGATTGGTCACCGGCCGAGCGGATCGCGTTCGCGACCAACACGCCGCTGGAGCAGATCCTGTCGGACGAGGCGGCTTCGCGTTCGATGCACGCGCTTGCCGAGCCCGCGCGGTACGAGCCGGTGCAGGTCCGGTGGGGGTTCCGGGGCGCCGGGGCGCGGTTGCACCGCGTCGGGCTCGACCGAGACCTTTATTACCGCCCGGGCGTTGACCAGAACGGCGTGCGCGGGCGCTCCACCCATCCGTCCAATCCCGTCGTCCTCGACGACGACGAGTTCTTCATCCTCGGCGACAATAGCCCCTCGAGCCAGGACGGCCGCTTCCTGGGCGATCCCAAGCCCTGGGTCGCCAAGCAGATGTGGACCGATCGGGGCAAGCCGCCCAAGGCGGGCGTCGTGCCGCGCGACCTGCTCATCGGCAAGGCGTTCTTCGTCTACTTCCCCGCGATGCACACGCGGGGACCGGTGCCGATCCCGGACTTCGGGCGGCTGCGGTTCATTTATTGATCAGCACCGGATGGGCTGGGCGCGGCGGGAGCGGGCTCCTTCACTCGCTTGCGCTCGCGTCTCTTATGGCGTGCAGCCGGGCTGCCCGGTGCAGACCTCCGAGGCGCCAAAGTCGCGGCCCGTGAGCCCGCCGCGGGTCCAGCGGTACCGGCCGTTGACGGTCGGGCTGCCCGGGAGCGCGCCGGGCTCGTACGACTGGGGCGTGTACGAGTACTGCGTCGGGATCCCGCTCGACGGGCTGTTCGGTCGGAACCCGTTGTTGGCTTCGCTCGTCGCGCGGACCGTTGCCGACCCGTCGACCGTGAGCACCGGCACGCGGGCCTCGGCGTAGCCGAAGAACGCCACGCGCGACCCGAAGTGACGCTGGTGCGAGTCCCACACCATCGCCTTGCGCGACGGGTGGACGACCTGGGTGATCAGCCGGTCGCCCATCGGCAGGAGCGGCTGGGGGATGAAGTACGTGTTGTGCGACGAGCTCTGCTCGATCACGCTGTCGGCCCCGACCTTCTGGTCGCGCTGCCAGAACGCCGCCCCCACCTCGTACGACGAGCTGTACACCCAGCGCAGCTGCAGGCCCCCGCCATCGGGCAGCGGGATCGGATTGGCGGGCCAGCGCTGCCACGCCAGGCGCGTCGCGTCGGCCGGCGACGCCACCCACGGCGTCGGGAGCGGGATGTTCATGTGATCCGCGAGCACAAGCTGGTTGTACAGGATCTGCGGGACCCAGTTGGTCACCCGCGGCATGGTCGGGTTCGCGCGACGGCGGATGATGTCGACCGCCTGGTTCGCCGCGGCTTCGAGGTCCGTCGAGGCGAACTCGAGGTCGGGGAACTCCGACGGGCTCGTCGAGCCCGCTTGCCACGAGAATGTCCAGAAGCGCTCGGAGTTATCGGCCGTGTACGCCGAGCCCGCCCAGGCGAACTGCTTGAGGTTGTTGAGCGATTCGCCCAGCGACGCGTTGCGGCGCGAGTCGGCCGCGCTCAGGGTGAAGATCGCCAGGAGCACCGCGACGATCGCGAGGCTCACGAAAACCTCGATCAGCGCGCACGCTCGGCCGGCGGTGTGGGCGGTTGACGGCATGGCTCGCTCTCCAGAAGTGCTCGGGACAAGTCTACGGCGTGCAGCCTGGTTGGCCAGTGCAGACTTCGGGGGCGCCGAAGTCGATGCCGGTCAGGCCGACGCGGGTCCTGCACGAGAGAGCCCCACCCCGAACCACACTTCCGCCGGGAAACACCCTCCTGATCCGCCCCCCGGGCATGAAGTCCGAAACAACAATCCGGCCGGCCGCTTGGCGCGCGGCGCCGATGCGGTAAACTCCATTTCAGTTCAGGGGGTCACTCTCGTAGCGATAGCCGCGTCCGAAGACCTCGTTGTCCCCATCTCGCAAGGACAGCCCATGCCCACCATCGCCCGCTCTGTTCACGTCCCGGCAGTCTCGCTGCTTGCGCTCGTGGCGGTTACCGGCACGGCCTCGGCCGTGCCCCCGGCGATCTACTCCATCGTCGCCACTTCGAGCCAGCCCGCTCCGGGACTCGCGGGCGTCACGCTCTCGCGCGTCAACGGCCTGACCATCAACGACGGCGGGGAGTGGGTGTTCCACAGTGTGCTCGCCGGCACGGGCGTCACGCTCGACAACGACGGCTCGCTCTGGACCAACCGCGGCGGGGTGCTCTCGCTCGCCTATCGCGAGGGCCAGCCTGCGCCGATCGACGGGCAGTCGCTCGCGTCCATGCCGTACCCGGCGCTGAACAGCGAGGGCACGCTGAGCCTCACCAGCAGCTGCATCCCCACCCCGGCCGGCACGGCCCCCACCAAGCTGGGCGTCTTTGTCGAGATCGCTCCCGGCTTGCTCGCGACCGTCGCCGCGGACACGTTTCCCGCGCCGGGCCTGGTCCCGCCCGTGAACTTCTCCGCCATCCTCCCCGCGCCGCTGAGCGCCGCGGGCCTCTCGGCCGTGAGCGCGAACAACGGCAGCGGCATCTGGTCGGACCGCACGGGCACGCTCGAGCTCGTCGCGGGGCTGGGCCTCGCGGCCGCGGACATCGACGGCGCGACGTACGCCCACCTCGACCAGCCGTCGCAGAACACCGAGGGCGGGGTCGCGTTCCGCGGGCGCGTCCAGGGGACCGGCATCACGAGCGCCAACAACACGGGCCTGTGGATCGCCGGCGCGATCACCCGCCTCATCGCCCGCACCGGCGACCAGGCCCCCGGCTTCGACAAGGGCGTCGTCTTCAGCGAGCTCGCGCTCAAGCCCTCGATCCAGGCGAGCGCGGCCCTCACGTTCTGGGCCAAGGTCTCGGGCTCGGGCATCGCCGCCGGCAACGACCAGGCGATCTACACGACCCGCCTGAAGGACCCGCTCGCGCCCCTCGTCCGCGCGGGCGACGCCGCGGCCGGGCTCGGCGACGACTCGATGTATTTCTCCTTCGGCGCCCCGCTCGCGGTGAACGACGTCGGCGACATGGGGTTCATCGCCCGCCTCGCGGGCCCGAACGTCACGCCCGCGAACAACGGCGCGATGTACGTCTTCCCCGCGTCGGCCGCCGAGCCACGGCTCGTCGCGCGCGAGGGCGACGAGGTGTTCCCCGGCACGGGCATCGTGTACGCGCACCTGCTCGGGCCGGCGATCAACGGCTTCGGGCGCGTCGCCTTCCTCGCCCGCATGTCGGGCGCCGGCATCACCAGCGCGAACAACCTCTGGCTGCTGGCCGAAGGTCCGGACCACCGCCTCGTCCGCGTCGCCGCCACCGGTCAGGCCTTCGAGGTCGCCCCCGGAGACGTGCGCACGGTGCGCGACATCGCCTTCGAGGCCGGCAACGCGATGGAGGGCCACGCCCAGTTCACCATCGACTCGACCCTCGCCTTCCGCCTGAACTTCACCAACTTCACCGACGCGCTGGTCACCGCCCGCGTCCCGTGCGGCCCGGACTGGAACGCCGACGGCGTGATCAACTCGACCGACGTGACCGACTTCATCAGCGACTGGTTCGTCGATCAGGCCGACGGCACGGTGGTCACGGACATCAACTTCGACGGCACGTCGAACTCGACGGACGTGAGCGACTTCATCAACGCGTGGTTCGGCGGGTGCGAGGGGTACTGATCCCGCTCGCTTCAGTTCAAGAAGACAAGTACGCGCAGGACGCGGAGTGCCGCGGAGAAACGCGGAGTGAAGACTTGAGGATCGTGCTCGATCCAGCACAAGCCTTCCCTCCGCGTCCCTCTGCCCTGCTCCGCGTCCTCCGCGTACTGTCTTTCTCTGTTCACCCCTTCGTCGCGTAAATCACGAACCGGTGCCCGTGCGGCGTCAGGCCCATCTTCCGGCAGATCGCGTCGCGGATCGCCTCGAGCTCCGGCACGTCCACGGGCGTGATCCGCTCCGCGTCGGTCTCGACCACCACCCCCGTCGCCGCCCGCGCGTACGCCAGCTGGTAGTGCGACTGCTCGGCGTCGAACAGCAGTTGCTGAAGGATCCCCGCCTCCTGCAGGAGCTTGATCGTCCGGTACACCGTCGCCTTCGAGACGCGGAACCCCTGCTCCTTCATCGCCCGCATGAGCTGGTCGGCCTGGAAGATGTCGTCGCGCCGGATGATCGCATCGAGGATCCGGGCCCGCTCGGCCGTGTACTTGAGCCCTTCGCTCTTGAGCTTGCGCCGGAACACCGCGCACAGCGGCTCGATCAGCTTCATCGGCACGCCGTCGTCGTCGCTCACGGGCGGCGGTTCGGCACGAGCCGGTGTCGGAGGGGCCATGCGCGATGATACTCACCCGGCCGGCGTGCCCTTCCCTTGATTTGTACACTGCGGGCGTGACCACCGCAGATGAGAACCCGTCTCCACCGCGACGTGCCGGCGCACCCAGGGCCTGGCTCGTCGGCACCATCGCCGCGCTCCTGGGCGCGTGCGCCGCAAGCACCATCGGCGCCTGGGACGCCGATGGCGACACGCCCGGCCCCGCGCGCCACGTCGCGGCCGTGATCTTCGCCGCCCTGGGCGCCGGGAGCCTCGCGGCCCTCTACGCGTTCGCCGGCGCGGGGTTCGGGCGGGTGATCGTGCGCTGGACACGCCCCGCCGCGGGCTCGCCCCCGCCCGCGCGCGAGCTCGAGTTCCTCACGGGCCTGGGCGCGATGCTCGTCGCGAGCCATCTGCTCGGGTGGCTCGGGGTTCTTACCGCCGCGACCGCCTGGGCCGTGGTCGGGGTCGGCGTGGCCCTGTGGCTCACGTCGATCGTGCGTGCCAAGGCGATCGACGCCGCCGACGCCCGCGCGCCCAGCCCGCGGTGGTGGCTGCTCGCGCTCCCGGGCGTGGCCGTCATGCTCGCCGTCGCGTCGAGCCCGCCGGGGTGGCTGTGGATGAGCGAAGCCGGCGGTTACGACACGCTCTCGTACCACCTCCAGCTCGTGCGCGAGTGGCTGGCCGCGGGCCGCCTCACGCCGCTCGACCACAACATCTACTCATTCCTCCCCAGCTACGCCGAGGGCGCGTTCCTGCACCTGGCGCACATGGCCGTGCCGCTCCGCTCGGTGCTGGGCGCGGGGGCCGCGGCGTCCGTCGGCAGCCTGCCCGAAACCGCGATCCTGGGCGCGGCGTGGCTGCACGCCTTTGTCGCGATCGGTGCGGCCATGGGGCTCGCCCGGGTCGTCGGCGCGATCATCGCCGGGCCCCGCGAGGCCGCGATCCTCGCCGGCGCGGCCCTCGCCGCCACGCCCTGGGTCGTCGTCGTCGGCTCGCTGGCGTACAGCGAAATGTTCGTCGTCGCCCTGGGCGTCGGGTGCGTCCTCGCGGCGGTGACGGCCGGCCTCTCTCCGACCGCCCGCGGCGTGCTCATCGGGCTCATGGGATCCGCCGCCGTCGGCGCCAAGCCCACCGCGCTCTTCATGCTCGCACCGGTCGTGCTCGCGGCGTTGTTCGTTCCCCGGCTCCTCGCCTCGCGACGCGCCTGCATCCGTTTCGGGCTGGCCGCGGCGATCGTGGGCACCCTCGCCGGCTCGCCGTGGCTCATCCGCAACTACGCCGCCGCGGGCAACCCGGTGTTCCCGTTCGCCCAAGGTGTTTTCGGCGACGGCCCGTGGGTCGGCGAGCAGCACCGCCGGTATCAGGCCGCCCATCGATTCGAGGGCTCGCTGGCCGAGCGCTTCAGCGCCGTCGTCGCCCTGCCGACCACCGGCGCCGGCAACGAACACACCCATGGCCTGGGCGACCAGCCACGCGGCCTCTTCCACGAGCAATGGTCGATCCTCTTCCCGCTCGGCGTCGTCGGCCTCGGGCTCGGAGTGGCGACGCCACGCACCCGCCGCTGGTCGGGCGCGATGCTCGCCGCCCTCGTTGTCCAGCTCGGCGCGTGGCTCGCGCTCACGCACATCCAGTCGCGATTCCTGCTCCCGTGTGTGATCCCGCTGGCGCTGGGCGTGGGGCTGGGAGTCGACGCGGTGCGCAGGCTGCTCGGCGACACTTCGCGGGCGCGCATGACCTCGCTCGGCGTGGGCGTCGCGTGCGTCGCCTGGCTGGGCCTGCGGTCCATCCTGATCTTCGCCGGCGAGCACAAGGGACGCCCCAACGCCCTGCTCGCGTTCGGCGTCGACGGCCTTACCGGCACGCCCCTCATCCACCAGTTCAGCCACATCCCGCCGGAGATGCGCGCCCAGAGCTTCTCGCAGCTCCCCAGCCCCGAAGTCTTCATTAACGTCGGCGGCCTGGACGACCTCCTCCCCCCGCCCGGCCGCGGCACGGCCTCGCTCTACCTCTTCGGCGACTCGACGCCGTTCTACTTCGCGCACCCCGCCATCCGAGTGCTTTACAACACGACCTACGACCGCCTGCCGTGGGCGTTCGGGGCCGCGGACCCGGCGACGTGGGCACGCGCCCTTCGCGACCGCGGCGTGCAGTTCGTGCTCGTGAACACCAGCGAGCTCGCCCGACTTCATCGCAGCGGCTGGTACGATCCGGCCGTGACCCCCGAGCTCGTCGAGCAGTTTGTCAATGACCACGCGAACGTGATCGCCGCCTGGCCGCGGCGGGGTCAGCGGCTGTGCGTGCTGAAAGTTCCGGGGTGGCCGGTGCATCCGTCCCCCGGCGCTGCGGCGGGCTCGCCGCGATGAGCTCCGCCCCCGCTCCCGTCCCCCCCACCACCACGGCGCCCCGATCGCGCCGCTCGCTGAACATCGCCGTCCAGCTCCTGGGCTTCACGCTGGGAATCGCGCTGGTGTGGTACTGCGGCTCGCTCGCCTTGCGTCCCGAAAACCGCGGCCAGCTCCAAAGGCTCGCGGACGCCGGGCCCGGCCCTACCCTCGCCCTCGCCGGGCTCTCGCTCGCCACCCTGCTCATCAACGGCCTGCTCTTCTGGCTGGGCCTGCGCCCGGTGCAGCGTCTGAGCGTTCGCGGCGTGCTGGCGACCAACGCCGTCGCGATGTTCCTTTCGTACCTGCCGTTCAAGCTCAGCGTCATCTTCCGCCTGTTCATCCACACGCGCCGCGACGGCGTGCCGCTGCTGCGCGTCGGCGCGTGGTTCGGAACCGTCGCCGCGATCATGGCCGCGGTCCTGGGCCCCCTCGTGCTCGTCAGCGCGCTGCACCCGAGGGTTGACGCGTTGTGGGTCGCCCTCGCCGCGGGCGGCGTGCTGGGCGCGTCGGGCTCGCTGCTGCTCGTCGCCCGCCTGCTCCAGGGCGAGCGCCGCTGGACGTGGTTCGAGCGTCTGGGCGGGCGACTGCCGGGCAGGCTCGGCGCGCTCGCCCGCGATCGGCTGCTGCCGCGCGCCCACGAGGGCGTCCGCATGTGCGCCGACCCGCGCTGCGTCGGCGCGTCGGTCGCGCTCCGCCTGCTCGACGTCGGGGGCCACACCGCCCGCCTCGCCCTCGCGGCCTCGGTAATCGGCCAGCCCCTCACCGCCGACCAGGCCGTGATCGCGGGCAGCGCCTTCTTCCTCATCGGCGTGGTCGCCCCCACCGGTCAGCTCGGCGCCCGCGAGGCGGGCACCACGGGGATCATGGCGGCGCTGCACAGCGAGGGGCTCGTCGTGGCCGTGCTCATGGTCTCGGCGGTCGAGGCCGCGGTGGTCCTGCTCGCGGCCATGGCCGGCGGCGCGTACCTGCGGCTCGACCGGCTGCTCGGGCGACGCTGACCGGGCCCGCCCTCTACGCTCCCCCCGTGCGGCTGGCCCTCGCCCAGATCAACCCGACCGTCGGCGACATCGCGGGCAACGCCAAGCTCATCGAGGACCTCGCCGCCCGCGCCAAAGACGCCGGCGCGGACCTGGTCGTCTTCCCCGAGCTCGCGCTCACCGGCTACCCGCCGAAAGACCTGCTCATGCAGGAGGGCTTCGTCGCCGCCGCGGAGGGCGCGGCGAACGAGATCGCCGCCCGCAATCGCGCCGGCCTCTCGATCGTCTTCGGCACGCCGCTGCCCGCCCCGGGTGGCGGAGCCGGCGTTCACAACGCGCTCATCGCCGCCGGCCCCACGCTCCGCCAGCCGCTGCGCTACGCCAAGCGCCTCCTCCCCACCTACGACGTCTTCGACGAAAACCGCTACTTCCTTCCCGGCAACCGCCCGGGCATCTTCGGCGTGCCCGGCCCCATCGCCCGGACCACGCGCGTGGGCCTCTCCATCTGCGAAGACCTGTGGCGGGGCGAGGATGTGGGCTTCAGCCACCGCTACCTCAACGCCCCCGACCCCGTGGCCGAGCTCGTCCACCCGCCGCCGCCGCTCGACAGCTCGCGCGGCGCCGAGCTGATCGTCAATCCCTCCGCCAGCCCCTTCCTTCTGGGCAAGGGCGCCCGCCACCGCGCCCTGCTCCGTCGCCAGGCGGTTGCCAACCACGTCTACATCGCCGCCGTCAACCAGGTCGGCGGCAACGACGAGCTCGTCTTCGACGGGCACGCGTGCGTGTTCGCCCCCGACGGCGCACTCATCGCCGCCGCCCCCGGCTTCGTCGAGCACCTGCTCGTCGTGGACCTCCCGGCGCGCGGATCGACCACCCCGCTCACGCCCGTTCCCGACCCGCTGCTCGACGCCGCCGACGAGCACCTGCTCTTCAACGCCCTGGTCCTGGGCACCGCCGACTATTGCCGCAAGACCGGCTTCGCCAAGGTCGTCCTCGGGCTCTCGGGGGGAATCGACTCCGCCGTCACCGCGGTGATCGCGGCCGCCGCGCTGGGTCCCGAGAACGTTCTGGGCGTCGCGATGCCCAGCCGCTACAGCTCGCCGGGCTCGCTCACCGACGCCGCGGAGCTCGCTACGCGAGTCGCGTGCGACTTCCGCCAGATCCCCATCGAGCAGCCGTTCGGCGCGTTCATGCAGACGCTGGCCCCGGTCTTCGCCGGCCTCGACCCGGACGTCACCGAGGAGAACCTCCAGTCGCGCGTCCGCGGCACGCTGCTCATGGCCCTCTCCAACAAGCTCGGGCGCCTGCTGCTCACCACGGGCAACAAGAGCGAGCTCGCCGTCGGCTACTGCACGCTCTATGGCGACATGAACGGCGGCCTCGCCGTCCTCAGCGACGTCAGCAAGCAGTGGGTCTACCGCCTCGCCCGCTGGATGAACGCTCATCCCGGTCGGCTGGGCCCGCGCCTGGCGCTGCACGAGCCGCCGATCCCCGAGGCGTCGATCACCAAGCCCCCGTCCGCGGAGCTGCGCCCCGACCAGACCGATCAGGACACGCTCCCGCCGTACGAGCAGCTCGACGAGGTGCTCGAGCGCTACGTCGAGCGCCGCCAGAGCCCGGCCACGATCGCGAAAGAGACCGGCTTCGACCCGGCGATGATCGCCCGCATCGTCCGCCTCACGGACCTCGCGGAGTTCAAGCGCAAGCAGGCCGCGATCGGGCTGAAGGTGACGGGCGTGGCGTTCGGCAGCGGGCGGCGCTTCCCGATCGCGCAGCGGTACCGGCCGACGATCTAAGACCCCGACGCCGGACCTGAGGCTTTGCGAAGGTCCGGATTGCCCTCTGCCGGGGTGCCCGTGATCCCGCGCTTCGCCGCTCGCGGCTGCGGCACGGCACTCGTCGCCGCCCAGAATCTCGGACGCCAGTGGATCGGCATCACCGTTCAGGAAATCCTGGACGAGTTGCACGTGCAGAAGATGGAGCGTCGCACCAGCGTGCAACCCCCTCCCTTACGGTCGGGGCTCGTCGGCGCGTGGCGCCACCATCGCCGCCTTCGACCCCGGCGATGCCTGCACCGTTCCCGGCATATGCACCGCCGCCTGCTTCGACGCCTCCATCAAGCGCGGCAGCGCCGCCACGAGGATCACCACGCCCGCCGCCGACAACAGGCCCGCGAGCACACGCGACGCGTACGGCGTCTCCTCGATCGTCCCGCCCCCGGCGCCGATTCCCGCGAGCGGGTCGGGCTTCTCCAGGTACGGCGGGCCGGCCAGGCGCAGGTAGTAATACGCCGCGATCGCCGAGTTGAGCCCCAGCACGATCACGAGCCCGATGTGCCCGCTCGAGATGCCCGAGGTGAACAGCGGCAGCTTCGCCCAGAACCCCAGCAGCGGCGGGATTCCCGCGAGCCCCAGGGCGCACAGTACCATGATCCACCCGAACACCGGGCGCGTCTGGCACAGCCCGAAGAGGTCGTTCACCGACTCGACCTCTTCAATCGAACCGTCGCTCTTGCGGCGCTCCAGGGCCGCGACGACCGCGAACGCCCCGACGTTCATCACCCCGTAGCACAGGAGATAGAACAGCACCGCCGCGAGCCCGTTGGTGAAGAACCCGCCCCCCCCACCGTCGGACGGCCCCGGTCCCGCGACGATCCCCACGAGCATGTACCCGCTGTGCGCGATCGACGAGTACGCCAGGATCCGCTTGATGCTCGTCTGCAGCAGCGCCAGCACGTTGCCCACCGTCATCGTCAGCACCGCGATCACGCTCAGCGTCGCCGCCAGCGAGTCGGGCAGGTCGTGGCCGCTATCGCCGAACCGCCATCCCGCGGCCGCGCAGATCAGCATGATCGCGATGAACCCCGCCGTCTTGGGCACGAACGCCAGGAACGCCGACACCGTCGCCGCCGCCCCCTGGTACACGTCCGCCGTGTAGAAGTGCATCGGCACCGCGGCGATCTTGAAGCACAGGCCCAGCACGCTCAAGACAAGCCCGAGCGTCGCGAGCGTGTTGAGGCCCCCCTCGGCGGCAAGCTGGTGCCCCAGCGCCGCCTGGATCCCCGTCAGGCTCGTTGTTCCCGTCGAGCCGTAGAGCATGACGAACCCGTACAGGAAGATCGCCGCCCCAAGCGCACCCAGGAAGAAGTACTTCACCCCCGCCTCGAGCGAGCGGCTGCGCTTCGACGAGATCGCGACCATCACGTACGTCGGCAGGCTCGTGAGCTCGAGCGCCAGGAACAGCCAGATCAGGTCCGTCGCGCTCACGCACAGCATGAGCCCCGTCAGGCTGAACAGAAAGAACGACGCGAACTCCGCCCGGTTGCCCTTGAGCGGGTCGAACGGCTCGCCCCTCGCCACCGACGCCTCGTAGTCACGGTCAACCGTCCCCGCCGCGAGCAGCAGAAGAAGCAGCCCGATCGCGGCGATCACCGCCTTGCCATACGCCGCCAGCGCGGGCAGCGGGCCGGCCAGCTGCGGCGACGTCACCAGCGCCAGCACCAGCGCCGCCGCGAGCCCCAGGCCGCTGACGACGCCGACGAGCCGGCGCGTCGACCGGTCGCGTGAGAGCCCAAGCACCATCACCACGCAGGTCGTGACGAACAGCGCGATCTCGGGCCACAGGGTCTGAACTTTGTCGATCATCGCCCGCCCCCTGTCTGACCCTGGCCGCCCCCACGAGCGCCGCCGCGCACGGGCTGGTCGGACATTGACGGCTGCTGGCGGGACTGTTTGAGGATCTCCTCCTCGGGGGGTGTCCGCGTGGCCGCGGGCAGCGCCGGCCCGCGCGTCTGCGCCCGCTCGACGTGCCCGGCCAGGCCGCGGGTCGAGCCCTCGAGCGCCCTGAGGATGGGCGTGGGGTATACGCCCAGGAAGATGCACGCCGCCGCGAGGGGCGCGAGCACCGCGATCTCGCGCTTGGTCAGGTCTGCCGGCAGAGCGTCGGGGTGGGCGCCGTGGTGATCGTCATGGCCGCCGCGGTGCCCCCCACCGTGCCCCCCGCCATGCCCATGCCCGGCCGGCTCCACCAGCGGTCCCCACACGACGCGCCCGAGCATGTACAACATGTAGATCGCGCCCACGATCATCCCCGTGCCCGCGGCCGCCGCGTACCACGGCCCCAGACGCCCGCTCTGGAACGTCCCCAGCAGGCACATGAACTCGCTCACGAACCCGTTGAGCCCGGGGAGCCCGATGCTCGCCATCGCGAAGAACACCATGAACGTCGACCACATCGGCATCTTCGCGCCCAGCCCGCCGAGCTCCTTGAGCTGGCGGGTGTGGTACCGCTCGTAGACCATGCCGATGAGCAGGAACAGGGCCCCGGTCGAGAGCCCGTGGTTGATCATGTACAGCACCGAGCCGCTGAGCCCGATGCTCGTAAACGCGAACATCCCCAGCACGCAGAACCCCAGGTGGCTCACGCTCGAGTACGCCACGAGCTTCTTCACGTCGGTCTGCACCCAGCAGATCAGCCCCGCGTACAGGATCCCGACCACCGCCAGAACCGCGACGGGCCCGGCGAACTGCCACGCCGCCAGCGGCGTCATCTCGAGCACGAACCGGTAGATCCCGTACGTCCCCAGCTTCAGCAGCACACCCGCGAGCACGACCGAGCCCGCCGTGGGCGCCTCGGTGTGCGCCAGGGGCAGCCACGTGTGCACCGGGAACAGCGGCACCTTGACCGCGAACCCCAGCATCAGGGCCCCGAACACCCACGCCTGCGCCGACGCGGGCATCGCGTTCGCCGCGGCCCGCAGCGAGCCGAAGTCGAACGTCAGCACCCCCGGCGTCACGTTCGCGTAGTTGAACCACGCGACGTACACCAGGCCCGCCAGGGCGATGATCGACCCCGTGAACGTGTACAGGAAGAACTTGATCGCGGCCTTCTTGCGGTTCGTGCTCCCGTACAGGCTGATGAGCACGAACATCGGGATGAGCGTGAACTCGAAGAAGACGTAGAACAGGATCAGGTCGCGGGCCGCGAACACGCCCGTCATCGCCCCCTGCAGGATCAGCAGCCACGCGAAGTACGTCTTCATCCGCTCCGTGACCGCCGTGAACGACCCGAGGATCACGATCGGCCCGAGCAGGACCGTCAGCCCGATGAGCAGCATCGACACCGTGTCCACCGCGAGGCTCACCTGCAAGCCCAGCGACGGCACCCAGTCGTACTGCCACACGTACGAGTCCTCGTGCCCCTGACTCCACGTGAAGTTGAACGCCGCGAACACGTACCACGCCACCGGGATCAGCGTCCCCACCATCGCCCACAGCTTCACCCGCTCCTTGGGGATCAGCGGGATCGTCAACCCGAAGATGATCGGCGTCAGGATGAGCAGCAGCAGCGTCACAGCAGACCCCCCACTCCTCCGCCCATCGCGGCCAGCGCCACCGCCAGCACCAGCCCGATCCCCATCAGCATCCGCAGCGCGTAATCGTGCAGCACCCCCGACTGGCTCGGCCGCACCAGCGTCCCGGCCCCCCGCGGCATGAACCCGACCAGATTCACCAGCCCGTCCACCAGGAAGTTGTCCAGGAACGCGAAGATGTACGCCACCACCCGCAACGGCAGCACGATCACCGCGTGGTAGAGCTCATCCACGGAGAACTTCTTCCGCGCCGCCGTCGCCACCCCGCCGAGCTTCGCCGCCAGCGCGTCGGCCCGCGGAGCGACGTCGGCCCGGTCGCGGATGCCGACCATCAGCCCCTGCCAGCCCCTGGGCCCGTGCAGATACGCCGCGATGAATATCCCCACCAGGCCGACCAGCGCCGACACGAAATACATGATCGCGTGCGGATCCTGCCCGAAGAGCTCCCCGCCGTGCGGGGCGTGGAACGCCGCGCTCGAGGTCCCGATCATCCCGGCGACCCAGCCGCCGTGGGTGTGGGGGTCGCCGCCCGGGGCGACGAAGTACAGCCCCGCCGCGAGCACGCTCAGCGCCATGCACGCGAAGATCGCGCCCTTCATCGCCATCCCCGGCGGATGGGGGTCGAAGTCCTCGGTCGCGGGGTCGAAGTCGACTCGCGCCGGCCCATGCCCATGCCCGTGCCCGTCCCCGTGCCCTGCGTGGGCGTCATGCCCGTGCCCATGTCCGTGCCCGTGCCCGTGCCCGTGCTGCGCGTGCCACGCCTCGAGCGTCGTCCCCTTGGGGTGCCGTCCCAGGTCGACGAGCTCGGGGTCATCCCCGGGCGTGAACTCCTTGGGCCCCGCGAACACGCGGAAATACGTCCGGAACGTGTAGTACGCGGTCATCCCGGCCGTGAGCAGCAAGAGCCACCCCAGCGCCTGGCTCCCGGCGATCGTGCCCCCGGGCAGCGCGAACGCCTGCGCCAGGATCATGTCCTTGCTGAAGAACCCGGCGGTGAACGGCACGCCGCTGAGGTTGACCGCCCCGATGAGCATCGCGACCCCGACGAGCCCGAACCCCTTCATCCACGCGACGCCGCTGAGCCGGCGGAGGTCGAGCTGCCCGCCGAACCCGTGCATCACGGCGCCCACGCCCAGGAACAGCGTCGCCTTGAAGAACGCGTGCGTGAACGTGTGGAAGCTCGCCCCGATCGGCGTAAGCAGGCCCAGCCCCGCGAACATGAACCCCAGCTGGCTGATGGTGGAGTACCCCATCACCCGCTTGACGTCGAAGATCGCCATCCCGATGAGCCCGGACCAGAACGCCGTGAGCGCCCCGCTCCACGCCACGACGGTCAGCGCGACCAGCTGGTGGTCCGACGCGAACAGCGGGAACAGTCGCGCGATGAGGAACACCCCGGCCGTGACCATCGTCGCCGCGTGGATCAGCGCGCTGACGGGCGTCGGCCCCTCCATCGCGTCGGGGAGCCACACGTAGAAGAAGACCTGCGCCGACTTGCCGAACGCGCCGACCATGATCAGCAGCGCCGCCCACCGCACCTCGATCGGCACGTCGGTCCACTGGCCGTGGGCGACGAGCTCCATGTACCCCTGCCACAGCGGGATCAGATCCTTGTACTCCACCGAGTGGAACTTCACGAACACGAGCATCACGCCCAGGGCCAGCCCCAGGTCGCCGATGCGGTTCATGATGAACGCCTTCTTGCCCGCCGCCACCGCCGGGGCCTTCTTGTAGAAGTACCCGATGAGCAGGTACGAGCACAGCCCGACCCCCTCCCACCCCAGGTACAGCAGCAGGAGGTTGTCGGCCATCACCAGGCACGACATGCTGAACACGAACAGGTTGAACGCCGCGAAGAACCGGCAGTACCCCAGCCCCACGTCGTGGCTCATGTACTCGCTGGCGTACAGCGCGATCAGCGCCCCCAGCCCCGTCACGAACAGCATCCACAGCAGCGTCAGCGTGTCGACATAGAACGCGAAGTTCGCCACCAGCGACTGCGACGGCTTGCCCCCCCACTGGAAGTTGATCCACTCGAACCCGTGGACGATCGCCGTCTGCCCGTGCCACCCCAGGAACGTGACCAGCACGGCCGCGAACGCCCCGGCCAGCGCCCCCACGCTGATCCACCCCGGCAGCTTGTTGCGGATCCCCAGGGCCGCGCACAGGCCGCAGGCCACCATCGCACCAAGCGTCAGCACCGGCACCGCCATCAGCAGGTCGCCGCCCTCGCCGAACACCACCTTCGCGACATGCCCGACCCCGTGCCCGACCCCAGACGCGACCCCGTGCCCGGCATCTGCGGGCGCGTGCCCATCGCTCCCCGGCGGCGCCGCCAGAGCCAACTTCGCCACCATGTTCGCCATCACCTCAACCAAGCGAACTCCTCATTCCACCAGTGCCCGATGCCCAGTCCCCAGTGCCTTCCTCAGCCTTTCATCTCCGCCCACGCCGACGCGTCCAGCGTCTCGCGCCGCCGGAACAGCAGCACCACCAAGGCCAGCGCCAGCGCCGCCTCCGCCGCCGCCACCGTCAGCACGAAGATCACGAACGTCTCCCCCGTGTGATTCAGATGAAACCGCCCGAACGCGATCGCCGCCAGCCCCGCGGCCTGGAACATCAGCTCCGTACACAAAAACATCACGATCAGGTTCCGGCGCGTCACGAACCCGATCAGCCCCAGCGTGAACATGATCCCCGACACGATCAGGTAGTGCAGCAGCGTCACCTGGTGCATCGCCGTCGGGTGGTCCCCCTGCGCAAGGATGGCCATCAGTCCATCCATGCTCACGCCTCCCCCGGCTGCATCTGCTTGGGGCCGCGCTCGTGCGTCGTCACGCCCAGCTCGCTCATCCTCGCGGCCAGCGCCGCCTCGTCCATATCCACCTTCTTGCGAGCCAGCACCACCGCCCCCAGCATCGCCATCAGCAGCACGACGCCCGCGATCTCGATCGACCCGGGCTGGTCGCTCAGCAGGTTGAACCCCACACCCTCGACGTTGCTCAGCGACACGCCCGCCGGGAACTCCACCCGCCCGGGGTTCCCCGCCGAATCGACCACGCCCACGTACGCCCTGTCCTCAACCCGCTCGATCACCACGCGCCCGGTCCGCTCCTCAACGCGCACCTTCGATCCCGGCGCGAGCGTCCCCGCATCACGCAGCGCCACCTCGAGCCGGCCCGGAAGCTCCATCAGCCGCGCCCCGGCCGCGTACGTCCCCGGCGGCTCGAGCGCCGCCGTCCCGCGGGCGTAGAGCGCCGTCATCCCCGCGAGCAGCACGAACGCGAAGATCGTCGCCAGCACGGGCTCGCGGCTGTACCGGTCGTACTCCGCCAGCGACTCGACCTCGTCGGCCGTGGGGGCTTCGGTCGCGAGCATGATCACGAACAAATACGTGATCAGGATCGCCCCGGCGTACACGATCACCAGGGCAAACGCCATGAACTCCGCCGCCAGCAGGACGTAAAGGCCGGCCGAGGCCAGGATCGTCATGATGAAGTACAACGCCGCGTACACCGGGCGCGGGTGGCTGATGACCCGCAGCGCCGCCCCGAGCGCGATCGCCGAAAATACGTAGAAAAAGACGTTCGGCAGGTGCCCCGACGCCTTCACGAGCAGCGCCAGCAGCATCAGCCCCAGCCCCACCCCC
>Ga0163153_10004727_pt1 | contig 16790 bp, 18 predicted proteins | sample OliLakLV19MP6IB1_FD_148629 | JGI IMG/M metagenome (GOLD analysis project Ga0163153, IMG submission 148629) | Freshwater microbial mat bacterial communities from Lake Vanda, McMurdo Dry Valleys, Antarctica - Oligotrophic Lake LV.19.MP6.IB-1 | ecosystem: Environmental > Aquatic > Freshwater >... | reverse complement strand
ATGCCCTACGTGTTGCGCAGGGCATCGCGCATCGCGACGAGCGGTGCGGGCAGGCCCGTCCAGCGCTCGAACGACGCCGCACCCTGGTGGAGGAGCACGTCGAGCCCATCCACGACGACCTCGCACCCTGCCGCACGTGCAGCCTCGACGAGCGCCGTCTCGCGCCCGTCGGGGAGGTACGCAAGATCGACGACCTGCACGCTCTCGTGAGGATTCACGATGAGCTCCTCCTTCACGGGCGTCGCGTTCACGAGCACGTCGTACCCGGCGGCGGAAGGCGGCCAGCCCGACTCACGACGGCTCGCCGTCGTCACCTCTGCGCCGACACGTTCGAGCGCCTCGACCACCGCAAGCGCCGCACCACCCGCGCCGAGCACGAGCGCCCGACGTCCCGCTGCATCGATCTGGGACGTCACCGCGTCGCCGTCGGTCGACGAGCCGAGCACGCGGCCAGCGTCGAAGCGGAGCGTGTTGACCGAACCGGCCGCCCGCGCGACGTCGTCGAGCTCGTCGCAGAGCTCGATCACCGCTTGCTTGTGGGGGATCGTCACGTTCGCTCCCGCAAAGCCCGACGCGCGCAGACCGCGAACGGCGTCACCGAGCAGCTCGGGAGGCGTCGGCAGCGGCACGTACGCCCAGTCGAGGCCGAGAGCCGCGAAGCCGGCGTTCTGCATCGGCGGCGAGAGCGAATGAGAGGTCGGCCAGCCGAGCAGGCCGACGAGCGTCGTCGTTCCGCGGATCTCGATCATGGGGTACACCCTGTCAGCATTCCGGGAGTATCGCCGGAAAAGTCGGCGACCCGCCGAAGCGGGCCGCCGAGGATGAAGCCGCGAACGACGGGATGCCCCCGCCCACACGCTTGACAGACCTCCAAAGCGGAGCGAGAGGACGAGAATGTGCACCGCGTACGAGGCCGTCCGTGACAGTCGGGTGGCCAAGCCCCGGACGACCTCACGAGCAATGCGTCGGCGGAGGGCGCCGGACTCGAACCGGATCCGGCAGCAAGCCGAACACTTCGTCTGTCAAACGCGTGACGCACCTTGCGCCTCCACCCGCATTTCGGAGCAAATAGGTGGTAGAGCGTCGCTAGTTGCAGGCGTAGCCGAACTCGCACACCTTGCGCAGGAACTCGCTCTCGCTCGCCGTGAAGAAGTGGCGCTTGGTGCCGGGGATGCGGACGTAGTAGAGGTAGTCCACCTTCGCCGGGTGGGCGGCGGCCCGGATCGACGCAAGACCAGGGTTCGCGACCGGCGTCGGCGGCAGTCCCGGAAAACGCCGGCTGTTGTACGGATTGTCGCTCCGGATTGCAGCCTTCGTCAGCGACTCGGTGCCCGGAATGTTCAGGCCATAGCGGATAGTCGCGTCGATGCCGAGAGGCATCTTGTTGCGCAGACGGTTGTAGATCACGGCCGACACGAGCTTCCGCTCACCCGGTGCCACCGTCTCCTTCTCGATCATCGAGGCGATCTTGAGCACGTCATACGGGGTCAGATTCTTCGAGCGGGCGTACGAGAGGTTGACGCGGGCGAACGCCTTGCGGAACGCTGTCAGCTGATCCGAGACCAGCTCCTTCCCGCCCGTACGCTGCGTGAACTCGTACAGCGCCGGAAAGAGGAACCCCTCCATCGAGCCGCGCTTCCAGTCCTTGAGGAACGGCGTCGGAGGCCGCGCCTGGGCCACAGCGTCGAGGTAGCGCGTGCGCGTCAGCTTCGGCGTCACGCCGCGCTTCGCGATCGCGATCTTCCGTACTGCCGCAACGCGATCGCCCATCTCGCGCACGTTCAGACCCTCGGGGAAGATGATGCGGAGGCGTTCGACCACAGGCACGGCCGGCGTCGTGACGGGAGGTGGCGCGTCACCGCCACAGCCGGCGGCGAGAAGCGTGGCCGAGAGGAGGGCGAGCGTGAGAGCGAGACCTTTCACTGTCGAGCGTCCGCGTCGAGCCAGCCTTGCAGGAGGTGTGCTGCAGCGACCGCATCTTCCGGTGCACTGCCGCCGAAGCGCTGTGCGAGAGCTGTCGTGAACCGCTCGTCGGCAGTCTCGACCGGGACGGAGACCAGAGCGCGCAGCGCCGAAACGAAGAGCTCGGTCTCGGCAGCCTGCTTGCCGTGTTCGCCTCGGAGCGTGAGCGGCAGCCCGACGACGATGTGCTCGACCTCGTTCTCGACGACCAGGCCGGCCACCTCGGCGAGGCCCTTCTCGGTCGCCGCCTTCTTGACGACGCACACCGGGCGCGCGAGCGTGCCGCTCGCGTCGGAGATCGCGACGCCCGTGCGCGCGGAACCGTAATCGAGCGCGAGAACCCGCACGCCGGCTCAGATGGCGGCGAGAATCATGCGCTCGGCCTCGGCGAGCGCCTCCGAGAGCTTCTCCGGCTCCTTGCCACCCGCGCGCGCCATCGTGCGCCGTCCACCGCCACCACCGCCAACCAGCGCCGAGGCACCCTTGACGACGGCCGATGCGCTGATGCGCTCGGCGACCGCGTCGTCGAAGTTGGCGATCAGGGTCACCTTGCCGTCGTCGACGCCGCCGAGCACGACGGCTGCCGGACTGTGGCGCTGCTTGAAGCGATCGGAGAGATCGAGGAGCGCGTCCCCGTCGAGCCCCGGCACCGCCTGGACGACGAGGTTGACGCCGTTCACCGGGCGCACCTCCGCCTCGATGTCTCCCCCGCTCTCACCCTGCACCGGCTTGCGCTTGAGCTCCTTGCGTACCTCGTCGAGCTCGGCGCGCAATACGTCGACCTCGCGTGCGCGACCGTGAAGCAAGGCCCACGCCTCGCCGGAGGTCACCGCCTCGATGCGTCGGGCGCCGGAGCCGACCGAGCCCTCCGAGAGGATCGCAAACGCCCCGATCTCGGCCGTTGAGCGCACGTGCGTCCCTCCGCAGAGCTCCGTCGAGACGCCCTCGATCTCGACGACGCGGACGATGTCGCCGTACTTCTCGCCGAAGAGCATCATCGCGCCGAGCCTGCGCGCCTCGCCGATCGGCGTTTCGAAGATATGAAGCGGGTGGTTCTGGAAGATGGCACCGTTGACTCGATGCTCGATCACTTCGCGCTGCTCGGCGGTGAGCTGCTGGGTGTGCGTGAAATCGAACCGCAGCTTGTCGGGTCGCACCGAGGAGCCGGCCTGCTTGACGTGGTCGCCGAGGACCTCGCGCAAGGCCTCTTGCAGGAGGTGTGTGGCCGTATGGTTCGCCATTGTCGGGAACCGGACGTTCCAGGGCACCACAGCACGGACGCGACTGCCGGCCGCGAACCCGTCCCCCCGGAACACGAGCACCTGATCGTCGCCGACCCGGTGCGCCTGCACGAGGTTCGCGCGCACGGCTGAGTCGGCATCGAGCTCGAGGTAGCCCTCGTCGGAGACCTGGCCGCCGCCGGCGGGATAGAACGGAGACTCACGCAGCTTTGCGAGGAACGTGCCGTCACCGAGACCCTCGTACGCGTGCAGCTCGGTCAGCACGTCGCCCTTGTGGTAGCCGACGAACTGGGTCGGGTCGGCCGCGCGGGCAAAGTCGGCGGCGCGCTGCGTGTCGGACTCGCCGCCGGCGCGGGAGATCGCACGGTGCTCGGTCATCCGCTCGCGGTAGGCGTCGACATCGACCGGCTGGCCCCGTTCCTCGGCAAGCTCGACCGTGAGCTCGAGCGGGAAGCCGTAGGTGGCAGCGAGCGTGAACGCATCGTCTCCGGAGATCGATTCCTGGCCGGCGAGCTCCTCGAAGACCTTGAGGCCACGCTCGAGCGTCTCGCGGAATCGCTCCTCTTCCGCCTTCACGACCCGCTCGATCTCGTCCTCGTGCTCGACGACCTCCGGGTACCAGGGTTCCACCTGTCCGACGACGATGGCGGGAAGGCGGTAGACGCCTTCGAGTCCGATACGGCGGGCCTGCACAACGGCGCGCCGGATGAGCCGCCGGAGGACGTAGCCGCGTCCCTCGTTTCCGGGAACGACGCCTTCGGCGATCAGGAAGGTCATGCCGCGACCGTGGTCGCTGAGCACGCGATGCGCCTTTGTCGCAGCCGGAGAGGAGCCGTAGCCGACACCCGACTCCTGCTCGATCCAGTCCATGATCAGACGGAACCCGTCGGTGTCGAAGATCGAGTCGGCCCCCTGCAGGAGCATCGTCCCACGCTCGAGCCCGAGGCCGGTGTCGATGTTCTGCTTGGGCAGCGGTGTCAGCTTTCCGTCCTCGTCGAGGTCGTACTCCATGAACACGAGGTTCCAGAACTCGAGAAACCGCTCGCAGCGCTCGCAACCGGGCGCGCAGTCGGGCTCTCCGCAGCCCAGCTCCTCGCCGCGGTCATAGTTCAGCTCGGAACAGGGGCCGCACGGGCCCGTCGCCCCGGCCGGTCCCCAGAAGTTCTCCGATCGCGGCAGTCCGATGATGCGCTCGCGCGGGACGCCCTTGCGGATCCAGCCCTGCACCGCCTCGTCGTCCTCGCCGAGTCCGAGCTCGGGGTCGCCGGCGAACACCGTCGGCCAGATCCGGTCCGGGTCGAGCCCCATCTTCTCCGTTGCGAACTCCCAGGCGAGATCGATCGCACCGTCCTTGAAGTAGTCCCCGAACGAGAAGTTCCCGAGCATCTCGAACATCGAGGCGTGGCGGGCCGTCAGGCCCACCTCGTCGAGATCGGTGTCCTTGCCGCCTGCTCGCAGCACCTTCTGCACGGTCGTGAAGCGCGGCGCGGGCGGATCCTTCTGACCGGAGAAGTACGGCTTGAGCGGCTGCATCCCGGCGGAGATGAAGAGCGTCGAGGGATCCTCGGGAGGGGGCAGCAACGACCACGACGGGAAGCGCATGTGGCCTCGCTCCTCGAAGAACGAGAGGAAGCCCTCGCGGAGCTCGGCGGTCGTCTGCATCACGCGATCGTAGCCGCGATCAGGTGATTCCCACGCGCTCGGCCCACTCGCCGATCACGTCTCCGAGCGCCTCTCCCAGCTCGGTGAATCCGGGGCCGTCGATTGCATACGGGTGAAGGCCGTGGGCCGCGAGCCTCGAGGCGATAACTCCCGCAAACCCACCGGATGAGGCCTGCCCGAGCGCGTGCCACACGAGCACCGGCGTTCCGTCCCCGGGCCACTCACGGACGACGAGTGTCCCGCCCGCAAGATCGAGCCGATTGACGATCAAGGCCTCGCCTACGCGGCGGTTGGCTCGTCCGACGGCGGCTTGGGTGCCGGTTTGTCGGCAGACGTGGAAGCAGGATCGTCGGCGGGCGGCTCGGGCACGGGATCCGGCTTCGGAACCGGGTCGGGCCGCGACCACGGGTCGGGCTTCGGCTCTGCCGCGGGGCGCGACTGTGGCGCAGGTCGATCCGTCTCCATCCGCGTTCGGCCTGCTGTCCGCAGATCCTCGCGGAGGTTCGCCTCCCGCTCGCGTGCCGCCTCCTTCGCGGCGGTTTTCGCGTCAGAGAAGTTCTTCGACTTGCGGAATTGCGAGAAGCCGTGGGTGATTCCTGCAGCGAGACCTGTCACCTTCTCGACCGGCGTCGTGATCACGGTCGAGATCGCGCGCACCGCAGTGTCGGCGCTGTCGGCCATCGAGACGGCACTGTCGGTCACAGTGTCGGCCTTGTCGAGCTGGTAGTTGACACGATCGACCGTGAAACCCGTCTTGACGATCACCGGGAGGAGATCGCGCTCGGTGCCTTTGATGAACGACGAGAGACGCTCGAACGCCTGGCCGAGCCGAAACAGCATGAACGCTGCGGCGACGCCGATGGCGACGAGGAAGATTGCAAGCCCCCAGTACGCGGCGTCCCCTGCAGTTGATGCAAGCACTGTCATCGCGTGGATCCTACCCGGTCGCGCCGACGATGACGCCGGCTCCCACGATCGCGTCGGCGTCGTAGAGAACCGCGACCTGGCCGGGCGCGACGGCAGACGTCGGTTCGTCGAGCGTGAGCGTGAACCCTTCATCAGTGGGCACGACATCGGCGAAGACGGTGCTCGACCGATAGCGCAGCTTTGCCTCGACCCTTGCCACGGGCAGGTAGAGGCGCCCGCGCACGGTGACGTGCTGTACTTCGAGCGCCTCACGCGGCCCGACCACGAGCGTGTTCGTGGAAGGGTTGGAGCGGAGCGCAAAGAGCGGCGCTGGGGCCGCGAGCCCGATCCCGCGGCGTTGCCCGGGCGTGTACCGCCAGATCCCATCGTGACTCCCGAGCACGTTCCCCTCTTCATCCACGATCGGCCCGGGCTGACGCGCGAGACCCTGTCGCTCGAGGAAGGCGCGGTAGTCGTCGCCCGCGAGAAAGCATGCTTCCTGGCTCTCCGCGCGGTCGGCGACGGCGAGCCCCGCCGCTGCAGCCTCGCCACGCGTGCTGTTCTTGCCCTGCTCCCCGAGCGGGAACGCGACGCGATCGAGGAGGCCCGGATCGACGGTCGCGAGCATGTAGGACTGGTCTTTCGCGTCGTCCGTCCCCCGGGCGATGAGCCGCATCCCTGCGCGCTCGACGATCCGCGCGTAGTGACCCGTCCAGAGAATGTCCGCGCCCGCTCGTTCGGTGAAGGCGACGAGTGCGTCGAATCGGAACTGGCCGTTGCATCGCATGCACGGATTTGGCGTCAAGCCCGCCGCGTAGCTCGCGACGAACGGCTGCACGATGGTCGCCCGGAATGCGTCTCGGAGATCGAGCGTCACGTGCGGAAGTCCCAGTCGATGGCACGTCTCGCGCGCCGCGATCACCGCATCGGGTGAGCAGCACGCTCGCTCGGAGCTCGGGCCATGCGGGTCGAGCCAGAGTCGAAGCGTGACGCCGATCGCGTTCGGAGCAGCGCGAAGCAGCGCCACGGCGCTGTCGACCCCGCCGCTCATCGCGACTGCGACCCGACCCGGTGCCGGTGCCGCTACGAAGACCGCCGCGATCGCGTTCGCGAGCGCATCCGCGGCGAGGGTCTCGCCTGGCACCGCTGCTGCCTCGATCAGCGTCAGTCCCTCGAGGGATCGCTCGAGGCCGGGCGCATCGGCTGTGATGATGCGGTCTCCGTCGACCGTCAGTCGAACCGCCGCATACTCCTCGTCGCGGGCAGAGTCACCGATCAGCTCGAGGGAGGCCATAGAGGGAGGCTACCGGCAGGGTGCCGAGGCGACTTCACCGGGCGATCCGGCCGCGCCGCCGGCGTCAGCGCGCCGACCAGACGCAGCTCCAACCTCCCCCAGGGGGGCACCGAGGTGCCCTGGAGGCACGATACCGCTCGAGTTGTCACACACGCGTGCCGAGTCCGTGCCGGGAGTGCGCCACCTCCGCAAGCAGGCCTTCGGGTCTCCCGTGCTCCTAGCTCTCCTGTGCCGCCACGATCTCGAGCCGATTTCCCCACGGGTCGTTGACGTGAAAGCGCTGTTGCGTCGGAATCTCGGCGGCGTCGGCCCAACGGACTTCGACGCCCGCATCCGTCAGTGACGCTGCAAGCCGATCGAGCGTCGCGACCGAATCAACGGAAAGGGCCGGGTGCGCTTTCGCAGCCGGGATGAAGGGATCCTCGACGCCGACGTGCAGCTCCGCCGCTCCGCCGCGAAACCAGCACCCGCCTCGAATCGCGAGCAGCGGAGGCTTCTCGACCTCCGTAAGCCCGAGCAAGCCGCCGTAGAACGCGCGCGCGGCACCCTCGCAACCGAGGGGCGCCGCAACCTGAACGTGATGAAGGCCGGTGATAGAGCTCACAGGGACGAGCGGCCGTCGTACTCCGGCAAGGGCTTTCCAGCGACGACGATGTAGCTGAGCCCATCGGCTCCCGCCTTGACGACCCGTGTCGACTCGGCGTCGACACGGAGATAGTCACCGCTGCCGAGTGCGACGGCATCGCCGTCGACCGTCATCGTCCCGCTCCCCTCGAGGACGATGTAGACCTCCTCGTGCCCGGTCTCCACCTCGTCGTGCTCGATCCCTTCGAGGTCGGCCGGAAGCCGCACCTCGTTGATGCCGAACGCCGTCGTACCGAGCGACCGTCGTATCTTGAAGAAGACGTCGCGAAAGGTTTCGACCGACGAATCATCGTGATTGACCAGTGTGTATGCCACGGTGGGAGCCTATCGCGTGCCGGCTCGTCGCTGCGTTCCGCCATCGTGGTGCGAGGCCGGCGAAGGAGGTTGCCCCACCCTGCCGATGAATCCCGGAGCCAATTGAGAACCTGGCGAACCAGGTGGGTGCGCTGTCAGCCTCTGGCAAAGCCTCCGCCGAACACACGCTCCCTTGATGAGTCTTGGTTCACGTTGAAACTCCGGGCCACGCACAGGGTCGAGCACACCACATTCTAGACGATTGCGTCCTCATCGAGCCAGCACGGTGGCCTACTCGGCCGGGCGCGCCGCGAACCGCCAGTCGATCTCCTGTGTGCCGTCCAGACCGAGCTCGCGAGCGAGGCGTTCGGTCAGCTCGAACTGACGATCAGGACTCTTCAGCTTGTTGTCGATCACCTCGGTCAGCACGGTGTCACCGCCGAAGCGGATCAGGATCTTCGCTCCGCACGGGAGAACAGGGTGCGTGGCGCCGTAGGAGTTTCCGGTGAGTATCAACCCACACGAGGTGCGCTCGGCGTCTCCCGCCTGTCCTCGCGATGCCGCGAGTCCAGAGTACCAGCCACCACCGGGCGCGACGGCTCCGGTTGGCGTCGGAGTGGCCGCTGCGTCGTCGCCCTGCCGCTCGATCACGGCGAGCGCGGTGACCCCACCGAGCAGCGCGACGGCCGCGAGCGCGAGCAGCCGCTGTGCCACCGCGGCGGACACGTCAGGCCCCGGGGGCCTTCGGCGGCTCGACGACGCAGAGCCCGAGATCGCCTAGTTGGAGGTCGGTGATCGACGAGGGCGCACCGCTCATCGGATCGAGACCGGCCTGGTTTTTCGGGAACGCGATCACGTCGCGCAGATTCGCCTCCCCGGCCAACACCATCGTCATCCGATCGATCCCGAGGGCGATGCCGCCATGCGGAGGAGCGCCCATCGCGAGAGCATCGAGCAGGAAGCCGAACTTCGAGCGCTGGTCGTCCGGGCTCATCGCCATCAGGTCGAAGACCTTCGCCTGGACGTCTGGCTCGTGGATCCTGAACGACCCCCCACCCAGCTCGTTGCCGTTCACGATCAGGTCGTAGGCATACGCGAGCGCGTTGCCGGGGTCGTCGGAGAACGACTCGAGCCAGTCGTCCGTCGGCCTCGTGAACGGATGATGAACGGCCGTCCAACGCGCCTCGTCCTCGTCCCATTCGAACATCGGAAAATCGGTCACCCAGAGGAACGTGAACGCGTCCTCGTCGATCAGCCCAAGGTCGGCGCCGAGCTGGAGTCGAAGCGCGCCGAGAACGCGCGACGTCATCGTGCGCGTGTCGGCAGCGAAGAGCAGCGTCTCGCCCGGAGCCGGAGCGAGCGCCGCGATCTCGCCCTCCGAGAGGAACTTCGCAATCGGCGAGCGGATCTCCCCGGCTTCGTCACGAATCACGTAGGCGAGCCCCTTGGCCCCGAGCTCCTTCGCACGCTCCTCCAGCGTGGCAACCTCCGAGCGGGAGAACACGCGCGGAACGCGCAGGAACCGCACTGCGTCTGCCCCCGCAAAGACCCCGAACTCCGATCTGCGAGTCGCCTCCGTGGCGTCCTCGATCTCGAGTGCGAAGCGTGTGTCGGGCTTGTCGGACCCGTAGCGGCGGTCGGCCTCCGCGTGCGTCATGTGGGGGAACGGCCGTGGAATCTCGATCCCGAGGCATTCGCGCCAGACGGCAGCGAACGTCTCCTCCATGAGCAGGAACATCAGGTCTCGATCGGGGAATGCGGTCTCCATGTCGAGTTGGGTGATCTCCTGGACGCGGTCGGCGCGGAGATCCTCGTCACGGAAGCAGATCGCGATTTGGTAGTAGCGGTCGAACCCGGCGATCATCAGCAGCTGCTTCAGGAGCTGCGGACTCTGGGGCAGCGCGAAAAACGAGCCCTTGTGGAGCCTGCTCGGGACGACGAAGTCGCGTGCGCCTTCAGGGGTCGACTTGTAGAGGATCGGCGTCTGGATGTCGAGGTAGCCGGCCGCCTCCATCTGGCGTCGGATGATTCCCACCATCTGCCCTCGAAGGCCGATGTTGCGCTGGAGCTTCTCGCGCCGGAGATCGAGCCAGCGGTAGCGGAGGCGAAGGGTCTCGTCGACGTTCTCCTCGTCGAGCTGGAACGGCAGCGGAGTTGAACGGGAGACGATCCGCAGGGTCGTGACCTGGATCTCGACGGAGCCGGTCGGAAGATTCGGGTTGACCTGGTCGGCCGCGCGGGCGACAACCTCGCCCTCCGCCTGGAGCACGAACTCGTTGCGAATCTCCTTCGCGAGCTCTGCGGCCTCGGAAGCCTGCTCGGGGTTGATCACGAGCTGCGTGATGCCGCTGCGATCACGCAGGTCGACGAAGACGAGACCACCGTGATCGCGCCGTCGCCCGACCCAGCCCGCGAGGGTCACGCGCGTTCCGACGTGTTCCTCGCGGAGCTCGCCGCACATCATGTCTCGCCAGCTCATGCGGACAGTCTGCCGACGACGTCGGCGTGGGCAATCGGTTCGTCCGCGTGGCCCGGGCGTCGAAGCGTCGCGCCGTTGGTGCCGACAACGACGATGGCGCCCGCACCGAGGCGCGCCGCCTGGGTCAGCTGACCCTTCAACGACCGTCCGGCGAAGTCGGTATCGGCCGCCGTACCACGCCGTCGGAGCTCGGCGAGCCACTGCGCTACCTCCGTTCTCGGCGCCCCATCATCGAGCGCGAAGAAGACGCCTATGGACGGGGGCTTCGCAGTCGCGCCCGCGTCCTCCATGGCGATCAGGAGACGCTCGAGCCCGGCGCCGAACCCGACGCCGGGCGTCGGCGGCCCTCCGATCTCCTCGACGAGCCTGTCGTAGCGCCCGCCCCCCGAGATCGTCGAGTTCTCGTTCTCCATCGGGCCGATGAACTCCCACGTGGTCCGCGTGTAGTAGTCGAGGCCGCGAACGAGCGTCGGGACGAGCGTGTATGCGACGCCCGTGGCGTCGAGATCGGCTCGCACACGGGCGAACTTCTCCCTGCACTCCTCGCAGAGAGACTCCCCGATCCTGGGTGCCTCGTCGAGCGCGACGCGTACTGCCTCCGGCTTCGCGAGGGAGTTGTCGAACACGCGGAGCGGGCTCGTGGCGACCTTTGCCCGGGTCTCGCCGTCGAGCCGGTGCTCGTTCGTCGCAAGCCACGAGCGAAGCGTCTCGATGTACGCGGGCCGACAGGTGCTGCAGCCGATCGAGTTCAGCTCGAGGTGGTACGACGACACACCGAGCCGGTGCAGCAAGGTGTCGTACAGCTGGATCAGCTCGGCGTCGATCGCCGGGTCGTCGGTTCCGATCGCCTCCACGGATGCCTGCCAGTGCTCCCGGTAGCGGCCTTTTCCGGGTGCGCCGTAGCGATACATCGGCGCGATCGTGAACAGCTTCAGGGGCTGGGGCTCGCGATGCATGCCGTGCTCGACGTAGGCGCGACAGATCGGCGCTGTGCCTTCCGGGCGGAGTGTCAAAGGTCGGTCGGAGCGGTCCGTGAAGCTGTACATCTCCTTTTGTACGACGTCTGACCCTTGGCCTGACGTGCGCGCGAACAGGGCGGTGTCCTCGAACACGGGCGTCAGGATCTTCCGGTAGCCGTACAGCGCGCAGAGGCGCTCGACCTCGCCGGTTACGCGCTGCCAGAGGGGCATGTCGGCGGGAACGACGTCGTGCGTGCCCCTGGGGCGTTCGATCCGGCCGCTCATCCGGTTGTCCGGCCTTCCCGCAGGCCCGTCAGGAACGGATTCGTTCGCAGTTCCGTTCCGAGCGTCGTCTCGGGCCCGTGTCCGGGATGAACGGCGGTCGAGGGCGGGTACGCGTCGAGAAGAGACGCGATCGACGACTCCAGGGTGGCCCAGTCGCTTCCCGGGAAGTCCGTACGTCCGACCGAGCCTGCGAACAGCACGTCGCCGGAGAACAGCTCACCCTCCGCGAAGTACGCGATGTGTGCCGGGGAGTGCCCGGGGACCGCAATCACCGCGAACGTCATGCCGGCGGCTTCGATGGTCTCGCCTCCGCCGAGCCAGACGTCCGCGTTCGCCGCTCTGATCGTGAGCCCCGGAGGGGTGAACGTGTCCGGCTCCTCGAGGAGGATCCGCTCGCCCCCGGGGGCATAGACAGGCGCACTCGAGAGCTCCGCGAGGTCGGCGAGGCTGACGATGTGGTCGAAGTGGCCGTGGGTCACGAAGATGGCCGCGCACTGCGCGCCCATGGCTTCGAGCGCCTCCAGGATCGTCGACGCTTCACCGCTCGGGTCGACGACGACGGCCTCGGGCGCATTGGCGGAGGCACGCACGATGTACGTGTTCGTCCCGATCGGGCCGAGCTCGAGCTGTGCGACGGCAAGTGACATCGCCGTCGAGTGTAGAGGCTCGTCGGCGGACGGCAGCGCCACCTGGGGCAAGATGAGTCACTCCGGGCCCCGGGCGCTGGGAATGAGCCCCTCGGCACGATACGGTGCTCTCATGCAGGCATGGAATCTCCTCGAGATCGAGGCGCCCGACGGGATCAGGTCGCCGTCCGTTCTTCACTCCGGTGACGCGCGGGCGATCGCGCTTCGCCTTCAGCCCGGACAGACGCTCGGTGATCATCGGGTGCGCGAACGCGCCTGGGTGACCGTCGTCGAGGGCGAGGTCGAGGTCGCCTGCGGCGATGCGCGAACGATCGCGACCGCCGGGATGCTCGTCATGTTCGACCCGGGCGAGACCCACTCGGTGTCGAGTACAACGGGCGCCCGGCTGTTGTTGCTCCTCGCCCCGTGGCCCGCGTCCGGGCACTACGCAGACGGCGAGACCACACAGCAGGCGGAGTAACAGACTCCGGGGCTCGAGTGCCTAGCTCCTGTTGAGGCGCTTCTGCTGCTGTCGCCAGACGACCCGGTCCATGAAGTAGCTGAACGGGATGAAGACGGCGAGCAGAAGAATGCTCTGGACGAGCGCGGCGGCGTACGTGACCTTCCCGCCGCCCAGCAGGAGCACGGTCGCATAGAAGATCGGGGCGAAGATGGCACCGCGCTTGATCACCTTGTTCCACGAGGGTGGCTGAGCCGTGCGGCCTCCACGCCCGCCACCCTTCCCTGCCGAGGTCGACTTCTGCGTCTTCGAGGCGGTCGCCTTGCTGCCGCGCCCTACCGGCTTCCGGGGAGCTTCCTCGCGCTCGACGGGGCGCTCGACGCCCTCCTCGTCGACGTACACGAGCTCGTAGTCGTGTCGCTTCTCCTTGGCCCTGCGCTTGCGCTGTTTCTGGGTCGCCATCAGATGCAGTATGCCGTTCGGCGAAACACCACCGCACCGCCTTCGACCACGGTATGCACGACGTCGCCCGCGAGGTGGTAGGCGACGTGGCGCCAGTCCGGGGCCTCGAGGAGCACGATGTCCGCAGAGAACCCGGGGTGTAGACGGCCGATCGAGCCCGACCGATCGAGGACGTGCGCGGCGTTTGCGGTTGCCGCGACGAGTGCTTCCTCGGGGGCGAGGCGGAGCTGCGTGCAGGCGAGGGAGAGGACGAGCGGGAGGCTGTCGCAGAAGGCACTGCCCGGGTTGAAGTCGGTCGCGAGCGCAATCAGGCCGCCTGCGTCGGCGAGAGCACGGGCCGGTGGCATCGTTCGCCCGAGGAAGAGCGCGCTGGCCGGCAGGAGCACGCCTGTGACGTCGCTTGCAGCCAGTGTCTCGACGCCCGCGGATCCCGTCGCTTCGAGATGGTCGACCGAGCGTGCGCCGAGCTCGACCGCGAGCTCGATCGCGCCGGACTCGGTGAACTGGTCGCCGTGCAGCCGCAGGGCGAGGCCCGCTTCGGCGCACGCCAGGAGATAGCGGCGTGACTGGGCTGCATCGAATGACCCTCGCTCCAGGAAGACGTCGGCGGCCTCGGCGATCGCCGCCGCCTCGGGCAGAACCTCTGCGAGCAGGAAGTCGACGTACGCGTCCGCGCCACCGAACTCGGGCGGCACCGTGTGCGCGCCGAGCCACGTCGGCACGCCGCCCGCAGCCCGGACAGCCCGCAGTTGTGCCAGCTCCGTGTCATGGTCGAGGCCGTAGCCGGACTTCCCCTCGAACGTCGTCGTTCCGTGTGCTCGCATCCACGAGCGATGCTTCTTCGTGATCCGGGTCAGCTCGGACTCGTCAGTGGCGCGCGTCGCCCGTACCGTCGAGAGGATGCCGCCGCCGGCCGCGTGGAGCTCCTCGTACGAGGCCCCGCCTGCCCTGAGCGAGAACTCGGTGACCCGATCGCCACCGAAGCAGGCGTGCGTGTGGCAATCGACAAGGCCGGGGATCGCACAAAGCCCGCGGCCGTCGATCTCCTCGAGGTCTGCGGAGAGATCGGTTGGAAGCTCATCCATCCGCCCCACGCTCTCGACGCGCCCCGCGCGACAGACGATGTATGCGTTCTCGATCACGAGAACATCGCGAAGCCTCGACCCACGAAGCGGCCCTCCCGCACCGGCGGGAGTCGCAACCTGCGCGAGGTCGCGAATCAGCAACTCGGTCATGACCCGGGTTCCGCCGGGTGCGTGGGCTCCGCACCAGCCCGGACACTCGGCAGGTCGAGATCACCCTCGCGCGCCGCGTCGAGCGCCGCCGGGTAGCCGGCATCGGCGTGGCGCATGACGCCCGTCCCGGGATCGGCCGCCAGCACGCGCTCGAGCCGCTCTGCAGCGTCTGACGACCCGTCGGCGAGCACAACCATGCCGCTGTGGATCGAGTTGCCGATGCCGACGCCCCCGCCGTGGTGCACGCTGACCCAGGTCGCCCCCGCGGCCGTGTTGAGCAACGCGTTCAGGATCGGCCAGTCGGCAATCGCATCCGAGCCATCGCGCATCGCCTCCGTCTCGCGGTAGGGAGAGGCGACGGAGCCTGAGTCGAGGTGATCGCGACCGATGACAACGGGGGCCGAGACGCGGCCACTGCGCACGAGCTCGTTGATCGCGAGGCCCGCTCTGGCACGGTCGCCGTACCCAAGCCAGCAGATCCGTGCAGGGAGGCCCTGGAACGCGACCCTCTCGGGCGCCATGGCGAGCCACCGCTGCAGAAGGGTGTCGTCGGGGAACAGCCCCTGCAGCTCGCGGTCGATCACCTCGATGTCGACCGGATCACCGGAGAGCACGGCCCAGCGGAACGGCCCGATGCCACGACAGAAGAGCGGCCGGATATAGGCCGGGACAAAGCCCGGGTATGAGAACGCCTCCGTTAGCCCTCCCGCATACGCCTCCCCTCGCAGGTTGTTGCCATAATCGAAAACATAGCAACCCATCCGGACGAACTCACACATGGCGCGCACGTGCGTCACGATCGACTGGGAGGCAAGCTCCAGATAGCGCTTTGGATCCCGATCGCGGAGCGCTGCAGCCTCCTCGAACGGCACCTCCGCTGGCACATATCCGGTCAGAGGATCGTGTGCTGCCGTCTGATCGGTCACGAGATCGAAGTGCTCGCCGCGGGCGACGAGCTCCGGGAAGACATCGGCCGCATTCCCGAGCAGCGCCACCGACAGGGGCGTCCCCGCCGCCGCAGCCGCATGCACGCGCGCCACGGCGTCGTCGAGCGACGTTGCTTGCTCGTCCACATATCGCGTCGCGAGGCGGCGGTCGATCGATCGCTGGTCGACCTCCACACACAGGATCGCCGCCCCGGCCATCGTCGCCGCAAGTGGTTGGGCACCCCCCATGCCTCCGAGGCCGGCGGTGAGTACCGTGCGTCCGGCCAGGTCAGCAGAGCCGAAATGCACCTCGCCTGCCGCGCAGAACGTCTGATATGTCCCCTGAAGAATCCCCTGCGTCCCGATGTAGATCCAGGAACCAGCGGTCATCTGCCCGAACATCGTCAGCCCCTCGGCCTCCAACCGGCGGAACTCGTCCCAGGTCGCCCACTTCGGTACGAGGAGCGAGTTAGCGATCAGTACCCGCGGGGCGCCGGCGTGCGTGCGGAACACGCCAACCGGCTTGCCTGACTGAACGAGAAGCGTCTCGTCGTCGCGGAGCCGCAGGAGGACGCCAACGATATCCCGCAGCGCCTGGTGCGATCGCGCAGCCCGACCCGAGCCGCCGTAGACGACCAGATCCTCGGGGTGCTCGGCTACCTCGGGGTCGAGGTTGTTCAGGAGCATCCGCAGCGGCGCCTCGGTGTGCCACGAGAGTGCGTTGAGATGGCTCCCGCGCGGAGCGCTGATCGCCGACAGATCACCGCAGAGCTCCTCGATGCGCGGGTCGGCCAGGGTCACGAATCGGCCCTCCCTGTTCCGGCCCCGCGCCCGTTCCCGCTCACGGTGCCGTTCACCGTGCCGTTCGTCGCAGCGCTTCCCGGGCCGGCCGGAGCCTCGCCCACCGACGCGCCGGAACCGACCTCGAGCGCAGGGCCTGCGGCGGCGGCCTCCCCGAGCTCGCGCTCTCTGATCCGCCCTCGAAACTTCCACCAGCTCCATGCCGTCGCGACGAGCCAGAACACCGTACCGGCGACGCTCGCTCGGACCAGGCTTCCCCCCGTGACGCCGGCGAGCACCACGAGGATCACCGCCATGATCCCGTACACGATCGCCGTATCGCGGTACGGATGGGCCGGAAGCGGTCGTTCTTCGCGCTCGTGACGCGCCATCAGTAGATCTCCCCGCATCCGACCTCGACGGCAGCGAGCAAGCTGCCGTCACGGATTGCATCAGCGACGCGCTCGATGTCAGCTGAGCCTGGATCCACCGTTCTGCGTGATCGCGAGGCGCTCGTCGGGCTCGTCAGGACGTGGGGGGATGGGGCCGCGCAGGCCGGTGGCCTGTGGGGCCC
>Ga0163153_10004720_pt1 | contig 16805 bp, 8 predicted proteins | sample OliLakLV19MP6IB1_FD_148629 | JGI IMG/M metagenome (GOLD analysis project Ga0163153, IMG submission 148629) | Freshwater microbial mat bacterial communities from Lake Vanda, McMurdo Dry Valleys, Antarctica - Oligotrophic Lake LV.19.MP6.IB-1 | ecosystem: Environmental > Aquatic > Freshwater > Lake... | reverse complement strand
GTCGAGAACGAATTGCAAGGCGGAGAGCTACCGCTTTCCGGTGTTCTCACGAATTGCGACGGATCGCGGTTGCCGTCAGGGTTTTACCGGGTTCGAGGCGCCGTCCCCCTTCGTACGTGCTTGCCGCCCGCCGTGGAGAGTCGCTCGTGAGCCAGGTCGCGTTTCTATTTCCGGGGCAGGGTGCGCAAACCGTCGGCATGGGGCGCGCCGCCTACGATTCCCTCCCCGCGGCCCGCGCGCTGTTTGACCGAGCCGCGGATATCGTCGGATACGATCTGGCGAAGCTTTGCTTTGAAGGCCCGGCTGCGGAACTCGATTCGACCGTGCGGAGCCAACCGGCGCTCTTCGTTTCGAGCTTAGCCGCGCTCGAGGGGCTGAAGGCCCGTTCGCCGGAGGTCGTCGCCTCGTGCTCGGCCGTCGCCGGCCTCAGCCTGGGCGAATACACGGCCTTGGTCTTCGCCGGCGTGATGGATTTCGATGCCGGCCTGCGGCTCGTCGAGACCCGCGGCGCCGCCATGCAAGCCGCGGCCGACGCCGCACCGAGCGGCATGGTCAGCATTCTCGGCCTGGAAAAAGCGCAAATCGAAGAGTTGTGCGCGGAGGTCCGCGGCGCAGGGCTACCAGGAGGCACGGGGCTACCAGGAAGTACGGAGCTTTTGGAAATCGCCAACTTGCTTTGCCCCGGCAACATCGTCGTCTCGGGGACGAAGGCCGCCTGTGCCCGGGCCGCCGAACTGGCTCCGGCCCGCGGCGCGATGAAGGCAATTCCGCTGGCCGTAGCGGGTGCCTTCCATACCTCGATCATGCAACCCGCCGTCGCCCCCCTGACCGATGCCCTGGCCGCCGTGCCGATGCAAAAGCCGCGGATTCCCGTCGTTTCGAACGTCGACGCGGTTCCGCACGACGACCCGGAGGAGATTCGCCGGCTGCTGGTGCGGCAGGTCGTCTCACCGGTCCGCTGGGAAGATTCGCTGCGGTATTTGCTCGCGCAAGGTTATAAGCAGTTCTATGAAATCGGCCCCGGCCGCGTGCTGAAGGGTCTCCTGCGCCGCATCGATCGCGGCGCGGAATGTGAAAGCGTCGCCGAGTAAAACTTCCGTGTAGTTCGGCGCGTCGCCCGCGACGCGCCCCGCAGCCCCTCAGGAGAAACGCCCATGCCCCGTGAAGCGCCGCCGCAAGGCGAACTGACCGTCGACCTGAAAGGCCAAACGGCGCTCGTGACCGGCGCCTCGCGCGGACTCGGCAAGGCGATCGCCCTGGCGTTCGGCAAGAGCGGCGCCAACGTGGCCTGCGTAGCTCGCAGTGCCGACAAGCTCAAGGAAACCGTCGACGAGATCACGGCCGCCGGCGGCTCGGCCGAGGCCTTCGAGTGCGACGTGACGGCCGGAGTGAACGTCGATAAGGTCGTCGAACAGGTCGTCGCCAAGTTCGGGGCCCTGCATATTCTGGTGAACAACGCCGGCATTACCCGCGACACGCTCCTGGCTCGCATGGAAGACGACCAGTGGGACGATGTGATCAATACGAACCTGCGAGGGGCCTTCCTGTTCACGCGCGCCGCCACCCGGGTGATGATGTCGGCCCGCTACGGTCGGATCATCAACATGGCCAGCGTCTCGGGGGCCGTGATGGGGAACCCGGGCCAGGCCAACTACTCGGCCTCCAAGGCGGCGCTGGTCGGCTTCACCAAGACGGTCGCCAAGGAGTACGGCGGGCGCAAGATCACGGTCAACGCGATCGCCCCGGGATTCATCGAGAGCGATATGACCAGGACCCTCGGCGACGCGATCCTCGAGGAAGTCCAAAAGCGGATTCCGGCCAAGCGGCTCGGCAAGGCGGAAGATGTGGCGGCCGCCGCCCTGTTTCTGGCGAGCCCCGCGGCCTCCTACATCACCGGCCAGATGCTCGTGGTCGACGGCGGTATGACCTGCTAACAGGCAGGACAAGGCCGGGCGGGGCTCGCCCAGGTAGGGCCTGAGCCCGATAGGGCGGGGTCGGGCTAGGTAAGTGCAGGGATAAGCTGGACCGGCTTAGGCTGGACCGGCTTAGGCTGGGCCAGCTTCGGCTGGGCCAGCTTCGGCTGGGCTGGCCGGCGAGTCGGCAATTGGAACCGCCAGGGGCGAAACCCGCCGGTCAGCCGAACTTCTTCAAAATTCCTCGGTTGCCTATTTTCCGAGTAACGGAAGGGGCGCGGCGACGCTTTCCAACATATGGACAGGCAATCTAAAACTCGGTATATCTTGACCTTTCTTACGGAAACTCTCTAGCTTGCTAGGGGTTACGTCTCGCCACGGTTTCAATCTACCGTGTCGGCAAACCGTCGGACGGAGTCTCGCGGTCGGGTTCGGAATTTGGATAATTTACGTGATCGCTTCGGCGGTCGATTTTGTTTCGGCAGTTTCTGCTTCGTAAGTTTTGCTTCGTCAGTTTTTGCTTCGTCAGTTTTTGCTTCGTCAGTTTTTGCTTCGTACATTGCGGTGGAGGAATCCCACGGTGGCCTCGGTTAAAGAACGCGTAATTGACATTGTCGCCGAACAGTTGGGCGTCAATAAGGACCAAGTCAGCCCGGAAACGTCGTTCGTCAACGACCTCGGCGCCGATTCGCTCGACACGGTCGAGCTGGTGATGGAACTCGAAGAAGAGTTCGATATCAACATTCCGGACGACGCGGCGGAGAAAATCCAAACTGTCGGTCAGGCGATCAAATTCATCGAAGAAGCTCAGGCCAACGCCAATAAATGAAGCGCCGCGTCGTCGTAACCGGCCTCGGCGCGGTCACCGGGCTCAGTTGCCAGGTCGAGGATCTGTGGAAGAAAATCTGCGCCGGTGAAAGCGGCGTCGGTCCGATTACGGTCTTCGACACGACCAACTTCAAAGTGAAGTTCGGCGGCGAGGTCCGTAACTGGTCGCCGGACGCCTATTTCAATTCGAAAGAGGCCAAGCGGATCGACCGCTTCACGCAGTTCGCGATGGTCGGCGCAATCGACGCCATTCGCGATTCGGGCCTCGACTTTTCGGAGGAAGACACCTTCCGCTGCGGCTGCATCCTGGGCTCCGGCATCGGCGGCCTCACCGAAATTGAAGAGCAGCACTCGCGGCTCATCCAGAAGGGGCCCGACCGCGTTTCGGCGTTCACGATCCCCAAGCTGATGCTCAACGCCGCGGCCGGGCACGTCTCGATTCACTACGGACTGCAGGGCCCGAGCTGCGCGGTCGCCACGGCCTGCGCCAGCGCCGCCAACGGCATCGGCGACGCCATGCGGGCCATCCAATACGATCACGCCGACGTGATGGTCACCGGCGGCACCGAAGCCGCCATGACGCCGATGGGAATCAGCGGCTTCGCCTCGATGCGAGCCCTCTCCGAACGGAACGACGCGCCGACCAAGGCCAGCCGGCCGTGGGATCTGGACCGCGACGGTTTCGTCCTGGCGGAAGGGGCCGGCATCCTCGTGCTGGAAGAGTTGGAGCACGCCCGCAAGCGGGGCGCGAAGATCTACGCCGAGTTGCTCGGCTTCGGCGTGAGCAGCGACGGCGGCCACATCACCCAGCCCGACGAGAACGGCACCGGCGCCGCCCGGGCCATGACCTACGCTCTGAAGGACGCCAAGCTGAACGCCGCCGACGTGGGCTATATTAACGCCCACGGTACGAGCACTCCCCTGGGAGACAAGGCCGAGACGGTGGCCGTCAAAACGGTGTTCGGCGCCGACGCCCGCACCGTCAGCATCTCGAGCACCAAGAGCCAACTCGGGCACCTGCTCGGGGCCAGCGGCGGCGTGGAGTTGGTGCTCAGCCTGCTGGTACTCCGCGACTCCGTGATTCCGCCGACGATCAATCTCGATACCCCCGACCCGGCCTGCGACCTCGACTACACGCCCCACACGGCCCGCGAACGGCGCGTCGACGTCGTGATGTCGAACAGCTTCGGCTTCGGCGGCCACAACGCCTCGCTGATCGCGGGACGAGTGGGGCCTCGCTGATCGCGGGCCGCTTGAAGTAAGCGTTGGTCGGTCCGGCCTCGCGTTACGGCGTGAATGACGAAGGCCTAATGACGAAGGCCTAATGACGAAGGCCGAATGAATGACCAAATGACGGAATGACGAAAGGGGGCTAACGAGCTTCATTCGTCATTCGAAAATTCGTCATTCCTTCGTCATTAGACATTCGTCATTTACCGCCTACGGCTGCTCCGGCAGTTGATGCCCCAGCTTGTCGCGCTTCGTCGCTAAGTAGCGGGCGTTGTGCTCATGGATCGGCGTGACGATCGGAATCTGGTCGACCACGTGCAGGTCGAAGCCGCCGGCGAGGAAGGCGTCGATCTTCTTCGGGTTGTTGGTCAGGAGGCGGATCTTCCGCAGCCCCAGGTTCTTCAAAATCTGGATCCCGACGCCGTACTCCCGCGCGTCGGCCTTGTAGCCGAGCGCCAGATTGGCCTCGACCGTATCCATTCCTTGGTCCTGCAAGGCGTAGGCCTTGATCTTCTCGACCAAGCCGATGCCGCGGCCCTCCTGCGGCAAGTAGACGAGCACGCCCGCTCCGCTATCGCTGATCATCCGCAGCGCCATGTGCAGCTGGTCGCCGCAATCGCAGCGGAGCGAGTCGAGCAGGTCGCCGGTAAAGCAAGAAGAGTGCATCCGCACCAGCGGCGCTTCGGCCTTCGTCAGGTCGCCGAGCACGTACGCCAGCGGCTCCTGCTGTTCGTACTTCACGCCGTAGGCCACGATCCGCCCGTCGCCGTAGCGGGTCGGCAGGGCCGCTTCGGCCGTGCGATAGACGAGCGTCTCGCTGATCCGGCGATAGCGGATCAACTGCTCGATGCTGATGATTTCGAGATTGAATTGCCGGGCGAGGTTGAACAGGTACTCGCGGTCGGCCCGATTGCCGTGCTCGTCGAGAATCTCGCAGAGCACGGCGGCCGGAGTCATGCCGGCGAGCCGCGCCAAGTCGATGGCCGCCTCGGTATGTCCGGCCCGCCGCAGCACGCCCCCTTCCCGGGCGCGGAGCGGAAACATGTGCCCCGGGCGGACGAAATCGCCGGGCTGACTTTTCGGATCGATCAACGCCAGCACGGTGGTCGCGCGTTCCTGAGCGGTGATGCCCGTTTTATTCGTGCGATGGTCGATCGGCACGGTGAAGGCCGTGCCCAAGGGGGCGGTATTCGTTTCGACCATCATCGGCAGCTTCATCCGCTCGCAGACTTCGGGCAGGATCGGTATGCAGACCTGCCCGCGGCCGTGGGTGATCATGAAGTTGATGACTTCGGGAGTGACCCGTTCGGCGGCGCAAACGAAGTCTCCCTCGTTTTCGCGGTCTTCGGCGTCGACGACGATAACCACTTCGCCGCGGGCCAGGGCCTCGACGACGGACTCGATCGTGGAAAACGGTTGTTCGGACACGGCCATATTCAGGGGTGAGGGGGGGGTGCGCCGGCAAGCACGCCGCCGAGCGTACGGCGGGCCGCCGCGAGCGCTCGGGTGCTGAATTATAGGTTTCTCCGGGCGGCTCCGCCGGCGTGGAAGCGGCGGCGAAGTGGTAGAATGATCTGAAAGACGTCGCGGGGCGACCGTAAACCGGCGCGCCCCGGGCGGCACTTATCGTGAACTGCGGTGCCGGAACGTGAACAGCATGTTGGAGCGTGAAGAGTACGTCGAGCAGGCCTATTTCTTTCGATCCCTGTTGGAGCGGCTCGACGACGCCCAGTCGATTCAAGACCTGCTCGGCGCGGTTCGCGAAGAGGTGTTGTCGACGACCAATTTGCCGAAAGCGATCGACTTTCTCGCGGCCGAATTGAAACATTCCGGCGCCCTCAGTCCGGGCATGCGGCGGCTGGGCCACTACTTTACGTCGTTTCAGGCGTTCGTGGTCGGCGAGTCGGAGCGTGAGGGGGGGAAGTTCGATTTTCGCACCGCGCTGGAAGTGCTCCGCCGCGAGGCCGGTTTTCGGGCCGACGGCTGCTCGGCCGCGGCGCTGTTCATCTACCAGTTCGAGACGATCGCCCGCAACCGCCTGGGCTACGACAAGGGACTGGAGGCCATGTCGCGCGATCCGGCCTTCGACGAGGCCTGGAGCGAATGGATTCTCACCGTCCGCAGGCAGATCGGCGTGATCGATCTGGCGGACCTGATTTACGTTCGCAGCGAGAACTACGTGCGGACGCGGGGAGCCGACGATCCTGAGGCGGCCAAGCGTGCGGTTCTATTCGGCGAAAAAGAAGGGCGGATCGCGCTGGCCCATCGGCGCAAGGAACCGCTGATGCTGTTCGCTGCGCTGCAGCGCCACCTGGGCTATCCGAGCGTGCCGCGCCCGCCGCGGGCCGACGAGCAGAAAAACATCTGGCCCCAATTGCTCCGCCGGGTCGAACGCTTGGAGGCTCGACTCAAGCTGGTCGAGGAAGAACAGCGGGGCGGAATCGACCTGAGCCGATTCATGGGGGGCGGCCTGCCGAAGCCGGACGACGAGTGACGAAGCGGACCGGGCGAAAAATTCTCGGCGCCGGCCCGGAGACCTACGGCCCGGAGACCTACGGCCACGCGTTCTACGGCCACGAGTCACCGCGGTGCGCGCGCCATGTCTGAAACGCTCCCCAAGCACGTCGCCGTCTCGCTGGCCGAAAGCGGTCTGCCGGCGCGCAAGTACCGCCGCGGCCGGTTCATACCGGTCGCTTGCAGCGACCTGGCGGACTTGCTGGCCCGCCACGTCGAGCCCGACGACCGGGCGCACCGACTCTATCGCGAGGTTTGCGCGGAACTCGCGGCGGCCATCCATCGCGAGTACCACGGGCGGCTGTCGCGATTGAAGCAGGCTTATGCCGCGTTCGATCCCGACGCCGACGTGACGTCGCTGGCCCGCAGCGCGCCGGAAGACGCCGCGCGGCGCACGCAGGAGATCATCAGCGAGATCAAATTCCTGCTCGAGAAGGCGAACTTCCGCACGCTCGACCGGGGCGACGTCGACGCCGCGGTGAGCGCCGTGAGCCCGTGGGGGCTCAACCTGCGAGTCGATCTGAACGTGTTCGACCATCTGCAGGTTTGGTCCCGCGGCGAAAAGATCGAGCATCGGGCCCGCCGCAGCCTGAGCACGCTGTTTCGGACGAAGCATTATCGGATTCCGCTCTACCAGCGGCTGATGATCGTGTTTCAGCCGCACCAGCACGAGCTCGACGAAGCGGGCTACGAGCAGCGGCGGATTTATCTGAAGCTGTTCAAGAACATTCCCGACGGCGACGTCGACATGGTGCTCCCCGGCACGCACGTGCGGATGACGATGCTCGACCAGGGGAAGATCGCCTTCCCGATCGTGTCGGGGCTGGTGGTGACGGCCTGGAAGATCATCAAGGGGGCGCTCGTCGTGGCGGCCGTGGGAGTTTACGGCCTGTTCGCCTACCTGGTGTTGATCCTGGGAACGGTCGGCTACGGTTGGCGGTCGTTCTTCGGCTACAAGCGCACGAAAGAGAAGTACCAGCTGAACCTGACGCAGAATTTGTATTACCAGAAGCTCGACGCGAACCTGGGGGCGATCCTGCGGCTTTCCGACGAGGCCGAAGACCAGGAGTATCGCGAGGCGCTGATCGCCTGGTTCTTGTTATGGCGCCAGGCGCCGCACGACGGCTGGCTGATGGAGGAGCTCGACCGGAGCGCCGAACGACTGCTGCAAGCCGAGTTGAAGCGGGACGTGGACTTCGACGTTTCGGACGCCGTGGACAAGCTGATTCACTGGGGGATGATCGACGTGCAAAGCGACGGCCGGCTGACGGCCCGTCCGCCGGAGCGGGTGTTGGCCCGGCTACGGCAATTCAGCGGCGTTGATCCGAACCGGTAGTTCCGGCTCGTCCGGCGCCTAAGAGGTCAGATCCAGGTCATGGCTCAGGGCAGGCGGGCGGCCGCGGTTGCTCGTCCGAAAGTTCGTCCAGGCCTGAGGGGCAAGGGATCGGCTGCTTTGAGGCTGATTGCCGCGCGCGTAAATTGGTCGGGATTTTGCGTCCACACCGTCCACATCGTCCACATCGTCCACATTGGTCGCGAGGTAGATCGCTTGGGAACAAGCCCGAAGCGTCTTGTCGCGTCTGCTACAGGGGGCCAGACCCCCGGAGAGCTCTCGGACGACTTGTTGTCGGCGATTGGGATTTCGCAGGTTGGGAAACACTCGTCCGACTCGTCCGACTCGTCCGACTTGTCCGAAGTCGACTGGTGGTTCCGTCCCCGCGGCCGACCGAAAGGAAGCCTACCGACGGCCGGCTCGGAAGAACCGGACCCGTCTGCGTTTTGCGTCCTCAGGTTTTGCGTCCTCTGTCGTTTTGCGTCGACTGCGTCGTTTTGCGTCCTCGCCGTCCTGGCGGTTGTAGAGCGTGCTGCCGCCGAATTGTCAAAGAGCGTACGCGACGGCAACCGCTGCCGGCGGTTGCGGGCGACGGGTGTCAGGAGCTGCCAACGGAATCGATCAGCGGCCTCGGCGTTTCGCGTGCGGCATCCGGGCGTGCCACCCGTCAGGCGCCCGCAGGACTATTGTGACATTATATATCAGGCACTTGAATTCTAACTGGCATTCATTTGTATTATCGCGGGTGGGCGGTGTGGGGACAGGGGTAAAACTGGAACTCGCAAGGCGCGGGTGTAGCAGTGAGAGCGGAAGTCGAATCGACCGCGTTCCATGTTTCGCCGGGCGCATCGGGAATTGGCCCGGAGTCTGTACCCGGCCATGTCCCGAAGTCGCGATGCCGGCGGTCGGCCCAGTCGAGGATCTGCGCGACGCAGAAGGGGGGCAAGCCTTTCCGGTTGCGGCGGTCGCGATGCTCGGCCAAAAGGCGAGCCAACGAGGAACGCTTGGATAAGCCGCGGAGGCCGAAACGAAGCGCGTTTTCAATCGAACTCCAGGTATCGAAGCGGTTCTCGGGAATCGAAGTCGACCGGGGCGTGGGCCACTCGCCGTGCGTCGCGTGATGGGCATCTCCGGAGAGCATGACGTGGAAAATCGAACGGGAGGCGACGGAAACAGGCGCTCTCCAATTTAGCTCGCGCGGCGACTTTCCGATCCGCCCTCCGGCAAATGACGGGTTTTTACCCTACAGACCGGCACAGACTCTTGGTCGCAATTCAAAACGCCGGCGAAGCGCCTAGCGTGTTTACCCTGCGCGTGATTCCGGTTGTAACGGTTGTAGCGATTATGTAAATGCCGGCTGACGGCCGGCAGCAAAACCCCGCCCTGGTTGCGTAACAAACTCTTGCGGGTGTCCTTCGGCCATTCAAGGTGGAGTGATTGACATGCCGAATTGCCGCACTCAACGAGTACGGCCCAACCGGCCGGTCTGATGCAATTCGCAAACTCACATCTATTGATTTTCACTTCTTCGCAAGGCGCCGGTTATGTCACTCCCGCTGAGTCGCTGGATGAATTTTTTCGGTTCACTCGGTCGCCTTCGTCGGAATCGCCGCCAGCGGAAGGCGGCCCAGGCGAAGCGGCGCTCGCTGGTAAGGAGGCATCGACTCGACCTTTTAGAGGCGCGCGTCGTTATGCATGCCCAAGCGATCGACGACGGCCCGGTGTCGACCGACTACCAGACGGCCGTTGAAATCGCGGCGCTGGGAAACGATTCGGGCACCGGCGCGCTGACCGTTTCCGCCTATGACGCAACGACGGCCCACGGGACGGTCTCGTTTGACTCGGGTACGGGAAAGTTCACCTACACGCCGGAAAACGGCTATTCGGGGGAAGACTCGTTCTCGTATGAGATCATCGATGAAGATCCAACGTCGGACTGGGCGACGGTGACGATACAAGTCAATCGGCGCGCGCCGGTGCTGAGTTATACCGCCGGAATCACCCCCTGGTTGAATCTGGCGACGGGGACCGATAACGGCACGAAAGTAAGTGAAATACTCGCTCGGGCGCTCACGATCAGCGACCCCGACAACGGCGCCCAGCAGGGCATTGCCGTCGTTGCCGCCAATACGAGCAACGGCACCTGGCAGTACTCGACCAACGGCACGACCTGGACGAATTTCGATTCGGTCGGCTCGACGCATTCCCTGTTGCTGAAGGCGGATACGAACACTCGCGTCCGTTTCCTTCCGCAAAGCGGCTTCACGGGGCTGGTGAACGACGGCCTTACCCTGCGCGTTTGGGACCAGAGCGACGGCGGCGCCAACGGCAGCTACGCCGACACGACCGAGAACGGAGGCTACACGGCCTTCAGCTCCGCCTGGGTGACGGCCGGCGTGACTGCGGCCTCGCTGAACTCCTTGGTCGTCGGTTCGAACACGGCGAACTACGACCGCTTGGGCTACAGCATGTCGGCCGACGGCGACTGGCTGGCGATCGGGGCCGCCACGGCCGACGTCGAGGGAACTGCGAGCGGGAAAGTGCGGATCTACCATCTGGCGGGCGGCAGCTGGACGCTGCACGCCACCATCGCCCCGACGTATGCGGAAGGGAGCGCCTCGTTCGGCAGCGCGGTATCGATCGACCAGTTCGGCCCCGGTGCCAATGACGTACGCGTGATCATCGGAGCCAAGCATATCGACCGGCCGAACTCGAGCAGCGATCCGCAATACGTCGATGCGGGTGCCGCCTATATCTATCAGAAGAACGGCGCGTCGTGGGATCCCATGGCGACGCTCACGCAACCGAACCGCAACGCCTCGGACGGCGGCGACCAGTTCGGCGCCACCGTTTCGATCGACGGCAACTACGCGGTGGTCGGAGAACGGTTCGACGGCGAGAACGTGGGAAAGGCCTACGTTTTCGAACTGAGCAACGGAACCTGGGGCTCGGCCATCGAATTGCCGCGCCCGGGCGGCGGCAAGAACTTCGCCAGGGAGGTGAGCGTCTCCGGATCGACGATCGTGATCTCGGAGAATTCGCAGGCGCATTCTCAGGCGGAGCCCAACAACGTATTTATCTATGAACGGGGTTCCTCCGGCTGGGCTTACGTGGCCGACGTAAGCAGCCTGATTCCGACGCAGACCCGAACGACCGACGATTCGCTGGGAGATGCGATCAGCCTGCGCGGCGATTGGCTGGCGGTGAGCGCCCTGGCCGACGACAACGGTGCGGCCGATGTCGGCAGCGTTTATCTGCTACGCCGGAGCGGCGGCACGTGGAGCCTGGCGCAGAAGCTTTACGCGCCCGATCAGCAAGCCGGACAATGGTTCGGCTATACCGTGGCTCTCGACGAAGCGGGCGGCCTCGTGGTGGGGGCGCTCAAGCACGACGGGACGACCGCCGATCAAGGAGCGGTCTACGCCTATACGCTCCAAGGGGACGTGTGGACGCTCGGCAAGAAAGTGATGAGCCCGTCGCTGGCGGGAGCGCAAGTCGCCGACGGATCGGATAGCCTCGGCTACTCCGTAGCCATGACCGGCGACTGGATTATCGGCGGCGCCCAAGGGCACAACATCAGCGGAGGAGTCGACGCCGGCGGCGTGTTGATGACGGCGTGGGACCGGCCGCCGCTGAACACGACTCCGACCGTCGGCCCGATCGCCGACCCGCCGGCAGTTTCGGAAGACGGCGCGACCGGTGAATTGAGCTTCACAATCGGCGACGGGGAGACGGCTGCCGGCCAGCTGACGGTCGCGGCGACGAGCAGCAACGGCGAGTTGTTCCCCGAGGGGAGCATCGAACTCGGCGGCAGCGGCGCCCAGCGCTGGATCAAGCTGACTCCGGCAGCGAACCAGTTCGGCACGGCGACGATCACCGTTCGGGTGTCCGACGGCGTTTACGAGTCGGCACCGGTGACGTTCGTCGTCACGGTCGACCCGGAGAACGACGGGCCGACGATTGGCCCGATCTTCGATCCGCCGGCGATCTCGGAGGATACCGTCCTGGGACCGATCGACTTCACGGTCGGCGACGTCGAGACGACCGCGGAAAGCCTGACGGTTACCGTCGAGAGCAGCGATACGAACGTGATTCCGGTCGAGAATATCGTTCTCGGCGGGAGCGGTTCTGACAGGACGATCACGGTCACGCCCGCGGCGAATCTGAACGGCGGGCCGGTGACGATTACGGTGCGGGTTTCGGACGGTGAGGCCTGGAGCGAGACGAGCTTCGAGGTGACCGTGACGCCGGTGAACGATGCCCCGACCGTATCGGCGATCTCGAACCAGACGATCGACGAGGACGGCACGACCGGCGAGCTCGGCTTCACGGTCGGCGACGTGGAGACCGCAACGCACGAACTCACGGTTACGGCCGAGAGCAGCGACACGGATCTGATTCCGCTGGAGAATATCGTTCTCGGCGGGAGCGGTTCGGACCGGACCGTCACGATCACGCCCACGGCGAACTTGAGTGGCGGGCCGGTGACGATTACGGTGCGGGTTTCGGACGGCGCGGCCTGGAGCGAGACGAGCTTCGAGGTAACCGTGACCCCGGTGAACGATCCGCCGAGTTTTACCGGAGGAGATAACGTCAGCGTTTGGAACGACTCGGAAGATTACTCGGCTCCGTGGGCGACCGACGTCTCAGCCGGCCCGGAAGAATCGCTGGACGGACTCTGGTGGGGCGTCAGCACGGATAACCCGGGCCTGTTCGCCGTTGCGCCGTCGATCGACGCCCAAGGGAACCTGACGTTCCGGCCGGCCGACCACGCGGTCGGCTCGGCGCAGGTGACGGTGACGCTCTTCGACAACGCCGGCTACACCACGCAAAACTCTTCGCCGGTGACGTTCACCATCGAAGTTGCTCAGCCGCCGATCACGGTCTCGGCCGTGGGCCAGGCGCGCCTCGAGCACGAGAACGAAATTACCTTCACGGTCAGCCTCTCCTGGAAGTCGGTGGGACCGGTCAGCGTCGATTGGTCGCTCTCCGACGGTTCGGCGGTGCGGCCCGACGACTTCGGCCACGTCTGGCAGGAAGCGTGGACCGAGTACGTGCCGGTTCCCGGCTACGACGTGACGGTGCACGAGTGGTACGACGTGACGATCTACTGGAACAACGAGTACACGGTGCAAACCGGAACGGAGTCGGGCTATTGGGTGACTTCGCGGTACGATACCGACGAAGTGACGGTCCTCAACGATACGATTTTCGTGCCCGGCGCGTGGAACTATCCGATCGATCCTTTGTGGATCAGCTACGATTTCGGATCGCGGCCAATCTATACGACGAGTCCGGCCGGAGCGGAGTCGTCCGAAACCGGGCCCTATGGGGCCTGGACCGCCGGCTACTACACGACCCTCGACACACGCCAGCGCGAGATCGGCGCGTTCCACCACGACGGGGAAGTCGATCCAAACTGGCCGACAGCGCAGTCTCCCAGTTACATGGGCCAGTTCTACACCTGGACGTACGCCGAGCGGATCGACCCGGTTTACCATCCGGGCCAGTGGAACCAGGAGGGTTCCTTCTCGGGAACGCTTGAGTTCGCGGCCGGCGAAACCGAGAAGACGATCACGGTCTACGTCCACGATGACGCCGTCGAAGAGGCGAACGAGACCTTCTATCTCGACCTGTCGAACCCCTTGGGGGCCGATCTGCCGGTGCCCTCGGACGCGGCGGTCGGCACGATTCTCAACGACGAACGTTATCCGCCGACCATGCCGGGGTTCGCCAGTCAGACGATGGCCGAGGACGCGACGCGAGATCTTTCGTTCCAGGTGACGAGCCACGACTACCTCGGCCTGGAGATAGCGGTCGCTGCTACGAGCAGCAACACGGCCCTCTTTCCGACCGGCAGCCTCGAAGTCGTCGGGACCGGTCCGAACCGGACCCTGAAGTTGACCCCGGCCGCCAATCAATGGGGCTCGGCCACGATTACCGTCACCCTCACGCAACAGACCTCCGGCGGTAACACTTGGGTCGTCCCCTACACCTTCACCGTGAACGTCACGGCCGTCAACGATGCGCCGACCACCGGCCCGATCGTCGATTCGCTCGCGACCTCAGAAGATACCGTCCTGGGTCCGATCGACTTCACGATCGACGACGTCGACACCTCCGTCAGCGAGTTGACGGTTAGCGCCACCAGCGACAACGAGGGGCTGTTCCCCGAAGGAAGCATTGAACTCGGCGGCAGCGGCGCCGACCGTTGGATGATGTTAACGCCCGCGGCCGACCAGTTCGGAACGGCGACGATTTCCGTCAAGGTGTTCGATGGGACGGTGTGGTCCGTCGTCGAGACGTTCGTCGTCACGGTCGACCCGGTTAACGACGGGCCGACGATCACCCCGATCGCCGATCAACCGATATCGGAAGACGGCTCGACGGGCGAACTAGGCTTCACGGTCGGCGACGTGGAATCCGCAGCGCACGAGCTCACGGTTACGGCTGAGAGCAGCGACACGGATCTGATTCCGCTCGCGAATATCGTTCTCGGCGGGAGCGGCTCGGATCGGACCGTCACGATCACGCCCACGGCGAACTTGAGTGGCGGGCCGGTGACGATTACGGTGCGGGTTTCGGACGGAACCACTTCGACCTCGACGAGCTTTCTCGTGACCGTCGCCCCGGTGAACGACCCGCCGAGTTTTAGCGGCGGCGACGACGTCAGCGTTTGGAACGACTCGGAAGATTACTCGGCGGCTTGGGCGACCGATATCTCAGCCGGCCCGGAAGAATCGCTGGACGGACTCTGGTGGGGCGTCAGCACGGATAACCCGGGCCTGTTCGCCGTTGCGCCGTCGATCGACGCCCAAGGGAACCTGACGTTCCGGCCGGCCGACCACGCGGTCGGCTCGGCTCAGGTGACGGTGACGCTCTTCGACAACGCCGGCTACACCACGCAAAACTCTTCGCCGGTGACGTTCACCATCGAAGTTGCTCAGCCGCCGATCACGGTCTCGGCCGTGGGCCAGGCGCGCCTCGAGCACGAGAACGAAATTACCTTCACGGTCAGCCTCTCCTGGAAGTCGGTGGGGCCGGTGAGCGTCGATTGGTCGCTCTCCGACGGTTCGGCGGTGAGGCCCGACGACTTCGGCCACATCTGGCAAGCACCGGAAACCGAGGACGTGACGGTCCCCGGCTACGACGTGACGGTGCACGAGTGGTACGACGTGACGATCTACTGGAACAACGAGTACCAAGTGCAGACCGGCGAGGAACCGGCCGGTTACTGGGTGACGTCGCGGTACGATATCGATGAAGTGACGGTGATCAACGAGGTATTCTTTTCGCCGGGCGCAACGGTCGACCCGCTGTGGATCAACTACACAGTCGAGATGCAGCCGACCTATACGACGATCCCGGCCGGAACGGCGTCGACTGAAACCGGGCCCGAGTCGGCCTGGACCGCCGGCTACTACACGACCCTCGACACCCGCCAGCGCGAGATCGGCGCGTTCCACCACGACGGGGAAGTCGACCCCTACTGGCCGACAGAGTCGTCTCCCGATTATTACACCCGCCAGTTCTACACCTGGACGTACGCCGAGCGGATCGACCCGGTTTACCATCCGGGCCAGTGGAACCAGGAGGGTCCTTTCTCGGGTACGCTCGAGTTCGCGGCCGGTGAAACCGAGAAGACGATCACGGTCTATGTGCACGACGACAACGTCGAAGAGGCGAATGAAGTCTTCTATCTCGACCTGTCGAATCCGCAGGGGGCCGACCTGCCGGTGCCGACGGACGCAGCGGTCGGCACGATTCTCAACGACGAACGTTATCCGCCGACCATGCCGGGGTTCGCCAGTCAGACGATGGCTGAGGACGCGACACGAGACCTTTCGTTCCAGGTGACGAGCCACGACTACCTCGGCCTGGCGATATTGGTCAGTGCTACGAGCAGCAACACCAGTCTCTTCCCGACCGGCAGCTTGCAGGTAATTGGGGAGGGTCCGAGCCGGATCCTGAAGTTGACTCCGGCCGCCAATCAATGGGGCTCGGCCACGATCACCGTCACCCTCACGCAACAGACCTCCGCCGGCAATACTTGGGTCGTTCCGTACACCTTCACCGTTAGCGTCACGGCCGTCAACGATGCGCCGACGATCGAAGGTCCGGCGGCGGCTTCGGTGGCTCCCGGCGCCGAGCGGGTATTCGCTGCGGCACTTGGCAATGCAATTCGGATCACCGACGACGCCGTGGGAGACATCGAGGTGACGCTCGGCGTGGTCCAAGGAACGTTGTCGCTCCATGCGGCCTCCCTGGCGAATCTTATTTTTGTTCAAGGGGACGGAGCCGGGGACGCGACCGTCACGTTCCGGGGCACGGTCGCCGAGGTGAACGCCGCGCTGGAAGGGCTGACCTTCCATGCACCGACGGCAGGGGGCACCGTCGCCCTGGCGATTGCCGTTAACGACTTGGGGTCGGGGGCCGGTTCGTCCTTTTCGGCGTCGCGTAGCGTAGCGATCACGGTGAACTCGTTGAACGACCCGCCGACGGCCAACGACGACAACCTGGGGAACGTCGACCAAGGAGCGACGGTCACCGGCAACTTGGCGGCGAACGATACCGACCCCGAAAACGACACGCTCTCGGTCGCCGCGTTCGACGGCGACGTTACGGGCGGCCACCTGACGGTCGAAACCGATGGCGATTTTACCTTCACCGCCTTCAACGTGCTCGGGGCCGGTTCCTATACTTATACGGCCGACGACGGCCACGGCCACTCCGATACCGGCGTGCTCAGATGGAACGTCGCAGCCCCTAATCAGGCGCCGGTCGCCGTAGCCGATAGCTACTGGGTCCAAATCAAATCGACTAACAACGATCCATTTGCATTCACCGCGCCCGGCTTGCTCGTCAACGACACCGATCCCGACGGCAATACCCTGAGCGTGGTCGAACAGGTCGATCTGGCGACGTCCGGCGGGGGCCGCGTGACGCTCCATGCCGACGGCTCATTCGACTACACGCCTCCGCCGGCT
>Ga0163153_10004719_pt1 | contig 16806 bp, 20 predicted proteins | sample OliLakLV19MP6IB1_FD_148629 | JGI IMG/M metagenome (GOLD analysis project Ga0163153, IMG submission 148629) | Freshwater microbial mat bacterial communities from Lake Vanda, McMurdo Dry Valleys, Antarctica - Oligotrophic Lake LV.19.MP6.IB-1 | ecosystem: Environmental > Aquatic > Freshwater >... | reverse complement strand
GTACTGCGGTACGTGCGGAGATCGACGAGTGGAACGGCGTTGGGCCTGCGTGCATCGTGCCGCAGGGTAGCCCTCGTACCGGGTGCGGAGAGGTGGACGCGATGCCAGATATAGGCGATCCCGCAGATCTCGGGCGAGATCCTCGACTCGTACCTGGTGCGGAGAGGTGGACGCGATGTCAGGACCAGGCGATCGGCCTCGTCCACGGTGCTCTCCGCCTCGTACCAGGTGCGGAGAGGTGGACGCGATGTCAGGTGTGCAGTTCGCAGGTCCCGCCGACGAATTGCTGCTCGTACCAGGTGCGGAGAGGTGGACGCGATGCCAGGAGAGGCCTCCGCCAGTCGTTTCACCAAAAGGTAGCCCTCGTATCGGGTGCGGAGAAATGGACGCGATGCCAGGGTCGTGGTCTTGCCCGTCACCTCTTCGGCGCCCTCGTACCGGGTGCGGAGAGGTGGATGCGATGCCAGGCGGATACTCGTGGGATGTGCGTACAAGTGTGTAAGTTCGCATCAAGTGAGGAGAGATGGACGCGATGCCAGATGCTGGTTCCTGTCGGTCTCAACGAGCGTGTAGTATAGCTCGATGAGTACCGATTTCGTCACAGGTGACCTGTTCGATGGCGTCGACACGAAACGGGTTGCGCTTGCACACGGCGTCAATCTGCAGGGTGCCTTCGGTGCTGGCGTCGCGTTGCAGATCCGGCAGCGATGGCCGTGGGCGTATGCGGTGTACAAGGACAACTTCGATGTACTTGTGCTGGGAAAGACGCTCGTCGCGACGTGCGATTACGATCGTCTGGTCGTGATACATTGCGCAACGCAGCCGCGGCCAGGACGTTGCGCGGATAAGGACTCGATCCAAGTATCTGTGGCTCATGCCTGTGCGATTGCAGAGAGCTACGGACACCACACGCTTCGGATCCCATGGATCGGCTGCGGCCTCGGTGGACTTGACATCAAGAGGGACAATATGCGCGAGATGTTTGTGCAGATTGGAGAACTGACGCGTGTACGGCTTGCGGTCTACACTCTGCCAGAGGTGAAGTAGTGAGCGGCAACTCCAATAGATTTTACATCTTCGATCTACTTGACTGGCTCGAAGCCTTCCAGAGCGAAGAGTGGACGAAGTTGCACGCGTGGCTCAAAGAGCACGCGGCTGATGCGGATGCAACAGTGGCGATCGAGGAAGTCATCACCGCGGCGAAACATATGTGGGAGCTACTCGATCGTCTGGAGAACCCGCAGGTGCGCACCATGGGGAGCCCGTTTACCGCAGTGGCGCGAGTGTGGGAGGGCGACGACAGCGTCGAGCAGGGCGTGGAGGACATATGCGAATGGAGGCGGCCGGATGCGTTGACGCGCGTATCGAAAGATCATGAACCCGACGACGCGCACGATTCAGATCGTAGCGGTCGCACTGCGCTTCTCCGCAGAGGCCTACACTGAAGAACGTGAATGACGTTGAGAAAGGAATCGATCCATGTGTGATGACGACGGTAATGGTCCATCTGTCATGAGGGAGACGTACCGCAAGGCTCGCGTGACACATGTCTGCTTCGGATGTGATGAGACGATCCGTACCGGCGACAGATACCGCTACCTCTCAGGGGTGTGGGATCACAAGGGTGAGTCGTTCAAGCACTGTATCCGATGCGCGGCTCTACTCGACGCTCTGCCGTCCGGCGCCATGCTCGGACTCGACTGCGGTGAGGTATGGGAAGATCCGCCCGAGCACATCGCCGCGCTCGCGTTTTGGACGCCGGGCGATCCGGTACCCGTGCAACTCGTCGAACACGGTTGGGTGCGTAGTGTCGAGGCGAGCTGGAGTCGGATGTTCGAGGGCAGTGTCAAGGCATCGGTCCACTGTCGCACAGACTCGCAAAGATACGTTTGGCACGTGATCGTGCACGAAGCTACGATCTACTCGGGGCACGTCATCTCGCGGCGATGGTGCGACAGTGAGGCCGAAGACGAAGCGAAGCGACAAGCAGAAGCGGCGGCGATGACCGTGGTGGCATCGGCACTGTCGCAGGTGAAGGAGCGAGCTTGACCACATCCAAGAAGAAGATGGCAAAGAAGACCGACAAGTCCGCGAGCACCGCTCCGGGTCAGTGGTTGCAAGATCGGGGGCGTGGCACTGCGGTGCAGTTCCAGCTCGACTACGCGCTTGCAGGTACGCTTGGCAGTGAGAAGGTCGAACATACTGTCGCGTCCGTGTCGGAGATCCTCGCGTCGCGCATCATGTTCTACGAGGCGCGTGTCGATGAGTTGGGAAACGCGCTGTCGACCAAGGCGCTGGCGAACACGAAGCTGAGCACCTTCGAAGTCCATCGGCTGCAGGCGAACTACCGCTTGTGCCGCAGTATAGTGTACGAGCTGGAGCTGATCCGTGCCGCGTTGGAGACAGGTCACATGCCGCTCGATGACGCCGATCCGTTACTCGTTCGCAACGTGTAAAACGCGTAGAGTCGTGTTACGAGAGGCCGTCTGTATCGTTCCTGCGACGTGCGGTAGCCATGCTACGTCGGAGCGCTCGACATTACGGATATAGTCAGCGACGATCGCCGTCGGACTCCCATGCGAACATCACGTCTCCGTTCGACCGTCGTACCTCTCCACAACCCGAAGTCGGCTGCTGTCGTGTCTGAGGAGCATCCATCGCTCAACCAGATCGACAAGTTCGACACGTGGGTCGGATCGGTGATCTCTCCGAAGATCAAGCTCCCACTATCTGTATGGATCTCTAAATCGAAATCAAACAGTAATCGATTCGTCGTCACGACGGACGACGGCAAGCTCGTTGCAGGTTCAGGCTACTATGGCGACACGGGCGGCCCAGGAAACTGCGTGCGACAACATATGTTGCCAGGTCTCATCGATAACGCTGACCGTGGTAGTGGAATTGGCACGTCGCTGTACGTAGCGGGGAACATGGTCGCTGCTGCGGCAGAGGATGGTGAGGATTTTCCGTGGTCGCTGAGCAACGGACGCTGTACCTACAGCCAAGAGGGTCAACGTAGTCGCGATGCTGATCGTGCATGGGAGACTCTTCATCACTACGATCTAGCTCATTACGAAAAAGGAGAGGGAGATTACGAATATGTCGAAGATCGCTACGACGCTGACGAGTTCATGTCTGAGTCTGAGATCGAAGAGCGCTTCGAGAGAGAGCATGAAGGAGTATCTGGCGTATCCTTTTCGACTCGCGGGTACATCGATATATCTGGCAAGATAGAGAGCGAGGTGACGTTCGACATCATGGACTGGAGTACGATATCTAACAGTGGACTTGTGCTTGCGTTGTCTAACGATTTCTTCGGCGATATGCCTGACTTCAAGTCAGTGCCGCCTGGTGTATTTGCAGCGCTCGACTGGTCGCAATCCGATGCGGCCGAAATCGAAAAGTACGCCAAGCAGAACGCGTCAGGGTCAGACTATGCCGCAGATGAATGGTACGTCGAGGCCGCCTATGGATTCGAGCTTCGTAGCGACGAGACATCGCAGGACTACACGGCGCTGGCTGACGCCATGCTTCGCAGGGTCAGCATCATCAATCCGAAGACCAAGCGCAAGCACAAGCGTGGTAGCGATAGTCAGAATCTCAAGGCAGCTGCTACAGTGTGGGAGCGGCAGTGGGGTGCCGGGTTCGTCGAAAACCCTGGACGATCCGCACGTCTGCAGCGTATCGCGAACAAGCTCGCGAACGGCGGTTGATCCTTCAAGGCGACGTGCGTAGCTGGTCGGGGCGCAGGTAGCGAAGCCAGTGGCTGACGTAGTCACGATCTGAATCGGTCAACGCGCTCCACATCTGTCCGATCTTCGGATCGAGTTCCACAGCGGCGGCGTAGTTTCCACGCGACGTTAGGCGAAATCTTTGCTGCACAACTTCCCGGTACGCCTCGACCGTGATCTTATCGACAGCTAACGTCGGCTTGATCTCGGGCTTCGGCATACCATCGATAAATGTGACGCGAACGAGGAGCTTTTCAGCCTGTCGAACGCAGTTATCCGTTCCAGTGCCACCAGGAAACGCAGCGAGATGATGCGCGAGTCCTCCGGTCTCCCCAGACTTTGTTGATGTGCCACGCAGCATCGCGCCGTTACGTATCGGTCCGGCTGCGTTTCCGTAGCGCTCCCATTCTGCGGGCCACTTCTGGATCTGGATCTTGCGACCGATTCGGCGAACAACGTCACGTGCGGCTACGTCGACGCCGCGCGCCTCGCCTTCACGGAAGATTGTCGGTTGTAGTTCGTCGATGAGCGCTACGAACTGTGCTTCCTCGTTAGCGAAAAGTCGTCCGCTCTTCTGCACATGATCGCGTCCGCCGGTGACGACCAGGATGAACTCGGAGCGCTCGCTCACGACTCGACTTCCCGGGCTACGTCGATCTCGAAGATCTGCGACTGTAACCACTTCACCATGCGATCGTAGCGTGCTGTGCTGCGCGTCTCGTCGTTGCCACCTTCGTCGTCGTTGATAGATGCGATCTGATCCGCGAGATAGAATGGCGCTGCCAGTGCATGTGTCGCCCATGGCAAGATTTCCTCGCCGTCCCACGCAGAGTCGTCGATGTCGACGTTGATCGCGGCCAACTCTGCGAGCACGGCGTCGCGATTTTCGCCGGCAGCGACGCGGCGATGCACAGCGAGGGCACCAAGCGAGCACGAGCATCCGTCCTGTACGATCGCGTTCTCGATCAGTTTCTTGTCGGGCAACGCTTCGAGGGCCACGAGTAGCTCACGTAGGAACGCCTGACCACGCTGGCTCTTGGTCTGCCGCACGAGGTTGGCCCAGTACAGGCACGGGCCATCGTCGCCTCCTTCACACTCGCGTAGTCGGCTCATCGCGGCGGCTCGTTGGTTGCTAAGGTTGGCGCGGTCGCGATCGCAGCGTTCGACCACATCTTCGCCTCCTGCAAGGCGGTCAGCGCAAGCGCTTTCTCGCGACCTTCGGGCAGCACGTTGTCGAGGTGATGCGCTAACACAAGCATCTCGGCGTTGATCCGCTCGAACATCGGCTTGGTGATTTCGGTCTGCGGCTGATAGGTGAAGCGGCGGTTGATTTCAATCACGTTGGGCATGATGTGCTCTCTGCTTCTGCTCGCTCGGCGAGGCAACGGATGTGGGCGGCCCACCATGCGAGTGCGTCGAGACGGCCGCCGATCTGGATCTCGGCTTCGCTACTGCCAGATGCGCTACGACGCCGGCCAAGCTGGTCGACATGCTGGCGCTCGCACAGCTTCTGGTACTCGCCGTCCATATCGGCAGCTAGTGCGCGAAGATATTCTGCGGTGGACTGGGTCAATCAGGTGTCCTCTGTGTCGGATCACGACGGAGGCGATCCGCGATCCAGACCTCCAGTCCTGCACGCATGTCTCCATCGAGCTGCTTCCAGATATCATCCATCTGCCCGACGCGCTCATCTTCATCGTCGTCGGTTATGGTGTCGTGCTTGAGGCGCTCTAGTAGATCGTCCAGAAGATCCTGGTACCGTTCGACGAGGTCAATCTCAACTCTCTCTACGTCTGCGGTGCTCAGCGAGACGATGTTCAACACTTCGAGATTGTCAACCGTCAACAATGGTCAGGCCTCGTTCTTAGGCGGAAACTGCCGCTTCTTCGGCGAGGTTCAAAGCGACGCTCCACTGGGCGTACGCTTCGCGAGCACTGTCAGTCGCGATTTGAAGCGCGTTTCTGAGGCCAGGAGAAATTGATGGAGTCTTTCGGTTGGCAACGAGAACGAGTAGGAGCTTCGCGAAGTAGTACGTACATGATGCCTTGTTGCCATTGACGATGTACTGGTACGCGTACGACATCTTCACTAATTCAGGAAGTTCAGCAAGCGCCGAGTGTAACTTCTCTGCGTTTTCGTTCATGCGCTCAGCGTGTTCGAAGTAGCTCAAGTCAGCAGCGCTGAGACCAACTGTCGCAAGGCGATCTATCAGCGCTATGTACGGCCGATCTTTAACATTTGGATCCTCAAGTGCAATCGCTTCGAGTAACGTCTCTCGTACCTCCTCGAAGAGGAATAGGATCGGTTCGTTGTGCGGCATCACGCGCCTTCGCCGTACTTGGTCTTCTCGCTACCCTGGGTCGTGCGGATCATCGCGTCGCCTTGCCGCACCCATCCACCTCGGCCGTCGCTGCCGTACTCGCCGCGCCAGCGCTGCGTGAACGTAGTGGGCATCATGTGGTAGGCGCATGGTGACGGCTCGTCGTAGTCGGATGGTGTACTGACGATGCCGCCCGCGTCATCGGGCATGTCAACGTCGATCGTCGCCGGACACATCGTGTCCGGATCGAACGGTGGGTCGTCGGTGTACTTCTGGATCTCTTCGCGGCGGTTGCCGCAGCGAGAGCACTCGAACTCGTAGATCGGCATCGTCTGCCTTCCTTTTTTTCGGTCCGCGATCAGCGTAGCACCTGTTCGCGTGCAAGAGCGTATTTAATACGCTGATCTTCCGATCGCGCGTGCTCGATCGTGAGCAGATCCTGGGAAAAATTGTGGGGTCACATGCCGAGCTGCTTCGACTCGGCATGTGACCCCAACACCCTGTGCCCAACCCCCGCGACGCGGGACGGCGCGTCGACACTACCGCAGCTCGACGTGGACGCCAAGTTTTACCGATTCCTTGACGCGTCTGCACCGCACGGGGTATCCCGGTTGACCCTGTGATCAACTCCTCAGACTCGGAGATCCGCCTGTGCCGCTTGCAGCGACCTCGTACAACGTCCCCCCAGAAATCGCTGAAGCTGCCCGACGCGGCCGACAACAAGGCCAGTGGATCCGAGCCAAGTGCCCGTACTGCGACCCCGAGGGTCGCAAGGCTCCCAGCCTGGCGATAGGCGATCGCGGGTGGATCTGTCACCGCGGTCAGTGCCACAAGCTGCAACGTGATGAGCGTGCTCGGGTTGCCCTGCAACTGCAGCGCATCGCAGGCGACGACGACGCAGCGCGGCACGCCAAGGCGCTGCGCATCATCGAGGAGTGCGGCACTGTCCGCAAGAACTGTCCGGTCGATCTGTACCTGCGCAGCCGGCGTCTCGTACCCGTCGGGGCTGAGTGGCCGGCAGATCTGCGCCGACACAACCATCTGTGGCACGGCGAGACCAAGAAGGAGTATGTCGCCATGGTGGCGATCGTACGCGACGGATCGGGCATGGCCGTCGCCGTACACCGCACGTACCTGCTGCAAGATGGTCGGCGTGCCGACGACAAGACCGTGGACGCAAAGTTGCGTGTCTCCAACGCCAAGCTCTCGTTGGGGACACTGGCCGGTGGTCACTCGGTACAACTGGGCCACGACGTGTCAGCTGACACGATCGGCATCGGCGAAGGATTGGAGTCTACGCTCGCGCTGCGGATGAAGTTGCAGCTGCCGTGTCTAAGTGGGCTATCGGCGAACGGACTTGCGAGTATAAAGATCCCGAAGGACGTGCGACGCGTGATCATTGGCCCTGATCTCGGTGACACGGACATGGTCGGTTATAAGGCCGCCTTCGCGTTGCGTAAACGCATCGAACAGGAGTCTAGCGTCGGTCTACGGCGCACTAGCGTTGAGATCATGGCGCCGCCTTTGCGTGAAAATAAAGGCGACTGGGCCGACTGGGCCGAGGAACAGTATCGCATCGAAGAACAGCATCGTCGCATATAGCCGCCACGCGAACGCACCGAGAAGGAGGTCCGTACCGTGGATGACGTCGTCGATGATCTCGCCCGAGATCTGCGGGATCGCCTGCATGAAGATAAGGCGATTCTGCACAAAAACCGTGCGCTGTTCGAGCGCGTCGCTGCAGCGTGTGCCGAAGACGGCCTACTGTGGTCGAAGTGTCGCGACGTTCTACGCGAAGCGAAGGTCATTCGTGATTGGGAGAAGAAGATCAAGCTCGCTGCACGCGAGCTACAGGGCGTCCGATCGATCGGTGCTGATCCGGCGCCGACCAACATCAACGTCAAGGAGGTGTGGTCCGACGCACCGGTGTCCGATCTTGCGGAGATGCCACGCGGTTGGGGGCTAAACTCGCACGAGGCTGCTGTCTACCAGGTTATCGAGAAGACTATCGACGGCGGCGGTGTCATCACCAAGCACCTTACAGTCTCGTACGAGCCGCTGTTGATCCGACGCCTGATCAAGCACACCGATCAGAACAAGATCTTAGTGGAACTGGTATGGCGCAAGGGTAAACACTGGCACCGCGGCACGTACGATCGCGACACGGTGTTCTCAAAAAACGACATCGTCGGCACTGCGGCCGATGGCGTGCCTGTGCGCAGCGACAACGCGCTGGACATCGTCAAGTTTCTCGGCGCCTACGAGTACCACAATCTCGCGCACATCGAGCACGAGTACGCGTCGTCTTCGATGGGCTGGAAGGGCACGGCTGAAGATCCGACGCGTGATGGATTCCTGTGCGGCAACGAGCATATGTGCAAGACCGAGAAGTCGAAGCGATTCATGCTGAAGCCAATGGGACCCGGCGACAAGGACGAAGCGGCGACGGTGCGCAGCGTCGGCACGTTCGCGGCGTGGAAGGAAGCGATCGCTGTCGTCGCCCCATACGCTGCCGTACGCATCGGAATCTACGCCAGTCTCGCGAGTGTGCTGCTACCAATCCTGCGAGCGCCCAACGCCATCATCGAATGGGTCAAGGGGACCTCAACAGGCAAGACCAGTGCGCTGCAGGTGATCCAGTCGATCTGGCGTTCGCCGACGACACAGATCGCCTCGTGGAACAACTCGCTGTCGAACTTCGAGAGTCGCGCGCATCTGTGGTCGGGCCTACCGCTGTTCCTGGACGACACTAAGCTCGTCACCACAGCGCAAGGTCGCAAGGGCGAAGAGCTACTCGGCAAGACGATCTACATGTTCGTGAACGGCACTGGTCGCGGTCGCGACACGCGGACGGGTGGACAGCGCACGACTACGACGTGGCGCTCGATCATGTTCTCAACCGGCGAGGTTCCGTCGTCAGATCTAGCCCACGCCGAAGGCGCGTCGGCGCGCGTCCTGAGTTTTTGGACCGCACCATTCGGCGCGAGTAACAAGCATACCGGCGCGATGATGGAGCGGTTGATCAACACGCAGCTCGCCGAGAACTTCGGCCACGCGGGGCCCATGTTCGTGAAGTGGTTGCACGAGCACCGTGAGAGGTGGGACATGCTTCGCGGTGCCTACGAGGAGACCACACTGAAGGTCCGCGCGATGTTCAACTCGCCATCCGCCGATCGCCTATCTCGGGTCATCGCGCTTATCGAGGTCACCGCGGCGGCGGCCCATGCGGCGGAGCTGATCCCCTGGAAGCCATGCTCGATCGTCGACGACCCCGAGATCCAGCGACTGCTACGCGCGTCCGTGGCCCAGGCCGAGTCGGGTGCCGACGATGCGACGCGCGCGTGGGAGCACGTGCTGTCGGACGCCGAGAGCAAGGCGTCGCAGTGGGCTACGTGGGGCATGGAGCCGAATCGGAACGCTGAGCCTTCCAGCGGGTGGCTCGGCTGGAAAAGCCCGACGCGCCTCGCGTGGCTGCCCAGTCAGCTCAAGCGCGTGCTCGATCAGGCGGGCTACAACTTCGACACGATCCGTCGTGCGTGGCGCGAGCGCGGCTGGATCGAGCCTGGTCCTCCGAAGAGGCCCTACGTCAAGTTCCACTGGTGCGCCGATACCGGTAAGCAGATCCGCACCGTCGTCATGATCACGGCCGAGTCCGAGTGGGGGACGATTGGCGTAGAGGGCGAAGGCGACGCTGTGGGCGACGACGAGTAGACTCGTGTGTATGCCCGCATCCACGTCCGCCTCTGCATCCGCACCTGTCGACGAATACACCTTGACGATCCGCATCGTTCGCGCCGACGACGGCTACGTCGCGATCATCACAGGCGATCCTCTGCACCCCGGCGAGAACGTCACCAAGCCGAGGAAAAGATCCGTCGCCGCGCGAGCAGATGCAGCGAGGTTCCTCGCGCTATCGCTATTTCGCCGGTTGATCTGGTAGCGCCACGCGCTCCAACCAGAGTCCGCCAGCATACAGGACTGGGGTTCCTACGCCGCTGTCGCACGCGCCGGATGCGATCAGCATCTCGTAGTCTTCCGCAATCTCGTGGTGCCCATACCAGCGAAGACTCGCGACCTCGTCCCTGTCCGTGTCCATCTGTTCGTACGTCTCGTACATGCAGACGTACTCGTGCTCCTCGTAGGCCCACTGCAGTTCCTCGACGAGCGTTGCTGATGTCGCGCTGTGCATGGTTCAACCTGCGAAGATGGCTAGAGGAATCGTGTCGCTGCGCAATGTGCCGCCCTGATCCTTCCAGCTGTACTGGATCTGCAGTAGTACGTTCGCGTCGGCGACGGTCTTGCCCTGGGCAGGAGATGATATCCGGAAGAGCATCTTCGGGCTCATGCCGTACAGGCCCTCCACGAGCGTCGCGCCTTTGAGCTTCGTACTCGACGCGATGCCGATGTCCTGGACGAGTACTTGGTACTGACCTGACGGACTACTGATGACACCGCCTGGAAGCGTCACGATCGACACCTCGACGTCGACCGGCAGCATGGCGACGACGTCCATGCGACTGCCGCTCGGTGACAGCGAGACATCGCTGTCAGTCGCGTCGACGAACAGTGGCGCCGGGTGAGGATCTTCGCCGCTCAGGATCAGATCGACGCCGACCTTCTTGGTCTCGATCTCCGCAGGGAACACGGGCTCGGGGCGTGGCCCTGGTCGGTCGGGCTCGACGGTCGGCGTGGTGGTTGCCGATGCCGCCGTGGCCTTAATGTCGCGGTACGCGAGCCAGGAGAGGCCTCCGATCACCGTAAGCGCTGCAGCGGAGACCAGAAGGTCGCGCGTGCCGAAGTCCGGCGCAGGCGGATTTCTGTGACGGCGGAGGGCACGTGCGAGAAGGTGGATCGGCATCGGCGCAGCAACTGTACTGCGGAAGAGGTCGCCTCCGAGTCACTCGTCAACAAGTGTGTTTCGCGCGCGGCGATGATCACGCAAGGCACCGGCGAATGGCGCGCCATTGAAGTTTGATCTTTTGGCGTACTGCTTGCCGATGTCATCGACTTCACACTTCGGCGATTTATTGTCGGTTGAGCAAACTCATGGCTTCCGAAATCCGCAGCGATATCGGTCTCTAAGCCATCGACTTTGCAGTTTCGCCACGCTATCGCCAAAGCGCAATTCGCGTAAGCCATTTGCTCCATGTAGTAAGCCATCGATTATGCGGTCTACGCAGCGTGAACGTCGTTCTGATGTTTTTGCCGAAAACTAGGGGTCTACTTCTGGCGAGCTGTTCTTTTTTTTCTATTTATCCCTCAGAATTGTTTGCTATGAATTCACATGGCTTAAATGGCTTAGAAGCTCAAAAGTATATCCAGCTACTCGTCGAAGGCATTATCGTTGGATTGTCACATTAGTGCAAATGGCTTACGCGAATTGCGCTTTGGCGATTGGAGGGCAAAACCGCAAAGTGATTAAGCCACGGGACTTGACGCACACCTCTATGAAATCGTGGTCCTAAATACAGAACTCGACGTATTTGTCACCCAGCGAACATATGCGCTCTATTCGTGGATCCGACAACCGCGCACCGGCAACGCCTGTGCCGCCTCCTGAGGAAAAAAGTGATCTCCTGAGCGTTGCAGGTTGCAACACAGCTGGCACGCTTCGTGCGAATTTCATGTTCGACCATGCGCGCTTCGCGACGCACCGAAAACTGCCGCAAGGGACGAGACGACGAGATGGCGCTTGGCACGGAGCGCTCAGGCACCGCACTGGCACACGTGCGTCGAATATCGGACCATCGACACCATGCGCACTAACATCGACGACGATGACCCCTATGCAGCCGCTGACGCAGCGGTCGATGCTGCGCGTGACGAGGTCGACGCGAAGTTCCTCAAGAAGCTCGTCAAGGGAACCAAGGGCGGCGTCGACATGGACGTCGCAACGCGTGTGATCAACCAGATCCCCGGATGGAGCATCGAGCCCACGGTGACAACCATCGAAGCGTGGCGCCAGTACGGCGTAGGAACGCATCTGGATCGCAAGGCCGGCCTTCAAGATCCACGCAATCGCTACCACAGCATTCTCTCGGTCAACCGCGACTGGAACCGCGAGGGGACCAAGGAGCTGAAGACCATCTCGATCAAGAGCCGCGAGCGCTCCGACGTCGAAGCTGCGCGAGGTGTCTTGGAGCTACTTCCGCCATCCGATGCGGTTCGTCCGGGAGGGATCTATGTCGAGCGCATCGGAGACATCGTGAAGGCTAGCGATTCGAGCGGGCGTTGGACGTTGCCAGTGGGGCAGATGTGGATCGGCGCGTACGGATGGAACATCACGGCGCCCAACGGCAAGCAGGCCACCATCACCAGCAAGGGATTGAGCCTCAGTCCGGGCCCTGCGTTCGACGAGATGGCGCCGCTATGGACCTTCGTCTACAAGAACGGCATCGCCAAAGATGCCCAGGCGCGCATCGATCTGCTGGGTTCAGATGTCGTCGAGCGCGCGAGCATGAGCAAGGTTGCGCGCGCTCGCGACGTCGCAAGACGACAGTCGTTGCCCGAGATCCAGGCGGTGTTCCGCGAAATCACAGACCGGCGCTTCGCTGAAGTGGTGGACAGCTTGACCAACAGCTACATCGCCGCTGCACGCGGATGGACGACGTACAGCAAGGTCTACGACAAGATGCTTGCAGGCGAGAACACAACAAGGTTCTCAGCCGAGAACGCTACGACTGATTTCTTGGTGAGCAGCTACGGCATGCTACCGGTCGAGCTGGTTGACAAGAGAGGTAACAACGTCGTCATGAAGGAGTACTACGTGACGATCGCGAATCGCCTCGCAACCAAGGACGCCGAAGAGGGTCGCAAGATCTTCGTCGAGAAGAACACCGAGCGCATCAGCGCGATCGCCCGCCGCAAGAGTCAACCATTCCGCGTTCAGATCCTCCGCGAACGCGACGACCAAGGCGTCGCAGGCTACGGCGGTGACGTGAAGTTCACGTTCGACGACGGATCGAGTTTCACGCTGCGCAACAAGACGATCTACAAGCGCAGCACGGGTGGTCGGTTTTTCATGCAGTTCCCCACGACGTTCCACGACGTGAAGATGCCGGACGGATCGAAGATGCCGTCGCCCAGCGAAGCCCGCATGCTCGACGTCTTCGCCGGTAACGCACCTGCGAGCAACCCAGCGTCGCGACGCCAGCACCTGATCGCTGATCGCCTTGCGAACCCATGATACGCCGGCTAGCGCCCCTTGATCACGACGACGTTCGACGAGCTGATCGCGCGTACGCGTTCGAGAACATCACCACGTCTCCATCTGGTGAAGTTCTTGCCGCGGATCACGGGCGGTGGGATCCGAGGATCCTTGCGGACCATCCAAGCGGAAACGGTACCCTCGGCGACGGCGAAGATCTTCGCGACCTCAGCCCGTGCAATCAGGTCGTCGTCGGTGTCGGTGCGTGCAGCTGTCATCGTCTGAATACTCCACCATGTACAAGCGAGTACCCCCGGGGGTGCAAGCGCATCAGAAGTCGCGCTATGCGGCTCCTGATGCGCTTGGATGATGTTTTTTATATTTTCGACCTACCCGATGGCTACCAGCACCTCCTCGTGCGCTGGTGCCTCTCTTCCTGGGCTCCACAGCACCTCCTCGTGCGCTGGTGCCTCTCTTCCTGGGCTCCACAGCACCTCCTCGTGCGCTGCCTGACCGCCTGAGCGCACCAGGAGGGAAATGGACGCGCGCGGCGGGGCGTCGTACGTGTGAGAGCCTGGCGAGGAGCCGGCCCGAGCGAGACCCCGATGTCATTCCCGAACCGCTACCCCGGCACCTGCAGCGTCTGCGCAGCCCCCGTCACCGTCGGCGAAGGTCTCGCGTACAAGGACGGCGGCTGGAAGACTGTCTGCGCGTCGAGCCAGTGCCAGGCGCGCGCGCTCGGCGCTGCCGAAGTACCCTCGACCGAGCGCAAGCTGCTCGCCGACGGCACGTTGCTGTGCCCCTTCGATCGCGACGCGTTGCCCCTAATCAAGGGCATGCCCGGCGCGCGGTGGAGCAAGGACCGCCGCGTCTGGACCGTCAGCACGAGACCCGCCGACCGGATCCGCGTGCTAGAGGTCGCTGCGCGCCTGGCGCTCGACGTCGCGCCAGAGCTGCAAGTCGCGGTCGCTGACGACGTGACGGACGCCGCAGTCGCCCGTGCGCAAGCCGGCGGCGCGTACCCCTTCCAGGCCAATGGCGTCCGCTGGCTCGCGACTCACGCCCGCGCCCTGCTCGGCGACGACATGGGTCTCGGCAAGACCGCTCAGTCGCTCTGGGCCCTGCCCGGCCGCGCGGTCGTCGTGTGCCCAAAGAGCCTCAAGCTCAACTGGCGCAACGAGATCAAGCGCTGGCGCCCTGACCTCTCGCCGGTCGTGCTCAGCGGCAAAGGCTCGTTGCGTGCGCCGGCAGCCGGCGAGGTCATGATCGTCAATTTCGACGTACTCGCCGAAGACGCGGCCGCCGGCCTCGATCTCGCGGACTGCACGCTCATCATCGACGAGGCGCATAGGTGCAAGTCGCACAAGGCCAAGAGGACCAAGGCTGTCGGCTCGCTGCGTGACGCATGCGCGCGCTGCTGGATCCTGACCGGCACGCCGCTGCTCGGCCGCCCCTTCGATCTCTGGGGCGTCCTGCAGGCTGGCGGCATGGGCGCTGAGGTGTTCGGCGGCTTCGGAGGTTTCTTGCGCTGCTTCGGCGGCTCCAAGAACAAGTGGGGCGGATTCGAATTCGACGGCCCCGACGCGAGCGTCCCCGAGCGCCTCCGTCGCGTCATGATCCGACGCACGAAGGCCGAAGTGCTACCCGACCTTCCTGCGCGCACGCGTAGCAAGATGATCGTCAACGACCTCCCCGACGCGCTGCGCCGCGAGTTGGATCGCGCGTACAACGATTGGTACGGCCTCGACTTCGAGGGCAAGGCGCAAGATCAGAGCGCACTGCCCGACTTCAGAGAGTTCTCGGATCTGCGCGCCAAACTCGCGGCGTCGCGGATCACCGCCGCCATCGACTGGTGCGAGGACCGCGAGGAAGAGGGCACACCTGTGCTCGTCTTCTCGGCCCACCGCGCGCCCGTCGAGGCGCTCGGTGCCCGCGAAGGCTGGGGCATGATCCTCGGCGGCACCTCTGAAGAGGAGCGCCAGGCGCTCGTCGAGAAGTTCCAGCGCGGCGAGCTAAAGGGCCTCGCGCTGACCATCACCGCGGGCGGCGTCGGCATCACGCTCACCCGTGCCAGCACCGCCCTGTTCGTCGACCTCGACTGGACGCCCGGCAATAACCTGCAGGCCGAGGACCGCATGATCCGTATCGGCCAGACGGCCACCAGTGTGCAGATCGTCCGGATGGTATCCGACCACGTGCTCGACGCACACGTGCTCGAATTGCTCGATCAGAAGATGCGCCTCATCGAGGCGGCAGTGGAGCGCGTCGCCGTGTACGTGCCCAGGGCCGTAACTACCACCACGATCGAGGAGACGTCCGAGCAGTGGCAGGCGCGCATCGACGCACAGCAGGCGGTGGCACGCGATATGGACGCAGCCGGCGAACACCGCAGCGCCGCAGCGTCGATCCGCCGCCGCCTCGCGGGCGCCCGAGCGACCGACGCAAAGATCCCCGAGTCGTTCACCGCCGAGCAGGGAGATGCGCTGCGCGGCGCGGTGACCCTCCTCGCCGAGGTCTGCGACGGCGCGCACGACAAGGACGGCGCAGGATTCAACAAGCCCGACGCGAGCGCAGGCCACTGGCTCGCGCTGGTCGGCATGGAGTCCACTGAGTGTCTGCAACTCGCGTGGATCATCACCCGCAAGTACGCGCGCCAGTGCGCCGCGCTGTTCCCCGTCGCGTTTCCCACCGCTACCAAGCGCGCAGCGAAGGCGGCGAAGGCGGATGCCTGATGCTGAACCAGGAAAGATCTAGTTTACACCCGAGAGGTAACGACACCCGAGAGGTAACGACACGTGCGAATTAAAAAAACATCTCCGACATCGTCCCTAAAAGGGTTGACCGCCCTGCGCAAGAGAATCTCTACAGTCGCGATGGATTCCGCAAGGGCATTCGGGTACGATCAGATCTTCTCGTACGGCCCCGATGTTAGGGTTTATCTATGCCACGAAGACTCCAGCGAGCTTCTACTCTTTATCAGCGCTGATCTTACAGACACCCAGATAAAGATACTCGTGAGACGCCGCATCAAAGCGAAGCAGCGGTCGAAGAAGAGGGTGGAGCAGCAGCAGTTGAAGAAGAAGGCGGAGCCATCAGGGCTTCATCTTGTCGAGTCCTGAGGCAAAGCGCAGGCCACGCGAGTTGCAGGGACTCAGTGGACTCCATGCCGACCAGCGCGAGCCAGTGGATCATCACCCGCAAGTACGCGCGCCAGTGCGCCGCGCTGTTCCCCATTGCGTTTCCCACCGCCACCAAGCGCGCGGCGAAGGCGGATGCCTGATGCTGAACCAGGAAAGATCTGGTTGCCACCCGAGAGGTAACGACACGTGCGACTGAAAAAAACATCTCCGACATCGTCCCTGAAAGGGTTGACCGCCCTGCGCAAGAGAATCTCTACAGTCGTGATCGATGCCGCAAGGGCATTCGGGTACGAACAGATCTTCTCGTACGGCCCCGATGTTAGGGGCCCCGATGTTAGGGTTTACCTATGCCATGAAGACTCCAGCGAGCTTCCACTATTGATCAATGCCGATCTTACAGACGTCCAGATCAAGATCCTCGTAAGACGCCGCATTATGGCGGAGCGGCGGTTGAAGAAGAAGGCGGAG
>Ga0163153_10004711_pt1 | contig 16831 bp, 20 predicted proteins | sample OliLakLV19MP6IB1_FD_148629 | JGI IMG/M metagenome (GOLD analysis project Ga0163153, IMG submission 148629) | Freshwater microbial mat bacterial communities from Lake Vanda, McMurdo Dry Valleys, Antarctica - Oligotrophic Lake LV.19.MP6.IB-1 | ecosystem: Environmental > Aquatic > Freshwater >... | reverse complement strand
GGTAAAGCACCAGCGGCTCGCCCAGGACCATGCGGCCCAGGGGTGTCTCGGCGTTGAGCTCGTGGTCCCAGGCGGCGACATACCAGGCATTGCGCAAAAACATCGATCGCTCCCGGCGCGGCGTGCCGCGCCCGTGTATTCAGGCAACTGTAGACGCATTGTATGTCGGTCGTCCTGATCCTCGAACAGTCGCTCAACGGCCTGCAGTTCGGGCTGATGCTGTTCCTGCTTGCCGCCGGATTGACGCTGGTGTTCGGCATCATGGACATGATCAACCTGGCGCATGGCTCGATCTACATGATCGGTGCTTTCCTGGCCGCCACCCTGGTGGCGGCCACCGGCTCTTTCGCGCTCGGCGTGGTGCTGGCCATCCCGGCCACCGCCGCCATCGGCATGCTGCTCGAAGTATCGATCCTGCGCCGCCTCTACGCGCGCGACCACATGTCGCAGGTGCTGGCCACCTTCGCGCTCATCCTCATTTGCAATGAAGCGGTGCGCATCATCTGGGGCTCGGACATGGCGCTGGGCACACCGGCGGCGCTGTCCGGCCCGATCGAGCTGATGCCGGGCCTGTTCTATCCGGCCTATCGTCTGCTGGTGATCGGCGTCGGGCTTACGGTCGCAATATTGCTCTACTTCATCGTCGCCAAGACCCGCATCGGCATGCGCGTGCGCGCCGGTGCTTCCAACCGTGAAATGGCCGCCGCCATGGGAGTCGACATCAAGTTGCTGTTTACCCTGGTGTTCGGCTTCGGCGCCGCGCTGTGCGCGGTGGCCGGCGCCATGCTCGGGCCGATTTTCGCGGTCCAGGTCGGCATGGGCGACAACATCCTGATCCTGGCTTTCGTGGTGATCGTCATCGGCGGCATCGGCTCGATTCGCGGCGCGCTGATCGGCTCGGTGCTGGTGGGCTTTGTCGATACCTTCGGGCGCGCCTTCCTGCCCGCATTGCTGCGTGAAATCCTGCCGCCGCAAATCGCCAGCGCCGCCGGCACCGCGCTGGCCTCGATCCTGATCTATGTGCTGATGGCCGCGGTGCTGTTCTGGAAACCGCAGGGCCTGTTTCCGGCGAGGGGTTGATGCAGCGCGCCGCCACATTCATCCTGCTGCTGGCGGCGCTCGCCCTTCCGCTCATCATGCGCGCGTTCGATCTGGACTACTACACCAGCTTCGCTTCTCGCGTCATGATTTTTGCGCTGGCGGCCGGCAGCCTCAACCTGATCCTCGGCTACGCCGGCATGATCTCCTTCGGCCATGCGGCTTTTGTCGGCGTCGGCACTTATACCGCGGGCGTGATGATCATCGAGGGCGTGCCCAGCGCCCTGATCGGCTGGCCGCTGGCGATGCTGATCGCGGGCCTGCTGGCATTGGCGATCGGCGCCATGTCGCTGCGCACCCGCGGCGTCTACTTCATCATGATCACGCTGGCCTTCGCGCAGATGATCTATTACCTCACCAACTCGATGAAGGCTTATGGCGGCGACGAAGGCCTGAGCCTGCCCGGCCGCTCCACGCTGCCGCTGCTCGACCTCAAGGACGACACCAGCTTCTACTACGTGGTGCTGGCGATCCTTTGCGTATCGATGCTGCTGCTGAGCCGCCTGGTGGCCTCGCGCTTTGGCCGTGTGATCGTGGCGATTCGTGAAAACGAGCCGCGCATGGAAGCCATCGGTTATCCGACCCGGCGCTACAAGCTGGTGTGCTTTGTGATCGCCGGGGCCTTTGGCGGGCTGGCCGGCGCGCTGTTGGCCAATCACGGCAACTACATCAACCCCTCGATCCTGCACTGGACGCAATCGGGCAACCTGATGATCATGGTGGTGCTCGGTGGTGTCGGTTATCGCTACGGCGGCCTGATCGGAGCGCTCACCCTGCTGGGTCTGGAAGAATTCATCGCCAACCACAAGGTGGAGTGGATGGCCGACCTGTGGCCCAAATACCAGCAGCACTCGCTCCTTGGCGTGGGTATCATCCTGCTTGTCATCGTGCTGTACGCGCCGCGCGGCATCGCCGGCTGGTTCGATCGGAGTCCCCGTGGCTGAAACGCTGCTCGGCATATCTGGTCTGGTCAAGCGTTTCGGCGGCCTGACCGCCACCGATCACGTCAGCCTGGAAATCGAACGTGGCGAAGTGCATGCACTGATCGGCCCCAACGGCGCCGGCAAAACCACCCTGATCGCGCAACTCTCGGGTTCCCTGGCAAGCGATGCCGGCAGCCTGACATTCGATCAGGTTGACATCAGCCGCATGCCACAGCATGAGCGGGTCCGCGAGGGCCTGGCGCGCTCGTATCAGATCACCAGCATTTTCGGCAAGTTCTCGGTACTGGACAATCTCGCCCTTGCGGTACAGGCGCGCAGCGGCTCCAGCATGTCGTTCTGGCGCTCACTCGCCTCCGAGACGGCCTTGCTCGATGAGGCGAGCGCACTGGCCGCGCGCGTGGGCTTGGGCAGACGCCAGGCGGTGCTCGCGGGCAACCTGGCGCATGGCGAGCAGCGCCAGCTCGAAGTCGGCCTGGCCTTGGCAACACGCCCCAAATTGCTGCTGCTGGACGAACCGATGGCCGGCATGGGGCCGGAGGAATCGGCGCGGATGATGGAGCTGGTGGAAAAGGTGCGCGCAGAAATCACCGTGCTGCTGGTCGAGCACGACATGGATGCGGTGTTTCGCCTGGCCGACCGCATTTCGGTGATGGTCAACGGGCGCCTGATCGCCACCGGCTTGCCCGAGGAAATCCGCGTCAACGCGGAAGTGCGAAAAGCCTACCTGGGCGACGAGGCGGCGGCGTGAGCGCTTGCGCCCGGCCGTCCGCAGGGAGCGCTCATCCTCCCGCGGGGACGATGTCACGCAGTGAAAGGAGAGTAGTCCGATGAGCGCGGCGGCGATTCTTTTACAGGTGGAAGATATGCAAACCGCGTATGGAGCCAGCCAGGTGCTGTTCGGCATCGATTTCCAGATCCGCGCCGGCGAAGTCGCGACCCTGCTCGGGCGCAACGGCATGGGCAAATCCACCACGGTGCGCTCGATCATGGGCATGACACCGGCGCGCGGCGGGCGCATCCGCTTTCGCGACCAGGCCATCGAGAAGCGCAGCTCCGACGCCATCGCGCGCATGGGTATGGCACTGGTGCCGGAAGGGCGGCAGATTTTCCCCAATCTGACAGTGCGTGAAAACCTGGTGGCGTTTGCCGGCAATCGCAACGGCACGGCCGCGCCGTGGACGCTTGAGCGCGTGTTCGGCTTCTTCCCGCGCCTGGCCGAAAGAAGCAACAACATGGGCAACCAGCTATCGGGCGGCGAGCAGCAGATGCTGGCGATCGGCCGCGCATTGATGACCAACCCGCACTTGTTGATCCTGGACGAAGCCACCGAAGGGCTGGCGCCCTTGATTCGCGAGGAAATCTGGCTGTGCCTCAAGGCGCTCAAGGGTCAGGGCCAGACCATCCTGGTGATCGACAAGTATGTGGAACGCCTGATCATGATCGCCGACCATCACACCATCATCGAGCGCGGCCGCGTCGCCTGGGCCGGCAGTTCCGCCGCACTCGATGCCGACCACGCGCTGTGGCATCGCTACCTGGGCGTTTGAAGACCCGCGCACCCACCGAACCCGAGTCAGAACACCATGTGGAAACCCGCACAGCGCATCAAGTTCCATCCCGCCACCGGCCGCGTGCCAACGCGTGAAGAAGCGGCGCGCTCGCGCCTTTTCAGCCGTCTGCGCGCGGGGCCTTTGCACCTGCAACAAAGAACCTGGGTGCCGGCGATGGTGCCGTGGCGCTCCAACGAAGAGGGCGAAGCCACGGTCGACGTGCTGCAGTGGTATGAGCGATTCGCGCGTGGCCGCCCCGGCGCTTTGGTGATCGAAGCCACCGGCATTCGCGACGTGCCCAGCGGCCCGTTGCTGCGCATCAGTCACGACCGCTATGTGGATGGCCTGAGTGCGCTGGTCGATACCATCCGGCGCGCCAGCGATGGCCATACGCAGGTGTTCATCCAGATCATCGATTTCCTCAATATTCGCAGGCGTCCCGAAGCGGAAAAATACTTTCAGCGTTTTCTGCGCGTAACGCCGCGCCATCGCGCGCTGCTCGGTGCCGCGGATTGGTCCGAGGATGCGGTGCGTGCGCACCTGGCCGGGCTGCCGCCGGCGGCGCAACAGGCGATTCTGGATGCGCGTGAATGGGAGGCCCTGCAGTTCGGGGCGCGTGAGCGCGTGACCGATACCGATCTGCCGCACATCCGCGAACTGCCGCAAACCCTGCCCGGCCTTTTTTCAGCGGCCGCCGCGCGCGCACGCGCGGCCGGTTTCGATGGCGTCGAACTGCACTACGCACATGCCTACACCATGGCCTCGTTCCTGTCGGCCACCAACACGCGCGACGATGGCTATGGTGGCGAACGCGCCAACCGGGTGCGCCTGCCGCTGGAGGTTTACGCGGCCGTGCGGAAGGCCGTGGGGCGCGACTTTGTGGTCGGTTGTCGTTACCTGGCCGAGGAATGCATCGACGGCGGCAACCAGGTCGACGACGCGGCCTGGTTTGGCGTCGAGTTCGCGCGCGCCGGCATGGATTTCATCTCGACCTCGCGCGGCGGCAAGTTCGACGATGCCAAGCAGCCCGGCATCGGCTCTTCCGCCTACCCCTACACCGGACGCAGCGGCTATGAGTGCATGCCGCAATACCTGTCGGACGAGTTCGGCCCGTTCGGGCGCAACATCGCGCCTACCGCCACCATCCGCCGTGCCATCCATGCCGCGGGCTTTACAACACCGGTGGTGTGTACCGGCGGGGTGCACAATTTCGACATGGCCGAAGCCATGCTGGTGCGTGAAGAATGCGACATCGTCGGCACCGCGCGCCAAAGTCTGGCCGATCCCGACTGGGCGCTCAAGACCTCGCTCGGCCTGGGCCGGGAAGTGCGGCTGTGCGAGTACACCAACTATTGCGAGGGCCTCGACCAGAAGCACAAGCAGGTCACCTGCCAGTTGTGGGACAGATCGGAACTCGAAGAACCCGCGGTTCGCCTGGCCAGCGATGGCAAGCGGCGCCTGGTGGCGCCGCCCTGGTCGGCGACGACGGCGGACTTGCCGGCAGTGGCGCCATCGGCAACCCGGGCATGAGCGCAACGGCGTTGGAAGCCTCTGGCTACAGCGATGATTTCGCGCGCTCAAGGCTGCCGCCGCGCGAGCAGTGGCCGGAATTGATATTCGACTTGCCCGAGCTTGCCTACCCGCCGCGCCTGAATTGCGCGGCGCATTTTGTGGATTGCCATGTGGCACGCGGGCAGGGTGCGCGCACTGCCCTCATCGGTGCCGGCGAGAGCCCGACTTATGCCGAGCTGCAGGTGCGGGCAAACCGCATTGCGCACGTGCTTGGCAACGACCTGGCCTTGCCCACCGGCAGCCGGGTGCTGCTGCATAGCGGCAACAACCTGGCGCTGGCGGCCGCCTGGCTGGGCGTGATCAAGGCCGGCTGCATCGCCGTCACCACCATGCCCTTGCTGCGCGCACGCGAACTCTCGGCGATCGTACGCAAAGCCAATATCGCAGCCGCCTTGTGCGACCACGCCCTGGCCGACGAAATGCGCCTGACGCGCGCGGCCTGTAGCGAACTGCGCCACGTGCTGTATTTCAACGCGCCACCCGCCGAGGCGGAGAGTCTGGAGAGGCTGGCCGCAGGCAAGCCGGCCGGCTTCGCCAATGTCGATACCGCGGCCGACGATGTGGCACTGATCGCCTTCACCTCGGGCACCACCGGCGTGCCCAAGGGCACCATGCATTTTCATCGCGACGTGCTGGCGATCTGCGATGTGCTGTCGCGCCAGATCATCGCACCGGTGGCGGACGACGTCTTCATCGGCACCCCGCCGCTGGCCTTCACCTTCGGCCTGGGCGGCCTGTTCCTGTTTCCATTGCGCGCCGGTGCCTCAGCTGTGCTGATCGAGCAATGGACGCCCGAGACCCTGCTTTCGGGCATCGCGCGTTTCAAGGCCAGCATCTGTTTCACCGCGCCGACCTTTTATCGCAAGATGGCGCCGCTGGCAGGCGGGCACGACCTGCGCAGCCTGCGCATCTGCGTTTCGTCCGGCGAGATGCTGCCGGCCGACACGCGTGCGCAGTGGCAGGCGGCCAGCGGCATCGAGATGACCGAATGCCTGGGGGCCACCGAACTGCTGCATGCGTTCATCGCCTGCAAGCCGGGCGACGTGCGTCCCGGTGCCACCGGTCGCGTGGTGCCCGGCTATCGTGCCTGTGTGCTGGGTGACGATGGCCGGCCGTTGCCTGTGGGCCGCATCGGCCGGCTGGCGATCAAGGGCCCGACCGGCTGCCGCTACCTGGATGACGCGCGCCAGGGAAGCTATGTGCAAAACGGCTGGAACCTGACCGGCGACGCTTACCTGATGGACAAGGACGGCTACTACTGGTACCAGTCACGCACCGACGACATGATCATCAGCGCCGGCTACAACATCGCCGGCCCCGAGGTCGAGGACGTGCTGCTGACTCATCCGGCGGTGGCCGAGTGCGGCGTGGTGGGCGCCAGCGATACCGCGCGCGGGCAGATCGTCAAGGCCTATGTCGTGCTGCGGCCGGGCCATGCGGCGAATGACGCGACCGCGGCGGCCTTGCAGGCGCTGGTCAAGAACACGATTGCGCCCTACAAGTATCCGCGCGCGGTCGAATTCGTCGCGGCGCTGCCGCGCACCGAAAACGGCAAGATCCAGCGTTACAAGCTGCGCCGCGGCGAGCTGGCCTGAAGCGGCGACGCCTGGCCGCCGTGCGCACGCGGTCGCGCGTTCAGCGCACGAGCGCCGCGATGCTTCAGGACTTGCCGCCGCCGCTGCGCCTGACTTCCTCGGCCAACTCCTCGCCGGTCTTGTAATGCGGCACGCGGTTGAAGACGTAGCGCTTGACGCGCTGGAAGAAGGCGTTGGAACCCTTGACCTCTTCGTTCCAGTACTTGTCGGCCAGCGCGATGTTGCGCGGCAGGTCGACATAAAAGCCGTCGCGTGAGCCCTTGCCGCCGAAGGTGTAGAGCTTGCCATTGATGATCCGCCAGGAATCGGCATCACCACCCCACGGAATGCCGTAGACGATGCCGTTGGCGCAATAGCCGTTGTATTGCGGGATGTACTTGGCCGGTTCGCGGTCGAACAGTGCCTTGTGCTCAGGCGTGGCGAAGCGGAAGGTGACGCCGTCGATCACGCTCTTTATCGCCGGGCTGCCCAGGCGATGCCGGCTTTCGGTGAAATAGGCCACCACATCGTGGCCGAACAGCATCAGGTGCGCATCCTCGGCGTCGGCACTGGCATTGAGCGGGCGGATCGAGCCGTTCGGGCTTTGCGTGATCAGTGGCGCGCAGGCCGAAAGGGTGGCGGCCAACAGGGTGGCGAGAATCAGCCTGGACATGGATTGCACGGGAGCCTCCGGGTGTGCGGTAGTGGGGCGGGCGAGCGCAGGGCAAGGTGGCCTGCGGCTCGCCGCCAATCTTAACCCACGCGTGTCCAACTGCGCGGCTTCAGCGCAGATCGAATTTGCAGGTCTCCATGCCCTTGACCAGGGCTGCGAATGCATCGCGCTTGTCACGCACATCGTTGTGAATTTTTTGCCAAGCGCGGGTTTGTGAAGCGCGGGTTTGTGAATCGTAATGGATCGGGCTGCCGTCGAAGTCGGCTGATCCGCCCAGGAGGGCCAAGACGAAGCGCCCGCCGCCGTAGTGCAGGTCCGCCGGTCGGCGCAGGGCTTGCGCATCATTCAGGTAATCGAGCAGGGCCGGGCTTTTGGTGTACACGACCTGCGGTGCGCAGAGAGCGGCGGCGTTGGCTTGAATCTGCGCAATCAGCGGCGCCAGCGCCGCATCGAAGCGCGCCATGCTGATGCCGCCCAGTTGGTCAAGCGGAGTCAGCATGAGGCCCGCCGGCAAGGCCACAAGGCGTGCCAGCGTGCGCCACCGGCTTGCGAGACGGCGGGCCCGCAGCTGCATGTAAGCGAGATCGACGCCGCGAAACAGCACGCCCGGCTGGGCGACAAACAGGCCGAAAAATTTGCGCGAGGTGGTGTAGGGCCACGCTGTTGCCAAAATGAAGGCGGACCAAATAGCCAGCGCCAGCCAGACACACAGGAACGCGCAACTTCAGATGCCGCGATTCGAGGCGACGTCTTGCCAGCCGTACAAGAACAATGCTTGCGTCCGACGCCTCAATCAGTGGCTACATTCGCATAACCAGCTTCGCGTTGATGGCGAATGGCAAGAATGAAGACTGCGTCGCCCGCTTCGTCGAGGCTGTATAGCGCCAGGTAGCCCGTTTGGCCGCGCGAAATCACCAATTCGCGCAGCCCATGTTCGACAGGACGGCCAACCAGCGGGTGGCGGCGCAACAGTTCGATGGCCTCGGCGATCAGGTCAACTGTTTCCGCTGCCGCCGCAGCATCGATGTTGATCAGGAAATCGGTCAACCTTGTCAGATCGACAAGCGCTCGCTCCGAATAACTTAGCCGCGCCAAGGACGGACTTTCGGCTTGGTGGGGTTGCTACCTGCGATGCGTCCTTTCAAGTAGGCAGCAACTTCGCCGGTATCGTAGCCCTTGCCGGTTTTGTACATCTGTTCGCGCGCTGCGCGGGCTTCGTTCACAAAATCGGCCCTGCGTTCGGCCGCATCTGCCGCCTGCGCTATCGCATCGACCATGAATGCGTGTGGCGATATCCGGCGCTCCTTGGCGGCGGCGGCGGCGCGTTGCTTCAGTTCGTCGGAAAGTTTCAGCGATGTCGTGGGCATATCGGGAACGCATGGGATCACGGGTGTCTACATGGTAACACCGCAGTGCCAAGTCCGCGCAGCGGCAGACGCTCGTCGATGAGTCGTTGTTTGCGCACGATGGTAAGGCCGGGTCCGCAGCGCAATCCGTGGCGTAGACGCTTCAAGGGGTCTATGCACGATGGGAAGCACATGGACCCTATACCCTCCCGTCGATTGCTGCATACCTTGGCTGCTGCGACCGCATTGCCGCGTGCCGCCGGCATGGGTGCACTTCAAGCCGCCCCTGCCGGACCGTCGCTTGATGGACTAAAGCTGCATTTGTTGAAAGTACGCCGGCATTGCCCGAGCGCGGTCAACTAACGCTGAGACTCCGCCCCTTATCCTCATCCTTATCTAGTAAGATGAATTCGAAACGCACGCATGGGCCCGTCCGGGCCGCCGGAGTGCGGGAAGCCTCCGATCGAGTTGGACGCACCGGCCCGCCGGGACCGAGGCAGTACAAAAGCTGGTGTCCAATCAGACGGCGTCGACGACGAGACCCGCAACTGAGCGGCTCGTTGCTCGCTGCGTCGAACTTGCTTTCGTCCGACGCACGGGGTTCGGGCACAACAGGAGAGACCGATGCATACCGACGGCGTTCACGTCCAGATCACCGAAACTGGCCTCGACGGCACCACGCGATTCATCGATGAGACGCTGCCTTACATCGCGACCAGCGGCCCGTTCCGCAAAACGGCCGCCATGCCGGCGACCACGCTGAGCTTTCGCTGGTCACCCGGCTCATTCAACATGGATTATCATCCGTCGCCGCGGCGGCGGCTGGTCCTGGTGACGGAAGGTGCCCTTGAGATCGCCCTGCGCAGCGGCGAGCGGCGCGTCTTCAAGCCCGGCGATATCTATTCCTTACGCGATACCTGGGGCGAAGGTCACCGCAGCCGCGCGCTCGACGGCAAGCCGTTCCGATCCGCCTTGATCTCCCTCGACCATGAGATCGTGCTGGATCGCCGTGAGCACCTAGAGCGACCGGAGCCCGACGGGATCGAGTTCCTGCACAATCAAGAGACGTCCGATGGCGTTTCCTTCTTTGAGCACAAGACAATGCCCTTCCTGTATGGCGGTCAGGAGGGCAAGGAGACCGGCCAGATCGCGCTGCGGTCCTTCCAGTTCGCCAAAGCTCCAGCGGATCTCGACTATCAGTGGCATCCGGCGCCCCAGAGGCAGGCCGTCCTGGTGTTGACTGGTGGACTCGCCATGGAGTATGGCGACGGCAGCAACACCGTGGTGCAGCCGGGCGGCTTCCTGATCGGTGAGGATACCGATGGCCGCGGCCATATCACGCGCGCCGTCAACGGCGCGGAGCGGTTCTCGATCTTTGCCCATCTTGCATAGAGCCGGCGCCTCAAGAGAAGGCGCAGAAGATAGGGCAGAGCAACGAGGCGACCCGCCATAAAATAACTCGGCATCCAGCCGGCTGACGCACAGTGGTGGTTGCAGACACTTCTCTGGGCCGTCGGAGTGCGTGAAGCAGGCGCTACGTTCGCGGCCCGTCACACACGAGGAGATCATGCATGTCATCTTCGAGCCACCGCAGCGGCACAGGATCGCGTTGGTGGTGCGCGCGATGGTGGCGCCGGTGCCGGTAACGATTTCCATGTTGCCTTGTGCCATGTACGGACCGTCGGTGAGGGGCGTGATGATCAGTGCTGACAAAGTGATCGAGTAGTTACACGAACGTCTGTTCCCGGCGAGCTTGACTGGCCGCTTTTGTTTCAATCCTGCAATTCGGCAAGCAAGTCCGGGTGCCGCTCCAGCAAGCGGAACAAGTTGATCACCGCAGGCATCGGTTTGGCCTGACCCCGTTCATAGCGTGAAAATGCGTTCTTGCCGCCACCGGTGAGTTTGGCGGCCTGTTGCTGTGTGAGATTCAATTTTTTGCGAGTGCGCGCGAGGCGAATTGCATTGCGTTCTTGTGCACGCATGCGCAACGCGGCAAGGGCTTCGGCGTAGCGCTCGCCCTCGCCGACGTTGAACTCGATTTCGCCGCAGGCCGGACAATGCCATCCCTTGACCGCACGTACCGTCGCGGCCAGACCGTTGTGGGTGATCCGCACGTTGCTACTGCCGCGCGTGATTTCATCACTGCCGCAATTGAGGCACGCCCGTTTCATTCTATTTCTCCTTGAATTGAATCACTACCGCACCATCTTCGCGAAGCGTGACCTTGACGTAAGCGACGCCCGCAGGTGTCGGTGCGTGGTATAGATCCTGCCAAATCTTGCTTGAGACAAGGGTGGTCATGCTCTTGTGAAAACACTGCCGCGTCATGGCGCAAACCGAGTCGATCATTTGCCGCGATGACAATCCCATCGCCACGCCATTGTCGAGAGCAGTTCTGGTAAAGGCGTCGGTGCCGCGTGACGCGACAGTGCGTTGCACTTCCTGCTAACGATAATGCGGAACGTGCTTTTCCATGTTGGTACGTGCAGCACCACGCGATGATCGCCGTGGTCAGCGCCGGTGTGGGCCTGGCTGTGGTGCCGGCGTCCAGCGCCAGCCAGCCCATCAACGGCGTCGTCTTCAAGCGCCTGACCGGGCTGCCGGTGCCCGACATCGAGTTGTGGGTCGCGACTCGCAAGGACAGTCCCAATCCGATGACCGCCCGGTTCCTTGCGACCACGCTGGCCCATGTTGGGCAGCACAAGACTCGCTTGCCGCCGTGAGCACAGCCAGGTCCGGTATTCGCGATGTCGAAAACATGGAGCCCGTTTCTTTTTGTTGCATTATGGTTCTAGGAGCTCTGAATGCGTAGTCGCCTCCACTCAAGAAACACCACCAAAGTAGCTGTTTGCAGTGCGTATCTCAGGCTGACCGCTCGATGGCGATGATTTTCATACCCAGTTTTTTGGCGCGCCGAGACAACTGGCGTAGCAGGTGCGGACGCGCGTTTGGTCTTTCCAGTCATGATTTTGCCCCCGATGATCTTGGTGCCCAGACACAGCCCGAGCAGAAGTGGCGCACCGTGGGAAGCGGCGCATCTTGCAGCCGACCTCGTGCTGCCCACCGGCTTTCGATCCGTCTTCTGCGCGAACTGCGGTTCCCCGGTACCCAACCCCCATCGGAGCACCGGCTAATACTGGTTCCCGGCGGACTTGCTCGAAACGTCCGCGAACCTGGAGGTGGCCGTGCACGTGTTCGGCGGTTCACGAGCTTCCCGGGAGACGACCCCGCTCTTCGGTGCGCGGTACGAAGCCATGCCGGAGATGCTGACGTTCGAGACACATCGCACAATGAAACTCCGACCTTGGCGTCGCCCCGCGCGCTCCACGCTCTTGGCCGAGCGCTGAAGGCCCATTCCAGGTCGGCAATGCCGCGTTACGCCCATTTGCGAGACGCGCTGCTCGCGACGATCGACGCCGGCCATTGGACCGCGGGCGACCGGCTTCCCACGGAAATCGAACTCTGCAAAGTCGTTCCCTATAGCTTGGAGACCGTCCAGCGCGCGCTGCGCGCGCTGGTAGCCGAGGGCGTGGTGAATCGCGTTCAGGGCAGCGGCACCTACGTCGCGGCGTTGCACGGCAAAATCGACGATGTCGTCCATTGTCGCTTTCTCGCCGACGACGGCGAGTCGTTTCTGCCGATGTTCTCGCACTTCGTGGCGCGGGTGGCCGCCAAGAGTGCCGGAGCCTGGAATGCGCATTTCTCAGGCGCTGGAGTCAAACTGGTTCGTCTGGACCGTATCCTCAACGTCAACGGCGTACCGCGAATGGAGCTCGCGCAGAGTTTTATCATTGCCGCCATTCCGCGTGCCATCGGAACCCATCTCGGCGTGGCGAAGGGCGCGGTCGGCGGCACCCTCGAAGGCGTCGGCCGCGCCCGCGGCAACGACGTCGTGTACTTCCAGCAAATATTCTTCCCGCCATCGCCGCGCCGCCGGGTTCCCTAAGCGGCGACCAAATCGGGATGACGAACCCTTCTGTCGCATGTCGTCAATCGTTCGCCTTCTCGCATCGGCACGAGCGGTTGATTGCCTACTAGTCTTTTTTGAGGCAATGAAATGCCGAATCACTACGCGTCGTTGCGCCACCTGAAATTCGACCGTCCCGGGGACAAAGTGCTCCGGATTACGCTTGATCGCGCCGAGAGCTGGAGCAAGCATGCGCTCAACAAATGGTTGCGCATGGACGGTTCTTCGTTCGACAATTCGGCGGCGCTCGATATCTTGAGCTTCAACGATCCCGAATTGCGCGAGGGGCTGGCCTCGCTGAAGGAAAAGCGGCCGCCCAGGTTCGACTTCGACGTCTAAATCGCGGCAGGAAGCCGTTGCACGAGGAGCCGCTGTTGCAAGCGCACGCCTGCGCCCCTGCCGATTCCACTCTCGCAGCCAGCCGTCGCGCCACCGGCCGAGGCGGCCGACGCGACCGACGAGCCGACGCAACGCCCGGCAGCCCGCTATGTCCGGGCGCTGCTGCTTGCGCGCATCTACGAGGTGCTAGTCGCGATTGCGATGATAGCTGTATGGGCACACGGTTCCGTGTCCCGATCACCCGAGCCGGACTGTCATGCCTGCCGCCGCCGCCTGTGCCTCACCGCGCAGTGCCGTCTACCGCCGTCGCCAGCCCGAGCGCACGCTGCTCTATCGCACGGTGCAGACCTATCTTGCCACCTGGCTGGCGTTTTAGAAAGATGGTGCCGGCGCGAGCGCGCCCGCGGCCACCGAGCGGGAATTGGGCCGCTACCTCGACTGCGGCATCCTCGCCCGCGGCTTCGCCCGTGCCCGCTGCGCTGCGTGCGGGCACGACTTCCTCATTGCCTACTCCTGCAAGTGTCGCGGCGTGTGCCCCTCCTGCACCACCCGCCGCATGGTGGAGACCGCAGCGCATCTGGCCGACCATGTCATCCCGCGCTTGGCCGGTGCGCCAGTGGGTGCTCGCGGTGCCCAAGCGCCTGCGCTACCACCTGGAACGCGATCCGGCAGTTCTAAACGCCGCACTGCACATTTTCCTAAGCGCCAGCTAGCGGGTGCTGCGGCAACACAGTCCCGGCGCCAGCGCAGTGTCCCGCTAAGGCGCGGTGGTCTTCATCCACCGCTTTGGCGCGCTGCTGAACACCCATCTGCACTTTCACTGCGTGGTGGTGGATGGCGTGTTGGAGGCCGATGCGGGAGGTGGCGTCACCTTTCACCCGGCCGACGGTCTGGATGCGTCGGCAATCGGCGAGGTTCAGGCCGCCGTGCGGCGACGATTGCTGCGCGCGGCCCTGCGGCGCGGCCTGCTGTCGGCGCACGACGCGCAGGTGATGGCCCAGTGGGAACACGGCGGCGGCTTCTCGGTCGATGCAAAGGTGCGCATTGCGGCCCACGAGCGCGATGGTCTGGAGCGTCTGCTGCGGTATTGCGGCCGTCCCGCCTTTGCGCTTGAACGGCTAGTTGAAATCGACGCTCGGGATCTGGTCTACGAGAACAGCAAGCCCGGCCCGGGTGGCAGCGTCGGTCTGATGCTGACACCGATGCAATTGCAGGGCCGCCTGGCGGCACTGATTCCGCCACCGCGCAAACATCGTCACCGCTACTACGGGGTGCTGGCACCCAACGCGCCGCTTGCGCGAGGCGGTCACCGCGCTGGCGCAGCCCGCTGAGATTGCCGCCGCACCGAGGCCGGTCGAGGCGATCCCGCCGGAAGCGGCCCCGACAGAGCCAATGCATCGCCAAGCGGCGCGCTAGGTCTGGGCGCTTCTGCTGGCGCGCATCTACGAGGTGCTGCCGTTTACGTGCCCGCAGTGCGGCGGCGCGATGCGCATCATCGCTTTCATCACCGAGACGGTGGTGATGCGGGAGATTCTCGGTCATCTGCGTGAGCCTAAGTCACCGCCGCGCCTGATGCCGGCCCGTGGGCCGCCGCTGTGGGAGATGTCGGGCAGCGACCCGGCCAAGAGCGATCCACGCGCGCAACCCATGCCGGACTACATGCCGGACAACGAGTTCAATCAGCGCATTGCTTGGTAGGGCAAAAGACCACAAGACTCGCTCGTCGGGGGCGATTCGTGCCTGTGGCCACCCGAGCGGCAAACTTCCGCCGCCCAGGTGGCCACAGGCACAGACAATGGGTATGCCAGAGCGGGGTTTCAGCGGCTTGTCAGGCGTCTTCGGCGCCAAATCAACGATTGACCCAGACGGATATGGCCGGATTACTGCAACAATGGCGTGAAATTCCTATCCTTAGCACCTGAGCACAACCAATCTCGCAGCGGCTTCCGGAATCCGTTAAAGTGTTTTCATGAGACCGCGCATCTATATTGAAACTTCTGTTGTCAGCTATTTGACGGCCAAGCCCAGCAACGACCAGTTGAAGGCGGCTTGTCAGCAAGTCACCCAGGCATGGTGGAATAGAAGGCTGTCCGAGGTGGATGTTTTCATTTCCCCCTACGTTGTTGAGGAAGCCAGTCGAGGGGATGCCGTTGCCGCGCAAGCGCGCATTGACAGCCTGCGGCCAATTCCACTGTTGCCCATTGACCCCGCCATCATTGAGTTGGCCCAATACCTGCTTCGGGGCGGTGGGCTGCCCAAACAAGCCCAATTGGATGCGCTGCACATTGCCTGTGCGGCATTTCACCGCATGGACGTGTTGCTCACCTGGAACTGCACTCACATTGCGAACCCCATGCAGCTGCCGGTGATCCGAGGCTTGTGTTCTGCCAAGGGTTATCGTATGCCTGAACTTGTCACCCCTTTCGAAATGATGGAGGCTCCTGAATGAATAAACCGTTACCTTGGCGTGATCCCGTTGTGGCGGAACTACATGCGGTGCGCGTTGAACTTTTGCGCGAACATGGGGATGACCTGGTCGCATACTCCAACGCAGCTATTGCACACTGCCGACAGTTGAATTTTCAAATTGCTATGGCCACCATCGAAAGGACGGCGGAAAGACCACCATCGGCGGAGCCGTCGACGACCCGGGACTGAGCAGCGATGAAACCGACGAACAGGCCAGAGCCGTCCGGTAGTGAGGGGAAGGTGCTGCCGCCAAATACCACCTCGAAACTTCCATTGGATCCCTGACGACCCACTTTACCGGCCGTCGCATAGCCGGCCTGCCGAAGAACCAGTTGATGATGTTGAAACTGGTGATCAACCAGGCGGTCGACAACATGGCCTGGAGCAAACGCAAATGTTTGCCACCGTGTTTGACGGCATCACGCGCCACTCGCCCGAGGGGCTGTGGTTCAAGCGTTACGCGGAAGAGTTTAGTTTTCCGGCGGCGGTGGAGTGGCGCGACAGCGGACGACCGTTGCCGGAACCCGGCGCTGGCAGCACGGGTGCCTCATTCATGACGCCGCCCTCCAAGGGCGCGCGCTCACAGTGGTCACGTGACATCACGCAAAAGCGCAGCGCGACGCGCAGCAAAAAAACGTCCACAAAAAAGGCGGGCAAAAAATAACCAGTCGATTTATCGCGCAACGGCCAAAGCATCGCGCAATCGCCCAATCATCACGCAATAGTCAAAGAGCCGGTCCCACCAAGGGTTTCCGGCTTCCAACCTGATTCCGGGTGCGGCTCACGCCGCGTCGCGCAACATCCAGTCTGCGGCACGCTCGGCGATCATTGCGACCGGCGCATTGGTGTTGCCCGAGATGATCGAAGGCATGATCGAGGCGTCGGCCACGCGCAGGCGGCCAAGCTTGCGCACGCGCAAGCGCGCATCGACCACCGCAAGCTCATCATTACCCATCTTGCAGGTGCCGACCGGGTGGTAAACCGAGCCGCCCATGCGGCGCGCAAAATCGAGCAGCGCGGCATCGTCATTGCATTCTGCACCCGGTGTCATCTCGCTGTTGACATAAGGTGCCAGCGCCGGTTGCGCGAGAATATTGCGCAACGCCTTGATGCCGGCCACCAGCGTGGCGCCATCGGCCGGGTGTTCAAGGTGGTGGTAGTTGATGTCGGGCACCTGTGTCACATCCGCACTCACCGCCCGCAGAGCCGCGGCGTGCTGCGGGCGCAGGATCACGGCGTTGGCGGTGAAGCCCGGGAACGGATGCAACACCACGCCACCGGAATCGCGGCGCGCCACGC
>Ga0163153_10004706_pt1 | contig 16840 bp, 12 predicted proteins | sample OliLakLV19MP6IB1_FD_148629 | JGI IMG/M metagenome (GOLD analysis project Ga0163153, IMG submission 148629) | Freshwater microbial mat bacterial communities from Lake Vanda, McMurdo Dry Valleys, Antarctica - Oligotrophic Lake LV.19.MP6.IB-1 | ecosystem: Environmental > Aquatic > Freshwater >... | reverse complement strand
GAGAAACTTTAGGCGGGGACGCTTAAAGAAACCGAGAAACTTTAGGCGGGGACGCCTAAAGAAACCGCGTCTTCGACAGAAACCCAAATTCAAGTATTCGCATTCAGGCAGACCTCTTCCGGTAATTCAAAACTGCCAGTGTATTTAACACCACCCCGAATAAAATCATTGCCCTCAATTCAGGCAGCAGATCCGTGACCCCGCTTCCTTTAATCACAATAAAGCGCAATACCTGGATAAAATAACTCACCGGGTTAAAGGAGGCCAGGGTCTGAGCCCAATCAGGCATCGATTCCACAGGGGTATACAAACCACCCATCAACACAAAAAACATTATAATAAAAAATGAAAACAAAGTAGCCTGGAGCTGATTGTCTACCAACGTACTCAACAACAATCCAACTCCCAATGCCCCGATCAGATAAACCCCTGAAAATATATAAATCGTCAGCAGTGACCCTATCGGAACAATGCCATACACCAGGAAAGCGACCAACAATCCCAGGGTAATCGATATCATACCCAGGACCCAGAACGGAACCAATTTGCCTAATAAAAACTCATACCGTTTCATTGGGCTTACATTTAATTGTTCCATTGTACCCAGTTCTTTTTCCAGAACAATATTGAGTGCCGACATTAAACCTCCAATCATGGTAACTAATAATGCCAATATACCCGGCACCATAAATAAAGGATATTTAATCAGTGGATTGTACCAGAACGAGCTCCTGACTTCCACCATGGGAAACTCATTGAAACGGGGAAGTTGAATGATTTTTTCCCTGACCTCCCGGTTATAGTCACGGATAATTTGAGAGGCATAAGCAACACCCAGGGAGGCTTTGGTCCCATTGACCGCATCGGCTTCAATTTTTACTACCGTCTCACTTTCCCGGAAGAGTTCTTTTTCAAAATTCAACGGAATGGTCAGGGTGAGATCTGCAGTGTTCTGTTCAATATGTTGCAACGCTGCCAGAGGATGGGGTGCGACCGGGATGAGTTTAAAATAGGGGGAAGCTTCGAGTTTATGGATCAAAGCAGAAGAATAAGAAGAACGATCGTAGTCAATGACCTGCAGATTGATATTCTTCACTTCATAGTTAGCAGCGAGCGGCAATAAAATCAACTGCATAATAGGCATGATGATCATCATCCGCAGGATGGCCGGTTGCCGGAATATTTGTGCAAACTCCTTTCGCACGATGACACCAATTTTTCTCATTGCAGCCGGACTTTAAATTTTTTAGTTGCAATGCCCAATAACACTACGGTCATGCCAAAGAGGATTAAGGTCTCTTTCCATATACTGGCGAATCCCAGTCCCTTGATCATAATCGCCCGTACAATATTGTAGTACCAACGGGTCGGCACGGCGTTGCTGATGATCTGCAGGGGTTTGGGCATGTTCTCAATAGGAAACATAAACCCGCTGAACAATAAGGAAGGCAGCATTAAGCCCACCAGAGAAACAAACATAGCAACCTGTTGTTTTTCTGCTGTTGTGGATATCAGGAGGCCCAGGGCCAGGGTTGTACAGATAAACAATAAACTTTCAGCCAGCAACAAGATCAAACTTCCCCGGATAGGCACCTGTAATACAAATACTGCCAACAATAAAATAATGACCACATCAATAAAAGCCAAAACCATGTAAGGCACTGCTTTGCTCACCACAATCTGAATGGGGTGCATCGGAGAAGCGAGCAATACCTCCATTGTACCCAATTCTTTTTCCCGCACAATGGCCACGGAAGTCATCATGGCACATAAAATCATCAGGATCAACGTCATTACTCCGGGGACAAAATTGAAAGCGCTGATGAGTTGCGGATTATACAACATGCGGGTTTCAATTTTTATTTCGTAAGGTATTTTGATCAGCCCTATCATTTCATTTTGATATTCACTGAACAAAACCCCGGCGTAACCTGCCGCTATGGCTGCTGTATTTGGATCGGAAGCATCCGCCAGGATTTGAACCTGGCTTGTATGGGTATGTTTGAGATCATGGGCAAATTGTGCTGGAAAAACAATAGCCAGCCTTGCTGTTCCTTTTTTAAACAAACCGGAAACGGGGTCGGCATTCTGCAAAACCTGAGTGACCTCAAAATACCGACTTTGGTCAAAACGTTCAATTAGTTTTTTAGTTTCTTCGTCTTCGGATTGGTCAATCACCACAATCCGCGACTCTTTAACTTCATTACTCAGGGCGAAACCAAATAAGAGCATCATCATCACCGGCTGTGCCAATAAAAAAAATAAGCTTCGCGGATCACGAAGCACGTGTTTAAATTCTTTGACGACCATAGCTGAAAATCCGCTGCTCATATCCTATTCTGATTAATTATTCATGGTTTTGTGTATTAATGGTCTGCTGTCCGTACAGCGCTCCTGGCGAGTTTTCGGAAAACTTCATCCATGTCTTCACTTTGAAATTGGATTTTTAAAGCAGCCGGAGTATCAAGGGCAGCTATTTTACCATCAACCATGATAGAGACCCGGTCACAATATTCCGCTTCATCCATGTAATGTGTTGTAACAAATATGGTCAGTCCCCGATCAGCGGCTTCGTAGATCATATCCCAAAACTGCCTTCTGGTAATGGGATCTACGCCACCCGTTGGTTCATCTAAAAAAACAATAGAAGGGCTATGCTGGATGGCCACTGAAAAAGCCAGCTTTTGTTTCCACCCGAGTGGTAAGTCCTTTAATAATTTACTTGCATAAGGGGTCAACCCTAACCGGTCCAGAAGTGCTTCACTTCGTTGTTTTAATTCTTTGCGTGGGATATCATATAGCCCGCCATAAAACATAATATTCTCCCGTGCGGTAAGGTCATTGTATAAAGAAAATTTCTGGCTCATGTAACCGATGTTCCTTTTTATTTCTTCACTTTGAGTGCGTATATCATAACCCGCAACGGTTCCTCCACCAGAGGTCGGTGACAACAAACCGCACAAGATCCTCATCGCTGTAGTCTTTCCCGCTCCATTGGCTCCGAGAAAACCAAAAATTTCGCCTTTAAGGACATGGAAAGTCAGATGGTCAACCGCGGTGAATTGACCAAACGATTTGGTGAGTCCTTTTACTTCAATCACCTTCATGATAACCGGCTTAATTTGTCCATAAAAATGTCTTCGATGTCCGGCTCGATTTCAAAGATTTCGAAGTTTTGTATCCCGTTGGATTTCAAAAAAGCGGACAAATCCTCCGGAGCACCTGATTTTAATTGCACATGGTGTTTGTCCCCGAAGGCATAACAGGAGAAGGTGCCCGGATATGCCCTGATCGTTACCAGGGAGGAATATTTTTCGTCAGCATCTACTGCAAATAATTTTTTACCTGACCTTTTCCGGATTTCCTGTGGGGTTCCAGTTTCTAAAATAGAACCCAATTGCATCAATGAAATCCTGTCGCACAATTTTGCTTCATCCATGTAAGGTGTGGAGACTACTATGGTGATGCCTCTTTGCTTTAATCGCATCAACATATCCCAAAATTCCCTTCTCGATACCGGATCTACTCCTGTCGTGGGTTCATCCAGCAACAAAACTTTTGGTTCATGGATCAGGGCACAACACAAGGCCAGTTTCTGTTTCATACCTCCCGATAGTTTGCCTGCCCTTCTGTCCTTAAATGGGACGAGTTGATCATACAATTCTTTAATCAGATGGTAATTTTTCTTTATATCGGATTTAAATACGGTTGCAAAAAATTGCAGATTTTCTTCTACCGATAAGTCCTGATACAATGAAAACCGACCGGGCATATAACCGATGATTTTTCTTACCTCCTGGTACTCCATGGCTGGGTCAAAACCCAATACTTGGGCAGTGCCACTTTCGGGCAACAACAGACTGGCGAGGATGCGTAACAACGTGGTTTTTCCTGCACCATCGGGTCCAATCAAGCCATAAACCTCACCCGGCTGAATAGACAAATCAATCGCTTTCAGGGCAATTATTTTGCCTTTATCAAAGGATTTGGAGAGCCTGTTTACCTGTATTGCTGCCATTACCAATTTACTTCGGCAAACATGCCGAGTTTGATCTGGCCATCGTTGGCGACTTTTATTTTAACCGGATAAACCAGGTTGGCTCTTTCATCAACAGTCATGATCGATTTAGGTGTGAATTCGGCTTTATCTGAGATCCACGTAATTTGCCCGGGATAATTGAAAGAAGGATTGTCCCCCTGTTGGATATAAATCTGAACAGATTGATGGAGTTTGATTTCCCCCAATTGATTGCCGGTGATATACGCTTTAAGGTACAGCGTATCGAGATTCGCTATTTTGTACAATGCTTTGCCGATGTTGACTACTTCATAAGCATACGTATATTGATTGAGCACCGTTCCGCTGATGGGGTTGATTATTTTACATTTTTCTTCCAGGTCTTTGAGTTGTTCAACCCTGGCCGAAAGCGGTGATTTTTCACTCAAAATAGCCCTGTTTTGACTTGCTGTATTTTGGCGCGTTGCCTTTATTTGTTCGTTGATCACATCGATCTGGGCTTTTGTACTTAGCACTTGTTTTTCCAGTATTTTTTTTTGGTTCTGGATATCATCCAATTGTTTTGAGGGAGCGGCTTCCGCTTTTACCAATCGTTGTATCCTGGCTTCTTCCTGGACCAGCGTAGACAATTGGTCTTCAGCAATACGAACCTGGTTTTGCTGGAGTACGATTTGTTGATCCAGAACTTTAATGTTTGCTCCGGCGTCCAGGGTTTTGGCATTCAAACTCTTCAGCGATTCATCGGCTTGTGAAGCCATGAGGGCTTGCTGGCTGCAGGAAATCATACCCACCGGTTGTCCCGCACTCAGGACCATGCCCTCTTCTACCTGTAATTGTTCTACTTTACCAGAGGATTCTGCAGCGACAATGATCTCTTTGGCTTCAAAAATACCGCTGGCTTTATATGCTTGTTTATTCTTATCGCATCCCCAGGACATCAGAATCAATAAAAAGAATATAGAAGAGATGAATCCTTTACCTTTTTCCTCAAAAGCGTAATTAGTTTTTTCCATGGATGAGTTTTAATAGTTCTTTGGATTGGGAGAGTAGAGCCAGGTGGATATCGGTTTTTAATCTGGCTTGGGAAAGATTATAGGTATCGGTGGCGTATTCGTTGATCGTGATGATACCGTTTTCAAACTGGGCTTCACTGCTCCTGACCACGCGTTCATGAAGTGCAATCATGGCCTCGTCTTCTTTGATCAGTTGGTCGAGATTTTCAATTTCGAGCCGTTGAGCTTGTTCCCTGATATTTTGCTGAAGGAGGAAGGCGTCTTCCTGGATGTTTACCTTATCCAGGTTGGCCTGGAGAATTTTTTTCTCCCTGGTGCTTTGGCGGGTATACAAATTGCCCAGGTTCCACTGCCAGCGAAGGCCCAGGATGGAATATGGTTCAAAATCATCAGACAATAAATTCAACCCGGGCCTCCCATAACCCAATTGACCAAACACCTGTACCCGCGGCTGATACTTAGTATTGGAAAGTTGAAATTGAGCGGCCTGCATTTTTCTTTGAGCATCCAATACTACAAGTTCAGGTCGTTTTGCAGCTTGATCTTCCGGATTCTGTATCAGTTGAGTCAGTTGAACCGTTGAATCCAGTTTCATCCCGGTAAGCAATTCGAGGGACTTTAATCCATTGGCTTTTTGTTTTTTAGCATCCAGTATATTTTGACGGGTCTCTTTGATTTTTATTTGTAAAGAAGCTTCCTGGTAACCGGATACCACGCCTTCGCGGATCTGATTGTTGAGTTTGACGGCTTTCTGGTCGAGGTCCCTGGACAACAATTCAAGTTGTTTGATGGCCAGGTCGGCCATTAAAGCATTATAATAGGTGCGGCAAAGGGTCTCTTTCAAACCGATGAAATGCACCTCCGTATTGGCTGCTTCCAGAACAGTCACGCGCGAAGCCTGCTCATTCATTGCTTTGCGGGCACCTCCATCATATAGGGATTGTGAAATTTCCACTACGGCGCGGTATTGATCATGTGCCTGACCGGGGATGTCAAGGCCCGGGATGGTCAATGGGATTTCTGTAACATCGGATTGCCAGGTGGCTTGCCCCTGAAAACTGGTTTGCGGCAGTGTGCTTAGGGCATTTATTTTTTTCTGCTGGAGCTCAACCGATTTACCCGCTTCATTCAATTGGCGAAACGGGTGATATTGTTCGAGAGCCCGGTATAAATCATTTAACTGAAGTGAAGTCTGAGCAGGAAGGTTCCACTGAAGAGCGATTAAACCAAAGGCCAGGCCAAGCCATTTTTTAATCCTTCTAAATGTATAAGCAGGCATACTTTCTGATTTAGGTTAGACAGCTATTGATTTCCATATGGTGTCGACGATATCTTTTTTTCGTTTCATCATCAGTGCGGTAAAGGTCTTCTCGGTATAACCCAGGCGTCCGGTCATCATGGGTTTAGATAAAAAAGGAAAAATGGTCAGGGATTGAATATTGATCATCAACTCCCGTGGGGGAATATACCGTATGATCCCTTGTTTGGTTTCTCTTCGGATTTGTTTATCCAGTTGGAGCAAGAGTTGGTCTATGGGGATGTGTTCCAGGTGTTTTAAAACGATCTCCGGGTTGCGGTGCATTTCGCTCATAATAAAAACCGGTAACTCCGGCATTTTAAGGAGCCGATCCACATCGAGGGAAACGATATTGGTAATTTTCTCCTTCAGGGGAAGGTCCTCCAGTAAAAAAGAAGCAATGGATGAAAACAGGAGTTGAAATTCCCGCAGGAAGATGACGGAAAACAATTTTTCCTTACTGCGGAAATAATAATTGACCATGGATTTGGTCGTACCGGCATCTGCCGCGATATCCTGCAGCGAAACCCCGGAAAACCCTCTGGCAGCAAAGTGTTTACGCGCTGACTCGATGATGAGTTGTTCTGTATTGAGCGATTGAACGAGCATTTAGTACACTTGTTTCGAACGGTTGTTCGACAACGAAGGTAATTACATTATTTTTATTATCAAAAAAAAATGCCCTATTTATTCTTACAGGTAGAAAGTTCTTAAAACCGCTACAAGTTTTAAGTTAGATAAAAAAATAAAGCAAACTTTTAGAATCACCAACTTATTTGAATCCCTAACCGCGCCAATCGTCCGGCTCCATTGATACCTGAACCGTGAATACGATAATCACTATTGAACACATTTTCTATACCCGCACGGATAGAAATGATATCCGTGCGATAAGTCAAACCGGCATTCAGAATATTCCATGCCGGGGTACCTGTTTTTGAGATCCGGTTATCGGAAAGATCTCCGGCACTAAGTCTCTTTTGACTACCCGCATTAATGGACTCCATATAAAAAGACCACCTGATACCCGGCCGGTATTGTAACCAGACTGAATAAAAAAGTGGTGGTATCCTTCGAATAGGTTCATTTGCTGTTTGGTTTTGACCAAACGTATACTGAAAATTGCCCCTGCAGTTGAAAACAGTATTGATATTCCAATCCCAGGATGATTCCCAGCCATAAATAAAGGATTTGTCAGAATTCTTTTTGATGAATACCGGGTATCCCTGCAAACTATCACCTTTTATTGCAGTCCGGGTAATAAGATCATTTAATTTCAAATAATACAGACCATGTTCCATTTTAAGAACTAACCCGGTCCAGCGGTAGCCGGCGCTAAGATGCAACCCTTTTTCAGGCACCAAATCATAATTCGGCACTTCGTATCTGAAATCAACAATACCCAGCGTACCAGCATCGTCGATATTGGGCGCCCGAAATGTTTTATCTGCATTTAAAAATACCCGGTGATTGCCAGATGCGCGGCCCAACGATCCATGCCAGACCAAAGCCGAAGGCTTGAGGGTGATGTCCCCAAGATTCGGATCTATTGTTTTTAACCGATAGATGTTCCAGCGCCAGCCCCAGGTCAGGTCCCATTTATTAAAACCCGCATTCCAATAATTGAACACTCCTGCATTCAGATATTTTGCTCCATCCGGATATAAACCCCTGAGTTGGGGAGGGCTCGGCGTATTGTTTTCGAATATTGCTTTACTCCTCACTTTATCGAGGTAAACATCATATCCAAAAACAGCATGTATTGACGAACCAGGTGTAAACTGCACTTGTGAAGTCAGACCCAGCACCTGGACACCGTCCTCTTCTATTCTAAGTGGGTCTGTCGTTTTTTTCTGAATACTTCTATGTTCATGAAGATATTGCCAGGAAAAGGTGGTCTCCAGATTTTCCAAAAAGGAGGAATTACCAAAAACATACTTATTCCTCACATAGGCTAATTGATGATCAAGTTGATCGGATTGATTTATTTCAAACCCTTCCAATACCAGTTTATGATACACCGGAACATCATATTGAGCTGCCTTCGAATAAGAAAAATCCCAGGTTCCCAGGGGATTAAACCATCTGGCTTTAAGATCGGTATTGTATTCCTGGTAACCACTCGGTGATTGTATACCGGTAAGTTTACCTCCGCGCAGATCACCGTAATTTAAATATGCACCCCTGCCAGAAATAGCAAAGTCCTTTTTAGATAATGCCACCCTTGCATTAACTATTTTTTCAATATCCGATGTAGCCCATTGAGTATAAATATTGCCATAAATGCCATGATCATGATCTAATGCCGGTTTTATACTTTGGAGATGAAGCACTCCACCGATGGCATCTGAACCATATTGAACCGCTCCTGATCCTTTGATGACCTCTATTTGTTGCTGGTCATACAAGGATTGAAGGCTGAGGTATTGATTTGGCCCATATCGGTAAATAGAGTTGTTGAGCCGGATTCCATCCTTTAAAATCAATACCTGGTTACCGGTCAATCCTCTGATAAAGGCAGAACCCCCACCTTGATTTGTTTTTTGCATCCATATACCGTGATGTTGTAAAGCCTCGGGCAGGTTGCGAGATGTTACGGAGCCTAATTTAGCACTACTCAGGACCTGATGAGCAATATTTATGTTATCTGCTGTCTGTGACATTCTTGCTGCTGAAATGAGAATCTCCTGAATCTTAACTACCGTATCTGTAGGAATATTTTGAGATAGAATATAATTGTCCATACACCAGGCCAAAAGAATAAATACCATACAAGTCCTTCTACACCGAGGAGAGAAAGAGCTCATTTTTTTGATTCTTTTAATGAGGATCGGATGAACTTTTCATCATCCAGATCAGGTCCAGTAGTTAATGCTTTCCAGTCAAAAGATTCATGCAGCGGATCGAGCGCATGTCGTGGATTAAACATCAGGCTATCGACCGGCAAAGCCTTGTAAGCGGTAAAATCAGGTTGGTCAGTAAAACAATCTGACAGGTCAGAGGCTCCGGCATCGTATTGATTGAGATAAGGAATACCCAATACATGCCAAAACGTTTTGAATATACTTCCAAAGCTGGTATGGGTATGACTGACGTGATTTTTTTTAGCAAATGGGGATATCACCATCAATATACTACGATGTGCATCTATATGGTCCCGTCCGTCCTGTGAATCATCTTCGGTAATTACAATCGCCATCTCTTTCCAGTAAGGTGTACCGGATAAGAATTCAACTAAACGACCAAGAGCAAGATCATTGTCCGCCATATAACTTTCCCGGTATGGAAATCCTGCTTGCGGCCTTTCCCCTGCCCCATGATCGTTGGGCAGGATAATGGTAAGCAAGGAAGGCAAACTTTTTCCATCTGCCCAGCGTTCGTTAAACTCCTTAATAAAAACATCCACTCTGAATTGATCCGGGATTGCCATATTAAAGGTGGGGTATTTTCTGGAAGTGCGATCATATAATGGTCCGGGCAATGGATAGTTGACCAGGTATTTTACCCCTCCAAACTTGAATGTGGAATCAGCAAAAGAACCGGCATCAAATTCTACTCCAAAACCAAAATTGAAAAATTCTTTTTTATTCCGATACATATGATCCCAGATCGATCCATGTTGATTATAATCTTCCGGATAAATGGCTCCCGAAGCTCCTGTCATACCAAAACGCCCAGGTGCATTGGATTTATGGTCCAAACCTCTTTTCCCTCCATATGCTGCAGAAGTATGTGTTTCGAGCCACTCATTGGGGTAAGTGCCTGCCAGCCACCGGTGCCCATCAGCAGAATGATCCGAATCGACATAGAAATTATCGCTAATACTGAATTTTTTTGCCAGCGCAAGATGATTGGGCATGACCGTAATTTGAGCGAGTGAATCCGTCTTCCTCTTATTGCTAAATTTAACCTGATGACCATACCTGGCCAATGAAGCTTCTCCCTTGCCTTGTACCAGCTGACCAAATACTTCATCATACGTGCGATTTTCCTTGGACACAAAAACCAGGTACTTTATTGGACTTTTATGTGCTGATTCAAAATGATTAGGAACAGTGACCTGCTGACTGGGGGAAACCGGTGTCCAATTAAAATTATTTTGAACTACTTTATCTGAATACTCTTGCAATTTTGAATCTTCCGGAATATCCAGTATGGTTATTGAACCTTTCATTAATGACCCTATATAATCACCTTCAGGGCCTGATCGATAAGAGGCTCCACCATTTGGTCCGCTGCCAAATCCTTTTGCATTGGCAACCAGCAGTTTATTTTGTGATGGATTCACCCGAAGTTTCGAAGGAAACCATCCTACCGGTAAATGACCTATAAGCCGGAGATCGTCCACATTGATTACGGCTACCGCATTGATACCGGATTCAGCTACATATAATCTTTTTTCACCCTGATCTAAAGCCAAACCAAATGGGATGATACCTTTCAATGAACCGAGTCTTGGATCCAGAGTCAGGTTGATGTTTTTAACGAGGGTATGTTTTTTTGCATCGATCACTGAAATACAATCATTGTTGCCGTTACTTACAAACACATACTGGCTACCTGCAACAATTGAATTGGGACTGCTACCTCCCACTGCAGGTATGCCATCGAGTTTGTCTCCTACCAAAAAACCAGTTTTTATTTTATATTCAGCGGTGCTACCTGGTGTTTTAAGATTGTAAATCCAAATAGAAAAAGCCTCATCTGAATTTAGTTCACCAAGCCCTTTCACGTGGATTGAATCCGAATGTATACCATTAATCATCTCTTTTGAGCCATATGCGAAGGCGGGATAATCCAGAGGGTGTTTTCGTATCGTGGCGGAGTCCATATTATTGATCAGGCTGTACTCAAACATACCCACGTTGGCAACATACAGGATGGATTCATCAGGGGATAAAGTAATACCAAAAGGATATCTGCCCGTTTGCCAATTATTAATTACACTTTTTGTTTCAAGATTTATTTCGATTATTCTGAACCCAATCTGATCTACGGCATAAATCTTTTTACCATCCAAAGTCATAACCATATCGCCTATATAGCCATCGTTATACTGGAACCCTTTTTGCGTTGTTTTGCAGGATATTTCATCTTTTTTTTCCCCGGTCAAGGCATCAAAAACAAAAATTTTATTGGTCTGCCCACCGGCCACATAGATGAGTCGATTATCCGGTGAAATGGCTAATCCCATGAATACAGCAGCCAGTAAATCATCATCGGTGTTCGCCGATTTTGGTATCTGCATAAGGCTCATGGAGTCCGAAAAAGGATGCCGGATGACCGTAATTGAAAATGGATTGGTACCCGAGTTGGCCGTGACAGCCAGCGATCCATCTTTAGAAAGTACCAAACCATAAGGGTGTGGTGCAATGCGGGTTGTTTTACCCATTGGTTTTACCCACCTTCCATTGGGTAAGATGGCTTCCACTTCGTTTGAAAAAGAATAGGCCTCCTTAGCCGGAGCTGAAATACTCCATTTTTCATTGTTGACTTTGGAGGGCTTACATTGGTTAAAGATCAGGGCCAATGCAATTAAAGAAAAATAGTTGAAATTCATATTCAGCATCAATTAAAAAAAATTATAAATCCGGTTGAGGTGTCATTCAACCAGCATTCAGACAAAGAATGCGGCGAATAGGACAAATATGTGAATATCCTGTGATTTGAATGGAAATTGAATAAAAAGTTTATGTTAACTCCCTGGTATTTCCCTATGTCAAAGATTGATATCAAGAATAATTTCTAAATCTGAACCTATCGTGTTCCTGGCAGGCTTTGATCAGCGCCATTTCGCTCTCCTTACCCGGAAGGGCATTGTCGTTCTCCACACCCATTACCCCGCTATAACCTTTTCCAGGGAAAAAGGAGGAAAAGAGAAAATAAGAAAGAAGGGCCAGGTTAAAATCTGAAAATTGTGCATTCTTAATCCCGATTAATAAAATTCCTTACAGATTTGCCGTTATTTTGCAGCCATAACTATGAGTGATAAGGAATACAAATGGAAACAACGCCTGACCTATTTCGGCGAAGCCATTGAGAAACTACAGGCTGCAGAAAGCAAGAAGGATTTGACCTTCATTGAAACTGCCGGGGTAATTAAAATTTATGAATTCACTTTTGAACTGGCCTGGAAAACCATCAGGGATTTTTTAGAAGAGAAAAAAGTCGATATCATTTTCCCCCGGGATGTGATCAAAGCCGCCTTTCACTATGAATTAATCAATGATGGCGAAATATGGATGGATATGCTGGAAAAACGGAAATTTATGAACAAAACGTTCAATGTAAAGAATGCCCAAATAGCCTACAACCTTATCATCAATGACTATTTTAAGGAGTTGTATGATGTCTTCATGAAATTAAAAAAAGAAGTATGAATTCGTTTGGAATCACAAAAAAAAGCTATAAACTTTTGTTAGATCTTTTTTTAAACCATCCGCAGATAGAACAAGTAATTCTATACGGCAGCCGGGCAAAAGGAAACTTTAAAAAGGGCAGCGATATCGATCTCGCTATCAAAGGAAAAGATTGTAATGCTGAAATTGCAACCCGCGTAAAAAGTACCATTAACGAAGTATTGCCAATACCCTATAAAGTGGATATCGTGGATTACGAAAGCCTGATGATTGTGGAATTAAAACAGAAAATCGATGAAGCAGGTGTAGTGTTTTATGAACGGATCACCCTGGTCAGTTTGGAACAAGATAACCCCTTGGATAAGAGTCAGGGTATTTAAAACGTACCCTTTTATAGGACATAGCTGGCCTCTGAAAACAAGTGATCCGAAAATACTTACAAATTCCACCAATAATTCATCTTAAACACCAGCGCCCTGTTTTTTACATTAAACGGAGCAGGCAGGTAATTGTCCGTATATACCAGGAAGATATCTGAAGCCGGTTTAAACCGCCATTGCAACCTGGTATTGATGTTGAGATTGTCAATTTGTTCGTTGTACTGGACAAAGGAGGTAAAGTATAGATTGTTTGTAAACGTCACGTCCACCCTGGGCCCCACCAGCCAGAACACCGTGCGGTTCCATGGGCTGGGCAGATTGATGTTGTTGTAATTGGCAGCCAGAGCCAGCTTGACATAGGGCTGAAAACGATAACCGATTTCAGTGGTCAGGTTCGAACGATGGCCATCCTGGTAATATCCTCCGATCCGATACGAAAAGGAGTAGGTAATCAGTTTTTGCGGTGGGGAAAAAAAATCTCCGCCCGTAGACTGCCACTTGTGGATACTACCGCGCCCCAGGGTGTCTTTATTGGTATTGGTCGGATCAAAGGGTTGCAACAGTTGCACCCAATCATCCCCTACCCATAAAGTAGCCTTGGCCTGTGTCCTGAAACTAAAGATATAAGAAAAGTATACCGTACGGTCTGTAGTCTTGAGTTTGGGATTAAAATAAGCAAAGACCCCGGCCGTAGGGCCATGGGTCAGGATCTTGCCCGCGCCGGGATAAAACAAATAACTCGCCTGTGGACTGATCTTAAAATATTCCCTGCGCGGAACATAACCTACCTCTGCTGTATAATTTTTACTGACATATTCCTGTTGCCACTGGAGACTGAAGGTCCTGGTAGAATAGGACAAGTTGCCTACATGGGACCAGGAATCCGAAGATTTTTTTGAATCCAGGGATTTGGCCATCATCAGTTTACCCAGCCACCGGTTATTGGACGAGGCCAGATTGTATTCAAATCCGATATTGCGGTTGTAGGCGGAATTGGTTTTTTTAAGTTCGGAGTCTAGTTCATCATAACCCAGGGCCTGTTTATTGATGGCAAATACTGTGATATTGGAGCGGGTAAAGACTTTCCGCTGCAAGGCGATCATCCCAAAATTGTACCCTGGCTGAAGTTCGTTTTTCCGGGTCTGCATATCCAGGACACCTATACGCCAGTTTTGATCCAACTTCCCGCTAAACCGGGCACCGAAATCAATGGGTATACCCAGTCCTATCCTTCTGGAAAAAAAAGGTCTGAGCGAACTATTACCGATGTTGGCAAACAAGTCTCCATTCTCCAAAAAAAACTGACGGCGTTCCGGAAAAAATAATTCAAAACGGTCGAGATTAGTGACCTGCTGATCCACCTCCACCTGCGAAAAATCCGGATTAATTGTCAGGTCCAGGTTGAGTGAACTGCCCAGGGAAATTTTTGCATCCCCTCCGAATTCATTCCTGATTTTGGTTTTGGTCTGCGATGTATAATTTTTGGAAAAACCGGTCAATACATAAGGAATGACGGATATATTCATACCTGGATCCGGTGGTGCCTGGTCCCACACCAAAACACCGGTATAAGCTAAAGAAGCCGTCGGGAAAATCCTCGGTACAGGCGCCCAGGAGGATTTTTCGGTCGTCCGGATGTCGAGCCTTGAAAAATTGATACCCCATTCGGTAATCCCTTTTTTATAACGGATACTTTTAAAGGGAATAGCTGCTTCAAACACCCATTTGTCGTCGTAATTTTTGGTGACCCCGGTCCATTTATTCTCCCAACTGAGATCCACCTTGCCTCCTTCGTACATGGTGCCATCCCATTGTCCCCCGGCGGCATTGGATCCAAAGGAAAACCCATTGGTCCGGTCGTCAAACGGGTCCATGAATAGCAAAAAGTTATCGTTTTTACCAAAATTAAAGTCCCGTTTAAGGGATTCCACCTGGTAGTGTTTGTCAATGGCGTGGTAAGCCTCGACCAACAGGTAGATGTTTTTCTGATCGTAACACATGCGCACATCGGTACGGCCCTTGGCTTTGCTGGTATCCATAGGTAATACCATGTAAAAATCAGACGCAATCTGCAGGTTATTCCAGGCTGCGTCGATACCGTTGCCATCGATGCGCATCGGCAGGTGGATTTGGCGCATGTCATATCGATAGTCGGCATTTCTTCTTTGGGCAAAAGAAGGAGAAATGCCCAGGAAAACAAGGAAGAATACTAAATTTTTAATCATACCAGGGGCGCAAAATTAGGCTAAGCCAATGGAATGGGCATCATAATTTTGGTTAGAAGAAAATCATTAAGAGAATATTAAAGAATGACCAATTCAATTTAAAGAAAGGAGCACAATATTCAACTGACCCTAAACCTGACCAATTCTTTATTCGCCGTTTGTTTCAGGGTAAATTTCCTTATTTTGACCATCGAAACAGGGCCAGGAATACCTTATGTCTAATCAGAACCCGGAACAAATAGCCAGAGATAAGATTGACAAGCAACTTAGTGCATCCGGCTGGATTGTACAAAGCATAAATCAAATCAATTTGAATGCTGGTCCAGGGGTAGCGGTCAAAGAATACAGGACAGACGTCGGGCCAGTTGATTACCTCCTCTTTGTGGACTCCAAACCCTGTGGTGTGGTAGAGGCCAAAAAAGCGGATGAGGGACATCGGCTCGATGCCCACCAGGACCAGGGTGAAAATTATGCAAGAGCCAACCTAAAACATCTCAAGTCGGAACCCCTGCCCTTTGTTACGATCAGCACCGGTGATATTACACGTTTCACGGATTTTACAGATCCTAAACCGCGAGCCAGAGAAATTTTTAGTTATCACCGTCCGGAGACATACAGGGAATGGCTTAAAAAATCCAAATCCCTGCGAACCAGGATACATGATTTGCCCGAACTACCCACTGATGGATTAAGGGATTGTCAGATAGCGGCTATCCGGAATTTAGAAAACTCATTCAGGGCTAATAAACCCAAAGCCCTTATCCAAATGGCCACCGGAGCTGGAAAAACATTTACCGCCATTACCTTCATTTATCGATTGCTGAAGTTTACCAAAGCCAAGCGGATCCTTTTTTTGGTGGACACTAAAAACCTCGGAGAGCAAGCCGAACAGGAGTTTATGGCCTTTGTACCCAATGACGACAACCGCAAGTTTACCGAGTTATACAATGTGCAGCGTCTCAAATCCAGTTATATAGCTTCTGACAGCCAGGTCTGTATCAGCACCATCCAGCGTTTGTATGCCGTATTAAAGGGCACGGACCTGGATGAAAAAGACGAAGAAGAAAATCCAAACGAAAGAAAATTTCAGCCCAAAGAAGTCCCTCCTATTGAGTATGATGCCAAACTGCCTATTGAATTTTTTGATTTTATTGTTATCGATGAATGCCACCGCAGCATCTACAATTTATGGAAACAGGTATTGGAATATTTCGATGCCTTTGAAATCGGATTGACGGCGACACCCGATAAACGAACCATTGGGTATTTTGATCAGAATATGGTCAGCGAATATTCCCACGAAATGGCGGTGACCGACGGGGTCAATGTAGGTTACGATGTATATATTATTGATACAAAAGTCACCCAACAAGGAGCTACTTTATGGAAAGGAGAATATATAGAGCATCGGGAACGCCTGACCAGAAAAAAAAGAATGGAGCTGCAGGATGAAGATGAACAATATTCCCGTCAGCAACTGGATAAAGAGGTAGTCAACCCCAATCAAATCAGGACCATCATCCGGACTTTTAAAGAACACCTGCCTGT
>Ga0163153_10004693_pt1 | contig 16888 bp, 13 predicted proteins | sample OliLakLV19MP6IB1_FD_148629 | JGI IMG/M metagenome (GOLD analysis project Ga0163153, IMG submission 148629) | Freshwater microbial mat bacterial communities from Lake Vanda, McMurdo Dry Valleys, Antarctica - Oligotrophic Lake LV.19.MP6.IB-1 | ecosystem: Environmental > Aquatic > Freshwater >... | reverse complement strand
GTCTTCGGCACCGTGATCGCCGCCGCGCTCAAGACCTGGGTCGGGGACGCGGCCCTGGCCACGCTCGGCGCCGGGCCCATCGCCGGGCCGGCGACGATGATGACAGCGGCGGTGGTGATGTCGCTGTGCGCCGAAGCCGACGCCTTCATCGCCGCCTCGTTCACCGGCTTCGGCTTTGCGGCGGTGACCGGCTTCCTGGTGCTTGGACCGATGCTCGACCTCAAGCTGCTGCTCATGTACCGCTCGCTGCTCGGCGTGCGCGCGATCGCCGCCCTCGCATTCGCCATCCTGCTGTGCACCAGCGCCTACGTCGCTCTGCTCCAGACGGTGACGGGATGACTCCGATCGGGCGCGGCGTCCTCTGGCTGCTGTTCCTGGCCGGCGCCATCGCCAGCGGCCAGGACCACGTCCTCGCCGCTTGGCAGCGCCCCGCGCTGCTCGCCGCCACGATCGCTCTCGCCATCCTCGTGGTGCTGCGCCTGAGCGCGCCGCGCCAGACCTGCGCCGTGCCCGGCCACGACCACGCCGAGGTCCGCCCGTCGCTCCGCGCCTTCTTCGCCCACGCGGTGCCGCTGCTGGTCCTTGGCCTCGCGCTCGCTGGTGGCGGCGACGGCCTCGGCAGCCATGCCCTGCACCGCGCCGGCGGAGTTTCGGCATCGGCCGCCACCGCGGCCTGGCTCGAGGACTTCGCCCCGCAGCTCTCGACGTCCAGTCGTGGCAGCGCCCTGCCGGCGACGCTCGACGCCCCAGCGCTGGTGGGCGCGCCGCTCGCGCTGGAGGTGACCGATCTCTACCGCCGCGCCCACGCCGACGCCGACGTGGTCAGCGTGATCGGCCGATTCGAGGCCTTCGCCGACCCCGGCAAGGTGCCGGTGGCGCAGCTGCCGCCGACGGCCGACCCCGACGAGGCGCGCGGCCTGCTCTACCGCTTCGTCATCGTCTGCTGCGCCGCGGACAGCCGCCCGATCATGGCCGCGCTGATCGGCGCCCAGCCGCTGTCGCGCCCGGACGGCGCCTGGATCCGCATCACCGGCCGCTGGATCCGCGCCGAGGGCGGCCTGGCCGCGATCCGAGTCGAACGCTGCGAGGATGTCGACGAGCCGGCGGATCCCTATCTGACCCTGCGCTGGAAGTGACAGCCGGCTGCCGGCGTTGAGGGAGTGAATCCGCAGACTGGACAATGCGTATCATTTGTTATCGTTCGTTATCATGAAGCCAGCCCAGCTTGCCGCCTACCTCGTCACCGCCCTGCTGCTCGCCGGTTGCGGAGCCGAGAACCGCGCGGCGCGGACCTCGGTGATGGAATACCTCTACCCGGCCAAGCCGGAGGCCCCCGCACCGGATCCGCGCGGCGCGAATCTGCGCCTCCCGGTCGACGTCGGCATCGCCTTCCTGCCCCGCGAGCGCGGATGGGCCCGGTCGGCATTCGCGGTCGAAGATGAGGTCGCCCTGCTCGAACGGGTCCGCGCCACCTTCCACGGCAAGGACTGGGTGCGCCGCATCCAGATCGTTCCGTCCCTCTACCTCACCACGAGCGGGGGCTTCGCCGAGATGGAGCAGATCGCGCGCCTGTTCGCCGTCGATGTGCTGGTGATGGTTTCGATCGATCAGGTCCAGGTCTCGCACGACAATCCATTGGCCCTGACCTACCTGACCATCGCCGGCGCCTTCCTGATCCCCGGAAATAACGACGAGACCCGCACCTTCGTCGACGCCGCCGTCTTCGCCCCGGAGACGCGCACCTTCCTACTGCGCGCGCCCGGCCGCGACCGCCGCCGCGGCATGTCGACCGGGATGGGCGTCGATGGCAGCCTCGCCCACGATGCCCACCAGGGCATGGCCGCAGCGATGGCGGAGATGACCGTCAACCTCGAGCGCGAGGTCGACGCCTTCGCCACCGAGGTCCGCGCTGGCCAGCGGACCGACGTCGAAATCGCCGATCGCCAGGGCGTATCGCTGCGCCAGGGTGGCGGGATCGGCGGCTGGTACCTGCTGATCGCCTGCGCCGCGCTGGCCGTGATCGGGGCGCCATGGACGCGCTGGCGCTGACTCCGGCAGCGGTCGCCGCCGGTGCATGGTGGCGGCTGTGGACATGCCATCTCGTCCACTACGACGCCGCCCATGCGCTGACCAGCGCGCTGGCCTGCGCGATCCCCCTCGCGCTGCTGCCCCGCGCGAGCCGCGTACGAGCGATGCTGGCGCTCCTGCTGACCGCGCCGCTGGTCGCCACGGCGGCGCTTGGGGATGCCCGCCTCGGCGAATACCGCGGCGCCAGCGGTTTGGCGACGGCGCTGTGGGCGATCGCCGGCCTGGCGCGTCGCGGCGAGCGGATCGGGATGGCCATGCTCGGTCTGCTCGGAGCGTTCCTGGTGCGGGAAACCATCGTCGGCGCGACGGCACATGACGGCTGGATCGCGTGCACCACGGCACACCGGGCCGGCGCGCTGGTCGGCGTCATCCTGGCACTGAGTCCGCCCTTCTTGCCTCGCGCAGAGCAGGCTCCGGCGTGGCGATAAAGCCATCCAGATCCGTCGGATTTGCTTGGCGGCGGTCTGCGCCACCATCGCCGCGATGCCGGAACCCCTGCCCAATGCGCGCCACGACCTCACCTGGGACGACCTCGGCGGCTACGTCTACCACGGCGCCATGCTCGGCAACGGCGTCTTCGGCGCGCTGATCCACCGCCAGGATCCGACGCGCTGGGATGGCGATCCCGACACCGTGCTGTGGCAGGTCAATCGCACCGATGCGGTGGAGACGGGCCCACGGCAGCAGGAAGGCTACTGTTTATCGCGCATGGCGATGGGCCGCTTCCTGCTGCGCCCGACGGGACGGATCCAGCGCATCGCGCTCACCCTCGATCTCGCCGCGGCCGAACTGCGCGGCGCCATCACCACCGACCGCGGAACGCTGCGGGTGCGCTCATTCGTCTGCGCCGAACGGGATGTGCTGGTGCTTGAGATCGACGCCGAGGGTGGCGAGGCGGTGCGCGAGCTTGCCTTCGCCCCCGATCCCAGCGGAGTCATCGCCGACACCGGCGCGATGGACTTCCCGGAATCCGCGCGCTACGAGCCGCTCAACCCGCCGGCGCGACGGCTGCGCCAGGGCGGGATCGAGGTCCACACCCAGGACCAGCCCCATGCCGGCCGTTGGTGGACCGCCGCCTGGTTGCGCCACGATGCCGGGCAGAGGACCACCCTCCTCGCCACCCTCGCCTGCAGCCATCCGCAAACCGGCAGCCCCGGTGATCCGATCGCGATCCTGACGACGGCAGCCGACGTGGGCGTGGAGAGCTTGGCTGCGGCGCACCGGGCGTGGTGGGCGACGCATTACGCGCGGTGCTCGCTGGTGCTGCCGGATGATCAGGCCATGGAGCGGTTCTGGTGGCTGCAGCAGTACAAGCTCGGCTGCACCATGCGCGGCGACGGACCGCTGATGGACCTGTGCGGTCCGTGGTACATCCACTCGTGCTGGCGCGGCATCTGGTGGAATTTCAATACCCAGGCGATGTCGGCGCCGGTCTTCCACGCCAACCGCTGCGAACTGGTCGAGCCGCTGGCGCGGACGCTTGAGGCGAATCTCGCCCAGCTCGCCGCCAACGTCCCGGCGGCGCAGCGCAGCGGCGGCGCGCTGGCCATCGGTCGCGCCTCGGGGATCGACCTCGATTCCCCGATCGACCTTGCCGACGGGCCACCGCTCTACGCCGGGCGCGAGGCCGGCAACCTGGTCTGGGCGCTGCACGCCCTGGTGCGCGCCGGGGATTCCACCGGCGACCCGCGCTGGCACGCCCGCGCCCTGCCGCTGCTGATCGGCGGCGCGCGCCTCTACCTCACCCTGCTGCAGCCCGGAGCGGACGGACGCTTGCATCTGCCGATGACCTTCAGCCCCGAATACCGTCCAGCCCCGGACTGCAGCTACGACCTGCAGCTCTGCGCCTGGAGCCTGCGCACCCTGCTGCGCTTGGCGCCGGGCCATGCGCAAGCGGCGGAGTGGTCGGCCGCGCTTGAGCGGCTGGCGCCGTCGCCCACGGGCGCGGACGGCGTTCGCATCGGGGCCGGGGTCGACCTCGACAGCTCGCATCGCCATTTCTCGCACCTGGTCGGCTGGTGGCTGGGCGACCGCGGCTTCGCCGGCGCCGACGGCGAGCTGCTGGCGCGCAGCCTGCGGCACTGGGTGAGCCTCAGCGACGGTCTCGCCGCCTGGAGCTACGCGGCGGCGGCGCTGTTCTCGGCACGGCTCGGCGACAGTGGCGGCGCCCGCGGCCACCTCGACCGCTTCCTGGCCGGGATGTGCGGGCCGAACTCGCTCTATCGCGAGGCGGGCATGTGCAGCGAGACCCCATACGTGGGGTGCGCCGCCCTGCAGGAGCTGGTGCTTCAGGACCACGGCGGCGTCATCCGACCCTTCGCCGCGGTCCCGCCCGGGTGGAGCAGCGCCGAGTTCACCGGCTTCGCCGCCGCCGGCGTCGTGGTCGACGGTGCCTGGCGGGATGGACGCCTGCATCGCCTGCGCCTGCACACCCCGCGCGCAATCACCCTCCGCATCGCGCTGCCGGGGAACGGCGACCCGGTCACCATCACCCTGGCGGCCGGCGAGGTGCGCGAGCTGGTGTGACCCGCCCCGTGCTCAACGCGACGCCATCGGCGGCCAAGCCCCAGGGCTCCGCCCGCCACGTCCGTCGGCATCCCGCTCGGGCTGCAGCGTGCGCGGGGAGCGTCCGGTCAGACGACGGAAGACGGTGTAGAAGCGGGTATAGCTGCCGAAATCGGCGGTGAGCGCCGCGTCGAGCAGCGACGGCGCGCCCGCGTGCCAGGCGTCGATGGCGGCGTGCTGCACCCGAGCTGGTCGACAGCCCGGACAACTCGGTCTACCGCAGCGACCGCCACGCCGGCGGCTCGCTCGCCGCGATCGAGGTCCACCTGCGCGCCGGCCAAGCGGTGCTGTTCACCGACGCGATCAGCCACGGCTCGACCGCGCGGACCAACCCCGGAGAACGGCGGGTCACGATCTACCGCTACTCGCCGCATGCCGTGGCGACGCGCTACCACTACCAGCCGAGCCCGGAACTGCTGGCGCGTCTGACCCCGGAGCGGCGAGCCATCGTCCAGCCGGTGGCGCCCCGCGTGGCGCCGCACCGCCAGCATCACGCCGCCGCCCCGGCGTAGCCAACGGATGCCCAAACCGCGCAGATATATCAAACCAGAGCACTGCTGTCCGGCTAGAAGTCTAGAAATGAGGCTATTACTGGTTCGCCATGGGCCAGGTCGGCTACGACCGCTCGCTCAACAAGTGGCAATCGGCGAGTCCGTCGGTGATGGGCGGTTGGCCCGCGGCGTCGTTCCTCTTCCGCAATGCGCTGGTCGCGCGTGGCGCGCCGTCCGTGCACGAGGAGCGCGCGATGGAGGACCTCTGGGAGCTGCGTCCGCCCCTGTTGGCCGAGGAGTCCGGTTTCGACCCCAACCGCGACTCCCAGATCAGCCCGCGCTCGAACATCACGTCGACCGTCGACCCCGCCGCCTACCTGGTCGGCCCGGTCGAAGTCAAAACGGTGGCGACCCGAGCAAGAGCACGGTGATGGATCTCACACCGTTCGTCGACATGTCGACCGGCCGGATCACCTCGAACACGCGTGAGCTGATCCTCGATTCCAAAACCGGGCTGTGCACGGTCAACGCTCCCGCGGCGCAGGGCGCCACCGGCTTCCTCGCCAAGGCCGGCAAGATCGCCCTCGGCACGCTCACCATCGAGTCGAAGAACGAGTACGCGACCGTGCTCGCGGTCGCCCTCGATTCCAAGCCGCTCGCCAGTTCGAAAAAGGTGCTGCTGCAGATCACCACTCAGCATCGCCAGTACGGCTGGAAGCAGACCCCGACGACCTTCACCCACGAGAACAAGGATCACCAGGGCTTCCGCATCGACAGCCTGGGCGAACTGCCGTGGAACGTGGTCGATACCGACATGGTCCTGAGCCTCGCCAATCCCGGCCTGGCCAAGGTCACTCGCCTGGATGAGAACCTGTATCCCACCAAGGACGCGGTGGTCGCGAAGCGCGAGGGCGGCGTCCTGCGCATCACTCCGACCCGCACCACGATGTACCTTCTGGTCGAGTGAGGGTGCGCACGGCTGGCCGTCGGCGAACGGTGTCGGTGGCACTGGCGCGATCGGCCCCGACGGCCACATCGACAGCGCGGCGGTGCCGGTCAGCATCCCGCATGCGCCACCTGCTGCTCGCCTGCCTCGCCCTGCCGCTCACCGCCGCCGAGCCGTTCTTCCGCGCTGGCGACCGGCCAATCGTCTTCCTCGGCGATTCGATCACCGAGCAGGCGCAGTGGACCACGCCGATCGAGACCTGGCTGCTGGTGCGTCATCCGCAGTGGAAGCTCTCCTTCCGCAACCTCGGCTGGGGCGGCGACAGCACCTCGATGTGGGAACGCGGCGGCACCGAGGCCGGCCTGGCCCGCGACCTGCTGCCGCTGGCGCCGGGGGCGGTGCTGATCGACTACGGCATGAACGACGCCCGCAGCGGCGAGCAGGGCCTGCCCGGCTTCGTCCGCGATCTGACCACGATCGTCGAGCGCAGCCGCGCCGTCGGGGCCGAGGTGGTGGTGGTGTCGCCCAGTCCGGAAGAGCGCGACCAGGCGGGCCAACCCGCCGGCAGCGCCTACAACCATATGTTGGCACGCTACGCGTCGGCGGCCGAGGCGGTCGCCGCCAGCGCCGGGGTGCCCTATGTCGACCAGCTCGCCCCGTTCATCGCCACCATCGAGGCCGGACGCGCGGCGGGGATGCTCGACCTTGAGACGCGCCTGGTGCCGGATGCGGTGCATCCCGATGCCGCCGGCGGCCTGATCATGGCGGCGACGATTTTGCGCGCGCTCGGCGAGACGCCGCACCTGACGCGTATCGACCTCGATGCCGCCACCGGCACAGCCGAGACCGACGGCTGTGACGTCGAGGTCGAGGGCGGCGCCGGCCCCGCCTTCACGTTGCGGGTGAGCGATCGCACCCTGCCCTGGCCGCTACCCCGCGAGGCGCTGGTGGCGTTCAGCCTGCCCGGCTCGCCCGCGGCCGACCTGGAGAACCACCGCCTGGTTGTGCGCGGGCTGCCCGCTGGTCGCTACCAGCTGCAAGTCGACGGACGCGACCGCGTCGTCCGCTCGGCCGCCGAGTTGGAGTCCGGCATCGACCGCGGCACGCTACGCTCGGATGACGAGCAGGCGGCGCGCCTGCTCGCGGCAGTAGAGGCCAAGAATCACCTCGTCTTCCACCGCTGGCGCCGGGTGCAGCTCTTCGCAATCCCGCCCTGGCTGGCCGGCGACGACGAGGCGAAACGCAGCGTCGAAGCGAAACGCAGCGCTGAACTGGCGCGCCTGGACGTCGGCATCGCTGCCGCCGAGGCGGCGATCGAGCCGCTGCGCCATGCCCAACCGTATCGTCTGACCATCGCACCCGCCGCACCGTCGCGTCCGGTCGCGCTCACCGCCGACTCGGCCCCGGACGGAGTCGTCCTCGCCTGGCGCCTGCCCGATACCGATGCGGTCGCCAGCGTGGTCGAGCGCGCGACGGGCACCGGCGTCTTCGCCGAACTGGCGCGCGTTCCCGCGCCGGCAACCACCTGGCGCGATCCCGCACCGGTCGACGCGGCACGCTACCGCGTGCGCGCGCTGGGCGCCAAGGCGCTCTCCTCGCCTTCGCTGGCGGCCGCGCCTGGCGCGGCACCCGGCTTTGCCGCAGCGTACTTCCGCGGCAAAGCCCTGGCCGGCGCCCCGGCGGTGGAGCGCATCGATGCCGAGATCAACATGGACTGGTCGGCAGCGGAATCGCCGCTGGGCGCCAGTGAGTTCTCGGTGCGCTGGAGCGCGAAGCTGACCCCGCCGAGCGGCGCGGCGATGGTGCTGAGCGTGACCAGCGATGATGGGGTGCGGGTGTGGCTCGATGGCGATTTGGCGCTCGACGAGTGGCGGGACCAGGCCCCCGCAAGATTCACGGTTGACCTGCCTGATCGGCCGGTCGAGGTGGTGATCGAGTACTACCAAGGGGCGGGCGGAGCGGTCACCCGCCTGGAATGGTCGGCGGCGAACACGCCGCGCGCGGTGGTGCCGGCGAGCGCCGCGCGCCCGCTCTTCACCAGCGCCCCGTAAGCAGGGGCAAGAGTCCGGGCCGCTTCACGAAAAAGCGGGCGCGGGAAGTTCCCGCGCCCGCTGGCTGACACCCCGACAACGCGGGCCGATCAGTATCTGTACTGATCCGTCTTGTACGGACCGCTCGCCTTGACGCTGATGTACTCCGCCTGCTTCGGGGTCAGCCTGGTCAGCTTCGCGCCGAGCTGGCCGAGGTGCAGGCGAGCGACCTCTTCATCGAGGTGCTTGGGCAGCAGGTAGACCTTTTTCTCAAGCTTGGCGTGGTTCTTCCACAGCTCGATCTGGGCCAGGGTCTGGTTGCAGAAGCTGTTCGACATCACGAACGACGGGTGGCCGGTGCCGCAGCCGAGATTCACCAGGCGGCCCTTGGCGAGCAGGATGATGCGCTTCTCGGGCTTGCCGCCCTTGGCCGGCCAGATCACGTGGTCGACCTGGGGCTTGATCTCCTCCCAGCCGAGATCCTTCAATCCGGCGACCTGGATCTCGGAATCGAAGTGGCCGATGTTGCAGACGATCGCGTTGTGCTTCATCGCGTCCATGTGCTTGCGGGTGATGACGTCGACGTTGCCGGTGGTGGTGACGAAGATATCGGCCCACTTGGCGGCGTCGTCCATGGTCACGACCTGGAATCCTTCCATGCACGCCTGCAGCGCGCAGATCGGATCGATCTCGGTAATGAAGACGGTGGCGCCCTGGCCGCGGAAGGCCTGCGCGCAGCCCTTGCCGACATCGCCGTAGCCGCAGACCACGGCCTTCTTGCCCGAGATCATCACGTCGGTCGCGCGCTTGATGCCGTCGATCAGCGATTCGCGGCAGCCATAGAGATTGTCGAACTTGGACTTGGTCACGCAGTCGTTGACGTTGATCGCGGGGAAGAGCAGCGTGCCCTTCTTGACCATCTCATAGAGGCGGTGAACGCCGGTGGTGGTCTCTTCGCTGACGCCGACCAGGGTCTTGGCGATGCGCGAGTAGAAGGTCTTGTCCTTGGCCAGGGTGCGCTTGATCGAGGCGAGCAGCACCGCCTCTTCCTCGTTGCCCGCAGCGCGGTCAAGGATCTTCGGATCGCGCTCGGCGTCGCAGCCGAGGTGGATCAGCAGGGTGGCGTCGCCACCGTCGTCGAGGATCAGGTTGGGCGTGCCGCCATCGCTCCACTGGAAGAGGCGATGGGTGTAGTCCCAGTATTCGTCGAGCGTCTCGCCCTTCTTGGCGAACACCGGGGTGCCCTTGACCGCGATCGCCGCGGCGGCGTGGTCCTGGGTGCTGTAGATGTTGCAGGACACCCAACGGATCTCGGCCCCGAGCGCCTGCAGCGTTTCGATCAGCACCGCGGTCTGGATGGTCATGTGCAGCGAACCGGCGATGCGCGCGCCCTTGAGCGGCTGGCTCTTGGCGAACTGCTTGCGCAGCGCCATCAGCCCGGGCATCTCGTGCTCGGCGATGGCGATCTCGCGGCGACCCCAGGGGGCGAGGGCGAGGTCGGCGACGAGGAAGTCGCTCTTGGATGAGGCGTTCTTGGCTGCGGGCTTGGCCATCGGGTTCCCTTCGGGTGTGGGGATGGCCTCAGCCATCCATCGGTCCATCAGCATAGACCGATGGATACCTCCGCAAGCTCTTGATGGAAGGACCCTCTGCTCGTGGAACCTTCCGCCGGGCCGCCCGTCAAAGAGCCAATGGAGCCCGCCATGACCGACCTGCGCATCGCCTCCCCCTGCCACGAATCGTGGGCGGCGATGACCCCCGCCGCCGGCGGCCGCCACTGCGATGCCTGCGCCAAAACCGTGATCGACATCACCGCCATGGCGCCGAGCGCCGGCCGGGCCTTCGTCCAACGCGAACTGCCCGCGCGCCTGGCGCGCGGCGAACGGGTCTGCGTGCGCGCCCATGTCGACCGCGCCGGCCGCCTGCTGCGCCCGGACCTGCGCCGGCGCCTGCTGACCAATGGCCTCGCCGCGGTGCTGGCGATGACGGTCGCCGGCTGCACCGGCGACGGGTCGGCGCCGGGCACCTCGACCGCGCCGACCCCGGCCCCCAGCGCGCAGCCACCGGTGCTGCCCGGCGAGGTGAGCGCCCCGCTGACCGGTTCGCCCGCGCCGACGATGGGCAAGCCCAGCGTACCGTCAGCGGAACCGGCTCCGATCCGCGGACAGGTAGCTCCCGATCCGCTACCGCCGCAGGTGATGGGCGGCATCTGCGCCCCGGTCGTCGAGGGTGAGGTTGCACCGGCGCAGATGGGCGATGTCGCGGTGCCGAAGACGTCGGCGCTGTGAACCGACTCGGGCGACATCACATCGAAGGCTGAGTCAAAACCGCGCTGGCAGCTTCGAGCCTGAAACCCAGGGACGATGTCAATGCCTGCGGCACCGGTACTCGCTCTTCGACTTGGTGTTCAGCAAACTGCATATCCTCACCCATCACCACCTGGAACCAGCGCTCCCGGTCGGTGACGACTCGGAACATCTTCTCATCCTGGGTGTGGCCGATGTAGGGCAGGTAGACCTGGATCGACTGGCCGCACAGCTCCGCCCGAGCACCGACACGATCCACGCGGCCAGTGCGCTGCTCGATCGTGCTCGGATTCCAGGACAGGTCGTGGTGGATGATGTGCCGGCAATTCAGGTGCAGGTCGACGCCTTCGGCCATGACCGCACTGGCGACCAGCACTTCGGGGAAGAATGGAGTGTTGAACGTCGCCATGAGACGGTGCCGGGTCGCGGTGTTCACCTCGCCGTTAGCCAGGCGGACGTTGGGTAGCAGGCGGCGGCCGACTGAGCCAGCGTCGTCACCCGCATCCTCGCGGGAACCGACCTGCAGCGAACCGAGGGCATCGAGGTAGAAGGGGCGTTCGTCGTCGGTGCAGCGCTCAGCCAGGAAACAGAGGAAACGGTCGATCAACTGGCTCATGCTGGTGCCCGATCCGTCCGGGCGCTCGAGCGCGGCGACCAGCTCATCGGCCTCCAAGCCAGCGGCCGTCAGCGGACAGGAACGTACCAAGAAGGAAGGCGTGCGCAGGTAGCGTCGGACTACGTCGACGAGCTGGTCTGCGTGGATGGCCAGCGCCGGATAAGCGGCTAGGCGATCGTGAATGGCACGGTCGCAGCGGCGACGCAGCGGCGAATCGACAGCGAAGAAGCGCTTGCCGATCCGCTCCAGCTCACTGGCGACGTCAGCGGGAGCACAGCCGAGCGCCTTCGCACCAAGACGCTCGATCGTCGCCTGGATGGTAGCGCTGATCGCGCTCTGCAGGGCACGCCCGGTGGCGAGGTAATGGCAGAACACCAAGGTCTTCTCGCCCTGAGCCCACAGGTCGGCCACGCACTGTGCCGTGGCAGCGACCTTGGGATGGCGACCGCTGTCAGGGAGATGGCGCTCGAGCCGGTCGAGGTACCAGCGCAGGACGTGATCGTCCACGTTGGCCGTCGATTCGCCTGCGGCCTCGTCGACATCGAGCACCTCGCTGAGCGTGCGCTTCCGGGTGTCGGTGAACGCCTCGAAGCTGGACACCAAGCCTTCGGCGAACACTGACCGCGTGCTGGGTGTGCAGGCCACTGCCCTGGTCGCCAGCAGGAAGGGCAGCAGGGCATCGCCGGCGACGGTGATGCCGCCCCCGCTGGTCGACCCGCTGATGGCGCTGCCCACCTGCCGGATCCGCCGAACTACAGTCACATGGCTCGACAGGTGCCGGGGCTTGAGGTGGCGGACCACCCAAGGCTTGAGCCGCGTCTCTGCTGCACGCATCGCGGCGTCGCAGCGAGTGAAGCGCTCGCGGACCTGCTTGGCGGTATCGCTGAGCAGCGCCGCATCGGCGACCACAGCCTGAGCCCACCAGCCCTCGCTGTCGTTGAACCCCGTGCCTTCGATGGTCAAGTCGGTGCTTCGAAGTCGCCCCCAACTCTTCTCCAAACCGACCGCCTCAAGCTGGGCATGGTCGAGGCGGACGCGCAATTCGTCCACTTGGGCGGTGAAGCCGGCGCGGCCGGTCGAGGGCGCGGTGGCACCATTCCAGGCGACGCCGCCAAAGCGGTCGAGGATGTTGCACAGTTCGTCATGCCCGAGCTGGAACGGCGTGGCGGTGAGAAAGAGCATGCGCTCGAATACCCCGGCGAGGGCGCCCCTCGTCATCTCATCCACCTCTGACCGGGCTTCGTCGTTGGCGAATAGGCCGGCGAGTCGCGTGCGAGCGTTCTTGAGGTGGTGGGCCTCGTCCATGATCAGCAGCGGCAGACGCACCCGCAGCTGCTTCAATATTCCAGACCACAGGTCGTTGACTGCGGCGGTGATTGCGTGCCGGGCTACCGCTAGGCGTTCATCCTGATTGGCACTGGCACGTAGGGGCATCTGCGCGAGCGCCTCGAAGACGTCATCAAGCTGCAGACGGTCGAGCGCCGAGACCACATTGCGTGGCACTGGGTCGTCGTCGGTGCTGGCGTCGCCGTCCCCTTCAGGATCAACCCCTTCACCGCGCATTACGGCCAGCCAATCGCCAGGTTCGACCTGGAGCAGCCGGCTCCAGATCGTGGTGCTGCGCACCCACTTCTGCCGGAGCAGATCCGGGGCCCACCGTGCCAAGCGTTCGCGCATCGCGTCGGCACCGTGGCGCCCTTGGATCGCGCGCTGGAGGATGGCGAGCTTGATCCAGCCGTCCTGCAGGCGCCGGTCAGGCTGCATGCAGCCGTGCGGCAGGATAATGAGGTCGAGCCGACGATCCTCGGGGTCGTCGAGGCGCTTGAGGAAGGCCGAGGCGCTGGCGACCTCGGCGCAGCGGAACGGCCGGCGCAGCCCCAGGCACTGCTTGGCGAACAGATCTGCGTCTTTACGCCACTTGGGACACAGGATCGGAGGCGCCATGACCACCACCGGCCTGTGTTTGGCGTCCGCCGCTGTCACCGAGGCGGCCACCGCCAAGGCGACGAAGGTCTTGCCCATGCCGACTTCGTCGGCGAGCACCACGCCCGGCTGGTCGGTGAGGCGCCGCAGGATTGCTGCCGCAGTCGCCTGCTGACGGCGCGCGTCGACATCGGCGATACGCTGGCGCACGTGCAGGTCGATGCCGTCTGCAAACGGATAGGCCCAGGTCATGCGCGCATCTCGGACAGACTGGTGCGCGCGTAGTCGGCCAAGCCAGGCAACGCGGCAAGGTATCCGGGATCGATGCCGGCGTGGATCCGGTCGACTAGAGCGGCGATTGCGCTGCGGACCTCGTCCGCCGGAATCGCGTGGTCATCGGCGACCGGACGAACTCGGGCCAGCTCGAGCGCGAGCTCGGTGCTGAGGAAGGCAGTCTCGGCGGGCGACCGGGCGTGTTCTGCCAAGGCCTTGGCCAGGGCCATTGGTCCGAATGGCCCGTGCAGCCGCCAAGCCAGTGCTTCGCGGGTCGGCATCGGTTTCTCCAAGCGCTGACGCAGGGCGGTGAGTGCCTGTGAAACCACCCGCAGACGCTGAAGCAGAAACCCCGAGGTGTCGACAGCCGCGTGCGGGTCATAGGGCAACTCGCGGTGGCTGACGTCGGCCTGCCGACTGCTCCTGCGGATCCAGTCGGCCAGCACCTGGTGTGGCGGCCGGGCCGAGGTCAGCACCCGAAGCAAGACTTCGAGCGGCAGGTTGCGCAGCTCGTCCGGCGGCGGCAGGGTTGCGGCGGAATCGACATCGACCGGCCACCACGCTGATCCGGTTGCCGCAGACCACTCGACGACGAATCCGGATGGTGGCGTCTGCGGAGTCCACGGGATGGTGACCGGCAGGGTAGCCAGCGCGTGGGGTAGCATCGCCGCCGTCAGGATCACCTGCGCCGAGGCAGGATCGCGAACGATCCATCCCGCGGGCAGGTCGTCAGATCGGATCGTGAAGTGGATCGACCACGCTCCCATCACCCCGGTCAGCACGGCCTGTTGAAAGCCAGAGGGCAGCGTCGGCGCATCGGTAGCCGCCACGTCGTCGCCATCGACAAGCGGCTGCCATTCGACGGAATCGGGGTCGCAGTCCACGGACGGGATCTGGCAATGACTGATGCGCTGGCGCAGGTCGGGATGACGGTCACTGACGAGGTAGAGCAGGTTCGCCTCCCAGTTCGGCCGGCCACCACAGCCCGTGCCTCGGCTGGTCCAATTGCTGGAGCCGACCATCCATGCGGTCCAACGTTCGCTGATGAGTTGCAGGGACTTCAGGTGCAGCGGCCGAAAGCCGGAGTTGTCCTCGCCGGGGTCGGCGGCGCTCTCGTCAGCGCGTCGGACCTCGACCGAGCAACCATCGCGGTCGGGACGGGTAGTGATGAGGCTGCGCGGCGCATAGAGCACATCGCGGTCAGTCGTTTGGTCGTGGTGTCCGGTGGCGATGTAGGTGACGGTCGCCTCGCCACGCTTGGCCAGCACGCTCCATAGGGCTGCTGCGGGTCGATTCACCCCGTCGAGGGCGTAGAACGGGCTGATCACCTCGGCGCGTCTGGGCGGCGCCGAATCCGGCCAGCGTGCCTCGACCTGACGCACCAAGTCCTCGCCGCGGCCAGGCGCGATCAAAACGGGATGTATACGAAAGCCGGTAGCCTCATTGTCGCTACCCCAGGCCACCAGCGGGGAGGATGAGGAGGAGGCGACGTAGTCGAGCAGACGTACACAGCGGACAGTCGACGGGCCATTGCCAGCACACGCAGTCAGCAGGTCGCGTAGGAATACAATGAGGTCCTCGCCCACCGAACGCGATCCGGCCTCGTCTGGACCGTAGTCGAGAACCGCGATCCCTTCACGGTTGCGTCGGTAGCCGTCCGAGGTGCAGTTCGCCGAGGCGACGAGCAGGCGCAGGTGCCGCTGCCAGCACAGCACCGTGATCTTGGCATGGGCGATGCCCGCCATCGGGCGCGCGGGCAGCAGGTCCCAGCGCAGGCTGCGCGCGCCGCGGCAGTGGTGCGCATCGACCACGGCGGCGGCGCACAGGACGCTGGCCAAGCGTTCGTCGCGCTCGATCAGGTAGAGTGGCCCATCCTCTTTGGGATCCCGCTCAAGCGCAAGGAAGCGGGCCAGGCAGTCCTCCTCGAAGAAGGCTGGATCGAAGGTGAACGAGGTGGTCAGGCAGCCGATCGGCTCCCCGGCGTTGGCAGGTGGCACCCAGGCGTCGAGCAGGCGGCGATGCCCCTCACGAACGGCTCGATCACGCCTCACGAATCAGTCATCCGAAGATCGCGGGCGAACTGGATCAGCGTGGCGGTGCGATAGGCGTGCACGTAGCGATCGCCACCCAGCGGCGGTTCATCGCGAGTGTAGCCGGAGCGGACCGACACGCGCTGATCGTTGTAGACGTCGATCCAGGTATTCTTGCCGTTAGGCAGCTTTCCCCGTTGTATCCGTGCGTGGTGATCAACGAGCGTCCGCAGGAGTTGCGTCGGCGTCTGCTGGCGTGCGAAATCCGCGAAGCGGTCTTCAAGGTCCTCGGCAAGGCCGAGCGGCCCAAGGGCTGCGGAAGCCGCCTGCCAGACGGCTGGCAACTCTGCCGTCGCACGCCTGACGCAGGGATATGCCACCAGAGCATCAAGTGCGACCGCACCGTGGGCCAAGCTGAGCGCATGCAGCAACTCATGGAAGACGTCGAGCAGAATCCGTGCGAAGGCCTCGTAGGCCTGGATGCCGTCGAGTAGCATGCGCAGGGCGTCGTCCGCTTGGGTCAGCAGTGCCGCGTGTATCCGGCGCTCGTCGATGCCATCACCCTTCGGCGTCTCCGTCAGCACCGACTGCCCGGCAGTGCTGGCGACGAAACCGAGGACGGTGGCACGATGGCCGCCTGCTGAGTTCAGCAGGCGTTGCAGCACCGCGCGCTCGCGGCGACCTGGTTCCAGCGGATTGAGGTGAGTTCCGAAGAAGCCCCACCCGCGCCAGCCAGCCGCCCGGCAGGTGGCGCCTCGTTCTAGGCCATCGGCAATGGCAGCATGCAGTTCGCGCCGCCAGTCAGCGCCCGAGCCACTTGCGCCCCGGAACCCACCCAGCTTTTGGTCTTCAATCCAGGCGGCCAGAAGATCGTCGCCGCTGATCCCGAGCACGCCGTCGTCGTCGGTCAGAACCCTGAGTTCCTTGGCCAAATTGCGGTAGACGCCATGAAATCCAAACACCGACGGCACCTTCAGGTAGCGGTCACGCGCCAGGCCGATGTCGCGTCGGATCGCCTCCTTGGCCTTGAGCCGACCAGGCAGCGAGAACTTGGGAAGGTCGGCCCGGGTCAGACCCTCGACCACATACCACTCGAAGACCTGCCACGGCGGGCTGACGCCATCCTTGGCCCAAGCATCGTCGGCGAACCGTTCGCACATCGCGTTACCCACGACCATCACGGTCAGATAGCGGGCATGCGACATGCGTTCGCGCACACCGGGAACCAACCGCAGCGCCATGTCCTCAGCGATCCGCTCAAGCCCGAGTGGGTCGATGGTGCCCTCACCGGACTCGGCGGGGTCGGCTAGGCTCAGCGTGGGCAATTGTGATGCGGTCGGGGGCATGATGGCTGGTCAGGATCGCGCATGCCTAGCATCGGAGCAAGCGCACATCTGCAGGCGGTGTAACGACAAATCGCGGACCCCAGCGCCAACGGCTGACACTCAGCGGACGCCGACCACCTCGCGCAGGCTGCGCGCCCCAACCGTGCAACGCAGCACGAACGCCAGGGTGGCGATGTTCCCGAGCAGGATCAGCCCGAGCCACCACAGCGGCAGCAGTGCGCGCCGCGGCTCGCGCAGCGTCATCCACAACCCGGCCACGGCGAGACCGGCATAC
>Ga0163153_10004690_pt1 | contig 16900 bp, 11 predicted proteins | sample OliLakLV19MP6IB1_FD_148629 | JGI IMG/M metagenome (GOLD analysis project Ga0163153, IMG submission 148629) | Freshwater microbial mat bacterial communities from Lake Vanda, McMurdo Dry Valleys, Antarctica - Oligotrophic Lake LV.19.MP6.IB-1 | ecosystem: Environmental > Aquatic > Freshwater >... | reverse complement strand
TTCTTCCGGTCCTTCCCCTTTAAAAAACAGTTCTATGCCCAATTCCAGAAAAGCCATGCTGACAAAATCCCGGACGCTGGTGGTCACCCCGGTGGCGATCACCCAATCTTCGGCTTTATCATATTGCAAAATTTTCCACATCAGTTCTACATAATCTTTGGCATGTCCCCAATCCCTTTGGGCGCCCAGGTTACCGAGGTAGAGCGTTTCCTGAAGCCCGAGAGCAATTTTGGCAGCAGCGCGGGTAATTTTCCGGGTCACAAAGGTCTCTCCACGTAAGGGGCTTTCATGGTTAAAAAGTATTCCGTTGCTGGCAAACATACCGTAAGCCTCCCGGTAATTCACCGTTATCCAATAGGCGTATAGTTTGGCAACGGCATAGGGAGACCTTGGATAAAATGGTGTTTTCTCCGTCTGAGGTACTTCCTGCACGAGGCCATACAATTCTGAAGTCGATGCCTGATAAATCCGGGTCTTTTTTTCCATTCCCAGGATCCGGATGGCTTCCAGGATCCGGAGAGTACCTATCCCATCAACATCCGCAGAATATTCAGGCTCTTCAAAACTGACGTGTACATGGCTCATGGCACCCAGGTTGTATATTTCATCGGGTTTCACCTCCTGCACGATCCGGATGATGTTGGTGCTGTCGGACAGGTCGCCATAATGCAGGATGAAGTTTTTATTGTCCAGGTGCGGGTCCTGGTAAATATCATCAATACGTGCGGTATTGAATAAAGAAGCTCTTCGTTTTATCCCGTGTACTTCATATCCTTTCTTCAGCAGGAAATGGGAAAGGTAGGCTCCATCTTGTCCGGTAACTCCGGTGATTAATGCTTTTTTGCTCATTGTATTATAAACTAATTTTCTTATGTTCTTTTAAAATTTCATTCTTCATTTCCAACCAAGAGACTTCTTCAAATAAGACTGGCATCTGTTGATTTTCAGCATCTTTGAAATAGGCTAAACTTTTAATTGCAAGAAATACGGAACCATCGAAATATTTTTGTTCAAAGAATCCCAGCAAGTCCTGCAAAGAAAACTTTTTCAATAAATAAAACAGATCTACAAAATCTTTCATGCTTCCCCGGCCAGTAATAGCATTGATTTTCATTGCTCCGATTTCTTTTGGTGAAGCTAAACGGATTCCTTCCAATTCATTAGTATCATCGATCCAGGGATACTTATAGTTAACAAAATCGATTTTAATATTATTTAAGGTAAATATGTTTATGTTTTTGGATTTTGATATAGAAATAACCTTTCCATAATCATTCAATACATCATTGATCTCGTCACCTGATAAATTGGATTGTCCAAATAAATCAATATCGATTGATTTTCTGTGCCCCAATTGTAATGCGAGGGCAGTGCCTCCAACCAGCCTGAAGGATTGAAGGATAGGTTGTTTCATCAAAAATTGGATTATTCCCAAAAGTTCGGGTGCAACTGTCTGTAGTTGTAACATCGGAAGTCCTCCTCTTTAAGTTGATAGATGGCACATAAAAACGATAGAGTAACGTCATCCATGGACCGAATATTAAGACTTACATCCTTAATTTTTCCACCACCATATACTGCATTAATAATTTTCCAGTCTTTTAACATGCCATACATTAATGTTTTCTCCACGATATAGCTGATATCACTCGTCCAATCTAATTTGGATATTTCCACATCCCAAAACAAATGAGGGGATAGGTCGGAAATTTTGTAGTCCATAGTAGGCAAAGATAAGGAAGAGGATTGTTGAATTGCAGAATTGCAGAATTGATAAATTGTTTCGTCCTGTGTAATTCATTGCAAGTAGAAGGGTTGAGGATTAGAATCTATCTTTTAATATATCCAATGCTTCCGGTTCAAGAACCTCTGTTCGTAACATCTGAATTCCATTTCATCCTGATTAAAAAACAAACTAAGAAATTGATGCATCTTAGGAGTAAGGTATCGCAATTGTTTTATTATTTCGACGATTAATTCTCTGGAATATATTTTCAACATAATTTTAAAATCACTGAATACTCCATATTCCACTATTCCATTTATGATATAAGGAGCATCTTTATTCCAGGATATTTTATTCCTGTCTACATCCCAAAACAAATGAGGTGATAGGTCAGAAATTTTGTAGTCCATAGTAGGTGAAGATAAGGAAGAGGATTGGAGAATTGTTGTCCCGACCGATCGGGATGAGGCTGAGGGCTTGAGGTTGAGGTTAAGGTTAAGGCCTGCCCGAATTCCGGTAACGGAAGGCGGGCTGAGGCTGAGGGCTTGAGGTTGAGGTTAAGGTTAAGGCTGAGGCCTGCCCGAATTCCGGTAACGGAAGGCGGGTTGAGGCTGAGGGCTTGAGGTTGAGGGTTGACTAAATATACTGGCTCAATTTCGACAAAGGCTTTAACCACAAAGTGAATAGTCCCGGTTTTAAACCATTCATTTGCCAGGCTTGGCGGTCTTCTCTGTTGGCCGTTAATCTTCTGGCTATAGAACTATTACTTTGTCCTCCCGTGCGCATGGCTACCAATACTTCGGGGATATGTGCACAAGGCACCTGATGCAAATACAACATACGCAACATCAACTCATAATCCGCCGATATGGTAAATTTAGTATTATACAAGCCGAATTCCTCATAACATTTTTTCTTGATAAAAAAAGCCGGGTGAGGAGGCATCCAACCTTTTAAAAACCGATTTTTATCGTACCTGCCAGAACGCCATTTCCGTACTATTTTATTCACATTATTGGGATCTACATAATTGAGATCACCATATACCGCTTCCACTCTTTTGTTTTTAAACACTTCCATTACCTGGGCAATCACATCGGCATGTTTATAAAAATCATCTGCGTTAAGAATACCTATGATATCTCCGGTGGCTAATAAGATCCCTTTATTCATGGCATCGTAGGTGCCGAGATCAGGTTCAGATATCACTTTTGCCAGATGGGGATAGTTTTTGATGATATCCATCGATTCGTCGGTTGATCCTCCATCGATGAGGAGGTGTTCAATAGATAAATAGGTTTGATCACGGACACTATCCAGAGTCATGGCGAGGGTGGAGGAGCTGTTAAAGACTGGGGTGATGATGGAGACTCTCAAGGTGGAATTGCGGAATTGTTGAATTGTTGAATTGCTTTACTCAGGGTATTTAATTGCAAGTATCTCGATTTGCCAAAAGAATTAGTAGTTTGAAGTAAGAATCCAAAAGACTGATGGCTTATTGCCAGGGGATCCTGCGGGGAAGTCCGATCCTTATTGTATGTCGTCAAAGATTCATTCACCTCCTTAGATCATGATGTCCATCAATGTTCAGTCAAATTAAACAACGTCGGAAAATTGATTACCGGTTTGATACAATCTCTGCAAAAAAAAGTGCAAAGACCCCTAACTCCTAACTCCTAGCCCCTATCTCCTAACCCCTCCTTATCACACAATTCTCCAAAACCAACATATCCATCTCCGTCCGTAAAAAACAGTTCAGTGCTTCTTCAGGCGTATTGACTATTGGTTCATTTTCGTTGAAAGAGGTGTTTAATAATATAGGGACACCAGTTTTTTGACGAAACCGATCAATCAAATTATAATAACGGGGTGCTATATTTTTGTCCACAGTTTGAAGACGTCCGCTGCCATCGACATGACAAACTGCTGGAATCAAACCTCTTTTATCTTCACGGATTGGGAACACTTTTTCCATAAAAGGCACTTCATCCGTTTTGGTAAAATATTCTCCGGTATATTCTTTGAGAATAGATGGAGCAAAAGGTCGGAAACTTTCCCTTCGTTTGACCTTGAGGTTGAGCAAGTCTTTGGCTTTGGGGTTTCGGGGATCGGCGAGGATAGAACGTGCACCTAAGGCTCGCGGGCCAAATTCTGCACGTCCACTAAACCAGCCCACTACACCGGGTTCGAGTAATTTATCGGTTACAATATCATACAATTCATTGTCAGCATATTTCTTGTATGCAATGGATCTTCTATTCAATAATTCTTCAATCTCCTCATTGGTAAATTTTGCACCCGTATAAGCTGAATACACTGGATCGGTTCTCTTATTCTTAAGTGTATGATAATAGGTATACATTGCACTTCCCATGGAGATACCTGCATCGTGTCCTGCCGATGGAATATAAACTTCTTTAAAACCAGTAGCTTCAGCGAGTTTACCATTTGCTACTGAATTCTGGGCGACCCCACCAGCCAGGCACAAATTTTCCATGCCGGTTTTTTTTCTGAGATGCGTGGCAATATGAAAAATCAGTTCTTCTGTTGCTCGCTGCACCGAAGCTGCCAGATCTTTATGCTGTTGAGTTAATTCGTCTTCCTTTTTTCGTGCAGGTCCAAATAAAGATTGAAATTTTTCAGAATAAAGATTGCCGATGTGAGGGATATTATTTTCGTAATGAAACCCAGCTTGAGTGGGATGCACAAAATAGGATTGATCCCAATCAAATAAACCATTGGGTAAAAAACGCAATAACTTTTTGACTTCATTCGTATATCGGGGTACACCATACGGAGCCAGGCCCATTATTTTATATTCATCTCCGTAATATGGAAATCCAAGAAACTGAGTGAACGCAGTATAAAACAAACCGCAGGAAACTGGAAAGTCTACACTATCCAGCACGGTGAGTTCATTTCCTTTACCCGTAGCGGTCATAGTCGTAGTAAAATCTCCTGATCCATCTATCGACAACACAGCAGACTGATCAAAAGGTGAGGCAAAAAAAGCGGAAGCCAGATGACTGCGATGGTGTTCCACTAATTTTAATCTTTTTTTAATTGCTTCAATAGGTAAACTATTATCCACCTGCATCAAAGCCGTTTTCAAATCGTAGACCACCGATTGGTTTTTTATCCTCTCTGCTACATTAAACAAAAGAGTTGGTTTTTGAAGCAACAAAAGCAATTTTTTCCAAATTTTTGCTTTAGGATCCCGACCAATGGTAATAAAATCCAAGTCGCGCAATTGTAATCCTTCTTCCTTTAAACAAAACTTTATTGCTTGCAAAGGAAAGCCCGACCAGTGTTTGATCCGGGTAAAGCGTTCTTCTTCTGTAGCGACTAACAGTTTGCCGTCCTTTAGCAAAGCAGCTGATGAGTCAGCGTGGAAAGCATTTAAACCGAGGATGTACATGAGGAGGAGGTTGAGGCTGAAAATGAGGCTGAGGCCTGCCCGAATTCCGGTACGGAAGGCGGGCCTGCCCGAATTCCGGTACGGAAGGCGGGCCTGCCCGAATTCCGGTACGGAAGGCGGGCCTGCCCGAATTCCGGTACGGAAGGCGGGCTGAGGTTAAGGCTGAGGCCTGCCCGAATTCCGGTTACGGAAGGCGGGCCTGCCCGAATTCCGGTACGGAAGGCGGGCTGAGGCTGAGGTTAAGCCCCGATCCGTCGGGGGAGGTTAAGGCCTGCCCGAATTCCGGTACGGAAGGCGGGCTGAGGTTAAGGCTAAGCCCCGATCCGTCGGGGGAGGTTAAGGCTGTACCCGCTGATCGCTGATCGCTGACAGCTGATTACCTATTTACTATTTCCATATCAAATAAATCATACCAGGGTAAAAATCGAATAGTAGTTTGATCAATTTTAATTTCCAGCTTTAAAGTTCTGTTTACGACCCAGGCTTGATTGGGTTTATAAATATCGATGAATGATCTGAGTGATCTTTCGATTTTAGGTATTTTCATTTTATTTGCTTTTACTTCAATCGGAATAATTTCCAATCCATAATTTAAAATAAAATTTACTTCTGTTTGATTTTGTGTCCGCCAATAGTGAATCGTGGATATGGTGTTTTCAGTCAGTTTGAACAACATATGAAAAACTAATTGCTGAAATTTAAAGCCCATATCAGTCTGGAGAGAATCTTCAAATAAACGGTTTAATAAAAATCCCTGTAAGCCGGAATCATTAAAATAATATTGAGGTGATTGGGTTACTTCTTTTTCTTTGTTCCGGTAATACGGGGTTACTTCTTTGATAACAAATGTTTTTTCACCATACCAGAGATACTTTTTCAGTGTGGGTGAGGATAAATTGGTCATTCCGGCAAGGTTGCTAAAATTGATCATTTGTCCCGACCGGTTTGCAATCAACTGCAATAACAAGATAAACTCCCTGGATTTTTCCAATCTCAATAACAATTGGATATCCCGTTCAATATATCCCTGGTATATTTCTGCTAAGATGGCTTTTTTATCCTCAGATGTGACAGAGGTCACTACTCTTGGATAACCTCCCCAAATCATAAATTCCTTTAATAAATTTTCTTCCAGAGTTTCCTCGGAAGCAAGTATTTCAGGCAAGTTATCGTATTTATAATCCGTTTTAAATGCACAAAATTCATGGATGGAAATAGTAGGCACATAAAAATTTCTTTTGCGTCCCACCAGCGATTCTGCGATTTTTTCTTTGAGTTTAAGGCTGCCTGAACCGGTTACGATCCATTTATAGGGCAGGGATCTGTCATATAAACCCTTTAGAAATAAGCCTGCATTTTCTATCCGTTGAATTTCATCGATGAAGATATAGGCTTTGCCCAAACCCACTTCTTGTTTAATTTTTTTAAGAAGGTCATCCTGGGTGTCAAAATACCGGAAATCAGAACTGATATCCAGATTAAAAAAAAGGCATTTTTCCTGATTAGCGAGGAGCTCCTTATTCAAAATTTTTAATATAGTAGTTTTCCCAGCCTGTCTAGATCCAACAATTAGGGTAATCTCCTTTTCAGCGAGATGTTTTCTTATTTGGGGGAGAATATCGCGGTTAAGTAGGGTAAATGGCTAATCGTTTTCATATATAAGTACTTATTTTGAAATAGCAGGGTTGAGGGATGAGGTCCCGATCCTTATGCTGCTTCGGGAGAGGAATGAAATGCACTTGCTGACTGTCGACTGACGACTAAACTGTTGAATTGTGGAATTGTTGTCCCGACCGATCGGGATGTTGAATTGTTTCACCTTGGGTATACCTGACGACTTACCGACTTACTGAGCCGAAGCCTCGGCTGACGACTTACGACTTTATTTTTTATATCTTCCTGAATATCAGCCACAATAAATCAATTTATCATAAATTTCACCATGTAAATCTAACGTTCAACAATAGATTTGCATGGTAAATACTTTCTGTCTTGACGTTGAGGCACCTTAACCTTTGCCTCAACCTTAAATTGATTTGCTGAATTGTTGAATTGTTGAATTGGGCAAACCCGCCTTCCGTAACCGGAATTCGGGCAGGCCTTAACTTAAATTGATTTGCTGAATTGTTGAATTGTTGAATTGGCCAACCTTAAATTGATTTGCTGAATTGTTGAATTGGCCAACCTTAAATTGATTTGCTGAATTGTTGAATTGGCCAACCTTAACCCGAAAACATCTCCTTATATTTCTCTACCAATTCCTCCGTATTCGTATGCTTTTTTGCGTATTCAATAGCTCCTGTACAATACTGATCAAATGTTTCCTGGTCCCAGGTAGTGGCAATATTTATTTTATCAATCCACTTTTGAGGATCAGAAAGTGGCAGATCCCAGCCTGCATGATTTGCTTCGAGGTCTTTCCATGGAGTCTGGTCACTAATCAATAATGGCCGCGCAGCCGATAAGGCCTCAATAATGGCATATCCGTAGTTTTCACCAAGGGTGGGCAAAATAAATAAATGGGCATCGGACAAGACCTTTCTGATCTGGTTATGCGGTAATTCCCCTAAAAATTGCACACGGATAGCAGAAGGCAGTTGGTCGATAAGTTGAATGCAGTTTTTATAATACGGTGCATCTTCAATGACCCCGGCAATCCGGAGGATTACGTTTCCCTTTACTTTTCCAAGCCATTGCAAAATAAAATGTAAATTCTTGATCGGGTGCACCCTGCCCACAAAAATCAATTCCAATTCACCCTTGTTTTTTACCGGATAGTGCATACGGTCATCTTTAGGAGGCGGCAATGCATTGATTACAACGACTTCTACCTGACCAAATACATTAATGATCTCTTCTTTCTCCTCCGGATTGCTTGCATGGAATTTTATTTTCCGGTGAAACCCCATGGCTTTAACCAGGGACAGGAAAACCTTTTTCTTGAATTTTTTATAATTCAGCGCACTGGGCTTACAAGCACCATGTACCGCCAGTATAATGCCCGACCGATGCCTCAATAACCAATGTGCCAGGATTACATCAATTACAAAAGGTTTCGAAAATAAGCCGTTGATATAGATAAAATCCGGGTCAAAACCGGTAATCTCGCTCTTCATACTCCATACACCAAATTGACCGTGCGATAAATATTTAATTTTTACACCGGCATCCAGTCTGTGATTCTCATTTAGTAGTATACCCGCCAAAGGTTTTTTATCCTGAAGGTCATAGCCACCGGTGATCAGTTGAATGGAATGATTGGCTTTTAAATGAGCGACTAACCGGATACAGGATTGGATGGGGCCTCCGGCTTTAAAAGCAGGGGTATACCAGGGAGAAATTATTAATACTTTTTGCATACTATAATGCTGGACCTATTGTAATATTTAATTGTTTCTTGTCCAGAAACACGCAAATGAGCTAAAAGATACAAAGCCTTAAAAAAAACACAAAGGATAATATCTTCTGTTTTTTGTAGCCGACATCATCTCAGCACCAGTGAAACCACTTTATTCAATGGGGTCCACCTACTTTAATTTGAGAATTTGCATAGTCTATATATTAAAACCTACTATTAGTAACCCTGCATTATTTCCGTATAATACTGAATGAATAAAAACTAAACGACTTAAAAATAATCCACCGTCAAGTCATAATGTCCATAAGCATCTATACCAACTTATGCCCCGAAATCTAAAGATCGCCGCTATTATATGCCTGTTGTTGCATGATTGGTGGCAATTATTCCACTTCTTGGAATTATCAAGTTTGGAAAGAATTTAAAAAGTACAAATAAAAAGAAAGTAATCTTAATCAGAGAATTAAGCGCTTGCATAGTATCATTTTCCATGCAGAATATTACTTCGTAGAATATCAGTGGTTGCCAAAATAATAGTAAAGGCCGATTAACTGCCAAATGAATAAAATATCGATAGGCTAAACTTAAAAAAGATCCAAATAAAAACATATATAGGATGCCTCCCCATTTGCCAAATGCACCATATCCTTCACCGATAGGGCCTACGTTCATGGATGTCGTATCTAAAAATATATTGGCATAATACTTCATATTCATTTTTCCACCTGCTCCAGGTTTGTTGGGCCAGATAGCCCTGGGTATAAAACTAGCAAAAATAGATTTACTTAAAAAATCTCCTTTGTCGTGTGCTTTATAGGCAGGTATATAATGCATGACCGCAGCGAGTTGATAACCCTGATTAGTTCTAAAATAGATAGGAAAAAAAGAATTTATACTGAAAACTTCCTTGATATTCGTTAAATTTTTAAAATATATGGTTGCAAAAGTAGTCAGGGGAGAACCTTGGATTAAATTCCTTTTGATCAGCATTCTGAAGTTAGATTTCGAAAACTGGAGCACCAGAGTTAAACCTATTAACAGAGTCAATCCTGCTATCTTCTTAAAAAACGTAAACTTCCGGTTTAGCATTAACAATCCGAAAAAAGAAATCCCCATATACACGACAATAGTAAACATAGTTGAAAGCACAGCATTATACAATATCCATAATGTAAAAAATGTGATCACCAGCTTCCCTTTAAAATTAATTACATTATTAAATAACAAGTAAGCAATTCCTGCAAAAACACATAAATACACAATGGTTAATATATAAGTCAAAGAAACCGGCGCGTAAGAAGTAATATAAAATGCCAGTAGGCCGGCCAAAACGATATAATAAGGGGCTTGACCAATATGTTTCAATTGTTCCTGCGCGTTATTCAATACCCTTCTAACAATCTCCCCTTCCATCTTTTTCTCAAATAAAAGCAATGCAAATATAAAAAGTAGTATTGCTGGTAAAGTATATTCAAAATAAACGCCCTCTGGAACCTTCATATATGTTCCCCACAAGCCGGAAAGTGGATTTGAAATCGTATAATATTTATATCCTAAAATGGGAATAATTAAATAAATAAGGCAGCTATACAAGGAAATCGTCTCAATCAGTAGCAATTTTTTACCTATATTATTTATAAACCGAATGAATAGAATAAAAAATAAAAATATACTAATTTCATAGTAAAATGGGGTAGTGAGGCATAAACAAAATAAAAAAAACAGTAAAGGCTTCAAATACATAGTTATTAGAAAATAGCTGACCAAAATATCAACTGAGCCGATGGAGCCAAGGTAATCAAGGGTATGAGTTTTACTTTAATAATTTTATTCCTTCTTTGATATGCAATATGATTTTATTTGAATATACTAAAGAAGACTATTCCCCGGTTTTAATAAATAATCATCAATTTCTTAATTTCTTCCTAAGCCATTGATATATCCGGGGTTTGTACTTTGTGAATAATTTAACTGGGATGAACAATCCCATTATTGTAGTCACAATATACAAGCTATATATTCTGATCCGATTAACTACTTTTAGTCTTATATACAACCCGTTTCTATTTGGATTTAATCCTCGTACCAGGCCAAAAGCCTCAGGAAGCGCATCGTGACTTCTATAATCGAGCAACCAATGAGGATAGGTAGTACTGTAAATTCTAAAAAATATCTTATATAAAATTCTTTGAGAAATCACTCCCGCGTCCTCAAATGCTGAAACCAATACCTTAATTACAGACGGTAGACCTCCATCCACAATACGTAAGTCCATCCACTTCCTCGCAATTTTATCCACATATGAATTTCTAATCTCGCGTCCTACTTGAATGTCTTTAATTACTAAAGGTTTATTAATCGTGAAAAGCCTGCATCCGGATGCGATCATCAAACAGCTCAAATACATTTGCACATATACGCTCCCATCAAAACGATCTGTATTGTATTTAAGAAAAACATCCCTTTTATAAATTAAACCGGCAACAAAACTAAAATTACTGCATTGCTTTAAAGCTAATTCATAACCAGTTCCTAATATTCCCGTAGTTACAGCTCTTTCAAATACGATTGATTTGTCCTTTTCCTCCACATAATTACAAAATCCAAGATCAGGTAGTTTATTATTTTGCAGAAAATTTACAAGAAAAGCAATATCCGATGCATCATTAATTGAATCATCATTTCCTAAAATAAAACAATACATGCCGGATGACAACTCCATAGATTGACGAAGATTGCGGTCATATCCCAAATTATTTTCATTGCGTTTATATATTAATTGATATTTATATGTTTGCCTTAACTTGTTTATCTCAAGTTCTGTTTCATCCGTAGAACAATCATCACTAATAACTACTTCAATATCAGAATATGTTTGAATTGCAATATTCTGAAGGTTCTTTAGTAAAAACTGTATCCTGTTAAATTGAGGAATACAAATGGATATTTTCATTGATAAGTTATATTATTGAAGAAGCAAATGGTAATGTAAAGCCATTGTTCTACTTTCACCTCTAAGTAAGATATTCATTCAATTTAGCCAATAGTGTAAGAGACCGGCTTCTATATCCGTAAGATGATCGCTGACATCTGTCCCATGAATTTTGCTTTATCCTACTTATTAAGAATGGGTTTTTCTCCAAAAATTTAATTTTATCATTCAACTCATCAATAGAGTCAAAATAAATAGCTTCTTTATCTTCATCAAAGTATTGCAATTGTTCTTCCGTCCGATTACTGATAAGCAAGCCGCCATAACCTGGTACTTCAAAAGTGCGCATATTATGAGAATCTTCAACTAAATTTTGTTTTCGTAAAAAATTAAAAACACCTCCAGCAGCAGCTACGGCATCCGCATAATCTTGATTAAAAAGGGCTTTTCCTGTATAATATTTTCTTGATCTCGAAAAAGGAAGTGTCCGGCTTCGCCACTTCTGGTCTCCATAAATTAAAACGTTTTTGGTTTTGAGTTTATCCAACAAACTCTTTCTTTCCGAATCATAAGTGCCGATAAAAACAAATCGAGTTTCTAAATTATTGTACTTTGACGAATCGGTTTTAACATCCTCATCATAGCCAAATGGTAGTACAAATGAATCTATTCCAAATTTAGATTTCAATTCGTTTACAATTTTTTTAGCATAAGAAATATATACATCATAATGTACAATGCTTTCTAGAATATTCTTATTACCGCTTCCGGAGGAATAATATAAAAATGGATGATCTGGATTGTAACAACATAACAATCTCGTAAACTGTTTAAGCTCAATAATAGTTTTAGAATAAAGTGTCATTCCTTTAACTACCAAAATTACATCAAACATTTTTCCCTCCAATTTCCTGAGTAAATCCTGGTTTATAGAGTTATAAAATAAATTTGGGTTTATTCTATTAATTGTTTTGTGTATAAAGGTTTTACCAATCTGATTGTAATAATTTGAAGTAATATCTATTGTTTGGCAAATTGCTCCCAAAGTGCGCAGTCCTTTCACATAATAATGCTCCAGTGCGCCAGGTCCAAAAGACCCTATTAATAAAATTTTCAAAATTAATAAATTACGATATCAAAAACCACCTGTAAATTCATTTATTTAATGCGTAAACGTCTTAGGAGAATTTTTGCTTAAAACAATCTTAATTAAGCTAAAATACTTCATTTTATACCTTCAATATAAGCCGATAAATAGGACTCAGAAGTGCCTTCAACGGCATTAATATCAACAATTAAATTACTAATACCATAACTCATTGATTTTAGATCTTTGAATCCGTATTGTTCAATTTTATTCATGAGACTTTTATCATCGTACATAAATTTATGCTGATGCGGGTAATCCTGCCATTCTAAAAATAATTTTTTTACCCCGTTTACATTTCCGTATTGTCCTTCCCTATGCATGTTTATGGCCCAAAGAATAAATTTCGTCGGATCGGAATGATTGCTATTTTCATATTCATCGATGTATCGTTTACAAATCATATATAAATCAGGAACTACCAGTCGTATCACCCCTCCTGGCTTTAAACATCTGTAGGATTCCTCAAGAAACAAAGCTGCTGATCGAAGGCTTAGGTGCTCAAATAAATGAGATGCATATACCACATTCACTGATTTCGTTTTGTATCGCCATGGTTTATTAAGATTCATATACACTACATTATTCGAATCATAACTCACCTTGTTTATAAGCTTAGCCAATGATTTACCAACCCAGGGTACTCGTTGTAAATGCGCATTTATAGAAGAATCAGCGTTTATCCAACCTACCGGGCGTACGGAGCCACAACCTAGGTTTAATTTTATATCAACCATACCCCGAATTTGTTTTTTCTCATTTAAATCTATATCCATAATTTAAACTGTTATTGAGATTTATCCAGTTCATCAAAGTCTTTTTTCCATTACCAGGGCGGCTGAAAACTTTTCGCTTATTGATACCCTTGATATTCGAATAGTACTAACTCCAGCTGGTTTGGCTATATATTGCAGTGGTTTGGCACTTCTTATCAGTCCAATAAATTCTTCAAGAAATTGGGGGATGTCCTTTATATTAATTTCTATATCCTCGGTATGAAGAAAATTTTCACATACTGGATCACCCTGCTCGAAACACTGAGCAGTGATTCCTCCGAAAAATGCCTGGTAATTTCCGTTGTTATTTAGATACAGTAAGGGTTTTCGTTTGTGGTAAAAATTGATATTCCATACTAACAGTTTCAAGTCTGGATTTTCTCTTTTAACTTCCAATCCGCCCAATATATACATGTCAAGCAGACCAATCTTACCTTTAAATTTATTCACCCGTATAGTTGTATTACTATCTGCTTGATTTGGTGCAACCATGGCACCCTGCAATAATATTGTACCTTCACCGGTGATATCAAGCGGAACACGTGAATTTCCTTCCCACCAGCAATCGGCAGCCAAAAAATTAGCATTATTTTTCACAATCGTTTTCGCAAACTGAGCTCCAAAACACTGCATTCGAAGTTGACTGGTTCCCTTAAGGCTCGCTTTGCCTCCAACTAAATAATTTCCCGCAGAGAAAAAAGAATTGGTTTTTTGTATCCTTAGATTATCATATCCATTTACAACGATTGAACTGTCCGCACCTGCATATAGCTGGTCAATCAGAAGTGTCGAGGATGGTTGATCTGCATTGAAAATCACGATAGCCCTACTATAATCGACATGTCCGGCCTTAGTCTGCATATGCAGGTCCCTAATGCTGACCGTACTGGGTCCGAAAATTTTGAATACGGATCCATTTTCAAAAACGGCCGGGTTTTTATGCAGGATTATCGAAGAAGCATAAAGCAAGGCATCTCCCGTAATTTGAATATCACAGTTTTTCTCAAGTATCAATGGTATTTCAAGATAATAAAGTCCAAAAGGAAAATGAACTATTGCTCTTTTTTTAAGAGCCGTTGCTTTATTTATAATCAATTGAATGTTAGCCGAAGTTGCTCCGGACGGAATATCGTATACTGTTCGATTCACTCTTTGTGGGCAGGCAGGTAGTCGCTGAAGAAACATTTTTTCAGAAGGCAGGGCTCTACGAGTAATTCTTCCCCGGTATATTTTATATGTAGAGACCGGAAAGTGATAAATATTTTTAAAATTTTCAAACACATTACCAACTTCAAGTACCTCATAATTGGTCTTAGCCCAGGTATCATAAGTCAGAAAGGCTTTTACTTGCGAATTGATCGGGACTTTGCAATAATTATCGATCAAAGTAATTTTACCGGCATGATAATACTGAATGGGAATTTGTTTAGGATCAATGATACTGTTTTCCTGGAAAATGCGTTTGAATGGGTTTGAACTTTTTCCATTGTCAAATGAAAATATGGCAGAACCAACGGAATAACAGAAACGGACGGAAGAATAATAACAATTGGTATTCATCACGTCTGCAGTAGTTGACTGTTTGAAATATGAATAATATATATGATAATTGCCTGAATTACATTCCACCCCAGCGGAGCATTGTATAAACCGGCAGTACCAGATCCAATAGTCAAGTGCATTATATCCTCTGATTTTTATTCCTGCTCGAGAACACTTATTGAAAATGCATCGGTTAATTACTATTTCTGAATCGTTGGAATTTGTTCCTTCGTCTTGAGTGCCTCCGGAAATTCCAGTCGCAAAGCCCGAACGAAAGATAAGATCAGAAAATTCAATATTCAGTGGAGCAGAACTGTTATTCTGCGAGCTGCGCCATACAGACAGCCAATGCAGTCCGATAGCCTCCATATTTTTTCTATCCCCAGGATCCAGAGTCAACCGACCAAAATAAAAGTATGCAGAACCATTTGCCCAGAATAAAGTGTCATTTTCAGGTCCCTTCCACTGCAATATTGTAGTCTTTGGATCTGCACCTACTATTTGCACTCCTATCTTTCCACGCAATACCAGAGTGTTGGTAATAATGTAGGTACCAGCTGGTATATAAACTACGGCATATCCTCGGGCACCAATATTATAAGAAATTGGTCGATCACTCAAACTGTCTAAGGCCATTTGTAAAGCACGCGTATCATCTGTCTTCCCATCTCCTTTTGCCCCAAACCTCGTTTTTACATTAGCCCAGCTTTTAAATGGTCCGTTAAATTCTTCCTGACAATATGTATTGGAACAAAGAATAAAATAAAGCAAGAACGTTTTTAAGAGTAATAATTTATAAACTTTCAATTTACCTTGTTTTGTAGTTGTAGTTATTAAAACTAAACGAACAAATTGTAAATAAAATATTTTGCGAACTTTAGCATCACCTGCTATTCTTCAAGTTTACGAATCAATGGCTGATAGGTCTTTTCATATGCATATTCATTTTTCTTATAAGTAAGTCCTTTCCTATTTGTTAATTCACTAAAAGAAAGAGCATCAAGTCGTTCAAAATCAATAGGGATCACTTTTGGATAAGTGTCTTTGGTAATCAAGGTCGAACAACTTTCCATTTGATGAGGGTACCATACATCCAAACCACACACATGATATTCAAATAGTTTATTCGGGACATTAAAAATATAATTTGGAATATGACCTTTATAAAGTATCAAGCCCACTTGGTAATTAACCAAGATTGTAGGCAAAGCGTCGTAATTTATGGCACCTTTAAATAAAATATTCCCAGCCTTGTGTAGATCCAGGAATTCGGATACATCATCCTGATAATTGTCACTATATATGTCCCAGTAGCATTCGGTAGGCCTGGCCATGATATAGGCTACCATTTCTTTTACGTACATAGTATCTAAACTGAGCGCACCGATATAAACGAAACCAATTTTATTTGGAATTTTTGTAGGAGGATATATTAAATTAGCCCAGTGGCCTGGCGGGTGATTAGGTATAACATAACAATTCTCAAGATTTATCATATTCACATCCCGAAGAAAAAATCGCAATCTATCTTCATTTGTGTGTGAAATCCAAGTCGCTAAAGGATAAAGATAGAATTCAAGCTTATGCAGCCATCTATTCAATTTCATACCAGAGCCATATTCTTCAGGTGTAGTATATTCATGATAATGGATAAATAATTTACAATTCCGACGAAGCCATCTCTTATAAAAATATGCAGCTCCTGATGATAGGCTCTCGTAATACATCAATATCGCTGGTTTCTGCCACCTAACTAAAAATAAAGCCCCAACTAAAAAGCGTAGATACAGGAATATGCGGAATGTCCTGTTCATCTCCGGGCCCCATTTTCCTATGCGGTGAATGCTAACACCATTAATTTCGATCTTATTCCAATTTAAACCCGGATCGGTTGTTATCAAGTTAATTTTGAAATCATCTTCTTTTTTTGAGGCAATCAACCGGATAAAATTAAATGCCGGTGGGTATTTTTCGATAGGTTGAAAATGCAGGATACAAACT
>Ga0163153_10004689_pt1 | contig 16901 bp, 12 predicted proteins | sample OliLakLV19MP6IB1_FD_148629 | JGI IMG/M metagenome (GOLD analysis project Ga0163153, IMG submission 148629) | Freshwater microbial mat bacterial communities from Lake Vanda, McMurdo Dry Valleys, Antarctica - Oligotrophic Lake LV.19.MP6.IB-1 | ecosystem: Environmental > Aquatic > Freshwater >... | reverse complement strand
GCTGGCAAAGACGGTAGAGTCGGCTCAACATATTATTACAGAGTGGGGCACGGAGGGAGTATCAAAAGCGCGGGTAAGCATTTACCTGGACTTTATATTTATTTTTTTATATGCGTGGGCAATCGGCTTGGGCTGTAAAGTATCTTCCGCTTTTTCTGCCAATGAAAAGTTGATGGTGGCGGGCACTTTCTTTTCACGCGTAATCTGGTTTGCCAGCAGTTGCGACTTGATTGAAAACTTTGCCATGCTGTTTACGCTTACTGAAATGAACGAGCTTACCGTTTTGATGGCATTTTACTTTGCCGTGATCAAGTTTATTGTTGTCTTGCTGGCTTTGTTGCTGATCTTCTTTGCCATGGCAGTAGGGGTATTTAAGTTCATCATGAAGGATTAAAAAGAAAGGGTGTCAATGACTGACACCCTTTTCTCAATCCAAACTAAACGTAAACTATAACCTAAAAGAAAATCTGGTACTGCAATACGACCTGGCCCTTTCTTCCATTTCGTAAAAGATCGGAGCCTTGCTGTTCATAATAAGGACGGTTTTGATAATCCAGTGTGATTTTGCTGTTGTGTCCTTTCAGAAGCCAGTTAATTCCCACATCCACGACATTCATTTGCTTATCAAGTCTTTCATAATTTGCACTCATTAAGGATGCATAAGGCATCAGTGTTCCATTGCCTTCACCGAGCAAGTCTTTTTTCATCAGGAAACCTACCTGCGTGTACCAGATTTTTCCTGTACCGAACATTGGAAAAGCATTTCCCTGACTTCCTCCCGGATACGGTCCGCTTACCGATGAAGCGGGATTCATAATGCCATTGTAGCGAAGATAGCCCGGTCCAAAATCATAATTGTAGTATCCTACATACGCATTGAGGGCTGTTCCTTTTTCTGCATTAACCGGAGCATCATAAAAGACTGCGGCAGACCATAAGTTCATGGAGTGATAAATAGTATCTGCAACTTCTTTCGTCCACGTGGCTTTACTTTGTGTAATAAATCCTGCTTCCAGGTTCAGCACCCTCTTCTTACCTAAATAGGTGCCTGTCATGTATGGCGTAGTATGCGCTTCCTTATCGAAGAAGTTATAAATAAAGAGTCCCTGATACTGCTTATGATGGCCGTGTTGTGAAAACGTAGCGTTGTTTGATAATGCAGGAAGCGCTTGTCCATTGGTTGTTACCGGAAATGGATCACTGAGCACCACTCGATAATCAAATTTGCCTAATTGACCGCGAGCATACGCACTAAGTTTTCTGGAAAACTCATCAGTTTGATCTACGGTAGCTTGAGCAAATACCGGAACATCCATAGTCATGATAGAGGACACACCGGGCTGACTAAATCGTGATAAGCCGTTGGCAATGGTAAGACCACCACCTAGAATTAACTTTTCATTTTCTTTCGTCACACGATATTCTCCCAATGCATCGTGAAAGAAGGCTTGTAATTTTCGATTGCCTGCATTTTGCGACAGATAGTTGAAATTATTTTGCCCAAACTGGAAATAGAAAAATACGCGGTCTGTCATCTGTCCATACAATTGAAAACGTGTTCTTCTCAAGCCGATATCGAGCGTTTCATTTTTTGGTTCTCCCAAAACACGCGTACCCGGATTACTCTGGTCATAGCGTAACCAAACCTGGTTAAAGAAGGTAGCTTTGATATAGCGGCTACCGGTATCATTTAAATTCAATTTCAACTCATTGAGTTCTTTCGGTTTATCTTGTGCCTGCGCAAAAGTGCATAGGCAAAGCAAAACCACTGAAGCGAGAATTCTGTTCATGGTTTTAAATAATTTGAGTAGCAAAAATAGGAAGGAGAAATTCATTCACCCTCAACATTCATTTAAACGGTTTGTTCCTTTTTTTGAAGGAGCGATACAAACTCTTCAGCAAATTTTGCGATGTACAAAATCTCGGAAGGTTCTAACAGGTCTCGTTTTTTATAGAAAATGAGCCTGTTTCGGTGACATTCAATGTGCATCTCTTCGCGATTTTCGAGAAACTGAATGATCGGCTCCGTGAATGAATTACGAACCTGATTTTCATTCAACCCTCTCAAATAGTATTTCTTGGAGAATACGGGATGGTTGTCAAAATCAATATCCTTTCCTGAAACTCCTTCAAAGAGTACAGAAAATAATCCTTCTGGTTCCAATGCAAAATCAGGAACGGTGATATCGGTTTCTGACACTTGCAGAATGGTGATTTGAATTTCATTCTGCGACTGTCTTGCACCCTCCTGAAGCGTGATGTCCGAAGATTCAAGTTTTCCCGCATCAACATATTTGCCTAGTGTGTTTTCTTCAAATGGAATTTTATTTCCATTTTGAATGGGGAAGTCTTTATACTTCACACCGCTTTTTACTTTTTGAGGAAAGAAGCCCCACTCATTATTTTCAGCAAACTTTCTTAACTCTAATTGACGTGGGCTCAGCTTTATTTCAAACTTGTTCATATTCTCAGAAGAGAACCTGCGCGCAGCCAGGGGATGGTTGGAGAAAGGCTTGAACCGATCAAAACCAACTGACACGACAGAACCACCCGCATGCGCACACTCGTCTTCCAGATGATGCAAGTATTCCATGAAGGTATGATCCAATAAATGAGCATCCGAAAAATCGACTGTTATTTTTTTACTATGATCAATTGCAGCAAGGGCTTTCTTGAAACCAATCAGGTTAGAGAAGATGATTGACTCTTTAATTTTTATAAAGTACTCATCGCCCTGTTGGCTGAATTCGTATTTCGCTTTAAAGAGATTTTTAAACGAAACACCATTCAAAATATGGAATACAAATTTCATCAGAATACCTGCGCCAACACCCACCAATAGATCGGTTGAAACGGTAACAATGATGGTGACCACAAAAATGACCAACTGCTCAGAACCAATTTTATAAGTCTTAAAGAATTCATTGGGTGATGCCAGGCGATAACCAACAGCAATCAGCAAGGCTGCCAATGCCGTGTTAGGTATCATCTCAATAACAGGAATGAACAGTAGCATGGCGATTAACAAAAAGAACCCATGGAAGAAGTTACTCCAGCGAGTTCGTGCTCCAAAATTTACATTGGCAGAACTTCTGGCTACTTCTGAAATCATGGGTAGGCCACCCAATAATCCTGAAAGAGCATTGCCCGCACCTACGGCCATCAAATCTTTATTGGGGTTAGATATTCTTTTCCACGGGTCAAGGCCATCAATTGCTTTTACGGTAAGAAGGGATTCAAGGCTATTTACCAATAGAAACATTATGACATACTTCCAGAATACGAATGTTCCGATCAGGCTAAAGTTGGCATTAAAACCTATGTTTTGCCAGAAGTCACCTATCTTCACCATATCAAAGGCAGGTTCGGTATGTTTAAAATCCATGATCCATGCCAACGGAATAGTCACCAGCAGGACGAGCACTGGTGCAGGTACTTTCTTAACTAATTTACCTTTGAGTAAGGGGAGACCAAAGATGATAATTAAGCTGATGATCCCCACAAGGGTTACCCGGGGATCTTCATGCATGAGCGAATCCGGAATCATCTTAAATAATTCAATCGGCTCTTTTCCTTTTAGAATAGCCGGATCGATACCTAATAGAATATGAATTTGCTTTGAAAAAATAATCAACCCAATTGCTGCCAACATGCCATGCACTGCAGAGGGAGGAAAGAAATCACTGAGTGAACCAAACTTTAACCAACCGAAAGCGATTTGGATAAGAGCGGCAACAACGATTGCTCCAAGGGCAAGCTTCCAGCCTTCTGTGCCTCCACCCATTTCCATCACTGCACCAGCACAAATTGTAATTAGACCGGCAGCGGGGCCTTTTATCGTGAGGCGAGATCCTGCAAAAATACTTACAAACAAGCCTCCAATCATGGCCGTGAGTACACCCATCGCGGGAGGAAACTCACTGGCTTTGGCAATGCCCAAACTGAGGGGTAAAGCAAGAAGGAACACAAGAAAGCCGGATACTGCATCGTTGGTCCAGTTTTGTTTTAATCCTTCTAATCCATCTTTAGGGATTTCTATAGTCTTCATAATTAATTTTTAGGGGTGTCGTGAACGTGCAAGACACGGGTATAAATTTTCTTTAAAACAGGATGAATTGACTTTGCTATGGCAAGTCAAAGGTGGTCATGGCAATAGCCACAACTCGGTTGTGAAAATTTAAATCAGATGAGAAGAACCCCGTGCAGGGTATACAGGGAAGGTTGTGTATCAAACCGGTCTTTAGCAAGTGACCAGGTGACGTGTACAGGTTCAAATTTTTGAAGCTCGTTGAAGACTTCAACGAAGCAAACACTGATCAGATAATCATCTTTTCCTTCGCGTTCTTCATTATTGACTTCCTCAAAAATAAGGTGTGCAATAAGGTCTATAGGTTGATTCTGGTCACTGTAATGACTAATCGTATTCGCTGAAGTCAAATTGCCTTCGGGCGCTCCCAGCAATACAGCAGGGGCAAGCAATTCAAAACTGAAGAGGAGGATGGCAAAAATTCTCAAAATCTTGTTATATCTCAACAGCATGGATACGTGAAGTTGGTACAAATGTCTGATATATTTTTGATTTTCTTCAATAGGCCCTTCGGCAACCGTTTGTTTTGCTGATTTTAACAAGGTAATCGGAACCCAAGAACGCTTCCTGATCCAATTTTGTTGAAAGTCGTGTATTGCGTATTTTTTTGAGACCTTAAGAATTTCATACCTTTGAAGCAATGAAGATAAAAAACCCCATACTGGCCCTCATAAGTATTGTGTTGGTTTTGTTTTTGTTTGCACCCATCGTAGTAAGGTTCTTGCACACCTATTTGGATAGTTATTCAAAAACTACAGGCCTTGCTAAACCTTCGAGCACTTCTGGCAAAGCTGATGCACAGATGCCTTTTGAAGAAAAGGAAAAAGAGGAAGGTTCGGATAATACAATCATTGCACTTCCGCTGATTTATATTTTAACGGAACATATTTCATTCTCTGCCGAACGCGTAAAGAAATTCCCGGAGGTTCACACGTCCGGTTTCTATGGAGATATACCGCTCTATCTTTCCAAGCGATCTATTCTTATCTGATTTAGTTTTTCATACCCCCACGCGCACGCTGCGCGTTTTCAATTTTTTGTTGAATTAAAAGTGGCATACCCGTCACACTATGTATGAAAACGAATCCATCATCACTATTTAATGAGCATCATGTGCTTCATGAGTTGAAGCATTACTTGCCGGCACAGGCACCACTAAAAGACTTTATTCATCATAATACCTTGCACGGATTTCAAAATCTGAAATTCAATAAGGCCATCTACAGCGCTTCTGCCATTTTCGGCTATCGCGTTTCTCTTTCCCTGGCTGAATATCGGTCGCATTATCAATCGGGTAGAATAAACCATGTCGTCATGGAAAAAGTAATCGCACAGCGCAAGGGAGTCAATCAAGTTGGTGAGTGGAAAGATAAACTCTTAAATAACCACTATCACAAAGACTCTCCCCGCATTGGTTCATTGCGGTCTAATTGGAAAAGACATTATCACCTGGATTTAGATTCACAAGTTCACCCCCTGCTTTTTAGAATACTTTGTTCCTACCTCGACCAGGGAATCTCCATGTGGAATTTTCCTGTAGGGGATAAAGGATTTCTGACTTCCATAAGGGAAATGGAAAAAGGAAGCTTCGCCAGTTTTTTTAAGACAAAGCGGGCTCAAAATTTATTGGTGTCCGCTCATTGTGGCATTCAATCCCTATTGAAGATTTTGGTCGGTGACGATGAAACACTGTATGATCAATATATTTTTGATCAACAATTTTCGCATCAAGGCTGGTCGGGCATGGTGGCCACCGTTGAGCAACAGCCGCAAACGCTACTGGATCACAAAAAAATTACCCTACATGATGTAATCATTTTCGAATTGCTGCTCGAGATTGATGCCATCGACAGTCACTTCGGTGAAAATTGGTTGCCTCTTGATAAGGTTATTAAAGAACGGCCCGTTGAATTGTTTGCCGAAGTAGCCACCACAGAATTGGATGAAGTAACTTCACTTTGGCAGGAAGCTTTTGAATGGAGTTATTATGATGAGGTACTGGCAGGTTTAAAAGATACCAAACAGGAAGTGCGCATTGACACGCCAAGCTTTCAAGCCATGTTTTGTATCGATGATCGCGAATGTTCTCTACGCAGATACCTGGAGAAGGAAGATCCTAAATGCGAAACCTTTGGAACACCGGGTTTTTTCGGAGTGGAGTTTTATTTTCAGCCCGATCATGGAAAGTTTTATACCAAGCTTTGTCCCGCACCGGTCAATCCCAAATTCCTTATAAAAGAAATAGGCGCACGCAGAAAAAATGAAAAAGATGCACACTTCACCAAGCATTCGCATTCGTTATTCCGTGGCTGGATGATTACCCAAACGTTGGGCTTTTGGTCTGCATTTCGTTTGTTCATAAATATTTTCAAACCATCCATGGGGCCAGCAACAGCCTCATCATTTAAGCACATGGATCAGTTTTCCAAACTTACCATTGAGAACAAAAAACCAGATCATCGTGAAAATGATTTACAGGTAGGATTTACCGTGGATGAAATGGCTAATCGTGTGGAAGGCCTGTTACGAAGCATTGGGCTCATTAGGAAATTTTCTAGCCTGGTGTATGTAATTGGTCACGGGTCGAGTAGTGTTAACAATCCTCACTTTGCAGCTTATGATTGTGGGGCTTGCTCCGGGCGCGCGGGATCTGTGAATTCGCGGGTAGTTTGTCACATGGCCAATCATGCCGAGGTGCGTGCAATTTTGAGAACCAGGGGCTTGGTTATTCCAGATGAGACCCAGTTCGTTGGAGGGCTTCATGACACGACACGGGATGAAGTTATTTTTTTTGATGTGGATTCACTTACGCCAAAAAATAAAGAACTCCACAGCCGAAGTGAAAGTATCTTTAGGGAAGCATTGGATTTAAATGCTAAAGAGCGATCCAGAAGATTTGAATCCATCGATTCACACGCGAGTGCAAAAAGAATCCATGAGAAAATCAGAATACGTTCGGTTTCATTATTTGAACCACGCCCTGAACTCAATCACGCAACCAACTCGTTGTGTATTGTAGGCCGCAGAGATCTTACACGACATTTATTTTTGGATAGACGCTCTTTTTTGAATTCGTATGACTATGCTACGGATCTGGATGGCAAACTTCTATTAGGTATCATAAGACCACTCGGCCCTGTATGTGGAGGAATTAACCTGGAGTATTTTTTCTCGCGCGTTGATAATCAGAAATTAGGTGCCGGTACAAAACTTCCTCACAACGTGATGGGGCTTTTTGGTGTAGCCAACGGAATTGATGGTGATTTACGTCCGGGTCTGCCCAGCCAAATGATTGAAGTGCATGATCCTGTGCGGCTCTTAATTGTTGTAGAACACTTTCCTGATATAGTGTTGCAGACGATCCAGAAACAAGAGGATACCTATCAATGGTTTATTAACAACTGGGTGCATCTGGTGGCGATCAATCCAGAGACTCGTGAGCTTTCTGTATTTAAGGAAGGTGAGTTTATGCTGTACCAACCGCTCAAAGAACACGTAGAGGTTGCGGCTGATTTAGTGAGTGTGCTCGAATCACACGATGAAAATTTACCTGTCTACTCAATTTCGTAATTACGTTATGGCATACTTACTTCAATTTTTTATTCTGTTGCCTTTAGTGGGCTATGGAATTAGTTTAGTCATCCCGCACTCGAAGGAGGATATTATTTCCTGGAACGCATTTACCACGGTGGGTGCACATTTGATATTCTTTCAGGTATTTCTGGTGTATTGGTTGTTCAATGGTCATCCTATACTTGATTACAAAGAGCTGGTTATATTTACCACAACGGATTATGAATTCTTTGTCGATTTTTATTTTGATAAAATTACGGCCGTATATCTGTTCGTAGGTTCATTCCTTACTTTCCTGGTCACCATCTACAGCCGTTATTATATGCACCGGGAGAGCGGTTATAAAAGATTCTTCAACACGATCCTCTTCTTTTACCTGGGTTATAACATTGTGATCTTTTCGGGCAACATGGAGACCTTGTTTATCGGATGGGAGATCTTAGGGATTTCCTCTTTTCTACTGATTGCCTTTTATCGTGATCGTTACTTGCCGGTGAAGAATGCGGTAAAAGTTTTTTCCATCTATCGCATCGGGGATGTAGGACTTATTCTGGCGATGTGGATGGCACACCATTTATTTCATGAGAACATTACGTTCCTGCGATTGAATAATTATGAACTGGTGCATGGTCATCTTTTATCTCATAACTGGATTGGGATTTTTATTTCACTGATGATTTTGCTTTCGGCCACGGCTAAGTCGGCACAATTTCCATTTTCTTCCTGGTTGCCGAGGGCTATGGAAGGACCAACGCCATCCAGTGCCATTTTTTATGGTTCGCTCTCAGTTCATTTAGGTGTTTTTGTTTTGATGAGAACCTTTCCATTCTGGGATCATCAGTTATCGGTTCGCATCATCATCGCGCTGGTGGGCTTGGTATCGAGTGTTATTGCAACGGGAATTGCACGTGTTCAGTCCTCGGTGAAAAGCCAAATCGCCTACTCTTCTATAGCTCAAATCGGTTTGATCTTTATTGAACTGGCAGCAGGTTTTGAAGATCTTGCATTAATTCATTTTGCCGGAAATGCTTTTTTAAGAACCTACCAGCTGTTGGTTTCGCCTTCAGTGGTGAGCTACCTGATCCGTGAACAGTTTTATAATTTTGTTCCCCGTCAGCATACTATTGAAGACTCTTTTCCAAGGAAAATGGAGTACACTTTATACATGTTATGTTTGAAAGAATGGAATCTGGATACATTGATGTATCGCTATCTCTGGAATCCATTAAAATTAGCTGGGCGCAGACTCGACTTCCTGTCGCTGGAAAGAGTGATTTATTTTCTTGTACCTATTTATTTGCTTGGATTATTAAGTGTATATAATAGAGAGTTAGTGCCTGACCAGATAAGCGAGTACTTGCCTTATGTATTTTCTCTTATTGCTTTGATCACCGTACTGAAGGCATTCGCTGAGAGAAAGCACGCCCGGGTAAGTTGGTTGCTGGTGGTGATGAATCACTTCTGGATTGCATTAGCGATTTCGTTCAATGAGCAATTTAGTTTCAGCCAGGTACATTACTATTTGAGCGGGGTGGCATTGGCGGGTGTTCTTGGATTTCTCTGCTTGCGCTGGTTAAAATCCCACGAAGGAAGCATTGATCTGGATCAGTTTCATGGTCATTCGTATAAGCACCCAAAATTTGCCGTTGCATTTTTGCTTGCTTGCCTGGGCGTATCCGGCTTTCCAATCACACCTACGTTCATCGGTGAGGACTTAATCTTTACCCATATTCATGAAGATCAGCCGATGCTTGCCCTGATTGTTTCACTTACATTCATTATTGACGGATTGGCGATCATTAGAATGTATGCACGGATCTTTCTTGGGCCTCACGTTAAATCAACGTATGATATGGCCTATCGTTCTTCTTAGTTTTAGTTTGGTTTGGTGGCTGTCAACGAAAGTTGGCAGCCATTATTTTTTTCGCTTCTGTATCAGTTCAAGAATGCCATTAATAAATGTGAGTGGGTGAGGCGGATTACCTGGCACATAAAGATCAACCGTATAGGCATCAAGGAAACTTCTGTTTAATGCACCACTGCCAGCAAAGATTCCACCGCTGATTGCATCGGTACCAGCAAGAATTAAAATTTTTGGTTCAGGAACAGCATCATAGCAAACCTGAACAGCCTCTGCCATATTTTCAGAAATCGGTCCGGTAATTACAACGCCATCACAATGACGGGGAGAAGCAAGGAATTCAATTCCAAACCGGCCCATGTCGAAATTGGGATTTCCGCACGCGTTGAGTTCGGCCTCATCAGCATTTGAACCTGCGGCAGAAATTTGGCGAAGTTTCAATGAACGGCCATAGAGTGAACGAATTTCTTTACGGATTTCACGTTCATCCACCGTGATGGGATTTGCATCACCTTCTTTAATGATCAATCGTTCACGCACATTCGTGGCAATTTTATAATCTGTTGTAAATTTTATTTTACTAGGAAAAGAAAACGCACACTCACCACACATGACACACTTTCCCATGTCGATACTCACTGGCGCTTTGCCAATAGCTCCGGCAGGGCATAGGGAAGCTAATACATCTTCATTTATTTTTTCCGATGAGATTTCTGGCCTTCCCTTGAAGGGGCCCGGTAATTGAGGTTTGGTTACATCAGGTATAAACTGCTTGCCCAACCGGTTTAATATTTGAATTTCTTCAATGAGCATGGTTAGTACGGTTTAAGAATTATAAATCATGACCACAGTAAGAGAGATTGTAGCTTTTATTGTTGATCGGAAAATCGGATATCTCCAGATCGCGAAGTGAAAGCGCCAATGCCATCCAATTATGAACCGATGGATCTTTCACTTTATAGTGTATCACTTCACCTTCATCATTGGTGACTGCGGCATGACATATCTCACCTCGCCAGCCTTCCACTAATGAAATACAAAATGAGTTTGCAGCTAACTTTAATTCACCCATTGCAATCGGTTTTCCGGAAGGTTCTTTTATTTTTTTATGTTCTGAAATTAAATTCCTTATATAATCCATCGAATTTTTAATTTCTAGTTTTCGCAGATAAGCCCGCGCCCACACATCTCCATTCACCAATGTTTCACTGGTTATTGTAATTTCCTTGTAGGTTCCGGATGGATGGGATATCCGAACATCTCTGGAGATACCGGCCATACGGGCAGCCATGCCTACTGCTCCGATCAACTGCATTTGAGTTTTAGTTACTTTTCCGATGTTCTCCATTCGCATCAGTGCAGAAGAGAGTGAGAAAAGCCGATCACTCATGGGTTTAAAACTCTTCTCAAACTTGTCAAGTAATTTCAAAAGTGTTTCAATCAATTCATAGGTAAATGGATAATGAGTGCCACCCACCCGATTGATTCCTTTTCCAAACCGGTTGCCACACCACGTTTGTGTGTAATTGATAACGGGCGTGCGAAGGGTTCCAAATACCGAGGACGCGAGTTGATAGGCAAGCCCAATATTCATATTGCCCAAGTCGCCTACATGCATGGCGATACGTTCTAATTCGAGTGCAATAATGCGTTCCATCTCCAGTTGTTTGTTAATGAATACCTTGCCCATGGATTCCATCAGATTTACAAAAGCTGTAGAGTGACCTATTGCAGTGTCTCCGGCAATTGACTCGGAGAGGATGGTACGTTGCAGTAGGGATGATTTTTTCAGAAACAGATCTTCGATACCACGATGCTGCCAGCCCAACTGTATTTCAAGATGCAACACGGTTTCTCCATTACATAAAAAGCGAAAATGCCCCGGCTCAATCACACCCGCATGTATAGGACCTACACCGACCTCATGCAACTCATCACTTGCTATTTTATAAAATGGATAGTTGTTGATTAGTTTATTTTTATCGGCCCGGTTGAAGGCGTATCGCACGGGCTTTGACCATGGACTGTTAATAAATTCAACGCCATAATTTTCAGTGATCTCCCGCTCATAGATATGAAAGGCATATACTTCGCGCGTAATAGAAGTAAGTTGCATTTTTTCCTTTTTAGCCATTTCATGGGAGAATATTTTGATGTTATGCTCCACGTCATCGGCCAGGCAACAAATAAATTTTAGTGTTTCATCTTTCTGGTAAGCATAGTAATTCACACAATGAATGTGAGGCGCCTTCATTAGAGCCACCACTTCTTTATAGAAATTCCCATAGTCCAGTACCGGTATCAGAGAGAGCGGGATCGTCTCCTGATTCTTTATTGTGATATACGTTGATGTTGTTTCCATACTTAAGCGGGTAACGATTGAATGGCCACAAGAATGGTGTCGACAATGAAAGGGGGTCTGAACAATCCAATATAAAAGACGATGATAATCAGTATTAGTTGCAAGATGGATTCGTAGGGTGAAGCTCCCTGCATATTAATGGAGGCCGTATTCTTTTTCAGAAAAATGATGCCCAGCATTTTTACAGCAAGACCATAAATAATAATCAATACGAGTAACAATACAATCAATGCAACCCACCAGTAATTTTTTGCTACTAATGCCTGAAACATATACAACTCCGATATCAGCATACCTGACGGAGGCATGGCAATAATGGAGAGAAACCCCAATAACATAACCAGGCCACCCAAGGGATTTACACGCAAATAGCTTCCAATGTTTTCATCCAGCTTGCTGTTGAAAATCCGGTGCATCTGGGATACCTGGAAAAACAAACTTGACTTTACCAGTGAATGCATCACCAGATGTAAGATCGCAGCAAAGTATCCCAGTCCTCCGCAGGAGAACGCAATCATCACCAACGAGGCATGTTCCATACTTGAATAGGCAAACATCCTTTTTACATTTTTTACCCGCAACACATAAACGGCTGCAAAGAACAAGGAGAGTAGACCAACAATCATTAACAGCTTGTTCATCCATGGCAGGATAGAAGTACCAGAAAAAGCTTCGTAAAAACGATAGATGGCAATAAAGCCTGCGTTCATCAGCACAGAAGAAAGACTGGCTCCTACCTGAGAAGGTGAAGCATCCTTAGCATCAATGTCAACATTGAACAAGGGCACTAGTCCCATTTTTACACTAAAGCCAGTTACGATTAAAAGAAAGCAGGCTTTTAGCCATACCGTATTAAGTTGACCTGCTTCGGCTTTGATGGCCGCAAACGAAAAATCGATATGACCGACCTGTTGTGCGGCAAAACCAAGAAACAAAACACCGGCAAATGCAATGGCAATACCGATGGAGCAAACATAAAGATATTTCCACGTAGCCTCGAGCGCATCCTGGTTTCGATTGTGGTAGATGAGCACAGAAGCCCCGAGCGTAGTTGCTTCCATAAATGCCCAAAGAATTCCAAAGTGTGATGTAAACAATACTCCCACAATGGCGCCAGTAAAAAAAATAGTACCAGCATTGTGTAGTGCAACATCGGCTACCTTTACATTTCTGTCGACTACAAATTTCATATAATGAATTGCTGACAGGAGACTTACCAGAATCAGAATGAAATAGAAAATCAAACCAAGCCGGTCACTATAGAAATATGCATTTAATGATTGACCTGGTTGTGGCCAGAGATGAACAGCGAGCACCATCATCAAGGCTACATAAAGAAAGACCATGACATGGCTGAGTACTCTTTGCCTGATAAAATAAGTGAGTATTGCAAGGACAGCCGTGAGAATGAAAAACAGATAAATCATACGTGTTAGTCTTTGAGTTGCGACAGCTGGCCTGAATCTGCATTCTGAAAATAATCTTTCATCTTGTTAAAGAATATACCCATGATCAGCACACTGGTAAAAATATCCAGAAGTATCGCTGAGTTGACAAACATAGGCATCTCTGCACCAAGCCCCAGTGACAGGAGAAATATCCCATTCTCAATCACTAGATAACCGATCAGGTGTGTAATCAGATCGCGATTGTTAATGGCAATGAACAACCCAACCAGGATGGAGGATATGGCTGCGGTGAAATATTTTACCTGATGATCGGCATTAATCGTGAGTTCATCGTGAATCTCATAAGAAATCATAAAGCAACCGATGACGATGACTGCCGTGATCAATACGGAGTAATATCCTTTTATGGGGGCATTATGATGCCGGTGAATTCGATTTTTTGTTACCCGTTGTAAAAACAGGGGCACAAAGATGGCTTTGAAAACGAGTGTCTCGAGTAGGATGAATAAAAGATGAACCAGATCAATCTCCTTCAATTCAAAATAAGCCAGGCCAAAGAGTAGAATGCCTTGCATGGCCATCAGCATAAAATAACTTTTCACCATCTCGACTTTGGATAGGTAGATAAGAGAAACGATAAATAGTACTATGAAGAAATTGATCATGGCTTATATTTTATTTTTAATGATCATCACCACAAAAATCAGAATCAATGCTACGGCATTAACGGAAAGAATGTATTGTGCATTCATGGCCATTTTATTTCTGGCCCGGAATGATTCAAGCCAACCTATGCCTGCTGCAAATAACACCTGCATGCTTAAAAGGATACCCATACGCATCCAGATATTAAGGGATTGAGGAATCAGGCAATTGGCACTGAGCATGCTAAAAAGGATGAACTTTAAATTGTTCGCAATTTTTATAATACCTAAATCAAAGCCACTGTGATCCAGCACCATCACTTCATGCACCATGGTGAGTTCAAGATGAGTGAGTGGATCATCTACGGGTAATCTGCTGGTTTCTACCAGCGTGATATTGGCGAGTACATAACCTGCAATCACAGCAATGATGAATGAGAAGTAGGAGTTGTAATGGAGATTGGCAAAGATGTCATGAAATGATGAGTAACCCGTAAACAAGGCCAGTGATCCCAGCAGAATAAAAAAAGCAGGTTCCATCAGCATGGAATAAAACGCTTCGCGATTTGCCCCCATACCTTCAAACCCACTCGAAACATCCAGGGCGCTCACAATAAGCATGAAGCGACCAAGCCCTAAGACATATGCAAAAAAGACAAAATCACCGGCAAAGGAGAAAATCGCATTGTTCTCTTCAAACGGAATAAATAATGAAGCAACGATTACGGTAGCCAGGTAAATGGGTGCGCCTATCTGAAAAACAAAACTGGAGGATGTGCTATACACACTTCCTTTTTTTAACAACCTGTATATGTCGTGCCAGGGTTGAAGGATACCGGGGCCTTTTCTTCCGCTAAACATGGCCTTTGTTTTTACAATCACACCTGGAAAGTAAATGGCCGATGCAAGAATCAGAATGAGAGAGAGCATATTATAGAATATTTAAAACGATGAGGAAACCGATGAGAACCAAAAACAACAGGGGATAAATCAGATAGTGGTTGATTAGACCCGATTGTGCGATACCCGCTTTAGGCAGATGGTTCACAATTAAATGAACCCAGCTTAAAATGGTTTTCTCTTCCACAAGATCTTTGCTTTCTGTGTGGAAAGTTTTTGGTGGTGGAAAGATTTCATTCTCTTCAAAAGATTTATACACACGCTTATAGTGAATTACAGGGTCGGCCAACTCACGCAGGCTGTCTGCATACGATGTGGGTGTATATTGATGACGAAAATCTCCTGCTGTGTAGCCGCATCCCCAGGTGGGGCCTTCTGATACTTTTACGGAAGACTGTTGCCATGCGCGTAGTGCGGCAATTACGACCAGCACGGCTATCAAAGTAATATTTACATAGCTGATGGATTTCAGTGAATTTAGTAAGGGTTCAATGGTTATAGTAGTATGTGTAAGACTTTGAAGAACTCCGGCAACCTGATTGACAAAAAACGCAGGGACAAGTCCAATTGCCAGCATACAACCGATGAGTATAAAGGCAGGTACCAGCATGATCACCGGAACTTCTTTTACCGGGTGGCTATGTTCTTGCCTGCGCGAACCCAGGAAACTTAATCCAAATGCCTTTGTGAAACAGTAGATACAAAGTCCGCCAATCAGCACCAGGCTGAGCAGGCTGACAACACTTAAAATCGAATACGAAAATACTGAATCAGACATTTGGTTTAGGATGCCATTGTAGATCAGGAACTCAGAAATAAATCCATTGAACGGTGGAATGCCGCTGATGGCGAGTGCACCAATGAGGAAGGCAATGGAAGTGTAGCGCATATTTTTTGCGAGCCCCCCAAGATGATCCATGTTAATCTTATGTACCGAGTAGAATACATTGCCGGCCGTGAAGAAGAGCAGCGACTTGAACAGCGCATGATTTAATGTGTGTAGTAAAGCGCCTCCTAAACCCAGTACCATCAAGTAGCTTGAACCGTTTGCCTTCCCTAATAGACCAATGCCAATACCTATACCGATAATTCCGATGTTCTCTATACTGTGATAGGCCAGTAATTTTTTCAGGTCATGCTGCATGATGGCCATAATCACACCTAACAAACCTGATACAATACCGGCTGCAAGCACAATGATGCCAATGGCCTTGAGATCATATTGTAGTAATAAACTAATTCTGAAAATACCGTATATGCCCATCTTTATCATGACCCCACTCATGATGCCCGAAACATGTGAAGGCGCAGCGGGGTGTGCCCGCGGCAGCCAGGAATGAAATGGAATGAAACCTGCTTTAATACCAAAGCCCGCAAAGAATACCAGGAAAAGCGGAATGTTGTTTGAATGAGAAAAGAATTGCCTTACCCCCTCAAAACTCAGCTCACCAGTTTGATTAGCGGCAATCAGAAAACCCAGCATGATCAGAGCAAAACCCAGGTGCATTTGCAATAGATAATTGATTCCTGTTTTTAACGTAGCTTCTTTCTGTGCTTCAAAAATTACGAGGATGAAAGAGAATAACGACATGAGTTCCCAGGCCAGCAGAAAAGCAATGCCGTCTTGAATGGAGATCACCAAAAGCATGGCACCGTGAAGCCATAGCAAGCTAAAGAGATGCAATGAAATGAAGACTGACCTTTTTTTTGGCAAATAGGGTTTAAGGTATCCGCCTGCGTATAATACTCCGCAAAAACAAATCAGGTTAATGATCAGCATGAAGTAAGCACTCAACTGATCGATGACTAATGTTATCTCACCACTCCACGTGGTTACTCCCAGTGCGATGGTAAGTGTATCATGATTCAATACATGCCAGGCCCAACGCGTGCTGGCAGCAATCAAGATGAGATGCAGCGAAAGACCAAAAATGTATTTTATATTTTTTGGAATAAAGAACATTCCAAAGGAAAGAAGGAGAGCGATTTTGAACAGAACTACCGTCATGGTTTTTATTTATTGAATGTTCCTGAAGATCAATTTCAGGTGTTTTAGATTTTCACC
>Ga0163153_10004686_pt1 | contig 16910 bp, 13 predicted proteins | sample OliLakLV19MP6IB1_FD_148629 | JGI IMG/M metagenome (GOLD analysis project Ga0163153, IMG submission 148629) | Freshwater microbial mat bacterial communities from Lake Vanda, McMurdo Dry Valleys, Antarctica - Oligotrophic Lake LV.19.MP6.IB-1 | ecosystem: Environmental > Aquatic > Freshwater >... | reverse complement strand
TCTTCCGCCAGTTCGGCCACAGGATCGTCGGCCGCCGCCGGGGGTGCCGGCACGTCGTCGTAGGGGTCGTCTCCTCCACCGAGCATTTCAGCAAAGGCGGCGCTCAGCGAATCGAGCGAAACCCCCTCGTCGGCCGGCGCCGCGAGAAACTCGCCGAGGCCCAAATCTTGGGGCGGGGGCGACGGAGCCGACGACTCCGTCGGTCGGCGACCCGGCGATACTGCGGCCGGCGGCTTCGGCTTCTTCTTGGCCATGCTCGCACTATACGACTGAGGCCGAAAATGGGGAATGTCGACTGGAAGTCCTGAGCGTCGAGCCGTCAGGCCGACGTGTCCGTTGAATGTCGCGCCGCGACCGGAGAGCGGCGGCGCGCGGTACCACGTTCGATGAATGGCCGTCACGGACGATCCACGTCTGGCGAACACGTCGGGCTTACGCCTCGACGCTCAAGAACATTACTTCGCCCGCTTCGCCCATTCGGTCTTCATGAACTTCAGGGCGTCGGCGGCGAGTTGTTCTTCGGTGGTGAACATTTTTCGCCAGATCTTGGTGGCGGCGGCCAACGCCGGCAGCGCCAGGCCGAACGCCTCGACCACCATCCAGCCGTCGTAGCCGGTTTCTTTCAGGGCGTCGAACGATTCGTCCCAAGCAATGTTCCCCACGCCCGGCGTGCTCCGGTCGTTTTCCGAAATGTGCACGTGCACGGTGTAGTCCTTGCACGCATGAATCGCTTCCCGGGCGCTCCGCTCCTCGATGTTGGCGTGGAACGTGTCGTACATCATCCGGCAGTTCGGATGATTCACTTCCTTGCAGAACTGGGCCGTGTCGACCGCCGTGTTCAAAAGGTAGCACTCGAAGCGGTTCAGGTACTCGATCGCCAGCATCACCTTGTTCTTGGCGGCGTGCTCGGCCACCTGTCGCATGCTGTCGACGGCCCATTTCTTTTCGTCGGCCGTCGGCCCGCTGCCGGTGAAGTATCCGAGCGCCGAGTGATACGGCCCGGCCAACACGGTGGCCCCCAAGGCCTGGCAGCAATCGAGCACACCCTTGTTGTTCGCCACACCCGCGGCCCGCACCTTGGCGTCGGGGCTCGCCGGGTTGTCGTCGGTGCCGCGGCAGGTGACGGCGGTGCACTCCAGGCCCAGGTCCTTCAACCACTTGCCGACTTTGGCGTGCTGATCCACGTCGAGTTCGAAGATCGGCACCTCGACGCCGTCGTACCCCATCTTCTTGAGCGATTCCAAAACGGGCCGGTGTTCCTCGGTAACGCCCGAGGTCCACAACAGCAGGTTCATTCCGTATTTCATGTTATTCCTATTCCTTCCACCCGTGCCGATCGCGCACCGCAATCATCACGCGCAAAATGTCGTTCCACGTGTCGGGCTTCATCATCGTTTCGTTCGGGAACATGCAGCCGTCCCAGCAAATGTGGCGGTATTTCTTCAGCCCGTTGCCGTACGAGTCGCGCATCCAGAAGCCGGCGTGGTGCGGAATGTCGAGCTTGCCGTTCGGATCGTTCGGCGGGCAATGGCGGCCCGTCTTGTCGTGGTCGCCCGACCCCTTCACCGTGGCGTCGTTCTGGGCCACGTGGAAGTCGATCGTCCAGGGCCGCAAAGCCGCCGTCAGCGTCTTGAGCGCGTCGTCGAGCTTTGCGGGGTCCTTCCAATCCCATTCCTTGGGCAGAATGCGGTCTTCCGGAGCGTTGTAGCCGAGCGTGTAGAGCAGCGTATGGGCCATGTCGGCCTGGAAGCCGACCACGCCCGGCCGGTCGGTCATTTCCAACAACTGCACCATCCGTCGCCAGGAGTGCATGCCTCCCCAGCAAATCTCTCCTTCAGCCGCCAGCCGCTCGCCGAAATCGCTCGCCACGTCGGCCGCCGCTCGGAACGTGTCGGCCGCCTTCCGCTGGCTCCCTTCGGGATCGGCGAGCCAGTCGCCGGGCCCGCCCGCCGTATCGATCCGGACCACGCCGTAGGTGCGCACGCCGAGGTCGCGGAGCTTCATGCCGATGCGGCAACCTTTGCGGACTTGCTCGACGAACTGCATCCGGTCGGCCTCGCTTCCGAACGCCGAGCCGCCGCCGGTGCCGCCCCAAACCGGGGCCACGACCGTACCGACCTTGAGGTTCTTCGCCGTCACCTTATCGGCCAGCCGCTTCAGGTCGTCGTCCGTGGAGTCGATGTCGACGTGGGGCGCGAAGAGAAAAAGATCGATGCCGTCGAACTTCACGCCGTCGACCTCGGCGGCCGCCGTCAGGTTGAGCATCGTATCGAAGTCGATGAACGGCTCCGCCCCCGGCGAACCCTTGCCGACCACGCCCGGCCAGGCGGCGTTATGAAGTCTGGGGTAGTTGTTGGTGTGCGTCGCCATATCGTCCTCGTCGCGTACGAATTAGTGAACTATGATGCGTCCTGCGAACGTCGAAGTCGTTTCCGCCGCCGGCTTAAGTTGACTACGACCGGCTGCAGACACTCCGGGGCAAAAATGTTCATCCTCGTTATTTTGATCGTGGTGATCGTCGGTGGGACGATCGCCTACCTCAAAGCGTTCGGTCTCATCTATTTGGTCGACATGGTAACACTTGGCGTCGTGAAATCTCGGCTGGAACCCGAGGACGATAGCCCCGGGTTAATTCGCTTGTTCGTTCCGGCGATGCTCTTGTTTTCGGATAACTATTTTGAGTTGGTCGAAACGAATCGGGGACTCTGGCTTCTGACCTTGATTCCCGGGGCCTTAGCCTCATTCCCTGCGATCAAGTACCTTTGCCGCATGTCGTGGCCAAACGCCTTGCGCGCGGGAGGCATCACGCTGGGTCTTCACATCATCGCGGTTCTCTTGCTGCATAACTTCGGGTTTAGTCTCAAACCGGATTTCCAGCCGCGAATCATGCAGTAGCGATACCAGGCGTTACCGGTCATTTTCCGACGCAATACAAAAACTTATCCGATCGGATCAAGAGTCGCGAGCCGTCGACCGCCGGGCTGCCGTTAAAAACCCCTCGGTCGCGGAGGTCGTTCACCGCCACTTGTTCAAACGACGGCTTGGCCGCCAGGACGTACGTCCGCCCTTCGCGCGAGAGATAATACAACTTGCCGTCGGCCAACAGGGCCGAGGCGTAAAACTGGGGCGACCCGAGCCGCTCTTCGTACACCACGTCACCGGTATCGGCCTTCACGCAGTAGGCGACGCCACGGGCGTCGTTTACGAAATACAGGTGACCATCGAGGTAGACTGGTGACGACACGTTCGCCCCCTTGACGCTCGTCCACAGCCGGTGCGTCTTGGTGACGTCCCCCTCGCCCCCTGCCCGCACCGCCAGCGACGTGATGCCGCCGCGTCCGCCGAGGCAATACACCACGCCGTCGGCCGCGATGATGCTCGGCACCATGTACCACGTGATGTCGGTCTCGCAGGTCCATAGTTGCGTGCCGGTCGCCGGATCGTACGCGGCGACCGCCCCCATGTAGGCGATGACCAGCTCGCGTCGCCCGTTGGGCGCTGTCACCATCACCGGCGTACTCCACGAATCCTTGATGCCGCCTGCCCGCCAGCGTTCGGCGCCCGTCTTGCGATCGAGCGCAACGAGCGACCCGCTCTCGACACTGGCGTTGATGAATACCAAGTCGCCGTCGAGCACCGGCGAGGCGGCGGTCCCCCAGCCGTTCGTCCGGTCGCCGACATCGGCCTGCCATTGCTGCTTGCCGTCGTGACCGAAAGCGAGCACACCGTTCTTGCCGAAGAACACGTACACCCGTTCGGCATCGACGGCCGGCGAGTTGGCGGCGAAGCCGTGATCGCGGATCTTTTCTTCTTCCGGAAGCTTGCCCTGAACTGCTTGGTCCCAAACGACCGTGCCGTCGGCTCGGTTCAACGCCAGCAAGTGCCGCTGGAGCCGCTCGGGTTCGCCGCCGACGCCGCCGGCCTGGTCGAGATATCCGGTGAAATAGGTCAAATAGATGCGGTCGCCGAACACGGACGGGCTCGAGGCGCCCGGCCCGGGCAGCGGAGCTTTCCAGGCGATATTCTCCGACGGGCTCCAGGCGACCGGCAAATTCTTGGCATCGCTGATGCCCATACCGCCGGGGCCGCGGAAAACGGGCCAATCGGCGGCCTGGGTGACGGCGGCCGACAAACTCAGGGTGCAAGCCGCGAAGCCACGCAGAGTCAACCCAAATCGCGAGTGCCGAGCATGCGTTCCGGTCATGACGAGCCTCTTCTGAAGTTGCGAATAGCGGGAAACGGATCATCACGAACGAAGAACGTCGCCGCCTCACGATTTCTTTCGGAGTTTTCGGATTTCTCCTACGAACGCTTCAATCGCCTCAAAGTCGTCCGTTTCCTGCATTAGCTTGAGGCTCTGATTGACCAGCTTGGTGGTGAAGAGCGGAAAAACGAGGCTCCGCTCGACCGATTTGTATTTCGAATCCTCGCTAAGCACCAAGAACTCGACTTTGCCGCGCTGATGTCGCCAAACCTCGGGGATGCCGACGACCGCGTACGAGTCGAGTTTGGCGAGCACCGCGCGCGACCAAGCAACTTCAATCGCCAAATCGGGAACCGTTTTCTTACCTCCCGTCATCTTGCGTTTCGCCCGTTCGACGGATTCGCGACCGACATAGTACGACTCGTCCGGTTCGAATCCGTGTTCCAGCTTCTGGTGACGTCGCGTCGCCGAACCGACGGGTAGCATCGGAATCTTCAACTCGACCGCGGCCGCTTCGATTAATCGGCCCAGGATGTTCTTAATCCACTCGTGTTCTTCCGATGGCGACGTCATCTCGAGCGTCCCTTTTTGATAGACGTGCGACACGTGCTTGTCGCCGAGCGCGTCCATCATCTTCGTGTACGCATCCCACGGAATGTCGTAGAGCACGATGTGGTTCGGAATCATACTCATGGCTTCACGTCCCCATTCCGCGTCGTCAGCGACGCGGCTCGCTCTTACGACTTCTTGTAATCGCCCACCTTCGGCAGGCTCGCATGCACGTCGGGGCCGAAGTACCGCAAGCCCACCAGCGGCTCGCTCCCCGTGTTTTCGATCTCGACTCCGCGGGCGGCCGCCTCGGCCGAGATGAACACTTCGTCTTCCGTCGTCTGGCCGAAACGAATCATCGCCGGGGTCTGTAAGGCGAGCTTCCCCATTCGGCCCTTCCCCTGCACGGTAATCCAACCGCTCGCACCCGGTTCCTGCAGCTTGCACTTCTGGCCCGGCTCCACCGTCAGCTCCTTCGAACTGAACAGTTGCTTGCCGTCGACCGTGCCGTACACGATCCAGCGGTCGGTGTAGCCCGGTCCGCTCCGGCTCGCATCGACGATCGGCTCCAGGTAGTTCGTGTCTTTGAAGTGGGTGTCGACGTTCTTATCCCAGTCGAGCTGGCCGATGATGAAGTCGAGGTCGTTGTGCTTTTCCTTGGGCATATCTTTGACCAAGAGAGCCCACGGCACGTACCGCCCTTCGACGATCGATTGGAACATCCCGAACACGTCGGAGCCCCACTGCGGCTCATAGGTGCAGAGGCTCCCCGGCGCATGCAGCACGCCGGGCGGAATCAGCCAGCCCGTGCCGCGCTTCAAGCGGTAAGCCTTCGAGAGATCGAGGATGCCGTTATCCCCTTTGTTCCAATCTTCCAGGCACTTGCGAAGTTGGGCCTTGGTGGTCCCCGGCTCCAAACCCATGAACGTGTAGCAGAAGTTGTTGTCGACGTTGTTCAACTGCGGCGGAAAGTAGTAGCTCTCCGGCTTCCCTTCCTGGCCCACCAGCTTCGCGTCTTCGAACTTCTGGTGCATGTGGTGCGGAATCGGCCCCATATTATCGAAGAACTTCGAATACACGGGCCACCGCTTGTATTGCCCGTACATCGGCTTGCCGATCAGTCGGTCCCCCGCCTCGCTCACGGCGTCGCGCAGCTGGAACCGTTCCCCTTCGTGCAGCACGTAGCTCAGCCCTTCGTCGGGCGTACGGTTGTCGTTGGCCGCCTCGGTCGTGCTGGCGAACCAGCGCTCGTCGATACCCCCCCGGTCGGCGCCGAAGGCGTAGTAATCTTCCGGGTGGAGCTTGATGCGATGCCCAGGGTGCAAGAAGCTGCGCGGCACCCAGGTGGGCGTCAGCCGCAAGAGGCCTTCGCCGGCGTCGAGCGCCGAGGCGAGAGTTTTGGCGACATTGTCCTTCGAGACGACCTTCGGGGGCGTGACGCTCATGACGGCGGCGAACCTTCGAGTGAGAAAGAAGGGGGCGAACCGGCCCCGGCCGACCGGCGTCGAACGAGGCGGAATCCGTAAGTTTTATGCCCCCTACCGGCCGGTCGCAAGCGGCCCGACCAATCGCCGCGCCACCGCGAGAAACGCCGCCGTTCGGGCACTATCTGCATTCACTCCTCGCCGCAGAAAAACGTCGTTTCGACTCCCCGCGGCAATGAGCATTTACTACGGGCGATTGCGGCCGCGCCGGGCCGCGCTACGATAGACGGAAGCACCTTTCCTGCTCGATACCTTGCCTGCTCGATACCTGGCGAGATCCGGAGACGGCCATGTTCATCGATCGGCTAGTTCGCCAATTGCCGCTCGCCGTCTCGTTCGCCGTGCCGTTTGTCCTGTTCGCGGCGGGTCCTGCGTCGGCAACCGGCGATGAGACGTTTCCTGAACACGTTCGCCAGGCGCTCGACGGCTACGACGAAGCGGCCCGGCTGATCGTCGAGAGTCGCTACGATCAAGGGGTCACGGCACTCGAGGGCTTGGGAAAGACGCTTCCTCCGCCCTACGCCGCCAAGGCCGCCGCGGCCGGCCGCAAGCTGCTCGAAACCGTAGTCAAACCCCGGTTCGACGCTCGGTCGTCCTACCACCGCAGCCGGCAACGGACCCTGGCGGCCGAAGTCTGTCTCCAGCTCCATGCGTATCCCGAGGCGGCCGAGATCCTCGAAGAGGTCGTCCGCGACGGAATCGTCACCGTTCGCGATGACCGCAAACTCGACGTGGTGCGGCGCGCCTACCGGCACGCTGGGGCCGATGCGGCCAGGTATCAGGACCTGTTCGATCGCTGCCGCGACGTCGATCGCGAAATTTACTCACGCGACCTTCTGGAGCGGGATCAGGAATCGGCCGTTCGCCGGCGAAGCGGCGAAACTCTCGCGGAGCTCGTCGACGAGTTGCCCGCCGAATTGCCGCGATTGGGCCTCGAGGAATTCCATTGGCTGCGAATGCGAAAACTCTGCGACGCCTGGCCGCAACTCGCGAGCCGGCGCGATCGGGCCGAACTGCTGCTCGGGGAATCGGCCCGGAGAATCGGCGACCAGGAACTTGCCGACGCGTCGCCCGATGGAACATCGGCCGATCGATCGTCATCCGAGCCGGTGCGCGGAGCAGAAGAATCCCGACCGCGTTCCACCGAAGTCGATCTCTTAGCGGCGGCGACCGTGCGTCGCCTGCTCGAGTCCGGCCGCGTCGATTCGGCGGCAGGCCTCGCGCGCGGGCTGATTCAAACCGCTCAAAACGAAGAGGCGTGCTTTTCCGCGGTTCTCGAAACGGCCGACGTGCTCTCCGAGAGCGGACGCTACGACCAGGCTCTCGAACTTTTCGGCGGGCTGGTGCTGGCCCCGCAATTCTCGTCGGCCGATGGCAAGCACCGCTCTGCCGTCGCCGCGTACCGCTGCGCGATTCGCAAAGGAGATCCGCAGGAAGGCTTGCGGTGGGCCCGGATGGCCGTCGAGCACTTTCGTCGCAGCTCGTTTTGCGGCACTTGCTTGGATTCGATGCACCGCGCGGACGAATACCTACTGGCGGAAGCCCGCCTGCGAGCCGACCCGAGCGACGCCCATATCGACGCCGGTTTCGACACCTTGATCAAGTACGGACTATTCGAGGGTTCGATCGGCGGGCTGATCGCGGCGGAATACGCCCGCCGAGGCAAACTCGATACCTTGGATCGACGAATCGACCGCCTGGCGGAACTCGACGCGGCCGGAAAGTTGCCCGTCGACAAGCAAGCTTTGAGCATCCGTCATCGCGCGAGCGATCAGGTGGTTCCCGGCCTGCGAATGCAAATCCGGCTGGAGCGGGCCCGGTCGCTCGGGCAGTGGGAGCCGCTTTGGGAGCACCTCGTCATCGAGGGCCGGCGAGTTCACGAGGCACTCCGCCTGTTGCCCGATTCGGGAGTCGAACTCCCCAACCACGGCGCCAGACAATCGGCCGCGCTGTTGCTCGACCGGCCGAAAGAGACCCTCCGCAACCTCGGCAAGGTACGAAACATCGACGATCTAAAACTGGGTTGGAAGCTATATTTCACCGCCGCTTTGCGCCGGCCGGGGGTCGCCCAAGACATCCGCGCCCGCTTCGATACGATCGTCGCGACGCCTGACGCCCACTTTTCCGAAAACTATCTCGATTGCATGACCGCGCTCTCGGCCCTGCCGGAGAACGAGCGGCGAGAACTGCTCGAGGAGATCCGCTCGGCCCGCTATCAACTGGAAAGAAAACACGAGAACGATCCCGGTTTCCGACCGGTGTCGCTCGACCGGTTTGAAGTCGTCCGTCGACCTCGGTTCCTCGAGGAGTAGACGACTAGCGACGGACCATCAATGATCGACGGACTACCGGTTATCGTCGGACTACGGATTTTCGTCGGACTACCGATGAGCGCGGCACGACAAGCGTGCGGGCGAGGATGTCGCCGTAGCGCTGGTGATAGGGCGAAAAAACAATCTTCAATCCGGCCGGAATCGCCCCGAGCAGCAGCGGATTGACTTCCAGAATTCGCATCCAGGTTCGCGTCCAGGCTTGCCGCCAGGTGCAGCGGCGGCCGTCGTAGCCGACCACCACCAGCCCGGTGAGAAGTTTGCCGGGCGTCGTGGCGAACAGTCCCTCGAATAGGAGGAAATAGCCGAGGTAGACCACGACGATCGTGATCCATTGCCACATGTCGGGCCGCTTGTGAAGAAATTTGGCGATCACTACGATCGCCACGAGCGTCAGGAGTTGATCGAGCGACGCCGCGACGTAGCGAGGCACTCCCTCGCGCGGAACCCGAATGCTGGGCACCGACGGCGGCCCGTCTGCGTTCGGCCCGTCTGCGTTCGGCTCGTCTGCGTTCGGTTCGTCTGCGTTCGGCTCGTCTGCGTTCGGCTCGTCTGCGTTCGGCTCGTCTGCGTTCGGTTCGTCTGCGTTCGGTTCGTCTACGTTCGGTTCGTCGTTCGCGTCATTCGACTCGGCGTCCGGTTCACCGTCGTCTGGTTCACTGGCGGCCATAGTCGAGAGAATCCGGACAAGAAATGGAAGCCGGAACGCTTACGCCGATACGTCGCTCGTTGGCTTCATCGCTAGTATCGACGAAACTCCAAACCGCATCAAGTTTTACCGATGCGACTTACTAAGCCCACAGTCGGCACGGCGTCACCGCCGGCTCGGCTTGGCAGGTTGTTACAAGCCCGTTACGCCGACTCACATTGCCCGGCGCGAGCCGGAATCTCTACGATGGCGAATGAACACGGGGCGTCCCGGCCCGATCTATTTCGCCGCCGGTGAAGTTTCGCTCCAAGCCGGCGGCGGTTTGCCTCGGACCTGGCCCAGGGCCTTTCCCAAGAAGCGGCGCCATCATGAATCCCAATTCCGTCGGACTCGCCAAGATCGCCGCCGTCGTCTTCAGCTCGACCCTGGCGGCCGTGTTCGTCTACGACCAAACCACCGGCGGAGCTTTCTCACGTCGTCTCACGGCTCCCGATGCGGTCGCACCGGCGGTTCAACCGGTATCAGATTCACAACCGGTCGCCGGAACCGAAGCCGCGTCGGAAGCGCCGACCATTCTATTCTCCGGTTCCAAGTCGTACTCGGGCCGAACGACGGTCGTGCCCGACGGCCTCAGTTCCGGAGCGGAATCGCCTCAACATGCCCCCCATGTCATCTCCGCGTCGCCCAACCTCGCCCGACCGACGACGCTCATGTCGGGTTCCAAAACCCTTTTGATCGCTCCGGTGCAAGCCGCCGTTCCTACGCCGGCCGCGAACTATCCGCCTACCGCGGGGCCCTATTTGCCGACGCAGGCGGAGTCTATCAACGCTCCGTCGCAACCCGCGTACGTGGCCCGGCCGCCCAGCGCGAGCGCGTCGCCGGCCGCCCCCTCGCGCCCGACCAGGATCATGATGGGGACGAAATCGGCGCCGGTTTTCATGCCGCCGATGCAACAATCGGCTCCCTATGCGGGGCCGGCGTTGCCGCCCGCATCGCAACCGCAAATGCAAACCGCGAGACCACCCGCCGCCAACGGTCCGGGGCGGCAGTCCGGCGCGGCCCCCTCTCAGCAGCCGAACCCCGGCAACGCGGGAGCCATCCGTGACTTTTGAATCCCTTTCGCAATTGCCGGCCGCACTGCTCGCGACCGGCGCGAGCTTTCTCTTCCTCTGCGTCTTGTTTCGGCCGCTTGAGCTGGCGTTTCCGGCCCGCAAGGGTCAACGCTTCTTGCGGCCCCAGTGGTTTACCGACCTGGCGTTCTTCCTCGGCCAGTATCTCATTTGGACCGGCCTGGTTTTCTGGCTGCTGACTTCGGCCGCCGTACCGATCGGCGGGATTCTTCCCGACGCGTTCCGCGCGGCGGTCCGCTCGCAGGCCTGGTGGCAGCAAGCGATCGAAGTGATCGTGCTCTCCGATATCTGCGTTTATTGGGGGCATCGCCTCCAGCACCGGGTCGGCTGGCTCTGGCGATTCCACTCCGTGCATCACACGAGCGAGCACCTCGATTGGCTGGCCGCGCACCGCGAGCACCCGATCGACACGATCTACACCGTGGGCATCATCAACCTGCCGGCGTTCGTGCTGGGCTTTCCGTTGGAAACGCTCGCCGGCCTGATCGCCTTCCGGGGCGTGTGGGCCATCTACATTCACTCGAACGTCCGGCTGCCGCTGGGGCCGCTCCGGGCACTCGTCGGGGCGCCCGAGTTGCATCACTGGCACCACGACCGCGATCGTGAGGCCGGGAACTACGCCAATATCTCGCCGCTAATGGACCTGCTGTTCGGCACTTACCGCTGCCCCGACCACGAGCCGGAAAGCTTTGGAATTGAGGGAGCCGAACGGCGAAGCTACCTCGGCCACATGATTCGGCCGCTGTTACCGCAGTTTAGAAAGACGCTGTGGCGAAAGCCGCCGGCGGCCCAATTCGACCTTCATAGAGCCGCGACCGTTGGTCGCGCGTCTCTGCCCCAGGTCGGGGAATGCGTCGGCCCCTGAACCCTGAACCCTGAACCGAAAAACAAAAGCCCCCGGTCCAAAGACCGGGGGCTTCTTGTTTCAACTCAAATTCAACCCCGAACCGTTACGCGTACAGACCCGGAATCACCTTGCCGTCGCGGCTGATCATAATCGGCCGACCGCTGCTGGTTTGGTATTCCTTGTGCGTGTCGATCCCCAGGCTCGAGAGGAACGAGGCCGCCACGTCGTCGGGCGTAATGGCCTCATTGGCCGGCCCCTGACCTTTGTCGTCGCTGGCGCCGATCACCTGGCCACCTTTTACGCCGCCGCCGGCCATCACCACGAACATGGCTCGCGGCCAGTGGTCGCGGCCGCCCCGTTGGTTGATCTTCGGCGTCCGGCCGAACTCGCCCGTCATGATCACGGCCGTCGTTTCCAACAGGCCTCGTTCTTCCAGCGTCGTCAGCAAGGCCGACAGGGTCTGGTCGACCATCGGCAGGCTCTTGTCGAGCCGGCTGTAAATGTCCGTGTGCATGTCCCAGCTGCCGGTCGTCAGGGTGACGAATCGGGCTCCGGCCTCGACCAGGCGAACGGCCAACAACGCGCTCTGGTTCATTTCGCCGTCACCGAACCGCTTAGCCACTTTTTGGTCTTCACGGGCGACGTCGAACGCCTCGCGAGCCCGCTTACTGCTGATCATGTTGTAGGCCTGCTCGGAAAACTCGTCCAAACCGCTCAAGACGTCGCTCTTCGACTCGACGGCTCGAAACGTGCTGTCGACCTTCGCCAGCAGCTTCTCGCGGCGGTCGATTTCGGTGAGCGTGACGCCGCCGGAGAGGCCGATGCCGCGAACGTTGAACGGCGAGCCGAGTTTCGGCTGCGCGTTGGTGGAGAAGGCCCCGTATTGCAAGCCGAGAAACCCGCCCCCTTGCGGCGTGTTCGGCACGGCGACGAAGGGAGGCATGTCCGGGGGCGCCGCCAGTTCCTTGGAGACGACCGAGCCGAGCGACGGATACTCCAACGACGGCAGCGGCCGGTTGCCCGTGAGCATGTACTTGGTGCCCAGCTCGTGCGCGGCCAGCGTATGGCTCACGCCGCGGAGAATCGCGAACTTGTCGGCGCACTTGGCCAACAGCGGAAATTTTTCGCAGATCTCGACGCCGGCCGCGTTGGTCTTGATCGGCTTCAGGTCGCCGCGATATTCGGCCGGGGCTTCCGGCTTCATATCGAAGGTGTCCATGTGGGTCGGGCCGCCGCCGAGGCGGATGTAGATCGCGGCCTTGGCCTTGGCGCCGGACTTCACTTCGCCGGCTTGCGCCATCCGCAAGTAATCGGACAGTCCCAAACCCATCCCGACGCCGCCGATCGCGCCGACCTTCAAGAAATCGCGGCGCTTCATTCCGTCGCAGAATTTATGCAGAGCCATGGTCGTAATCCTTTATCGCAGAAGAGTGATTCGCGTGTTCGTAGTAAACGTGTTTAAAGAATCGGATTCGGCCGGCGGCCGTTAGTGGTTGACGACGAACTCCTTGGAGTTCAACAGGGCCCACACCAGGTCGCGGAGTCCGCTCCCCAGGTCGGTCGACGTTTTCACGTATTCCAAGCCGTTCGCCTTCTCTTCGGCGGTCGGATAACGGCCGAAGGTTCGCAGGTAGGCCTCATCGATCAGTTGCTCCGGAGTGACGGCGGCGACCGATCCCGCGTTTTTCACCTCGGTCGGCCGGTTCGCCTGGAGGTCTTGCAACTGCCGCACGATCTCCTTGCGATCCTCGCTCAGCTTTCGGCCACGTTCTTTCTTGCCGTCCTTACTCTTGCGCAGCTCGGCCTGGATCGAATCCAGCTTGCTTTCCAAGGTGCGAATCTCTTCTTCGACGTCCTTCTTGCTCGACGGATCGGCGGCCGCGAACGTCACCGCCCCCTTCAAGCCGGCCGACTCGAGGGCCTCGCTGAGCCACCCTTTGTTGCGGGTGATCATCTTGAACATTTCCTGGTCGTTTCGCAGATAGACGGTCTGCAACAGCGACGGCTCGTTCGAGCGTTCGCAATCGCAGGGGGTCTCGCGCTTCGGCTTGCCGAATACGGTCAGGGCGTAGAGGCTCGAGTTGTTGCGGTTCGTGTACCCCTTCCCGACGCCGATCATGCAGAGGTCGACCGGGTCGGCCGCCCGCACGGCGAATTCGTCTTTGCCTGCCGTGGCGCTCACCACCGCGTCGTACACCACTTCGGCCGGCAGCCGACGCATGACCGCGTGGCTGAAGTTCCGCAGGTCGTATTCGTTGGTCGAGTTCGTTTGCCACGAACGCTGGTACGTGTCGCTGTTGACGATTTCGCGCATCAGCCACTTCATGTCGTAGTCGTGCTCGACGAACGCGTCGGCCAGGTAATCGAGCAGTTCCGTGTTGCTCGGGGCGTTGGCCAGGTTCATGTCGTCGGCCGGTTCGACGATTCCCACGTTGAAGTAGTGCGCCCACACCCGGTTGACGAACGAGCGGGCGAAATACGGGTTATCCTTCTGGCGGAGCCAATCCATGATCGGCTCGCGCGGATCGGAGTAGGTTTGTTCGACCACCTCGTCGCCGCCGAGCACCTTGGGGGTGATCACGCGGCCCGCAACCATTTTGCCCTTGTCCTTGTTTCCCTTGGGCCGGCCGCTGCCGCCATTGATGTACAGTTCGTTAAACGGCACCACCTTGCCTTCGACGGCCGCCCGTTCGACGACCTGCCGCAGCTTGTTGCCGGTGTCGTACTCCTTCGGATCGATCTTGGCGGCGGCCAAGAGCTTGGCCACGGCCTCCTTATCGCGACTTGGGCCGCTCGAGACCCGGTTGAAGAAGGCCGTGAACTGCTGGAAGTCTTGCTGGCTCCACTGATCGAACGGATGCTTGTGGCACTCGGCACACTGCAGCCGCACGCCGAGGAACGCGTAGCTCACCGAGAGGGCCTTTTCATTGGCCGTCCGCATGTTCTGCCGCATCCAGTAATACGGCATCGTGGCGCGGGCGGTGAAATCCTCGGGGTTGTCGCTACGGACGTACGAGGTCATTTCTTTGCAGTATTCTTCGAAGGACTGCCCTTCGCTCGACCGGCCCTGGGCCAGGAGAATCCCCGCGACGATGTCGTCGTAGGGCACGTTCTCGGCCACGCGGCGATGGACCCAGCGGTACCAATGGTCGCCCGCCGTCGGATGCGTGTTGTTGCGGAGCTTGTTCTCGCTGTTGCCGAGAATATCGTTGAGCCTGGTGGCCCACCAGGCGGCATAGCCGGGCCGCTCGAGTAGTTCGTCGACCTTGGCGGTCCGCTTGGTCGGGCTCTTGTCCGCCAGGAAGGCCTTCACTTCGTCGGCGCTCGGCATTTGGCCCGTAATGTCGAGACTCGCCCGCCGCAAGAACTCGTGGTCGGTGCAGACGTCGGCCGGCACGACGCCGATCTTCTTGAGCTTGTCGACCACCAACGTGTCGACCTTCGTCTTGGTCGCAACCTCGGGATACTTCGGGCCGACCTGATCGCTGACCGCGAGCATCACGCTGACCGGCACCACGCCGTTGTCGTAGAAGGCCACCACGTGCGTGTCCCCCTTGCCGACGCTCGAAATCTTGCCGTCGAGATCTACCTTCGCCACCGCGTCGTCGCGAGTCTGGAAACGGCAGAGCGGCGTGACGTCTTCAATGGCGCCGTCCGACCATTCGGCGACGACCTTCAGCTGCGTCGATTCGCCCATCTTGCCGAACACGATCTCGGTCGGAGTGACCACCATGCGGATGAAGTGCGGATCTTTCTCTTCGTCGACGGCCGGGGCTCCGGCGGCGACCCACTTTTCGATCAGCCGATACTGCCAGCTATCGACGTCCATCCGCTTGCCGCCGCCGTGTTCGTCGGGATCGTCGGACGACGGCTTGGCCAGGATCATGCTCTCGCGGACCTTCGCCAGGTCGACGCGCGGCGTTTCGCTCTTGACCAGCGCTTCGTGGTCGGTCTTGAAATCGTAGCCGAACAGCGAGAGCCTAAACCCCCCCTGCCCCTGGAACGAGCCGTGGCAGGCCCGGCCGTTGCAGCCAAGTCGCCCCATCAACGGCAGCACGTGCCGCTGCAAGCTGGGGACTTCGGTCGTCTCGGCCGAGGCGAACCGCTCGTCGGCCCGCGCGAGCGACTTGTCGGCCCGCGCAAGCGACTTGTCGGCCCGCGCGAGCGACTTGGTCTCGGCCGCGCCGGCCGCATCGGCGGCAACCAGCACGACGGCGACGAGCAGAAGGTGTTTCCAATGACGACGCATAGTCTCTCCTTAGGCGTGATCTCGTACGCGGCGTATGGCAAACGACGTACGACGGTCTGGGCGGGATTGATTCAGGGGCGGTTTAACCCGATATCCGGGGGTGGATATTCGGCGGTCGTTCTTACTCGGACTAATTGCCGCTTGTTTTCAGAGCTTCCGTTTTCAGAGCTTCCGTTTTCAGAGCTTCCGTTTTTGGGGCTTCTTTTTTCGAGCCTTCACGGTCGGCCTTCAACTGCTGCTTCTTCTCGCCGGCCGATCGCAAGGCCTTTTGAAACTTCTCTTCCAGTACCTGCTCGCGATCGCCCGCCAAGCGCGACAGCTCGGCGTCGAGCGATTTCACGCGTTCGGCCGCCCGATCGCGATCGAGCTTGATGACTTTTTCGTGCACTTCCAACTGCCGGGCGATTAACTCTCGCAGTTCCTGCTCCATGGCCGGCGAGCGGTCCATCGTGAGCCGGGCCACGAGCAACTGCACCCGCGAGGTGAGCTTCCACTCCTCGAGTTCGAGATCGTAGCGATGCGGATGCATCTCCTGGCTTTGGGCCAGTTTCTCGCTCGCGCGAAACAGGTCGCGAATCGCTTTCTGATATTCGCCGGGGCGACGGTCTTTCAGGCGGGCCAACAGGTCCGCCAGTTCCGGATGGTGGGTCCGCACGAACGTCATCGCCGCCGCTTCACGCTCCGGCGTGAAGCCGAGTGCGGCGGCCCGATTCGTCTTCGCGTTGCGGACGACCTTCTCATCGGCGGCAGGCAGCTTCGCGCCGGTGCCCGACGCGCCAGTCGCACTAGAAGACGCGGCGACCGGAATGATCTGCGCCTCCTCGGCCAATCCCTCCTCGGCCCACCCCTCGACGGCGCCTCCGCCGGCGGCAACCACGATCACCAGCGCCATCGCGGCGGTGAGCAGCAGGCAGCATGACTTGCGTTGAGAGAACCAACCGGCTCGCATCGTGCGATCTTTCTCTAGCAGAGAGCAGTGGAAATGGAGAGTAGTGGGTAGGAAGTTCGGCCGGGTTACGCGTTCACATTCGAAGGTTTCAAGTTTACCGGCCGGCTTCCGCGACCGCTGCGATCAGCCAATCCGGCGCCGACGCCTCGGGCATCGGCTCGTACGTCGCATCCTCGTCTGCAACCGTTCCCGCGTCGGCATCGGCCGTCTCGGCGAGAGTCGTCGCCGAGTCGGCGAGAGCGGCATCCGCATTCTCTTCAGGCCAGAGCACGGCCAGCAGCTGGTGATCGGCTCCGCCATCATTTTTGGCGACCGTGTTTTTGGCGACCGCGTTCTGGGGAGACAAATTGTTAGCAACCTGACCGGGCGCCGGACCGTTCACAGGCGTCGAATTGCGCAGGGCCATGGTCAACGCCAGGCAGGCGGCCGCACCCAGCGCCACCCAAGCGGCTGAACGGGCCCAGCCGTAGAATGCATTTCGATCGCTCGACCGCAGCGCTTCCGCAGACGCGACCAACG
>Ga0163153_10004685_pt1 | contig 16912 bp, 19 predicted proteins | sample OliLakLV19MP6IB1_FD_148629 | JGI IMG/M metagenome (GOLD analysis project Ga0163153, IMG submission 148629) | Freshwater microbial mat bacterial communities from Lake Vanda, McMurdo Dry Valleys, Antarctica - Oligotrophic Lake LV.19.MP6.IB-1 | ecosystem: Environmental > Aquatic > Freshwater >... | reverse complement strand
CCGACCTGGCGAGCCCACCCGTCTACTGCTCGTCCATCACGCCGAGCAGCCCGCACTCGATGTTACCCTCGGCGTAGGCGGCGATCCCGCGTCAAGTCCGAGAGCCATCGTCCGCGGCGAACCGCGGCGGCGGTCGGTTCGGCGACAAGTCGAAGTCGGGCGGCATGCCTTCGTGTAGCCGCTGCCGGATACGCATTGCCCGAGCCGCGAGCTGCCTTGCACGGCGGGCGTCCACATCGCTGCCGGCAAGCACCTCCAGGTCGCCAGCTACGCGTTCGAGGAGCTGCCGCCAGTAGAGGACTTCCCGGTACAGCTCCCGCTCGCCTTCCATCGCGACAGCTTCTGCGCTGGTCCGCTGCTGAAGCAAGGCGCGCGTGACGGGCGGGCTATTGCACCATCGGGAGATCGAAGCCGTACTCCGCGAGCCGCGCTCTCTCTTCGTCGGTCATCTCGACGATCACGACGCCGCGCAGGTCGTCGAGCGGGCAGTAGCCCTTCCCGTCGATCACGAGCCCCGCCTCATCGACGACGGCAAGAGATTCACCCGGTGAGCCAGGCCCCTCGACGAAACGGACCTTCACAGACGCCACAATCCCCGATCGGGCGCCTGCTGGCGGCGATAACGGCTGCCCCGAGTGGCAAGTAACGCCTTGAGCGTCGCGCCGATTTCTGGTGTGGTGCTGCCGTCGGACGCGTGTTTCTTACGGAACAGGCTTCCCAGTATCACCTCCGCTCCGAGAAGGGGAACCACCTCATGGCGTCCGTCCCTGCTGCCCGAGTTGGCCGTCAGTGGCTAGCGGCATTCGTCACCGCAACGCTCGCCGTGTGCGTTGCTACTGAATCACTTGGGCAGATCGTCCCCTCGCCGATTCCGAAGGCGCAAGCTGGGGCGCTGCGAGCTTCAGCGGCGCTGCCGGCTCAAGAGATCGTCGTAAAGCTACGGTCGGGCGGGAATGCGGAGGGCGCGCCTGGGCCGCTGGATGACGCCGCGATCACCCGCCTTTCGAGTATAGCGGGCATCCCACTTGTTCGGGCTCGTGTGACGCGCGACGGCGCTCAGGTGCTGCGACTCCCAAATGCGTTGGAATCGACCGAGATCCTTACCCTGCTCAACGCAATCCGTATGCTGCCGGACGTTCTGTACGCCGATATCGTCGCACCGCCCGATGCCGCGCGGCAGACGATGGCGACGCCCGGAACTGACGCCGCAGGCGACGAGCAGCCGATTCGGCAGATCATCGTCAAGCTGATTGACCCCGAAACGCAGCGAGCCGCACAGGAGAATCGGCCGCTCGATGCCCGAATCGTCGCAGACCTTTCTTCGATCGCGGGTGCGACGTTCTCTTATGGCCGGCCGATGTCGGGCGGCGCCCACGTCCTGAACCTGCCCACGCCTCTATCCCTGTCTGCTGCGACGGCTCTTGCGGCGAGGCTCGAAGCGTCCGCGCGCGTGGAATACGCCGACCCAGTCTCATATGCGCAGCCGCAGGTCACTCCCAATGATTCACTCTACCCCTACCAATGGCATTATTATGAGAACACGGCGGGCGTGAATCTCCCGGCAGCTTGGAACTTGACTACTGGTTCTTTATCATTGCGGATCGCGGTCCTGGATACAGGTATTCTGCCGAATCATCCCGATATCGCCGGTCGGACCGTACCGGGCTACGACTTCGTGACAGGAGATCTCGGTGACGGCGACGGTCGCGATTCCGATCCGACCGACCCCGGCGATTGGAAGAATCCAGGAGACTGCGGGAGTCCGAGCTTTGTCGCTAGCACATGGCACGGCACCCATGTTGCGGGCACGATCGGGGCGGCATCGAACAACAGTGCCGGAGTTGCAGGCGTCAATTGGACCTCAAAGCTTCTACCCGTGAGGGTGCTAGGCACCTGCGGACTCGAGCCCGATACCATCGACGGCATTCGGTGGGCAGCCGGACTTTCTGTCCCGGGCGTACCAGCGAACGCGAACCCCGCCCGGGTGCTGAACCTCAGCCTTGGGCGACAGTCAGCAACGTGCCCGACCGCCTACCAGAGCGCGATCAACGATGTTCTCGGCGTCGGAGCAGTCGTCGTGGTGGCGGCCGGTAACGAGACAATCAACGCCGCCGGTTTTACGCCTGCGAACTGCTCCGGCGTGATCACCGTGCACGCTACGAATCGCCTGGGCGGCTACGCGTACTACAGTAACTTCGGCGCAGTCGTTGAGATCTCTGCTCCGGGTGGTGACATAGCGGCGAACTATCCCGTCGTCGCCCCGTACAACGGCATCTTCTCGACGATTGGTACTGGTAGTACAACTTTGACCGGCTACAGCGTGACGTTCCAGCAGGGTACGAGCATGGCGGCCCCACACGTCTCGGGAATCGCCTCGCTCATGTTGTCACGCAACCCTTCGCTGACACCGGCGCAGGTTTTGGCGCTGATCCAATCGACGGCATGGCCGTTTTCGAGCGGCACCGGATGGGACTGCGACTATGTGAATTGCGGTGCTGGGATCATCGACGCGGGGGCGGCGGTCGCGGCTGTTCCGACGCCTACGCCGACTCCGAGTCCGACGCCAACGAGGACACCGACGCCCACACCCACGAAGACACCAACTCCGACCCCGACGAAGACTCCTACGCCGACACCCAGCCCAACCAAGACACCGGCGCCAACGGCGAGCCCGGCGCCGACACCTACGAAGACCCCGGCTCCCACACCAAGCCCGACCCCGACCAAGACGCCTACTCCGTCGCCGACACCGACGCCGACCAAGACCCCGGTACCCACCGCGAGCCCGACGCCGACGAAGACACCAACGCCGACGGCGATCCCGACCGCGACGCCAATCGCGAACGGCGGCACCCGCGATGACCTGGACGGCGACGGCAAGACCGATGCCGCCGTGTACGACGGCACTACGGGCAACTGGTTCGCCGTGGGTTCGTCCATCGGCCCAGTGGGGATCGCAGCGTTTGGAGGCCCCGGGTTCATGCCTGTTCCTGGTGACTACGACGGCGACAACCTCACCGACGCAGGTATCTATGAGATCGCCACGGGAGCGTACTATTTCGCACCGTCTGGCGCCTCGCTTGCGTCAGCTCTCGGATTCGTCCTGCAGGAGCGACGTTCAGCCGTAGAGGCCTTCGTCCCTGCCTTCGTCCCCGCCGACTGGCTTCCCGCACCGGCGGACTACGACGGGGATGGGACGACTGACCTTGCTGGTTACAACATCCTAGCCGGCGAGTGGTCCTACCTGCGCTCCAGCGACAATGTCATCGTCCAAGTGACCCTAGGCGGCGTTGGCTTTCGTGCGGTGCCCGCGGACTTCGATGGAGACGGGAAGGCTGACGTCGCCGTGTACCAGGTCAGCAACGGGGCGTGGACGTACATTGCATCCGCGACCGGTACGCAGGTTAGCCTAGGTACGTTCGGCGGCGGCGGGAGATTCGCTCCGGTCCCAGCCGACTATGACGGCGATGGGATCGCAGACCTCGCGATGTATCAGAAGAAGAAGGGCAAGTGGCGCTTCCGGTACTCGAAGACCGGCCTCTCTTCGAACTTCACGGGCATCGGAGGGACGGGGTGGCTTGCTACGCCAGGTGATTTCGATGGGGACGGGACGGTAGATCCCGGGGCCTACAGGAAATCTACGGGTGGCTGGCGATACAAGAGTTCACAAACCGGACAAACCGTCAGCTTGCCAGCCTTGGGTGGACCGGGGCTGATACCGGTAGTGGGGCTGCGTCCGTAAGCCGGGTAGCAAGAAGTTGAAGCTACAGACGCGCGAGGCGCGCCTCGAAGAGTAGATGCTTCTGCGGTTCCCCTGCCGCGCGCTCAGCCATGCGCTGCGTGCGCGGCTCGCTGGTCACGAAGCAGCCACCACGCGCTCGCCGAGGATCGCCGCCTCGTGCGCCCGCCCGTCGAGGTGCCACAGCTCGGAAACGAGATCACGCGCCTGTGGGTCATGCCGCTGGTGACAGGGGAAGCACAGGGCAATCTCGACGCCACTCGGCAGCGAGGCTCCACACTCGAAGCACCGCCCGAAGCCGTACGGGGGCGCTGGTGCTGGGGCTGACTCCGCGGCCGGGGGCGTGGGCCCATCGGCTACTGTCAGGGCCGTGAGTAGTTCAGCCCGGCACTGCTGAATACGACCGAGTAGGTCGGGCGAGAACGGTCCCGGCCCGACCAACCGCAGTTCGGCTCCGCGCCGAAGGAGGATCGCCCCGCTCTCCGCCACCTCATCGAGGAGCGCCGAGACGCCGTGACTCACAGGATCTCCTCGGAACTCGCGTCGAGGAACGCGCGCCAACTTGCTGCGTCTGGGGACTTGCCCCGTTGCTGGTACCGGTCCACGGCCCTTCGCCACTCGTCGCGAGCAGGTGCCGACCAGCGCCCGACCAGCGAGGCGACGTCCTCCGCCGAAGGCGTGTCGGCCGGCAGCACCGGCTCGCCGTCGGTGAGCGGGCCCCCCTCATGCTCGAATCGACCGGGGCCATCGGGGCCAGGTGGGAATCCCCCTTGGTGGGCGTGGGCTTTGCCGGCCCCGGGGGACGATTCGGCGCGGGGCCACCCCGGGGCCGGTCCAGACCTGACCGGGGCCGGTGCGCGGGGCGGATCAGGAATCGGCCCCGCTGGCCCCGCTGGCCCCGCGCTGGCCCCGCTCGGCTTCCACCACTCCGACCAAGAAACCGTAGGCGGCGCCTGGACTTTTTCGGCACTGGCCCCGGTGGCCCCGGTGGCCCCGCTATCCAGAGGGGAGGGGCCTAGTAATTCGAGCACGCGGTGACGTTGCCCAGTCGCCCCGATCCGATGCTTGGGGTGATGGCGCTTGCTGCCGTCTTCCCGCACCTCGGGCCGCGCGCGCCCCGACTCGACAAGCCGACGTGCGATCGTCTCGCGTGACAATGCGAATGGCTCACCCGATGACGCGGCCAGAGAGTTGACCTCGGACAGGGCAGCGTCGGGGTCGAGGTAGTAGACGCAGTGGTCGCCTTCATCCTTGAGCCAGCCTATCTGTCTACCGCGCGGGGCAGCGGGGCCACCGGGGCCACTCGACCAGCCGTGCGCCCCGTGGTCGGCCGGTTGCCCGCCGGTGCGCTCGTCGACCAGGTGGGCACGCCCGGACGTGAGCACGGCCACCAAGAGTTCAACGTAGCGCCTGGCCGGGTCAGACTCCTCGGCCATCCGCGACTGCGCCGCCGATTGTTCGGCGAGTTTCAGCCAGACCTCGCCGAACCGCCTCTCAGCATCGTCCTCGGTGATAGCGCCGACGACGACGGCGTAGCGCAGCAGCCAGCCGAGGCCGCTCGCGACATCCGCCACGAGTTCAGCCGTCCGACGGTGTGCACCCCCGCTGGCTGCGTTGCGCAGCGCCGTGCGGATCTCGACCTGGCGCTTGGTGACGAGCGCCCGCCGCGCGGCGAGCCACTTCACATAGCCCGCCATTGACAGCGCGTAGGCACCACCTGCGGCGAACTGCTGACAGGCGGACAACTTCACGGGATCGATGTCGCCACGAGCGACGTCGACCACGAGCACGCGCGCCCTCACCGATTCGCCACGCGGTATGTCCTCGCCCGTCGATAGGATGATGCCCCGCGGTGGACGGTCGGCGCGCACCGTCAGATCGGCGCGCATCCGCCCGCGACCGCTACGGTTGCCCTGCGCACGGAACACGCGCGCAGCGGCGGCGTGGATTCGCTGCTGGTCGATCGCCGAGCCGCGCGGCACGAAGTCATCAACGACGAAGATCGTATCCTTGAGCAAGAACGCCCGCTCTTCGAGCGCGTTCGGCGTCGACTCCCACGAGCCGGGCAGGTGCGTCGCGTCCATATCAGCGCCGAAATGCTGCTGAGCCAGGGCAGCGAGTTGCGACTTGAAGCCGCCCGTCCGACCAACGATGTGCACCGCACCCATCGCCTCGCCGAGCGGCGCGCGATAGACAGCGCCCAGCACTGGTGCCGTGATCCGCAGGTCCGCGAGATCGAGTAGCCCGAGGCTGACGCGCACCGCTTCGGCGAGCGCGTCGCCGGTCGGTGGCTCAGGCAGCCCGTACAGCGGCGCGCCCCCAAGTTCGCAGTCGATGTCAGCGACGGCGCCGTTGCGCCCGATCGCGCCAGCGCCGTGCAAGTAGACCGGCTCGCCGTTGATGTCGCGCCAGCCTGTGTGCGCATAGCGCGTCTCGATCGGCGGAAACGGCGCCGACAGGTGCCGGATGGCCACACCGGCGTGGCTTGACATCATTGGTCCTGGTGGGATTATCGCCGAGCCGCCGATGTGCTCGACCACCCAGGCCAGGGTGCTGAAGCGCGCGGCCGGAACCGCGCAGGTAACGGATCGGCCGCCGTGTTGTGCGGCGACCCCGAAGGTTAGCCGCGGATCGCCGCCGCCATCGTCGACGGAGGACTGCGACATGATCCGCGCCGTGAAGTTCGCCAGCTTGACGGGGCCGGTGTCCTTGCGCAGGTAGATCCCGCCCTCATGCTCGAAGTAGGGATGCCCCGCGGCGCGCTGCTCATCGAGAGGCGGCGGACGCAGTTCGTCCACGGCGAGCCCAAGCAGGTCATCGACCGTCTTGCCGGCTGCGAGGAAGTCGTCGAGCCCGACCTTGCCGCCGTCGGCCTTCGCTGGCAGGTAGACCACGCGCACGATGGCACCGCGGGATTCGAGGAACGCATTCAGACGGACGAGCGCAGCGTGCACCTGTGACTTCACCATCACGTCGCTGTCGAACACGACGTAGACGGTGCGCCCCTTGAGCGCGATCGACTCCCAGTCGGGGAGTGCCGTCAGTCCGCCGTCCTTGTTCTTGCCGCGCCAGTTCCAGACGCCGAGCAGCGCGACGCAGCAGATTTCGTGAGACGCCGCCGCGTCCGCTTTCTTGACGCCCTCGGTGACGAACAGCGGAACATCGGGCTTGCGCACCTTGTCGCGGATGGACGGTGGAACGTCGATCGCCATGGATGCGCCGGTCGGTGTCTCATATTTCCGCGGCTTGCCGTCGGTGAACCCGGGCGAGTCCGGTCGGTGCTGGTAGAACGCCACCTCGCCGTGCACGTCATGGACCGGTATCAGCAGCGTCGGCACGCTGCGCGACCGCTCGCTGAAGCCGAATCGCCCCAGCTCGGCCTTTGACCAGACGGTGCGGTACCCGCGCCGGTCGATCACTTCCTCCCCGATGCCAGCGTCGCGCAGCAACTTCAGGTGGTTCGGGGCGAGTGTCGGTTGCGTATCCGCCGGCCGTCCGGCAGCCTTCGGCGTAGTCGTCGCGTTCTCGGGGTTGGGGCGGTGGCGAGCGCCCTTCCTCCCCCTCACTTCGACACCGCCGTGCGGCGTGCGGCCTTCCCGACAAGCCCGGGGACGTGGGCCGCGGTGTCGGCCGCTTCCCGGACGTCGCGCTCCGCCTCTTGGGGAGCGGTCCCTTGCTCGATGAGACGTGTCAGCTCGCTGGCGGGAATTCTGCGGGCGCGACCTAATTTGGTGCTCGAGATGCGACCTTCGCGAACCCACTTCCAGACCGTGACTTGGGCGAGGCTGGCCGCCTCGGCGAAGTCGTTGACGGTCATCAGTCGAGGAACACTCGTGCGCTCGTACTCCATGGAATCGCTCTCCTCACGCGGCATTCGCCGCGGCAGTGTTTGGTGAGAACCAGAGTACGCCAGACCGAATCTAGTTGCATCCGGTTAGAGACTTTAGTATTCCGGATGACGTGAAGGACAGCTGGGCTCGATACTGGGCCGACCTCGTGAATCTCGGCGGCGACTTCTCGACGATGCGCGACGCCGATGTCGATCGGTGGCTCAAGCGTCGCGTTCTCCTATGGTCCCGCTCGCGAGGGCCAACACACCCTGGCGGTCAACGAGGCGGCGTCCTTCTAGGGGCATCGCTTCGCATCGACGTGAAGGCGGCGACCACAACTGCCGGAATGCCGAAGAGCCAACGGCCGTTCTTCGTGGAGCAGCAGCGATCTGTGCACCGGTTTGCGCATGACACCTTGCGCCCGATGATCAACGGAACCGAGACACGCCTACCCCCACGGCCGGAACGCACTCCGGTGTCCGCCAAGATCAGCGCCAGCGGCCATACCGAGGTCCGGATAGTGGGCCTAGCGACGTGGCCCGAATTTCATTGGCTCCACGACACACTTCGCGATCGAACGATCTTCCCCATTGGAGCATGTCCAAAATGCTCCAAAGCGTTCGCGCGAGAAGGGCCCGGTCGGCCGCGACAGTATTGTTCCGAGCAATGTGCCACGGCCACCTTTGAAGCCGCTAGAGGTGGGACCGAAGAGCGAAAAGCGCAGCTCAGGCGAGCGCAGCAGAAGCGTCGCGACGGGAACAGCGAAGCGGACGCGTAAGAACCGCTGAAGGGAGCAGTTCAGATGACGAAACCACGAAGGAACCGCGGCCCGCGCGAGGGCACAATCTACCAGCGAAAGGACGGCCGGTGGTGCGGCGAAATCTTCGATCCGGTCACTAAACGCCGCCGACAGTTCTACGGCGCGAGCTACGATGAAGCTCATCGGAAGCTCACGAAGGCGAAGACCGATCGCCAAGAGGGCGTCCCTCTCGCCGGCAAGCTGTTGCGCGTGCGCTCGTTTTTGCTGGCGTGGCTGAAAGAGCACCAAGCGCGAAACGACCGAGGCATCAGGCCGCGGACGGTTGAGAGCTACCGGTACCTGATCGAGCGCCACATCGCGCATGAGTGCGGCGAGAAGTGCTCAGAGTCTTGCCAGCTGGCTGCCGACTCGATCGGCCGTCTCGTGCTTGCGACCCTGCAGGATTCCGACGTGGAACGCCTGCTAGGTCGCAAACTCGCGTCGGGCCTCAGCCCTCGGACGGTAGGCTACATGCTGCAGCTGCTACGGTTGGCGCTCCGGTACGCGACGAAGCGGGGGTTGATCGGTCGCAACGTGGCACTACTCGTCGACCCGGTGAAGGGCTCGCGATCACGCAGCCGAATCGAGCCGCTTTCGCTCGAGCAGACGAAGTTGCTCCTCGCCGCCGTACGCGGGACGCGCCTCGATGGGTTCGTGACCGTCGCCGTTCACTGCGGACTGCGCCTCGGTGAACTTCTGGGCCTGGGCTGGCAGGACATCGACCTCGACGCAGCCTCGCTTGCCGTGCGCCGCACGTTGCAGCGCAACAAGCGCGAAGGGTGGTCCTGCGGCGAGCCCAAGTCCGAGCAAGGACGGCGCACCGTACCGCTTGCCGCACCCGTCATCGTCGCACTGCGCGCGCATCGCGCCCGCCAGCTCGAGGAACGCCTGCGGGCTGGCCCCGAGTGGCAGGACTGGGATCTCGTGTTCCCTGCCCTTCTCGGCACGCCGCAGCACTTCAAGGCCGCGCTCACGAGCTTCCAAGACGCGCTGGCAACCGCTGGCCTGCCTCGCAAGCGCGTCCACGACTTGCGCCATGGGTGCGCAACCATGCTGCTCGGCAGCGGTACAGACCTCGGCGTAGTCGCCAAGCAGCTCGGCCACAGCGATGCCGCCTTTACTCTGCGAACCTATGTGAACCCCGACGACAAGCAGCGCCGTAACGCCGCGGATCGCCTCGCCGCAATGCTCGCGGGGTGACGCGGATTATTTCGGGGTCCGGTCTATTACCGCTGGCCTTCCCAGCTTTCCGCAAAAGAAGGCGGGACTGCGTCCTTCGTTGACAGCAACGCTGACAGCAACGAGCGGTATTAAGTGATATCGAGCAGGGACTATGCCACTGGTCAAAATTGAGCGCGCGCGGTTGCTTAGGATCGCTCGGTATCAAGTGGGAGGCCCTAGCCCACGAGTTCGTAATCAGTAGGTCGCCGGTTCGATTCCGGCGGGTGGCTGTACTTAAATCAAGTAGTTACGCCGATCACCAGCCTGCCGCAGGATAGGCATGTAGGCACTGTGTAGGCGCCCGGCGCAAGGGCGCCCGCGACGCGGCCGACACACGCGCATCGGTTCCGTCAACGGTACCGGGTGTGCTGCGCCTATTCTCCGCCGGCCCGGGCCATCCCGACGGGACGCCCGCGGCCGGCGTGACCGAACCTTCGCTCGCGCGCGATCGATCGCCTGCACCAGCAGCCGCTTCCCCACGTTCCTCACGTCTCGCTGCGACAGGATCGCCCGCGACAGCCGGAAGGCGTCGGCGTGGTTCGCGTACCCGAGCCAGCTCGCGATCGACGCGCGCACCCTGCTGCCGTCGATCTCCCCGGCGTCGAGCCTCGCCTGGAGAACGGGCAGCCGCCGCCAGAATTTGCGCACGCCGCGCCGCCGCAGGCGCAGCCGGCCATCACCGCAGCGCACGTAGCCGAGCACGTCACACGCGGCATGGATGGGCGACACGAGCACACGGCGGGGGTTCAAGCGCGGGCTGAGCCGCTCGACGACGAACGTCTCGATCGCGGCAAGGTGACGCCTCCTCCTCGACGCCGTCACCCGGCAGCCTGGATCACCGTCTCCACGGACAACGACACGCCCGGCTCCGCCGGTACATCGTGCAGAAGCTCGAAGCCGATCACGCGCCCCGCGCCGTCCTTCATCAAGACGACCTCGTCTGTGGTCTCCTCGCAGACGGATTCCTTCGTCGGGTCGTCGAACCAGACCGTCAGGGTCTGGCCCACGGTGTCATGGATCACCTTGATCTTGTCCATAGGACCTCTCCTGCCTTGATCGCGTCGGTCGGATACGCGGTGATGAGGAAGCCGGAGCCGGCTTCTTGCCGAGCGACGGCACACAGCCAGCGCCGTGTGTCGGCACGGCAGAACAGGTGGACGCCCGGTTCGTTTCGGCTGCGCCGGACCTCGTCGGGACGGACAGGACCTGGCGCACGTCCGCTTCTCTTCCAGCCACGCTCGGGTGCTTCTGCGTCATGATAAACGTCCAGTGCGCGGGCGTGCAGCGTACCGTGAGGCCCAACGGCGTCTCGACCTCGAACGCCAGGTCAATCACCAGCGACACCGCACCTCGCTCGCGTCCGCGGTCTCGAAGAACAGCTCGACGGCCTCACCGAGGTTACGCCGCGCCCGCCTTCTTCGCCTCCGGAACGGAGCCGTCATCGGTCGACCGTGCACGCACGGCGGTCGCCCAATCGCTTGCGCCGCGCCATCGCGCTTCGGACCGGTGACGCGAAGAGGCACCGGCCATTGCCTCAGATTGCACGCCCGGGCGGATGCTCGAGCGCGTCAGCCCGCGATTCGACCGGCAACCCAACGCGGCGCCGCATTCGACGATGTCTGCCAGCCTCCTCCCCTCCTCGCGGACCGCGAGCACGGGCATGCCGCGCCGCAGCGCCCGCGCCCGGAATACCCCGACGCGCTCTCGGGGCTCGCGATGTACACGGACGCCCGCACGCGTCGCGGCGAGTCTGCTCATCGCAGGCTTCGCCGCGACGTGCGAGTCGCTGCCGCTACGGATCAGACGACAATCTGACGATCCCACTCGCGGTGGGCTTCCTCGGGTGGATCACCTGCGAACTGCTGGGCGTGCCGCTGTGAGCGAGTCCGGGGAAATCGGCTAGACCTCAATCGTCGTCGTTGTGCTCGACGGTCTGCTCGGTCTTCTTCTCGACGGTTCCGGCGCCTGTCTTGACCGACTCCTCGCGCCGCACGGTCGACTCTTCGCCGTCGTCGTCGGTGTTGGTCTCCGATTCGACGGTGCGCGTGCGCTGCGTGCCGATGCCGTCCGTCTTCTGCTCCACGCGCTCTTCGGTGCGGGTTTCGGTATCGTCCGCCCAGGCGGGGCTGCCGGTCATCACGAGCGCGGCGGCGGCAAGAGGGATTAGAATCTTGATCATGATCTCGGTCTCCTTTGCAGCGACCGCTGAAGCACGATCCGTACCGATCTGAAAAAGGCGCGCCAAAGCCAGCATCCGTCGCAGGCGCATGCTGGCACCGCCGAACGTCTTACAAAGGATGCGCTCCGACCGGGTCGAACGTTCACACGACCTCGCCGCGCACGGGGCTCTTCCTCGTGCGCGGGATCGAGGATCGGCCCGGGGACCCGCTCCCCGCGGGACCGAGGCACGGACGACGGCAGCACCGACCTAGCGCACCAGCATCGCACCGCCCTGCCAGTTCTTCACGTTGCGCGTGAAGCGAGCGATGCCGCCGTTGAGGTTCTCGATCGCGTTCGTGCTGCGCAGCGTCCGGTAGGGCGCCCCGCGTGCGCCGAGCGAGCGGAGCCGACGCCCAAAATCGATCAGTGGAGCTCTGGGAGCGCGGAGACGAGCGCTTGCGGCCGGCGCGAAGAGGGTTGCGCCGGCCGCGCGTCCGTCGCGCTACGCCTTCGCGCCACTCTCCTCGTGCGCGCCATTGCCCTGCGGTGCCTGAACGGTTTCCCCCTGCAGGGTCTTTTCAGCCAGTTCCGTCACCGATCCAGCCGCCTCGTGGACCGCATCTCCCGCCCGGTAAAGAAGACTGTCGCGGGTCTCGCCCATCAACTGATCTTCGGCTTGGGTGTGGGGCAGCAGGCATCCGACCATGGTGCCTACCGCCAGCACCGCGGCCCCGACGGCGAGCGGACGGTCCTGCATCGTGCGCTGCACCGTCTGCTCGACGCGCTTCGCGCCCTGCAGGGCGTTGTCTGCGAGAGCGCCGGCGCCTTCGCTGACCGTGTGCGCCGCCTGCCCAACACCCGCAGTGGCCGACTGCGCGATGCTCGTCACAACCCCGGACGCGCCCTCGAACGCATCGCCAGCCAGACTCTGCGCCCCGTGCAATCCTTGAGTGACGGCGCCGCCCGCTTGCTGGGCCGCCCGCCCCACGGCGGCGCCGATCTGCTCGACGGAACCGCCGTTGCCCGTCGGGTAACCCCGGGAGCGGTCGGATGCCGCCCTGCTGCGGTTCATGAGTAACCACAACACCCCCATGCCCGTGACCGCGGCCGGAATCGGATTGTTGTAGATCGTATCAAAGAGCGTGTCGCGCGCGTCGTTCATCTTGTCTCCTACGGCAGTAGCCAAATTTTCGACTCTTCCCAGGGTCGCGGCCCGGACCGACTCCGATGCGCCGTTGATCGCGTCCTTCAGTTCCTGCTTGGCCGACTCTTTTGCTTCGCCAAGACCGGTCGTCAATGACTCTCGCGCCTCGGTGAGTCCGGTCTTGATCAGCCGTTCAGCATCCCGCATCCCCTCCCGAAGAAGTGTCTTCGCTTCGGCGACCTCCTCGTGAACCGCCGCCTTGGCGTTGGTGAGCTGCTCACCGAGAACTTTCCGGACCCGATCCTCGACTTGCTGGAGCTCTGCGCCGACGACGTCGCGAACCTGCGACGGGCTGAGCTTTTCTTCGAGAGCCGCGATCGTCTCGGACATTTCCTCCCGGGTGTGTTCGATGTCCTGCTTGAGTCGCTCAGTCGGCGACTCTTCCGTGCGCTCCGCGGGCGCCGATTCCGACGTGCTGCTCATCGCACTTGCTCCTTCACCCACGCGGCGTCGTCGCGTAGTGTTTTGACCGTTTCACTGGATTCGGCACCGAGGTTCCCGAGCGTGCGTAGCCCCGACTGGACGAGGATCGCGCCGCCAAAAATGAACAGTAGTCCGAAGCCCGCTGCCGACGCCCAGGCCGGCACAGTCGGGTAGAGGCCAACCATCACCGCCATCAAGGCGGCGATGCACGCGACGTGGATCATCGCGCCCCCAGCGAGGATGAACCCGGTACTGCGCGCCGCGGCTTTCGCCTTGCCGGTCATCTCGGTGGCGGCCAGCTGCACCTCTTGACGCACCAGTGCGCCGGTGTCGCTGGCCAGCGAGCTCAACAGTTGACCGACCGTCGCCTCGCTCTTCGACTCGTTCATCGGCCGTTTCCACGTCCCTCCGCGGCGGGGACGCGGCTCGGTCGCGAGCTCTTGAGGAATCGCCCCCCAAGGAGACCCACCACGAAAACGCTTCCCGCGAAGAGGATCGGCTCGCGTCGAGCAAACGACTCGAGATCACCGACGACGTCGCCGAGCTTCTTGGTCTGGAGATAGCTCGACACGCCCTCGACCTGTGTGGCCACGCGTCCGAGATAGTCGTGGACGACGGGCATCTCCTTCGCGAGCAGCTCGTCACCGGTTTGACGAAGCGCCCCGACGATCTGAGTGATCGCTTCGGCGGCACGGTCCTTCGTGCCGGCGAACTGGCGCTCCGCGGACTGCGCCACCTGGTTCGCAACATCGCTCGCGAGGCCCTTGGCTTGCGACCCGAGGGCGCGCGCGTCCTCGGCGGCACTAGCCTGAACGACACGAGCGGCTTCGTCGCGGTTCGGCGTGTAGGGGGCCTGCTTCGAGGGCGGTGACCCCGATTGCGGCTTCGATGTCTGAGTGGTCGATGTCTGGGCGGAGGTAGGAGATTGTGAGGTTTGATTCATGCGGGATTTAGCAGGTGGCATGCCAAGTCGGAACGTGACGAGTTCGCCTCCTTGTTGGCGGGAGACGATCTCATGTGACGCGCCTTGGGCAAAAAACGCGCGCGCGCTTTGTACAAACCAATGTGCCCACGTCAGCGGAAGCCGTCGCGGTAGGACCGGAACATCGTTCGCAACCGAGCCGCCCCGATCGCGCCGTTTGGCTTGAGGAACGCGACGCCGCCTCCGCGCCGGACTACGCGGTGGACTTCGCGCAGCGCGGCGTCGCTGTCGTCGATCAGGTCGAGGACGCTGTGGCCGGTTGCGCCGTCGTAGCTGTGGTTGGCGAACGGCAGTCGAGCCACGTCGGCCCCGACGATGTTCATCGCTACGCCCGCTTCGGTAATGTGACGCTTGGCGCGGCGGAGCATGGCGGTCGAGCGAGCTGGTGAGCGACGCGGCGGCACGGTCGAGGTGCACAGCGAGGGTCTCGGTCGCGGCACGAAGTTCGTCGTGCGGTTGCCGCTCGCGGCGCAGCCGGCCGTACCGGCGCCGGCGCCCGCGAGCGTGCCGCGGCGCATCCTGGTCGTGGACGACAACCGCGACGCCGTCGAGTCGCTGTCGCTGCTGCTCGAGATCGACGGCCACACCGTGCTCGCCGCGTACGACGGGCACGAGGCGGTCGCGGCCTCCGCCGCGCACCGCCCCGACATCGTGCTGCTCGACATCGGCCTGCCCGAGTTCAACGGCTACGAGGTGGCGCGGCTGATCCGCGCCGGGCGGCGCGGCTGAAGCCGTGCGCGGTGCGACGTGACGCCGCCGTGCCGCGCGCCTCGCCACGCTCGTCCGTAGGCCGACTTGCCCCCGCCGGGTTCAGTTTCGCGCCTCCCGACCAGCCGTCGGGAACAACCGTGTGCGACCGGCAAGTGCCAACCTGCGAACCTCCTCGGGCTGGAGGTTCAAGACGTCGCAAACATGCTCGAAATCGACACCGGTGCCCGTCATCGGCGCACCGAACAACCATCGCCGGGCGTTGTTCCGGTGCTGCCGGACATGGGCATCTTCGCCGGGCCGGGCGAAGTCGAGCAGCGCAACCTCGAGAACACTTGCGAGCAGCGCCTGCGGGGGCGTGAAAGCCTCTCCCGCACCATCGTCGACATCCTCGAAGTAGCTCAAGCTGGCCTCCTTGCGATCGGCGCAACGTGAGCCTGGCATGCACAGCCGCCGCGCGCGCAATCGTGATGGGTGGGTCGTGCCGGGTTCGCCGTCTCCACGTCGATCGGGAGCCAGAAGCGTCCAGCAGCTCGTTGAGCACCGCTGATGCGGTCGCCGGAGGAGGCTAAGGCCGCTGCCGCTCACGTCAAGGCCGGCGCCGGCACTCACGAGGATTGCCTTGGACGAGCGCCGGCGCGTCCGGACCGCGCCCGAGCTGGCCTCCTTAGCTTGGCAGCCGATCCCGGCGCGGGAGACCGGCTACATCCAGGCGGTCGACGGGGACGGCCTGCTCCGCTTCGCGCGGGAGCGGGAGGCCGTCGTACGCATGGAGCGCGGGGTCGGGGAGTTCGTCGTGGAGGGGGCACCGCTCGTCGCCGTCGCCGGGGGCGGGCCACCAGACGACGGCCTCGCCGACGCGGTGGCCGACTTGTTCACCCTCGGCCGCCAGCGCACGACGGTCGAGGACGCGGGCTGCGGCGTCCGGCAGATCGTGGACATCGCCCTGAAGGCGCTGTCGCCGGGCATCGACGACACCACTACCGCCGTGACCTGCGTCCATTACCTGTCGGCCGTGCTCGCTCGCCTCGCCGCTCGCCGCCTCGCGGACCCGTGCCGGACGGACGGCGGGAAGTTACGGGTCATCGTCCGCGGCGCGAATTTCTCCGGCCTGCTGGGCGAGGCGTTCGACCAGATCCGCCGGAACGCTGAGGGCAACGTCGCGGTCCTGCTGGCCCTGCTCGACGCACTGGAAGTCGTTGCCGGGCGGACGCGGGACGAAGGACGGCTGGGGGCGATCGCCCGGCAGGTGGGACTGATCGCCGAGGTCGCCAGGCGGACCATTCCGTTGCTTCCCGAGCGCGAGAGCATCGAGGCCGCGCTTGACCGCCACATGAATCGAGGGGCAACTTGGACGACATACTGAAGCCGCGGGCGCTTCCCGCCACCCGGCCCCGGAAGGTGACGGCGAGCCGTCGCGGGCCGAGTTCACGCGCCGCGTCCTGGTCGTGACCGGCGTCGTCGTCGCGGCCGGGGCCGTCGCGGCGCTGTTCGTGCTCGCGTCCGACATCGTCTGCCTGTTCTTCGCCGCCGCCCTCCTGGCGATCCTGCTCCGGGCCGCCAGCGACGCCCTCGGCCGGCGGACCGGCCTCGGTCCGAAGTGGTCGTTCGGGCTCGTGGTCTTGGCGGCGGTCGCGGTGATCGCGGCCGGGACGTACGCGGTCGGATCGACGGCGGTGACCCAGTTCAACCGTCTGGTCGCGGACCTGCCCAAATCGACCGACCAGGCCTGGGCGTTTCTGCGGCAGTACCCGTGGAGGGACGACGCACTCCGGCAGCTGCCGGCGGCCCGGTGAATCTGTTCGGCGGGTCCGGCAACATTGCCTCGCAGGCAACCTTGTTCTTC
>Ga0163153_10004683_pt1 | contig 16916 bp, 20 predicted proteins | sample OliLakLV19MP6IB1_FD_148629 | JGI IMG/M metagenome (GOLD analysis project Ga0163153, IMG submission 148629) | Freshwater microbial mat bacterial communities from Lake Vanda, McMurdo Dry Valleys, Antarctica - Oligotrophic Lake LV.19.MP6.IB-1 | ecosystem: Environmental > Aquatic > Freshwater >... | reverse complement strand
GGGCGCGGGGCACGCCTTTTCCACCACTGGCGGGCAGATCATCACCGGGACTGCCGAAGCGACCGGTGCGGGTGGCGGCTGGGGCGTGGACGCGCAGCCCGCGGCGACAATCGCCGCCAACGCGCAGCAGGGGCCCGCGATCGACGATAATGGGCGCATGGCCTGGGTATTCCTCGAAATCTTCATCGCGCTCGCGATCGCCGTGGCGATCGTGTGGTGGACCATGCCGAGGAGGCCGAAGCGCGGCGACGACAGGAAGGACGAGCGTTGAGGCGTGCTCAATGCAGGACGCGCGGCACGCTGAGCGTGAACTCCGGGATGCTGGCCTCGAAACGGGTGCCGTCCTCGGCCACCAGCTGGTAGGTGCCGCGCATGGTGCCCACCGCGGTGGGTATCGACGAGCCGCTGGAGTATTCGAAGGTGTCGCCGGGCTTGAGCACGGGTTGTTCTCCCACGACACCCATCCCGCGCACTTCCTGCACCTGGTTGTCCGCGTCGGTGATGATCCAGTGGCGGCTCACGAGCTGCGCGGTGATGCTGCCGTTGTTCGTGATGCGGATGGTGTAGGCGAACACGTACCGGTCTTCTTCCTCGTCGGACTGATCGGGGAGGTAGGTCGAGTGCGCGGTGACCGCGACACGGTATTTATTGGCTTCCGGCATCCCGAAGATGGTAGCAGAGAATGAACGCCGCCCCGGGCGCGCGCGGGGTCGATTCAACGTAGAATTCCGACGCCATGAGAGCCCCTTCGCACCGCATCGCCCCGAGCCTTCTTTCCGCCGATTTCGCGCGCCTCGGCGAGGAGGTGCGCGACGTGATCGCCGCCGGCGCGGACCTGCTGCACTTCGACGTGATGGACAATCATTACGTTCCCAACCTCACGGTGGGGCCGCTGGTGTGCGAGGCGATCAAGCCGCACTGCAATGTTCCGATCGACGTCCACCTGATGGTCAAGCCCGTCGACCGGATCATCCCCGACTTCGCGAAGGCCGGCGCCGCGATCATCAGCTTCCATCCGGAAGCGAGCGAGCATGTGGACCGCACCCTGGGGCTCATCCGCGACCAGGGGTGCAAGGCGGGCCTCGTGTTCAATCCGGCGACGCCGCTGGGCTACCTGGACCACGTGATGGACAAGGTCGACCTGGTGCTCATCATGTCGGTGAACCCGGGCTTCGGCGGGCAGTCGTTCATCGATTCCGCGCTCGGGAAGATCGCGCAGGTGCGCCGGCGCATCGATGAAAGCGGGCGCGACATCTGGCTCGAGGTCGACGGCGGCGTGAAGGCCGACAACATCGAGAAGATCGCGCGTGCGGGCGCGGATACCTTTGTCGCGGGCTCCGCGGTCTTCGGCGAGAAGGACCGCAAGGCGGCGATCGCGCGCATGCGCGAGGCGTTGAAGCGGGCTACAATGTCCGCCGATTCACGATAACCCTCGTTCACCCATGGCACTGCGCGGAAACCGTTTCGATTGGCGATGGCACAGCTGGCGCTAGCGCGCTGGTGCTGGTCCATGCCGTCGCAAATGAACCGTGTGGTGACTCATGACTGAAGACGAATTCCTGGCGCTTGCCCGCGCCGGATACAACCGGATACCGCTGCAGCTCGAGACCCACGCCGACCTCGATACGCCGCTGTCCATCTACCTGAAGCTCGCGAACGCGCCCGGCAGCTACCTGCTGGAATCCGTGATCGGCGGCGAGCGCTTCGGTCGCTACTCGATCGTGGGCCTTCCGGCGCGCACCCGCATCGAGGTTTCCGGGCACAAGGTCACGCGAACCACCGGTGGCGCCGTCGCCGAAAGCCTCGAGGCCGAGGACCCGCTCGAATACGTCGATGCCTACATGAAGGCGTTCCGTGCCGCCCCGCTCGGCCCGAAGCTGCGCTTCGCGGGCGGGCTCGCGGGCTACTTCGGCTATGACACCGTGCGCTACATCGAGCCGCGCCTGAAGTCGAAGTCGAAACCCGATCCCCTGGGGCTGCCGGAGATCCGTCTGTTGCTGTCCGAAGAGCTCGCGGTGGTGGACAACCTGTCCGGCAAGCTGCACCTGATCGTGTACGCGGATCCGGCGGTCCCCGGCGCCCATGCGGCGGGAATGGCGCGGCTGCAGGAGCTGCGGGCGAAACTGCGCACGCCGGCGAAACTGCCCGCGCACGCGCCCCGGCCTTCGCTCGAGGCGCCGCGATCCAACATGACGGAGCAGGCGTTCTACGAGGCGGTGGCGAAGTGCAAGCAGCTCATCATGGATGGCGACATGATGCAGGTGCAGATCTCGCAGCGCATCGTGCAGCCGTTTCCGTATTCGCCGGTCAACCTCTACCGCTCGCTGCGATCGATCAATCCGTCGCCGTACATGTTCTATTTCGATTTTGGCGATTGCCAGCTGGTCGGCGCGTCACCCGAGATCCTGGTGCGACGCGAGGCCGACAAGGTGACGCTGCGCCCGATCGCCGGCACGCGCAAGCGCGGCTCGACGCCCGAGAAGGACCTGGCGATGGAGAAGGAACTGGTCGCCGATCCGAAGGAGCGCGCGGAACACCTCATGCTGATCGACCTCGGCCGCAACGACGTGGGCCGCATCGCGAAGACCGGCAGCGTGAAGGTTACCGAGACCATGGTGGTCGAGCGCTATTCGCACGTGATGCACATGGTGTCCAACGTGGAGGGCGAGGTGGACTCCGCGCTCACGCCGATGCAGTTGCTGCGGGCAACATTTCCTGCCGGCACCGTGACGGGCGCTCCGAAAGTTCGCTCGATGGAAGTGATCGACGAGCTCGAGCCGGAGTGCCGCGGCGTCTACGCTGGCGCTGCGGGCTACATGGGATTCAACGGCAACCTCGACCTGGCGATCGCCATCCGCACCGGCGTGGTGAAGGACGGCAAGCTCTACGTGCAGGCAGCTGCGGGCATCGTGGCCGATTCGATCCCGGAAGCGGAGTGGCGCGAGACGCAGAACAAGGCGCGCGCGGTGCTTGCGGCCGCAGAGCAGGTTCATGCAGGGCTGGACGCCCCACTTGCATGAGCCAGCCCGCTAGCCGCGAAGCGCCTTCACTTCATCCAGCCGGCGATGTCCGAGTCCTGCACCTTGAAGCCGACGTTCTTCGGCAACGCTTCGGCATTGATATCGTCCTCGACCTTCTGGAACACGGCGGCAAGGGAGAAGCTGAGCTTGGCCAGCGCAGCAGGGTCCGCCTTGAGGGTGGCTTCCTTCGCGCTGATCGTGGTGGCGACGCAGGCAAGGCGCGCGAAGATATCCGCGGCAAGCTCGATGACCTTGGGCTTCAGGGGTTCTGCCAGCATGGGATCTCGAGCCTTGCGCGGATGGGGGTTCCCATCGTACTCGCTAAGCAGGTGACGCCATGCTGCTGATGATCGACAACTACGACTCGTTCACCTACAACCTCGTGCAGTATTTCGGCGAGCTGGGCGAGGAAGTGAAAGTGGTGCGCAACGACGAAAAAAGCGTCGATGCCATCGAGCGCCTCGGCGCCGAGCGCATCGTGATCTCGCCCGGTCCCTGCAGCCCCAACGAGGCCGGCATTTCGCTCGAGCTGATCAGGCGGATGGCAGGACGCGTTCCGATCCTGGGCGTGTGCCTTGGGCACCAGGCCATCGGCCAGGCCTTCGGCGGCAAGGTGGTGCACGCGAAGACGCTGATGCACGGCAAGGTCTCGAAGATCCACCACGAGGGCAAGGGTGTCTTCGCCGGGCTGCCGACGCCGTACGACGCCACGCGCTATCACTCCCTCGCGATCGATCGCGCCTCCTGTCCCGCCGAGCTCGAGATCACCGCCTGGACCGAGGACGGCGAAATCATGGGCGTGCGCCACAAGACGCTTCCGGTCGAAGGCGTGCAGTTCCATCCCGAATCGATACTCACCGAGCACGGCCACGCGCTGCTGCGCAACTTCGTATCCCGCTAAGGAAGAAGACGATGTTCACTCCCCTGGAAGCGATCAATCGGCTGTGCGACAAGCGCGAGATCTTCTACGACGAGATGGTCGACCTGATGCGCCAGGTGATGGAAGGCAAGGTGCCCCCGGTGCAGCTGGCCGCGATCCTCATGGGCCTGCACGTGAAGACCGAGTCGGTTTCCGAAATCGCGGCCGCGGCATCGGTGATGCGCGAATTCTCCACCAAGGTGGAGGTCGGCCCGATCGAACACCTGGTGGATACCTGCGGGACCGGGGGCGACAAGTCCCAGACTTTCAACATCTCGACCACGGCGGCCTTTGTTTGCGCGGCGGGCGGCGCGCGCGTGGCCAAACACGGTGGCCGCTCGGTTTCGTCGCAGTCGGGCAGCGCGGACGTTCTCGAGGCGCTGGGCGTGAACCTGATGCTCACGCCCGATCAGGTGGCGCGATCGATCCGCGAGGTGGGCCTCGGTTTCATGTTCGCGCCCAGCCACCACCCCGCGATGAAACATGCCGCGCCGGTGCGCAAGGAGCTCGGCATGCGCACGATCCTGAACATCCTGGGCCCGCTCACCAATCCCGCGGGCGCGCCCAACCAGGTGATGGGTGTCTTCCACGAGGACCTCGTGGGGATCCAGGCGCGCGTGCTGAAGATGCTTGGCAGCAGGCACGTGCTGACGGTGCATGGCCACGATGGCCTGGACGAGATCACGATCACCGGCCCCACGCATGTCGCCGAGCTCAAGCACGACTTCATCACCGAATACACGATCGAGCCGAAGCAGTTCGGACTCGATACCGCACCCATCGAGGAGATCCAGGTGAAGGACGCCGCCGATTCTCGCGCCCGCGTCGAAGCGGTCCTCGCAAACGAACCAGGCCCCTCGCGCGACGTGGTGATCCTCAATGCCGCCGCCGCGCTCTACGTCTGCGGCGTGGCCGCCAGCATGTGGGACGGTGTCGCCGTCGCGCGCGACGCGATCGAAAGCGGCGCGGCCCGCGCCAAGCTCGACCAGTTGGTGGCCTTCACCAGCGCATTTGCGAAGGGCGCCTGAAGTGTCAGACGTGCTTCGCCGGATACTCGCGGCCAAGCGGCTCGAGGTCGCAGAGCGGCGCTCGGCGTTGCCGCAGGGGCGGCTCGAAGAGCTTGCGGAAAATGCTTCCCCGGCACGGGGATTCGAGCGGTCCCTGCGCAGCAGCATCGCGTGCGGGCGCCCCGGGGTCATCGCCGAAATCAAACGCGCGAGCCCCAGCAAGGGCCTCATCCGGGCGGACTTCGATCCCGCGCGAATTGCGGCTTCCTACGAAAAACACGGTGCTTCGTGCCTTTCGGTGCTCACCGACCGGGAATTTTTCGGGGGATCCCAGGCCGACCTGGCGGCAGCCCGATCGGCGTGTGGCCTGCCCGTGCTGCGCAAGGACTTCATGATCGATGCCTACCAGGTCTACGAGGCGCGCTCGTGGGGCGCCGACTGCATCCTGCTGATCATGGATGCCGCGCCGGATTCCGAGCTTCGGCGCCTCGAGGAAATCGCGCTGGGCCTGGGCATGGACGTGCTGGTGGAATGCCACGATCGCGCGCAGTTGCTGCGAGCCGTCACCTTCGCTACCCCATTGATTGGAATCAATAACCGGGACCTGAGGACGTTCGAGACCCATCTCGCGACCACCCTGGGAATGCGGGGCCTGGTGCCGGAAGGCAAGCTGCTGGTGACGGAGAGCGGGATCGGTTCGCCGGAAGACGTGGCGATCATGGCCCGGGCGCAAGTGAGCGCCTACTTGGTGGGTAGCGCGTTCATGTCTGCACCCGACCCAGGATTGGAGCTGGCAAGGGTATTTTCAGGTTATCGAGCGCATGTGGCAGAACCGCAACAACGGCCTTGATTTGTTGCGCGATTGGCTAAAAAAGCCTTGAGCAACAGGTTGGCCTTTGGCATCATGCGAGTGGCTTCTCGAACAGAATTCGGGAGAAGTACCAAGAATCGGGGCTTTAAAGAAAACCCCGCGAGGTTCCCTCCAAAGAAATTCGATCAAAAGTAATTACGGCCTCACTTCAACAAAGGAGATTCTGATGAACAAGAAACTGATCGCCCTGGCTGTTGCTGGCGCATGCGTGGCGCCCGCCGCCATGGCACAGACCGCGAACCCGGTCACGCTTTATGGCCGCGTCTACGTGACCCTCGAGTCCGTGGAAGCCAAAGGCGGCGCGTCCCCGGTGGTGCGTCGCACACGTGTCGAAGACCAGTCGTCGCTCTTCGGCATTCGCGGTACGGAAGATCTCGGTGGCGGGCTCAAGGCCTTCTTCCAGCTCGAGACGGCTTTCCGCACCGACCAGAACACCACCACCTTCGCTGCTCGCAACAGCGGCATCGGCCTGCAAGGTGGCTGGGGCAGCATCCTCATGGGCCGTTGGGATTCGCCGTTCAAATCCGCCACGATCACGGTTGACCCGTTTGGCGACCTGACGATCTCCGGCATCACCGGCGTGCTGAGCGATGGTGGCAACTTCGACCGCCGCCTGCAGAACGTGGTCCAGTACTGGTCGCCCAGCCTCGCCGGCTTTGCCGTGCGCCTGGCGCGCACCGCCAACGAAGGCAAGACGGCCGCCCTGAATCCGTATGACCAGGCTGCCAGCCTCACCTACACCCGCGGCCCGGCCTACGCGTTCATCGCGTACGAAGAGCACAAGAACCAACTCGGCTCCACCACCGCAACCGCGGGCGTCGAGGAAAAAGGCACGGCCGGCGGCGGCTCGTTCGCATTCGGCCCGGTCAAGCTCGGTGGCCAGTACCAGGAAATCAAGAAGACCGGCCGCGACAAGATCAAGAACGTCATGGCGAACGTCGTCTTCACGTTCGGCAACAACCAGCTGATCTACCAGTTCATGAATTCGAAGGATGGCGCGCTCAACGGCGCCGCATCGCAGCCCGATTGCGATTCGAACTCGGTCGGCTACCAGTACAACTTCACGCGTCGCACGTTCTTCCTGGCCCAGTACACCAAGGTCGACAACAACGATGCATCCACCTGCAACTTCGGCGCCGGCCGCCTCGCGATCGCCGCTGGCCAGGATCCGCAGGGCGTCTCGCTCGGCATCCGCCACGTGTTCTAAGTCGCAACCCAGCGCGATTTAAAGGGCAGAATGAGGGGCGCGGCGAAAGCCGCGCCCTTTTCTTTGGGAATTCCGATGAAACACTCCCTGCCCGACCAGCTGCTCATCGCCGCGGACGAAGCGCTGCGCACGCTTTCGGGCTCCGCATCGCCCTCGCGCCCATCCCCGGCGCGCAGCCAGCCCGGTGGCGGCGACCAGGGGCTCTCCGCAGGCCTCATGCGCGTGAACCACACCGGCGAGATTTGCGCGCAGGCACTCTACAGCGGGCAGGCGACCTTCGCTCGCGACCCGCGCGTGCGTTCGGCGCTATTGCGTGCCGCAGCCGAGGAGAGAGACCACCTATCGTGGTGCCGCGGCCGCCTCGATGAATTGGGCGCGCGCCCGAGTGTGCTCGATCCCCTCTGGTATGCAGGCTCGTTTGCCCTCGGGCTGGCTTCCGGAATCGCGGGCGATCGCTGGAGCCTGGGTTTCCTCACGGAAACCGAAGCCCAGGTTGAGCGCCACCTCGAAGGACATCTCGCGCGATTGCCTGCCGGGGATCTCCGAAGCCGCGCGATCGTCGAGCAGATGCGCGTCGACGAGGCTCGCCACGGCGCGATGGGTCAGGCGCTGGGCGCGGCCGAGCTGCCCCCGCCGGTCAAGGCGGCGATGCGCATCGCCTCGAAGGTGATGACGGGAACCGCCTACTACGTTTGACCGGCGGCGCTTTCGCGAATCTCGAAGCCGGTCGTGATCTGCGCCGTCTTCGCCATCATCGCGGTAGCGGAGCAGTACTTCTCTTTCGAAAGCTTGATCGCCCGTTCGACGTGTGCCGGCGCGATATTGCTGCCCGTGATCACGAACTGGAAGTGGATGCGGGTGAATACCTTCGGATCCTCCGGGGCGCGGTCGGCATCCAGCTCGACAACGCAGCCCTCAACAGCCTGCCGCGACTTGCGCAGCATCAGCATGACGTCGATGGCACTGCAGGCGCCGGTACCCATCAGCACGAGTTCCATCGGCCGCGCTCCGAGGTTCTTGCCTCCGACCTCTGGGGAGGCGTCCACCACGACATCGTGGCCGCTGCCGCTGGTTGCGACAAACGAGATGCCCTCGGCCAGCCGGATTGTTGCCTTCACGCCTTCTCCTTCTCGGCCCTGTCGTTGAGCCAGATCTTGAGCAGGCTCCACGCCACCGCGAGCAACGCGGGGCCCACGAACAGGCCGATGAATCCGAACGCAACCGCGCCGCCGAACACACCGAGCACCACCAGCAGCATCGAGAGGTTGCCCGCGCGGCTCATGAGGATGGGCTTCACGAAGTTGTCCACAGAGCTGATGACGCCCGCGCCGTAGACCAGCATGAAGATCGCCCAGCCAGTCTCGTCCTTCGCATACAGCCACGCGGCGGCACCGCCCCAGATCAGCACCGGGCCCATCGGGACGAGGGAGAGCACGAAGGTCAGCGCGGCCAAAAGCATCGCGCCGGGAATGCCCGCGATGACGTACCCCACCAGCGCCACGGCGGCCTGGGCGAGGGCGGTTCCGAGCAATCCGTACACGACGCCGCGCACCGCGCCTTGCGCGGTGAACAGCAGGCTGTTTCCCTGGTCGGTTCCCGCCAGCCTCGCGACCGCCTCGAGCACAAGGCGCCGGATGCGTTCGCCGTCGCGGTAGAAAAAAAACGCCACGAACAGCGCAATCAGGATCTGGACCAGGCCCTGGCCGACCGCCGCGCCCATGGCGAAGAGCAGGGTCTTGGCGGGGTCCGCGGCGCGCCTGGCCAGCGCCGAAAGCTCTTCGCGGCTGCCGAGCAGCACCTGCCAATAGTCCGCGAACAACGGGCCCGCGAACGGGATGTTGGCCACAAACGCCGGCAGCGCAAGGCTTTCGCGCCGCTCCAGGAAGGAGCGCACCGCCTCCACAATCCCCGCCGAATGGACAACCAGGCTTTGCGCCGCCAGGGCCACCGGAAGCGCAATCGCCACGACGAGGGCAAGCACCACTGCCAGCGCGGCCATGGAGCTGCGCCCGCCCCAGCGGTCGCGCAAACGGACGAATGCGGGCCAGGTGGACATGACCAGGACGCCCGAGAACAGGATCGCGCCGATAAAGGGCTGCAGCACCAGGAAGCAGCCCAGGACCAGCAACGCAATGGCGGCGATACGGGCATTTTGCTCGAAGCGGCTGTTTTCCATGGGAGGGCGTGGCGGGCGGCTCAAGGCCGGGAACGGCGATTCTAGCTGAGACCCCGTTTGACACAAAGTTATGATTTACCTATAATTTCCGGTTCTCACCCAAAATAACGTGGCCAAAGTATCACTACCGTGAGGTAGGGGCACCCAGTGCTGCGAAACATAGAGGAAATACCCCATGAAAACCTTCTCGGCCAAGCCGGAAGAGGTTCGGCGGGACTGGTTCGTCGTCGACGCCACGGACAAGGTCCTGGGTCGTCTGGCGGCGGAAGTCTCCCGGCGCCTGCGCGGCAAACACAAGGTTGAATTCACCCCCCACGTGGATACCGGCGATTACATCGTTGTGGTCAACGTGGAAAAGCTTGTTGTCACCGGCGCGAAAGCCCAGGACAAGAAGTACTACCGCCACTCCACATACCCGGGCGGGATCTACGAGACGAACTTCACCAAGCTGCAGGCGCGCCATCCCGATCGCGTGCTCAAGCTGGCGGTGAAAGGCATGCTGCCGAAAGGCCCTCTCGGCTACGCGATGATCAAGAAGCTCAAGATCTATGCGGGATCGCAGCATCCGCATACCGCGCAGCAGCCCAAGACCCTCGAGATCTAAGGAACCGACCATGATTGGCAAGTACAACTATGGCACCGGCCGCCGCAAGAACGCGGTGGCGCGTGTGTTCATCAAGGCTGGCAAGGGCACCATCACGGTGAACGACAAGCCGGTCGACGTTTTCTTCTCGCGCGAAACCGGCCGCATGATCGTGCGCCAGCCGCTCGAACTCACCAACCACGCTGAAACGTTCGACATCATGGTCAACGTGTTCGGCGGCGGCGAATCCGGCCAGGCCGGCGCCGTGCGCCACGGCATCACCCGTGCGCTCATCGAATACGACCCCACCCTCAAGCCGGCACTTTCGAAGGCCGGGCTCGTCACGCGCGACGCGCGCGAAGTCGAGCGCAAGAAGGTTGGCCTGCACAAGGCGCGACGTCGCAAGCAGTTCTCGAAACGCTGAGGCGCAAGACGCTGTACCTGCAGTCCTGACGTACAAAGCCGCCTCACAGCGGCTTTGTCGTTCTGGGATTTCGTTGCTCGTCGTCGCGAGGAGACCAAGTTGATCAAGGTTGGGGTGGTCGGAGGGACGGGATATACGGGAGTGGAGCTGCTCCGCATCCTCGCCGGCCATCCGCAGGTCGAGGTCGTGGCCATCACCTCGCGCGCCGAAGCCGGGGTCAGGGTCGCGGAATATTTCCCCTCCCTGCGCGGCCGATACGACCTCGCATTCAGCGATCCGGCCAGCGCCCCGCTGAAGGGTTGCGACCTGGTCTTTTTCGCGACTCCCAACGGCGTGGCAATGGGCCAGGTGCGGTCGCTGCTGGATTCCGGCGCGCGGGTCGTGGACTTCTCGGCCGACTTCCGCATGAAGGACAAGGCGGTCTGGGAGAAGTGGTACAAGGTCGCGCACGCCGCCCCGGAGCTCTTCGGCGAGGCCGTTTACGGCCTTCCCGAGGTCAATCGCGAAAAGATCCGCAAGGCGCGCCTCGTCGCGAACCCCGGCTGCTATGCCACCGCGGTGCAACTGGCGTTGCTGCCGCTCGTGGAAAGCAACCACGTGGATCTGCGCCACCTGATCGCGGACGGCAAGTCGGGGGTAAGCGGGGCCGGGCGCAAGGCCGAAGTCGACATCCTGTACTCGGAGGCGACCGACAATTTCAAGGCTTACGCCGTGAAGGGCCATCGCCACCACCCCGAGATACTCGAAAGCCTCAGCACGCTCGAGGGCATGTCGGGCAAGCAGCTCGGCCTCACCTTCGTGCCGCATCTGGTTCCGATGGTGCGCGGCATCCTGGCCACCGTTTACGCCCGCATCACCAGCGAAGCGGATTTCCAGGCGTTGTTCGAGAAACGCTACGCCGAGGAACCGTTTGTCGACGTACTGCCGCCGGGGTCCCAGCCGGAAACGCGATGGGTTCGCGGCACCAACCAATGCCGGATCGCGGTCCACCGGCCCCTCGACGGCGATACGCTCGTGGTCCTGGCGGTGGAGGACAACCTGGTCAAGGGCGCGGCGGGGCAGGCGGTGCAGAACATGAACCTCATGTTCGGGTTCCCCGAAACCCAGGCGCTGGACCAGATCGCCGTGGTCCCCTGATGCGAGGGATCGCCCGCCGCATCCGCAGCACCTTCGGCATCGGGTCGTCGCGAATGGCGATCCGCTCCCAGCTCGCCTGGTATTGGCGCTGGGTCCTGAACCTGCTGATGATGGTGGTGGTGGCGGGCGTGGTCTGGTGGCTGGTCCAGAACAGCTACCGCATCACCGGTTTCAACGTCGACGAGGCAAAGCAGCAGATCGCCTCGCTAGGCGAAGACGGCCAGCGGCTGACGCGCGAGCTCGAAGCCGCCAAGGGAACACTGACCGAGCGCGATCGCCAGCTGCAGATCGAGAAGGCGGCGCAGAGCGAGCTCGCCCGCAACATGGCCCAGCTGCAGGAGGAAAACGCCTCGCTGAAGGAGGACCTGGGATTCCTGCGCAAGCTGATGTCGTCGGGCGCCACGCCGGAAGGCATCGGCATCTCCGAGCTCAAGGTCGAGCGGGAAGGCCGGACCAACGAATACACGTACAGGATGCTCATCACGCAGGGCGGCCAGCGCAAGCAGGATTTTCGGGGCCGCGTGCAGCTGGTGGCCAGGGTAGTGCAGGGCACCAGCAGCACGACCATCACGGTCCCCGATCCCGCGCTGCCCGAAGCGGCAAGCGCTTTCGAGTTCCGCTTCTATCACAAGCTCGAAGGGCGCATCGCGATCCCCGAGGGCGGAGAGCTCAAGAGCGTCGAAGTGCGGGTTTTGGCGGTTCCGGGGGGACAGGTTAAACTGTCCCGGTCGATCAACGTGCAGTAGGAGGGTCGGATATGTTCGGCAAGACCAACAAGCCCAGTCCCATCGACAGCCTCATCGGCGCCGGCACCACCATCGAAGGCAATGTGACCTTCACGGGTGGCCTGCGAATCGACGGGCACGTGAAGGGAAGCGTCAGCGCTTCCGGCAACAAACCCGGTACTCTGGTGATCTCGGAGCTTGCAAAAGTGGAAGGCGAGATCCATGTAGCCCATGTGGTGGTGAACGGCACCGTCGCCGGGCCCGTTCGCGCCACGGAATACGTGGAACTCCTACCCAAGGCCCGGGTCACGGGTAATGTGGCCTACAAGTCCATCGAGATCCACGTTGGTGCGATCGTGATGGGGCAACTGGTGTACGAGGCCCCGCAGAAAAACGAGAAAGTGGTCGAGCTCAAGCCGTCGCACGGCAGCTCCGACTGATTCCCCCGGAAACAGGAGACATTTCATGAATGACATGGCCACCGCAATGCCCGACCCGCTTCTCTTCACGGAGAGCGCGGCCAACAAGGTTAAGGCGTTGATCGAGGAAGAAGGCAACGAGGAGCTCAAGCTTCGCGTCTTCGTGACTGGCGGCGGCTGCTCCGGCCTCCAGTACGGCTTCACCTTCGACGAGGTCACCAACGAAGACGACACCGTCATGCAGAAGAACGGTGTGAGCCTGCTGATCGATCCGATGAGCTACCAGTACCTGATCGGCGCCGAGATCGATTACACCGAGGGCCTCGAGGGCGCGCAGTTCGTGATCAAGAATCCCCAGGCGAGCTCCACCTGCGGCTGCGGATCCTCCTTCAGCGTCTGATCCTCGTTCGTGTCCAGGACACCCTGGGGCCGCAAGGCCCCTTGACGTTTCAGGCCGGGTAGATCGCGCCCAGAATCCTCGGGGCACGCGCCCCGGTTACGGCCGTCAGGTCGACCGGTTCGCGCAGCACACACTTCATTGCAAGCCAGGCGAAGGCGATGGCCTCGACGTGCGCGGCTGGCACGCCGAGCTGGTCGGTGGTGGACACGGTGCGATCGCGGGCCAGCGCCCGGATCCGCGCAACCAGTGATCCGTTGCGCGCCCCGCCGCCCGAAAGGTAGATCTCCCCGGTGCCGGGGCAGTGGCGATCGATCGCGTCCACGATGCCGTGCGCGGTGAAATCGGTGAGCGTGGACTGCACGTCCGCCGTTCGATAGTCCGCCGGCAGGCGCTCCTGGAGCCAGGCCAGCCGGAAGAGCTCCCGGCCCGTGCTTTTCGGCGGCTGCTTGCGGAAAAACGGTTCGGCAAGGAGGCGCTCGAGCAGGATCGTGTCGGTGCGGCCGGCCGCAGCCCACTGCCCGTCCTCGTCGAAGAGCTTGCCGATGTGTTTGCGGGCCCATCCATCGAGGAGCACGTTGCCCGGGCCGCAGTCGAAACCCATGGTGGGCCCCGCCGCCGGCAGCCAGGTCAGGTTGCTGATGCCGCCGATGTTCACCACCACACGCGAGCGGGACGGATGGCGAAAGACTGCCTCGTGGAATGCCGGCACCAACGGGGCGCCCTGGCCTCCAGCGGCCATGTCCCGGCGGCGGAAATCCGCGACGACGTCCAGTCCCGTCAGCTCGGCGAGCCGGGCCGGATCGTTCAACTGGATGGTGAAGCCACGGTCGGGGCGATGGCGGACGGTCTGGCCATGGCAACCGACGGCAACAATCGAATCGCGCGGGACCGCCGCGGAAGCGATCACCTCCTCCACCGCCTCTGCGTAGAGGTCGGCCAGCTCCATGGAAACGGTTGCCGCGAGGTCGAGTGGATCGGAGCCCGGCTCCGACAGCTCCAGTATCCGGTCACGCAGCTCGTTGGAGAAAGCGACGGTCGAAAAGGCGAGGGTGCGCGGAAACCCCGAGCTGAAGTCCACCAGGGCCGCATCCGCGCCATCGAGGCTGGTGCCCGACATCATTCCTGCATAGAGGGATGGCACTACTCGAATCGTGCCGAAGCGGACGCGGCCACCCGGCCGATGGTGGTCCTGGCCTGCGCTGCTACCTCCAGGAAACGTGCCCGCTGGGAGGCGGGAACGGGGTCTGCCTTCGGGAGGGCCACGCGCAGCGGATCCTGATGCATGCCGGAAATCTTGAACTCGTAGTGCAGGTGGGGGCCGGTTGCAAAACCCGTGGCGCCGACGAAACCAATCGGCTCTCCCTGGCGCACCCGGGCGCCCGCGCGAATGCCGTTGGCGAAGCCCGAGAGATGGCCGTACAGGGTCGTGATGCTGCCGCCGTGTTTGATCTCGACCGCGTTTCCATAGCCGCCACGTGTGCCGGCGGAAAGCACGATGCCGTCCGCCGAGGCGATCACTCGCGTGCCGCGGGGAGCGGCGAAATCGACGCCGGTATGCGCGCGCCAATTCCGGAAGATCGGATGGACCCTGCCGCCAAATCCCGAGCTCACGCGCGAGAACTCCACCGGCGAGCGCAGAAATGCCTTCGAGCGATTGGTGCCGTCGAAGGAATAGTAGCCCTCGCCGCCTTCGCCTTCGCCGTCGCGGAAGAGGACCGCGTGGAAAGTGTGGCCGTCGTTCACGAATTCGGCCGCCACGATCCGGCCCGGCGCGATCAGCTCGCCCGAGTCGTAGACCATCTCGTACACCACGGACAGCCGATCGCCCTTTCGCAGGTCGACGTGGAAATCGATGTCGGTCGAGAATATCCGCGCGACCTGGATCGCGATGGCATCGGGAATACCGGCCGCATCGGTCGCCGCGAAAAGCGAAGAGCGGATCGTTGCGGTCTTGTAGAGGAGGCGGGGCGGATCCACAACCGATCGCTGCCGCGCGCTCAGCCCGCCGGCGCCACGCGTCACCTCCATCAGCGACGAGGCGCTGAGAAAATATCGCAGCGCCAGCAATTCGCCATCGCTGCCCGTTTCCGCCTGCAGGGATCGCCCCGGCACCAGTTGGCGGAAAATGGCGCGCCCCGTGGCATCGCCGCGCAGGAATTCCATCGCCCTGGGATCACGCACCCCCAGGCGGTCGAAAATCGCGGCCACCGTGTCGCCCCGCAACACCCGCTCCTGGGTGGTGAACCGCTCGGGCGCTGCCGGGGAGGCTTCGAGGTCCGGCAGCTCGAGCGGCTGCTCGACGAGCGCGCGCTCGTCATCGCGCGGCGCGACGCCGGGAGCGATGCCAAAGGCGGTAACGACCGTCAAGGCGGGGAGCAGCAGCACCAGCGCGCCAAATACGAGCTGGTGGGCCCACCCGAGCCGGGCGGGTCGCTGCGCTAGAATGTCAGCTTTTTCAGCGGGCATGGAGCGGCATCTCTGAGATTCGGCCAGCATACCAGAGTGAAGCCCGAAAATAAGCCAAAAAATGGAATCAAATCAATGACTCACTCCGAACACCTCGAAACAATTAGAAGGGGGGCGGAGGAGCTCATCCTGGAAGGCGACCTGCTGCGCAAACTTGCGCGCGGCAAGCCACTGCGGATCAAGGCGGGCTTCGACCCCACGGCCCCGGACCTGCACCTGGGCCATACGGTCCTGCTCAACAAGATGCGCCAGTTTCAGGAGCTCGGCCATCACGTGATGTTCCTGATCGGCGATTTCACCGGGATGATCGGCGACCCCACGGGCCGCAATGCCACCCGGCCGCCATTGACTCCAGAGCAGATCGCGCAGAACGCGGAAACCTACAAGCAGCAGGTGTCCAAGGTGCTCCACCCCGACAAGACCGAGGTCATGTTCAATTCGACCTGGTGCTCGCAACTCGGCGCGGCCGGCGTCATCAAGCTGGCGGGTACCTGGACCGTCGCCCGCATGCTGGAGCGCGACGATTTCGCCAAACGCTTCGGCGAGCAGCGCCCGATCTCGATCCACGAGTTCCTCTACCCGCTGATGCAGGGCTACGACTCCGTTGCGATGAAGGCGGACGTGGAGCTGGGCGGCACCGACCAGAAATTCAACCTGCTGGTCGGGCGCGAGTTGCAGAAGCATTTCGGGCAGGAGCCGCAGGTCATCCTCACCTTGCCGCTGCTGGAGGGCCTCGATGGCGTCAACAAGATGTCGAAGTCGCTGGGCAACTACGTCGGCATCGACGAGCCGCCCGCCGACATGTTCGGCAAGCTGATGTCGGTGTCCGACGACCTCATGTGGCGTTACATCGAGTTGCTTTCGTTCGCACCGCTTTCCACCATTGCAGAGTGGAAAGCTTCCATCGCGCAGGGCGCGAACCCGCGCGACATCAAGGTTCGTTTTGCGCAGGAGATTGTCGAGCGGTTTCACGATCGCGCTGCGGCCACCGCCGCGCTCGAGGATTTCGAGTCCCGGTTCCGCCACGGTGGCGTCCCGGATGACCTGGTCGAACAGACGTTCGACTCGCCGGCAGAAGGGTTGCTCATCACGCAGGTGCTGAAGCTCTCGGGCGTTTGCGGGAGTGTTTCCGAGGCCGTGCGGATGACCGAGCAGGGCGGCGTTCGCGTGGACGGCGAGAAGGTGAGCGACAAGGCCCTGAAGCTGCTCACGGGCGCCACTTATGTATTGCAGGTGGGCAAACGCAAGTACGCGAGGGTGACGCTGAGGAAGGCTTCCTGACCCCTGCCGGTTTTTTGGGGCGAGGCTTGCCACAAGGGCCGGAAATTGCGTATACTTGTGGGCTTCGCTGATCAAACAGGGTGCATTTGGCCCCGCCGATCGGCTCGCTCTTTAAAAAGTTACAGCCGATAGAGGTGGGTGCTGGCTGGCGCGTAAACCGGATTGATCCATTCGCGAGGATGGGTTGAGAAGGTGACAAGCAATAGCTGTGTGCTCACTTTATGGAATCCAACGTGATTCTTGAGTGAGTTTTTAACTGGATTGAACTGAAGAGTTTGATC
>Ga0163153_10004682_pt1 | contig 16922 bp, 11 predicted proteins | sample OliLakLV19MP6IB1_FD_148629 | JGI IMG/M metagenome (GOLD analysis project Ga0163153, IMG submission 148629) | Freshwater microbial mat bacterial communities from Lake Vanda, McMurdo Dry Valleys, Antarctica - Oligotrophic Lake LV.19.MP6.IB-1 | ecosystem: Environmental > Aquatic > Freshwater >... | reverse complement strand
CCCCGGATGGCGGGGCTAGGCGCGGTCGGCGGTGGGGTGCTGGGACGACCGGCTTGCTCGCCTACCTGGGAGGGGTTCAATTGTCGGAGGGGCCGCTACCGCCAGCGTCTGGTTATGGGATTAGGCAGCGGAGGGCCTCCCAGCGTCTACCGTAGGTAGGCCGTGTCCGGCAATCGTAGGCCTGCGGACCTCCCTACAAAGTCGAAGTGCCGCTCACACTGCCAGATGTCATCGATAGCGACGTGAAGCCCACTGGGCCGCTGCAATGCGGGTCGCAGCCGTCTCGTCTCGATGAGCCTCGCCACGTGGGCTTCCAGTCGTCGCACCAGTTGGTGGCTCGTGCAGCCGACGCGCAGGTGCCCACGTCTGCAGACAACAACAGCGAACTGACCGCGCAGCGCAACACCGCCTCGTAGATTGCGATCCACATGTTCGACGGCTCGTCTAGCCCTTGATACCGGCCTGGTACGGATGCAGATTGCGGCGTGAACCCTACGCTTATCGCGAGCAGCACCAAGCAGCTGGCGTCGAGGCCGTCTTTTCGGGAGACCAAGGTCGGACCAGAGGCCGAGCTCGTCGCGTCCTTCGTCGGGCAGCTGCCGTTTCGCCTCCAGAATGGCCTTGAGCATGTTCTCTTCCGTGAGCCACGGGTAGCCCTGGCCGCGCCCGATCTCGTCTACGTGGCATGGCGCCCCGACATCTTGAGCACCTGGCCAGCGGCTCGCCGGACGCTTCGGCCAGCGCATTACCGCCTGCTGCAGTTCCTCCGCACGGCCGAACAGCCGGACTTCGCCCTGCCTGCGTTAATGAGGCCGGAGAGGAGGCGCCTACTGTCGGACCTCGAAGCAGCTGAACTTGTGTCGGTAACTGCAGACCACGTTGACGTCGCTCCGCTGGACGCTGTGTTCGCCGTGACACGGATTGTTGCAGTTGAGGCAAAGCTCACGAAGTGGGACCGGGCGATTGACCAAGCCCAAGCGAACACATGGTTCGCGTCTGAATCCCACATCTTGGTGCCGCGTCTACCGCGAGACCACAGCGCGGTTGGACGGGCACAACATCTTGGAATAGGTGTATGGTCGCTGGACAGACGCCCTGAACGCCTAGTACCCCCTCGACGGTTCGGCCTACCAAGCTCCTACGTGTCTTGGCTGATCAACGACTGGCTGATCCACCTGTAGGCACATGAGCGAAGGCTTGCGATGACCGTACCGGTCGGGCCGCCACCGGATTGGTTCGCGGCACATTTTCCGCAGCTGGCGCAAGTCATCCAAATCGGAGCCGGCGGGCAAAAGCTCGTGTACAGTGCCGTCGAGGCAACGCGTGGCAGCGTCGTTCTTAAACTCCTCCGTCCTCCTGTAGATAAGGAGGAGGCCCGCCGGGAGATCCTGGCTGTTCAGACGGTCGCCTCCGCCCACGTCCCCGTCATTTACCAGTATGGCGTCGCCCCCTCTGAATGGGGTGATGTCTTCTGGATAATCGAACAGCTGATTCCTGGCGAAACCCTACGGCAGATCGTTGCCGCCGGTGCCCTCCCACCAACGGACATCCTGCGCCTTGCACGCGACATATCAGAGCCGCTCCTTGCCGCCGAAACCTGCAACATCGTCCATCGGGATGTCAAACCGGACAACATCATGCGTTCCCAGGATGGAACATTCTGGCTACTCGCTTTCGGCTTGGCTAGACACCTAGGGCTAAGTTCACTCACGGCGACGGCCCTGCCTTTTGGCAAACTTACCCCGGGCTACGCCCCACCTGAGCAGTTCCGGAACCACAAGAAACAGATCGACGCCCGTAGCGATTTATTCGCGTTGGGGGTAACGCTTTACGAAGCTGCCACTGGCGTCAATCCCTTCCGGGCCGGCGCACGCGACCCCCTCGAAATGCTGAAGCGCGTTGAAAAGGAGCCGTTGCCACGCTTGACCTTGGAACTAACTCCCGCAAAGGAGTTCGAGGACCTCGTTGCCGCGATGACCCAGCGGCGGCGAGAACACCGACCGCGCACAGCTCGCGAGGTGGTCGAGTGGATCGCTGACATTTGTAGGCGGCAAGGGATATAGCCTCCCATCGCCTCCACCGTGGACGAATCACAACGAGTGCAATATGGATCTGCTGCTACAGTTTGGTCACGGCATGATGGAACATTGCAGGACCCTCCTGGCCTCGTGGTCTGGCGGGACGGCAATTCTCAGCCCCAGAGACCTCACACCAGAACAACTCACGCGCTTGGCCGACGAGTTGCGCCGCCGATGCGCTGCCAGCGTACTACTTGACCCGCAGTTCTTTCTCCCTCACTCGGACCATGAGCGTCTCACGTCCCACGACTACTGGCCTACCAACTACGCGACTGGCACTTTTTGGTCTGGTTCGGAACTGGATGCCATGCTTCACGCATTGGATGACCTCAACTTGACGCTGCACACTACCGCTGTAATACTACCGGGGCTCCTAGCGTCGACAATTGATGACGACTGGCTCAACCTCCAAGCCCAGGTAGCCGCGCGGGCACGCGCCATGCTTCCAGGTCGGCAGTTGCTCGCGACTGTGGCGCTCAGGGCGGACGCTCTTCGCATCACTTCCCAAGTAGAAGAATTGCTCGAAGCGTCGGAAGAGTGGCCCGTAGATGGCATCTATTTGATCGCAGAGCATCCAAACGCGGGATACATCGTTGAAGATCCCAACTGGCTGGCGAACAAGCTGGATATCGTAGCTCACTTCAGGCTGGCGGGCCAGCGGGTGGTAGTCGGCTACTGCACACATCAAATGCTTCTTCTAGCGGCCGCTGGGGCACGCGAGTTCGCCGCAGGTACGTGGATGAACGTACGTAGCTTTCCGCCAGACAAATTTTCTGCGGCATTGGAGGAGGAGATCAGACAGAGAGCCACCTGGTACTTTTGCCCGCAATCTCTCTCCGAGTACAAGGTGCCCTTCCTTGACATCGCCTGGCGGCAGAATCTATTGGACAGGATGAGGCCGGATCGGCGCCTCGGCAGTAGCTACGCCGACACTCTATTCGATGGGGCCCAACCATCGACGGTCGACTTCGCCGAGCAGTCGGCATTTCGCCACTACCTCCACTCGTTGAGGTCCCTCGCCGGAGAGGCCCGACGGTCATCCTTCGCAGACACCCTTGCGGCTCACCTCCAGATGATCGACGAGGCTGAACACGTCTGCGAGCGCCTATCGCTGGGCGGCGTGACCGGGCAATTGCGGGACTTCGGGCGGGCCATCGACGCCAATCGGGCGGCGTTGGCCGTCCTAGAGCGCACACGGGGGCCGGTCCTGCAACGACGATGGGCGGAGCTATGACGTTCCTTGGGCCGGAAGCTTGCCGGTCAAGGTTGCGGTTCGAACCTAAACTCTCAGGCGGCTTCGGGGCTTAGACACCGCCGAAAGGGCCGTGGCAGTGACCTGCTGCCCTGAAGCTCCGGCTGAATAGGGGTTGGCCTCCACGTCAGTCGCGTTTTGCCGGGCCCGGACGTCAATCCAGGAGCACACTAACGCCCTCCCCGACCCCTGCGGATCCCGGTCGCTTCAGCGACGCTCCTGGCCGAGCCGCGGGTTTACCCACGAAAAGTGCCTGACCCTTGCCCGGCGTCAGGGTACCTCGCAGTCGGATTGTGGGCAATTCGAGTAGTGCGGACGGACTACCTTGGGCTTGGGCCGGCGAGCCGGTCGGAAGTAGGGAGACAATCGGCCTAGGCTAGCTCTAGTTGACGAAGCCGATATTCACCAGGCCGCCGGTGGCTCTTCAAAACCGACCCTTCCAGGACGACATCGACGTGCCCAGGTAGCTTATAAAACACTTGCAGCGGAGACGAACGACATCACAATTCAGTTGTGGCAACTGAGTTGGCGGAAGGTTCACTGGGGGAAGTGATTCGGGGGCGTAGTGGAGAATCCGAGGGAGCATCAGAACGTCATCGCAGTCATCCGGAGGTCAGCCATCTCATCGGGTGGCTGTGCCCGGGGCCCTCGACCCGCCCGCCCGCGGGCGACTAGGAGCAACCGAGGCCACCTTTCAGGAGGCTCGGCATGAGCGACCCACATGTAGAGAGTCTCCACTATGAGATCACCAGTGGCCCGAACGTGTCTTATCAAGACCCCGAGCCAATGGAACTTGCCCTCCAAGAGGGGAGGTTTGATCTTCGCGGTGACACGCTGGTCGTTGAACCGTCGGGGCACTTCGCCACGGCCGGCGAAGCCCGGGCGGCCATCGAGCCAGTGCTTCGAGCATGGGAGATCCATGCCGACCTGGTAGGCAATCCTGGAACTATCCTATTCCGCTACCGGAATGCGAAGGTGATTGATCGCAATCCGCCGCCGCCCGGCGCGGAGCAGGTCGTCATAGTTGGGCTGGCCGGGGAGCTAGAAACCGCCGGCGCCCTGACGATGCATCTCATCAGGCGGGAATACCCCGCCCCACCGGCAACCTTTCGTGCTTCGCCTGATATCGAGCTTGCCCACAATCGCTGGATTCGTTTTCGAGAGGGGGCGGAACCGCTCCTCTCCATGGCGTACTTCGTTCTGACCTTGGTTGAAGTCCGTGCCGGGGGCCGAAAGGAGGCAGCGGAAATGCTGCAGATCGAGCCGGAGGTGCTCCAGAAACTGGGCGAGCTCACATCAACCCGGGGCGACGGCCTTTCCGCAAGAAAACTCTCCGGGAACGGGCCTTATCGTGAATTGAGCGGCGGTGAACAGCACTGGGTGGAATCCACAGTCCGCGCGATTATTCTGAGAATGGGAGGGATTGAGCGGGGAGTTGAGCTGACGCCGTTCCGGATGCAGGATTTACCCCGCCTGTAGGGCTCCAACCCTCGGTGGGGCCCGCGACAAACCCGTCCGTCAGGGGCTAGCAGGAGCCGCGCGGAAGCTTTGGCCTTCGGGGGATCGATTCCAGAGCCCCATGGTAGCGTGTGGTGCGAACCACCAATTGCAGCAGGTAGTCAATGCTGCGCGGAGCTCAAATGAGTCAGGACGGGAATGACGGAGAGCTTCTCTCCCCCTACCAAGGGGTGTTCATCATGCAGGGGATGGGGGTGCGGATCCCGGTGGGCGGTCTCCGCATCGGTTTCGGCCCCGACGGGCTGACCTCGGAACTGACCTTGCACGTCGCGGTAGATGCGTGCCCTACGTGGCTACAGGTCGCTGAGGAACATCTTTCCACGGCCAAGGCAGCGAATACACGACTCAAAGAGGCTGCCAAGGCCGGAAACGAGAGTGATATTGGGCGAGAACTCGAGGCAGACCTGAAGGCGTCCATGCAAAGCATAGTGGCTTCTGCCACCGCGGTGGATGGGCTCTACGCGGAACTGAAACAGCACGTCGGGCTTGATGCTGCAACGCAGGAAGCATGGCGCAGTGCCAGGACCGCACGATACAAGCAGGTCACGGAAATCATTCGACGGGCGTTCCCCGTTTCTCGCCGGCACGCCGTTGGAATCCGTTCGGCCGCGAGAGCGTTGTACCACTACCGAGACAAGGCGGTCCACCCTGACAGAGCCTTCAGCGAGGCCGTTCCCCATCCGGAGGCACACCGCAATACGGCCAGATTGTACGCGACCTATCGCTATCCCAACGCCCGTGAGCTCGCAACAGTTGGGATGAGTCTAGTGGCCCAGTGCTGCCGCGCCGCTGACAAGGCACGGCAGTCGGCGGCTGCCACCTATTGCCGGGAGCTGGGGGCCCGAGTGGACCCTGTGCTGTTGGCTTGGGAAGCCAATCATGGAGAGGTGTTCAAGCGCCAACCATCGTAATTCTTGAGATCCCAACTTGAATGCCAAGCCCGAGGGACTCATCCGATTGTCCTGAGTCGTACGGCGGTTGTACGATGACCCACTACCCCTCCCCCCACTCCCACACATCCGCCTTGACCGCCTCGTAGCTGGCGTCCAGCGCCGGCCCAAGCGCCAGGATCGCCGCAATGCGGCGCACCATCTCCGACACGTACTTCGCCTCCTCAGCAGTCAGGTCGCGGCCCAGCAGCGGCCGCTGCCGGTAGCTCAGCCACTTCTTGATGACCTGATAGCCACCCAGGGTGTACTCCCACACCGGCTTGGGCACGTTGGCCCAAAACGCCCGGTCGTTGAGCCAGACATCTACGGTCTCATCATGTTCGGTCAGCTTCCCGCGACCGGGCATGGTGACCCCGCCCTTGCCAGCGTGGCCCCATCCGGCGGTTAGGGCCAGATCTCCCGCCGCGGGATCGAGCTGGTCCCCGTCGGCAGCGGTCAGCACGCCGAGGGTCTTGAACTGGTCCGGATAACCGCTGACCGGCGCCGAGGCGACCGCCACCTCGGGGTCAAGAAGTTGGCGGAGCGCGGCGCCTAGTGCTGCCGATCGCTCGAGTGCCTCACGGGTGGCGGGGAGCGGAATGCGCGGCCAGTCCTGGCGGAGAGCGTCTGAATTCTCCCGGAGGTATAAGGGCGAGTGACCAATCGCCAGGGAGTGGAGCCAGACCGGGTTGGCGCCATGGGCAGCGGAAATCCCAAGCGCCTCCAAGTACTTCGCTGAGTCCTGAGTCAGATTTGCACCATCCGGCTCGAAACCCAGCTCCCCTTGATTGGCGTCATCGGTTGGAAGTCGATCCGGAAAGCAGACAGCGCCAGGACGAGTAAGGTGCCACTCGGGCAACGCCACAGTCGCGTAAAACGGAGAACCTTCGCGCTGGCGCTCGCTTTTCTGTCGCGAAGTGATCATTCTGGCTCCCGCCTGAACCCAACGGAACAAATCGACACGTTTTTCGTCGAGGAGCTTTGTCTCGGGGTGCCAGTAGAGGTAGCGAACGTCAAACGGCTGATACGCGAAACGAACAAAATGTCCGGAATCGATTCCACACTTGAGCAACGCGCCGCGCGTCTTGATAGGGTCGAACCGAGCGGAGCGCTTCATGAGCTGCGGTGTGATGACTGCGAGTCGTTCGTTGTGGATACTCGAATCGAAGTAAGCGCCGAGGCGATTCCTCAAACGGCCCAGATCAACATCAACCAAGGCAAGGTCCCTACTGGTCTTAACCCCGGGCGAGAAGTGTTCCAACAGATCGGTGAGCCGTGGCCACTCCGAATACCCTGCTACGACTGAGCCCTGCATGTAGGAGAGTCCCAAGGAGATGGCCGGCCGATGGTCCAAGTAGTGCGGCGTAGCATTCGACCTGCTCTCTGAAGCGAGCTGCTGCCGTTTGTGAACCCCCCACAAGTGCCGGAAGCCAAGGCCTCGTGCTCCACGATCCCCACGTCGCACCAGAAGAGTCACGGCAGTCCCAATCTGAATTCCTTCCCGGTTCGACTCAGTCGAAAAGATGCTGGGATCCGGCTCCCCCTCGGGCGTGAGCTTGCCGGTCTTGTACTTGTCGCCATTCAGACAATCAATCCAGATCTTGTCGAACACCTCCAGGTACCGCTCCCGCATCCCGGTAAACGACAGTCCGTCCAGCCACGAATAGTTGGAGATGAAACAGACGATGCCCTTCCCCGTCTGCTCCACGATCTTCCGCTCGGCCATCCGGAAGAACCGAACATACAAGTCGTTGAGCCCCTGCCCCTGTGGTGCCGGCGCCAGCTTGGTGGTCCGATAGGCATCGGACAGCTCCCGTTCCTCGGCGCTGGGCGTTACGCCGGCATAGCCGTTGTACGGCGGATTGCCGAGGATCACCAGGATCGGCTGAGACTGCTTGACTTTGTCGGCCCGGTCCCGCTCCTCGGCCAGCTCCCGGAACGGCAGGTCGGGGTGCTTGGTATCCGGATTCCAGCCGGTAAGCGCATTGGTCAGAAACACCCCGACCCGCGAGCCCTCCTTGTCGGGGAGTGGCGCGCCAAGCTGGCGCAGGAGGAGTCCGAGCTGCAGGTGGGCCACCACGAACGGCGCGGGGAGAATCTCGAATCCAAAGATCCGCTCCTGAGCAGCCTTGCGGAGTTCGCTGGCCACCAGTGCGCCGCCGCCCTCGCTCCGCAGGGTGGTTTCGATCCGCTTGAGTACCTCGACCAGATAGGCACCGGTGCCGCAGCAGGGGTCGAGCACCACCACGTTGGGATCGGCCAGGCCAAGCGGCAGGTCCAGCTCCTCGCGGAGCACGGTGTCTACCCGGGCCACCATGTACTGCACCACCTCATGGGGGGTGTACCAGACCCCGAGCTGCTTGCGCAGTTCGGGGTCGAAGGCCCGGAGGAACGGCTCGTAGAAGTACTGCACCGCCTCCTGTTCCCGGAACTTGGTGAAGAAGGGGGGCCGGTCCACCCGGTTGAGCACCTCCCCGGTACGCTCCAGCACCGGCACCAGCTGGAGGTCGCCGAGCACGGCTCGGGTGGCGATCTGGTCGAAGAGGGCGCTGATCATCGGGACGTGCAGGGTCCAGCCGGCGTCCTTCCAATCGAACACGGCATCCTCGGCTGGGTTCTCACGATTCCAGAGCACCCAGCCGCTGAAGATCCCGTAGAAGAGCGTCTGGACCAGGGAGGAGCGGAAGAAGTGGTCGCCGTCCTCGCCTTCGAAGGTGATGCCGAGCGCCTCCTCGAAGCTGGTGCGGATGGTGGCCAGGGCGGGGAGGTCGCGATCCCCGAGAATCTCCATGGCGTCCCGGGCATGGGATGCCAGCATCCAAGCCACATCGGAGGGCTCGGTGAGCCGGGCTCGGCTGCGGAGGACCCGGGTCAGGAATTCGGTGAACCGCTCCCCGCGCTCCTGAGCGTATTTGCGGGGGTGGGAGGCGATGTCGCGCCAGAACGCGGCCTCGTCGGAGGCCAGATCGAACTGGTCGGCAATCCGCGCGCCACCATGGCGGTCCTGCACCATCAGCACGAATCGGAAGTAGTTGGTCACCAGCACCTGGCCGTACCGCACCAGGTACTTGTTGACCTGCTCCGAGGCGATGGTGGCGTTGATATCCTCGGCGGTGCCCTTGACTTCGATGGCGGCCACATCGGGGCGGGAAGGGTCCTTCGGCTCGGCGGCAGCGCGATTCTTGAATTGGCCGGCGGTGAACAGGCCGCCATCCGGCAGGCCGGCGCCGAGGTTCCGCAGACTCATGATGGTCCGCACCTTGGGCTTGGTGGTCTTGCCGACAGCGTCGAGCAGGGTCTTGAGAGCGGGGTAGCCGGACAATTCGTCCACCCCGGCGCCGGCGCGCTGGAGGAGCTGCAGCTCAGTCAGGTAGTGCTCGAAGTGGTCCATGCGGGTCCGGGTGCGGGGGCCAAGTCAAGATGGCCGGGAGAGCGGCGGGGCGGCAAGGCGGGGGAACAGCCGCAGGCATGTTCACCTCCGGGCCGGGCAGGCCTGGCCCCTACGGATGGTGGCCCCCCGGTCGCTTCAGCGACCCTCCTGGCCGAGCCGCGGGTTTACCCGCGGGCAACGCGAAAGCGGCGGCATTGGTGCGCCGGGCCGGGCAGGCCTGGCCCCTACGGATGGTGGCCCCCCCGGTCGCTTCAGCGACCCTCCTGGCCGAGCCGCGGGTTTACCCGCGGGCAACGGCGCGAGCCTGAATCAGCAACATGGGGCCGATTGGAATCGGCCCCTGCGGTGCGTACCACTCATGAACCCAACCACCAGCCCCTAACCCATTGTCCCACAACACCTTACCAATCGCACCCACCCCTGCCATTCCGACCCCGATCGGGCTATATTTCGGGCTTGCCGTCTGGCCGCCGCGCGGCCCTCTTCCTGACCTGTTCCACGGACCCTCATGACCGCCCCCAGCTCGCGCGAGCGCATCGTCCTGCGCCCGATCGAAGAGGAGATGAAGCAGTCGTTCATCAACTACGCGATGAGCGTCATCGTCTCCCGCGCCCTGCCCGACGTGCGCGACGGCCTGAAACCGGTCCACCGCCGGATTCTTTACGCCATGAACGAGCTCGGCCTGGTCCCCGGCCGCGCCTACAAGAAGTCCGCTACCGTCGTCGGCGACGTGCTTGGCAAGTACCACCCCCACGGTGACAGCTCGGTCTATGACGCCCTGGTGCGGATGGTCCAGGACTTCTCGCTCCGCTACCCGCTGGTGGACGGGCAGGGCAACTTCGGCTCGGTCGATGGTGACCCCGCCGCCGCCTACCGCTACACCGAAGCAAAGTTGACCCGCGTCGCCGTTACCATGCTCGACGACATCGAGAAGGAGACGGTCGACTACCAGTCCAACTTCGACGACCGGCTCCTGGAGCCAACAGTGCTCCCGTCGCGGATTCCGAACCTGCTGGTCAACGGGTCCAGTGGCATCGCGGTCGGCATGGCCACCAACATCCCCCCGCACAACCTCCGGGAGGTGGCCAAGGCGGTCGAGGCGCTGGTCGACAACCCCGACGTCACCATTGCCGAGCTCTGCCAGTTCATTACCGGCCCCGACTTCCCCACCGGCGGCTACATCTACGGGATGCATGGCATCCGCGAGGCGTACGAGACCGGCCGCGGCAAGGTGATCATGCGCGCAAGGGTGCAGATCGAGGAGAAGGAGTCGACCGGCAAGTCGGCGCTGGTCATTACCGAGCTGCCGTACCAGGTCAACAAGGCCCGGCTGGCCGAGGACATTGCCCACCTGGCCTACGAGAAGAAGATCGAGGGGATCACCGCGGTCCGGGACGAGTCCGACCGCGACGGCATGCGCCTCGTGGTGGAGCTGCGCCGCGACATGATCCCCAACGTGGTCCTGAACCAGCTCTACAAGCACACCACGATGCAAAGCACCTTCGGGGTCATCAACCTGGCGCTGGTCAATGGCCAGCCCAAGGTGATGCACCTCAAGGAGATGCTCCAGCACTTCATTACGCACCGCCACGAGATCATCGTCCGCCGCACCCAGTTTGACCTGAGTGCCGCCGAAGCCCGGGAGCACATCCTCGAGGGGCTCAAGATCGCCGTCGACAACATCGACGAAGTGATCCAGATCATCCGCAGCTCGAGCGACACCCCCGAGGCCGACACGCGGCTGCGCAAGCGGTTCGGCTTCAGCGAAAAGCAGGCCGACGCGATCCTCAACATGCGGCTGGCCAAGCTTACCGGGCTCGAGATCGAGAAGCTCGAGGCCGAGCTGGCCGAGGTCCGCGCCATCATTGCCGACCTGCGTGGCATCCTCGACTCCCTGCCGCGCCGGATGTCGATCCTCAAGGAAGAGATGGCTGAGGTTGTCAAGGCGTTTGGCGATGATCGCCGGACCGAGATCATCCCCGACGAGGCCGATTTCTCGATCGAGGACCTGATTGCCGAAGAGGACATGGTCATCACCGTCTCCCACACCGGCTACATCAAGCGGATCCCCGTCTCCACCTACCGGCGCCAGCGCCGCGGTGGCCGGGGGCTGACCGGCGCCACCACGAAGGAAGAGGATTGGATTGAGCACCTCTTCATTGCCAGCACCCACGACTACCTGATGTTCTTCAGCGACCGCGGCCAGGTCTACTGGCTCAAGGTCCATGAGATCCCGCAGGGGGGACGCGCGGCCCGTGGCAAGCCGGTGGTGCATTGCATCGGCATCGGCCAAGACGAGCGGATCGCCTCGCTGGTGCCGGTCCGCAAGTTTGCCGACGATCGCTTCCTGATGTTTGCCACCCGCAACGGGACCGTCAAGAAGACGGTACTCTCGGCCTATGGCAACGTCCGCACGACCGGCATCAACGCCATCAACATCGATGAAAACGACCAGCTGATCGATGTCCAGATCACCGAGGGCAACAACGACGTGGTCCTCGGCACCCGGAATGCCATGAGCATCCGGTTCCACGAGAGCGATGTCCGCGAGATGGGCCGCGCCACCGGCGGGGTCAAGGGCATCAACCTCGATGATGACGACGCCGTCATCGGCATGGTGGTGGTGCGCCGCGACGCCAAGATCCTGGTCCTGTCCGAGAACGGCTACGGCAAGCAGTCGGAGCTGTCCGAATACCGGGCCCAGACCCGCGGCGGCAAGGGCATCATCACCATGGACCGGACCGACAAGACCGGCGCCCTGGTGGCCCTCAAGGAAGTCATTCCCGATGACGAGCTGATGCTGATCAGCCGCAACGGGATCATCATCCGCACTCCGGTCAAGGACATCCGGACCACCCATCGCAACGCCCAGGGTGTCCGCGTGATGAACCTGGACGATGGCGACACCGTGATGGACGTGGCGCGCGTGGTCAAGGAAGACGACGAGGGTATCGAGGAACCGACCGGCGACGACGAGCCGGCAGCGGAAGCCGGGGAGTGACCGAGGCCGAGCTCCGCTCGGCCGCTGCGGCACTCCAGGGCGTTGCCCTGGAGACTCCGCTCGTGGGCGCGCCCGGTCTCGGGGTGCCCGGCGGCGGCCCGGTGCGCCTCAAGTGCGAACATCTCCAGCCGATGGGCGCCTTCAAGATCCGGGGCGCCTGGAACTCCGTTTCCCGACTTTCCCCCGAGCAGCGCAGCCGCGGCATCGTCACCCACAGCTCCGGCAACCACGGCCAGGCGCTGGCGCTGGCCGGGGCGCGGGCCGGCATCCGAACCGTGGTGGTCATGCCGGAGTCCGCGCCCGCCATCAAGGTGTCCGGAGTGCGGAGCCGAGGCGCCGAGGTGGTGCTGGTCCCCGGCCCCGCCAGCGAGCGGGGCCGTGTGGCACAGGAGATGGCCGACACCCAGGGACTGGTCATGGTGCCCCCCTACGAGAGCCACGACGTCGTGGCCGGCCAGGCCACCTGCACCCTGGAGATCCTGGACATGTGGCCGGCGGTGACCATGATCGTGGCACCGGTCGGCGGTGGCGGGCTCCTGGCCGGCGCCTGCGCCGCGACCAGTGCACTTCGCCCCGACGTCAAGGTGTTCGGGGTGGAACCGGTCGGCGCCCCCAAGCTCACCCGGGCCATGGACGCTGGCCACCCGGTGGTGCTCGAGCAGACCGCCAGCGTGGCCGACGGCCTCCTGCCCATGCAGATCGGCGTCATTCCCTTCGGGTATATCCAGCCGGTGCTGGCCGGGGTGGTCCAGGTGTCGGACGCCGAGATCATTGCTGCGGTCCGATTCCTGTACCAGCACCACGGCATGCGGGTCGAGCCCTCGGGGGCCGCCACAGTGGCGGCACTGCTGGCGGGGCATCTTCCGGTAACCGGACCCACCGCGGCCATCCTGAGCGGCGGGAACATCGATCCTGAGCGCTTTGCGGACCTGGTGCGATGACCCTGGCCCCCCAGCTTCTCCTGGCCGATCCCGACCAGCACCTCAGCCGGACGCTGATGCGGGTGCTGGGCGAGAACGGCTATGCCGTAGCGCTGCTGGACTCGGCCGACGCGGTGATCCAGCAGATGGAGGAGCGGCGCGGGGTGGACCTCGTCCTGGCAGACGTGTCGCTGCCGGGTGGGGGGCTTGAGCTGGTGAAGCGCATCAAGGCCAGTACCGAGCTGCGCCTGGTGCCGGTGATCCTCCTGACCACCGATCCGCCCGAGGAACTGGCCGAGCAGGCGCTGGACGCCGGCGCCGCCGACCTGATCACCAAGCCGTTCCGGGTTCGCGAACTGCTGGCCCGGGTGCGCCTGCACATGCGGGTTGGCCGCGAGCTGAGCCAGGCCCGGGCGGATGCGCTGGCCCGGGTGGAGCTGGTCGAGATCCTCCGCGAAATTACCACCTCGCTGCGGCCCGAGGAGATCTTCCGGGTCCTGGTGCGACGAGTCGCCGAAGGATTGCAGATCTCGCGCTGCTCAATCGTGCTGGCGGAGCCGGGCGATGCCATCGGCACCCTGGTGGCGGCCTTCGAGCTGCCGGACCTCCACGACCAGAGGGTGGAACTGCGCCGCTATCCGGAACTGCGCCGAGCCCTGGAGACCGGCAAGGCGGTGCTGGTGCGCAATGTCTCCGAGGATCCGATCTACGCCAGCACCCGGGCGGAATGGACGGCGGAGGGGCACGCCGTCCCGACGACTTCCGCGATCGCCGTCCCCTTCTCCCTCACCGGCCAGCGGTCGGGGCTCTTCTTCCTGCGCTCCACTGAGGGAGACACCCCGCTCGACCAGCACGACGTCCACTTTGCCGAGAACGTGATTCGCGCCTCGCTCTCCTCGATCGAGAAGGCGTACGACCTGGAGCGGGCCGCGGTGGCGCAGGAGCAGCTGAAGCTGCTGGCCGAGACCGACCCGCTGACCGGCCTCTTCAACCGGCGGGCTCTGGCCGAGAAGCTGCGCCGGGAGCTCGACCGGGCCGAGCGATACCAGACGGTGCTGACCTGCATCCTGGTGGACATCGATCACTTCAAGGACACCAACGACACCTTTGGCCACCAGATCGGTGACCTGGTGCTGCAACAGGTGGCACAGATGTTCCGGCGCGAGCAGCGGGCGGTGGACCTGATTGCCCGGTATGGCGGCGAAGAGTTCGTGGTGCTGCTGCCCGAAACGGGGGCCAGCGGCGCCCGGATCTTTGCGGAGCGCGTGCTCCGGCGGGTGGCCGCCCAGCGCTTCGGGGATGCCGACCATCCAGTCCAGATTACCCTGAGCATGGGGCTCGCCACCGTCCCCGACCCCCGGATCACCGACGCCGACTCGTTTCTGTTCGTGGCCGACGCCAACCTCCTCAAGGCCAAGGGAGATGGCAGGAATCGGTATCGGGACTGATGGAACTCCGCTGCCCCCACTGTAGCGGCAGGTACCTTCCGCCAGCCCGGTTCTGCATGCGGGATGGCTATGCCCTGGTCCCGGGCGTCGCCAGTAATCCTGAGCTCGATGCCGCCCCGCCGGTCCGGCCCGGGGGCGTCTGGGATCCCCAGACCAGATTCATCGAACCGGCGTCGCGACTGACTGGCCGGACGCTCGACACCCGCTACCTCCTCGGGGAGCTGATCGGCTCGGGTGGCATGGCGTTCGTGTACCGTGCCACCGATGAGGAGACTGGCGAGACGGTGGCGGTGAAGGTCCTCACTTCCCGACTGGCCGCCGACCCCGAGTCGATCGCCCGGCTCCGGCGGGAGGCGGCCCTCGCCATGCGGCTCGACCACCCTGGCGTCTGTCACATCGTGGCCGCCGGCAGCGACCGGGGGCTGCATTATCTCGTCATGCCGCTCCTGATCGGCGAGTCGCTCGCCGCCCGCGAGGGGCGCGAGTGCCCGCTGCCGATCGCGGAAGTCCTCGACATCCTTGCCCAGCTCTGTGCCGGATTGCAACATGCCCACGACCGCGGGGTGCTCCACCGCGACCTCAAGCCCGAAAACGTCATGTTGATTCCAGGGAACGATGGGGTGCGCGCCGTGATCATGGATTTCGGTTTGGCCAAGCCGGCACCGTCCGAGACCGAGCAACAGAAGATCACCGATACCGGGGTCATCCTCGGCACCCCGGAGTTCATGAGCCCGGAACAGATCCGGGGGTTCCCGATCGATTCCCGCAGCGACCAGTACGCCCTGGCGGTGCTGGCGTTCGAGCTCCTGACGGGGGAACTACCGTTCGACGGTGGCACCTCGCAGGAGACGATGCTCCATCGGTTGACCGATACGCCGCTCCGGTTGCGCGATCGGCGCCCGGAGGTGCCCGAGTGGCTGGATGCCGCGATCGCCCGGGCCTTGAGTCGGGAGCCAGCGGAGCGGTTCCCGAATGTGAAGGCGTTGGGGGAGGCGCTTGGAAGCGAAAAGTAGGGGCCGGGCGTGCCCGGCCCATACCCGATCCAGGAAGTGAGCCGGAGGGGCCGGGCGTGCCCGGCCCATACCCGATCCAGGAAGTGAGCCGGAGGGGCCGGGCGTGCCCGGCCCATACCCGATCCAGGAAGTGAGCCGGAGGGTCCGGGCCTGCCCGGCCCGTGGCGAGTCGGAATCCAGATGTTGTTCAACCCAGCCCGTTGAGGAACTTGTCCAGCATGCGCAGCCGCACCATTGTCCTCGTGCTCGCCTTGTGCAGCACCCTGTCGGCCTGCCAGTTCAGCCCGCTCATGAACCGGATCGCGGTCGGGGAGGAGCCGATTGTCATCATGGTTGGCGAATCGGCCGACGGCTCTACCGACCTCTTTGCCGCGTCTCCGGGTGGCGGGCCGGTTTTCCAGATCACCTTCAACCGGCCGGTGGAGTCCCACCCCTCCCTGGCGCCGTCGGGAACGGTGGTGGCGTTCTTCCGGCAACCTGCCTCCGGCGACTCGACCACCCGGGTGGTGATGGTCATGAATCTCCTCAACGCCTCGGAACGGGAGCTGGCGCTCCCCAGCGACGCTGGTGCCCCGCTCGAGGTGGCCTGGCGTCCGACCGGCACGACGCTGCTGGTCCGGACCACCCGTGGGGTCTGGGAGATGCAGGCGCCGCCCGCCAAGCCGGTCCCTCGACGCCTGGTGGGGGAATCGATGGGGCGCGCAGCCTTGGAACTGATGGTGGCCGTCGGCAACCCCGTCTTTGCGATCGTGGACAATTGTGCCGCTGGCGGGGTCTGCACCTACGCGCTCGATGGCAGGACCCCGGAACAGATCTCCCCGCGCGGGATCGGCCCGCTGCGGTGGGGTAGCGACAGCGTCGCCTGGTTCGACCAGGACCGCCTCGAGGTCCGACCACTCGGCCCGGGCCGCAGCCGCCACGTCATGTGGACCCGGACACCGGCCAATCCGCGCCAAGCGACGTACGCGCCGGGGCCGGCGGGGCCGCGTCAGGGGGAGACGGGGCTGGTGGTTCCGAAGTAGCGCGCCAGGCGATCGCGTCCCACGCCGCCGCTACCACCTGGGTGGTATGGGGGTGATCAGGGGTCCACTCCCGGGCCGCCACCCGCTCCACCGCATGGCCCACCAGCGCCAGCCACACCGCCGACCAGAGCTCCGCCGAGCCGCTGCGGACGGTCCCCTGCTGTTTCCCCGAGGCCACGACCAGCGCCAGCCCCGACCGGAACTCTCGCAGGGCATCGCGGCTCCGGTCGTCCAACTCCACGTCGTCCCGTGACCGGAGCAGCATGCGGACCAGGGCGGGGTCACTCTGTGCCGTCCCGATCAGCCGCTGGGCAATCTTTCGGAGCCGCTCCGCCGCCCCGACCCCCCTC
>Ga0163153_10004681_pt1 | contig 16923 bp, 13 predicted proteins | sample OliLakLV19MP6IB1_FD_148629 | JGI IMG/M metagenome (GOLD analysis project Ga0163153, IMG submission 148629) | Freshwater microbial mat bacterial communities from Lake Vanda, McMurdo Dry Valleys, Antarctica - Oligotrophic Lake LV.19.MP6.IB-1 | ecosystem: Environmental > Aquatic > Freshwater >... | reverse complement strand
CTCCGCCACCCGCCCCCAAGCAACCTCCGCTGCGCCGAAATTTGCCCTGTAGGCTGCGGCTGACAAGCCTGCCGGCGCTCTTGCTCTTGCTGCTGGGCGCGATCATCCTGCTGCCGGTGGTCAACCTGTTCCGGCGCGGCAACGTCCAGTAAGGCGCGCGTCGTCTTACCCGTCCGCCGTCATCGCACGCGGCCGGTCAGACAATCTGACCGGCCCGTTCGTTGTTAGGTGGTGACCAGCGCGGTGGGCAGGAAGTCGCAGCGGTTCTGGTAGACGACGTAGCTGCCGGTGGGCAGCAGCACGAGGCGCGAGATGGAAGCGTTGTTGAGCAGAAACGACAGCTTATAGGGCGAGCTGACGTCCATAATCGCGGCGATCAGGTGCGAGTAGAAGCCGCCGTGGCTGACGACGCCCACGTGGTCGTCGGTGCCGCCGTGGCGCGCCAGCAGTTCGGCCAACACGCGGCGGGCGCGGCGCGGGCGCTCTTCGGCCGGCTCCAGGTCGTGCGTCCACCAGCCCGCGTCGGTGAACGTCTCGGGCAACGCCAGGTCGGGGTAGCTCTGGGCGAAGTAGCGGCGGCCATTGCCGGGCCGGCCGACGTAGTGGCCGGGGGCTTCTTCGAGAAACAGGCCACCCTCTTCGTGCCAATCAATCCAGGCGGTCAGCGGCAGGCCCAGGCGTTGGGCCACCAGGGTGCCGGTGTTGACCGCCCGCACCATCAGGCTGGCGTATAGGTGGGTAAGCTTGATCCCGCGCCGGTTCTGCGGGTCGTAGGGGGCGGTGTCGGCCTCGGGGTGCGTCTGGGCCAGGAAGTCGGCCAGGTGAGCGGCCTGCTGCAAGCCCAACTCAGTCAGCTCGGGGTCGTGCGTGCGCACCTCGTCGGTCGCGCCGCGCGCGGCCAGGGCATTGTTTTCAGATTGGGCGTGACGAATGAAATAGAGTTCCATGCGGCAGATGGTGACCTAATTGAAAGAAGGGAGTACCAGCCGGCGCGGGTGAGCGCCGGGGTAGTTGCCATTGGGTGCATCACTAGTGCTGTCTCAGCCAACCTGCTTGGAATCATCCGCCATCGACCGACCGGCGTTATGTTGCCCGACCGCGGCTTCCCGGTTCCAAAGAGGTGCCTGGTTTCTGCACTAGTGGGTCATCCGGGAATGGTGTTGGCTCGCCGCAATTGCCATTGCCCAGATGGTTTGGGCACTCTCGAACGGCGTTCGCTACGTCGCTGCCAGATGACCCACTAGTTGTTGGTCGCAGCCGTTTTGGGCCTGCTGCCAATTTTTCAAGCATGGATGGGCCTGCCCATCCATGCTTGAAAAATTGATTTCGGTCAGATAGTGGCTCTTACAAGCCCCGGTTGCGATAAGTGCCCGTCTCGACGGTGAAGATTGCTTGTCTTTCCGTTCGAATCGGCCACTATCTGGCGAGGCACTCGTTGCCATTGACCCAATTGTAGCAGACGCCGCCAGGGCTTAGGCGTCGTCGGCGTCGAACTTGAACAGCCCGGCGGCGTTCGCGCCCAGCAGGCCGGCTTGCAGGGCGCGCGGGTCCACCGCCGAGAGGCGGGCCACCATCGCGGGCGTCAGCACGGCCACTTTGCGCACCACATCCAGGTGGTCGGCGATGGCGTCGAGCGCGGCGTCGTCAGTCTCCCAATTCAGCCGGTCGAAGCGCGCCAGGTTGAGCGGCACGGTGTAAGCGCGCATAGTCTTCTCGCCCAGCGCGTTGAAGTAGTCTTCAAAGTAGCTGAGCACCAGCTCGCGCACGCTGCGGTGGATGGGTTCGCGGTAGCGCAGGCCGCTGAAGTTGCTCTTCGCCAGCGCGCCCCAGTGCCGGTCTACCTGGAACAGCGCCAGCAGGTGGTCGTCGTCGCGGTCGTTGGGCAGCAGATCGAGGAGGCGGGCCGGGTGGCCCAGCCGCCGCAGCATGGCCGCCGCGAAGATCGCGCCATCATAGCAGTGGGCGGTGCGGTCGCGCACCACGGTCAGCGGGCAGCGATAGCGGTCTTCGGAGCTATACGCCAGCGTGTCGAGAAAGGCCTGGATCAGCAGGGGCGAGGTGAGGCCGGCGAGCAACTCGGCTTCGGCGGGCGTGAGAGATGACGTAAGGGTGGGCATGGGCGATGGGTGGCTGGGCACTCAGGGGACCCAAGGGACTCACGGGACCCAGTGGCGCATTGTGCGGGTGGAATTATAGAGTAGCTTTCCGAAAGCGCCCGCTGCCAGTCGGCCGCCGGAACGTGCCCAGCCTCCGCCCTGCCTTTTTCTTAGCGGAGCCTCTCTTTCCTTTTTTCTAGCCTGTCAGCCCGGCCCACGCCCCCGCCACAGCGGCCAGTGGCAGTAAAGCGCACAGCACCCCGGCCACGCCGGCCACGAGCGCCCAGGCCCAGCTAACTTTGCAGGCGGCGCGCACCGCCAGGACAGTAAGCAAGCCGGCATACAGGGTGAAGGCCAACAGCAGCAGGCCGCGCAGCAAAGCCGGGGCCACGACGACCGCGCCCAGCGCCACGAACAGCGGAGCGGCGTAGGCCGCGCAAGCAAAGGCCAGGCGATCATAGACGGCGCGCTGGAACACGCTGGGCGCTGTCCCGGCCGGGCTAGCGCCGTCGCCCAGGAACCGGCGCGCTGAGAGCTGGGGCCGCCAACCGAGGCCATAGGCCGAAAGGTGCGCGGCCAGGGCGCAGGCCACGGCCGTGCCCGCCGCAAACGCGCCGACGCTTAACGCCACCAAAACAGCATAGACCGGCAGCAGCGTGAGCACGGGCGTGCCGCGCAGCAGGCTCAACCCGGCGGGCAGCAGCGACCCCACCACCGCCGCCGCCAGGCACCAGCGCAGCGCCCGCTCCAGGCTGGCGGCCGGGTGGGCGGCCAGCCCTTCAAACGTGGCGACGGCCGGCTGCCGCAGGGCCAGCAACCAGGCGCTGCGCCAGTCGCGCGAACGGATGGCGGCGGCCCGCAGCGAGCGCACACCAGCGCGCAGCGCACTGGCGGGCGGCGCGACGGCCGGCGGGCGGCTGGTTTCGGCGGGCGGCGCGGCCGGGGCCGGACCGGCAACCGGGCGGGCGGAGACGGCGTTGGTTTTGGTGGCCGACCCGGCGGTCGGCGTGGACAAAGTGGGTAGAGACGACATCGGACCTCCTGCGCGGCGCAGCGGCGCTACGCGCACGAGGTCTAGTGCAAGAGGCGTGCTAGGCGGTCAGGCAGCGGGTTCGTAAGGCTCGCGGAAGGTGAAGGCGTAGGCGCTGGGGCCGTGGTCGCGCAGGTGGGCCAGGCGCTCACGGGCGTCGGCGAAGGTGGGCCGTGTGCCGGCCGGGAGCCACCACAGCGTTTGGAACGGGCCATCGAACGGCTGAAACCACTCGCGCCGGCGGCACACGGCCCCGGCGTGCTCGACCCCGACGGCAACCTCATAGACCTCTTCGCGCCGCGGCCGAAAGCTTAGAGCCGCCTGATGCTAGGTCAACTCCCTCTTCCCTGTCATTCCGAACCCCCGCTCGCAGCCTGATCGCCACGCAGCATAGTTGGCGGGGTGAGGAATCCCACCGGCTGACCATGCGCAGCCGCTTGTCTGATTTTCTGCTTTGTCCGTCACGACGCTGCCTTAAGTTTTGGCCTTCCGCTTCCGCGGCTTCTTGGGCCGGATGATGAGCACGCCCCGGCAGCCGGGCGCGCCGCAGCGGCAGGCGTAACGCACGGCAAACTCGTTGCGCCAATGGCCGTCGCGCTCCAGGCGGTAGTCGTAGACCAGCTCTTCGCCGGGGCGGATGGCGCGCAGCGCCTCGATGAAGATGCGGCCGTCGTCGTCCACCGCCTCGCAGTTGGGCGCGCACGAGTGATTGATGAAGCGCGCCGCGTTGCCGTCCACCGCGCCGTCAATCACCGTGTCTGCGTCCACCGTGAACAAAAACGTGTGCGGCTGATCCACCGCGTCGTCGTCGTAGCGGCGGTCGGCCTCGGCGTCGGAGATGCGCTCGCCCGTGTACTCGATCAGCCGCGCGCCGCGCCGGATGCGGCGGGTGGCGAACGCGCCCTGCCCCTGGATCGGCGAGGCCCGCAGCTCAAACGGTAACGGGTCTGCGGCCTCGTGAACGTCAGCCGCCATCAGGCTGCCGCCTTGATCGCCCCGAAGGCGGCGAACGGGCCGTGCTTGTGCAGCACCTCCACCTGCGCAAAGCCGCTGGCGCGCAGCCGGTCGAGCTGGTAGGTCAGCGAGCGCGGCGAGTCCTCGGCCTCGATGTAGGCCAACACCAAATCGCGGTAAGCCTCGTCCTTGAGGCCGGCCAGGTACTCGCCGTAGCGCCGCCCCAGCAGCGCCTGCACTGCTGGGTGGTCGTGGGCGACGAGGTCCGCAATCCACAGCGCGCCGCCCGGCCGCAGCGCGGCGTACAGCTTGGCGAAGGCCGCCTGCCACTCGTCGTCGCCGCGCAGGTGGTGCAGCACCGCCGCCGCCAGGATGATGTCAAATTGCGCTTCGCCAGGGTCGTAGGCGCGCAGGTCGGCCTGCACCGTGGTCACAGTGCCGCTGGTCTGTGGCTGCACGCGCGCCGCCGCCCGGTCGAGCATCGGGCGACTGAGGTCCAACAGGGTGAGGTCTAAATTCGGGCGAGCCTGGAGCAGCTTGAGGCTGTAGTTGCCCGCGCCGCAGCCCACATCCAGCGCCGACCGGGCGGCCGGCGTGGCGGCGACGGCGGCCTGCACGATCAGCTCCAGCACCAGCGGCGCGTCCATGCTGGCGCTCTGGCCGGTCTCCAGGTTGGCAAAGCGCTCGACATCGGCGTCGAACCGCGCGCGAATTTGATCGGGCGTAGACTTGGGCATCGGCGCAGCGAACTTAGCCGGGGCCGGTGATGCCGGGCTGAGCGCGCACGCACGTCACGCTGCCGCCGTCGGCGTGGGCCAGCGTGGTGCCGGGCGTCACGGTCGCCACCAGGCTGTCGGTGTTGGCGTCGTACAGCGCGCTGTCGAACACAAACCCGGCCCGGAAGGTAAAGACGCTGCCGGTCGGGTCGAAGTTGTAGACGCCGCTGACGGCGCCGCCGCCGGTGCCCGATTGCCAGCTTACGTCCGGCTGCGGGTCGAAGGTCAGGCGGCCGGTGTACGCGCCCAACCCGTTCTCGATCCCGTTGCAGTCGAACGCGCCCAGGTAGCCCGTCACCAGCGCCGTGGGCGTCGGCGTGGGCGAGAGATTCTCGCCGGTCACGGCGCACGCCAGCGTGCCGGCCAGCAGCAGCGCGAACACCACCCCGAACACCGGATTACGGCGGATGTGTGTCGTCATCATCGTCTCCACCTCATTCCTGACCCATTACTGTCATAATTATCCCACGCCCCGCCCTCCCCAACCTTCGGCCCCGCCTTTTTCTTAGCGCAGCATCGCTTTCTCTTCGCGCAGCGTCTGCCCTTCACTCCACCCAATCCAGCGTCCGCGTCACCGCCTTCTGCCACCCGGCATACAAGCGCTCGCGCTCGGCCGAGTCCATGCGCGGCGTCCAGCGCCGATCCTCGCCCCAGTTGGCGCGCAGGTCGTCCACGTGCGCCCACGCGCCCACCGCCAGCCCGGCCGCGTAGGCTGCGCCCAGCGCCGTGGTCTCAGCCACCGTCGGGCGGATGACGGGCACGCCCAGCACGTCGGCCTGAAACTGCATCAGCGTGTCGTTGAAGACCATGCCGCCGTCCACCTTGAGGGCGCTCAGGTTGACGGCCGGCCCGGCGTCGTGGTGCATGGCGTCGAGCACCTCGCGCGTTTGGAAGGCCGTCGCCTCCAGCGCGGCGCGGGCCAGGTGGCCCTTGTTCACAAAGCGCGTCAGCCCGGCGATCACGCCGCGCGCGTTGTCCTTCCAGTGCGGCGCATACAGGCCGGAGAAGGCCGGCACAAAATAGATGCCACCGTTGTCGGGCACGCTCTGCGCCAGCGGTTCGATCTCGGCCGCGCTGGCGATCAGCCCCAGGTTGTCGCGCAGCCACTGCACCAGCGCGCCGGCGATGGCGATCGAGCCTTCCAGCGCGTAGACCGGCGGCTGCCCGCCCAGTTGGTAGCCGAGCGTGGTCAGCAGGCCGTGGGTCGAGGCCACCGGCGCGGGGCCGGTGTTGAGCAGCATGAAGCAGCCGGTGCCGTAAGTGTTCTTGGCCTCGCCGGGGGCAAAGCAGGTCTGCCCGAACAGCGCCGCTTGCTGATCGCCCAAATCGCCGGCCACCGGCAGGCCGGCCAGCGCGCCGCCCGCTGTCTCGGCCGACACTTCGCCGTAGACCTCGCTCGAGGCGCGGATGGCGGGCAGCATCGCGCGCGGCACATTCAGCGCCCGCAGCAGGTCGTCATCCCACGCCAGTGTGTGAATGTTCATCAGCAGCGTGCGGCTGGCGTTGCTGACATCCGTAATATGCAGGCCGCCGCACACGCCGCCGGTCAGGTTCCAGATCAGCCAGGTGTCTATGGTGCCAAATAGCAGGTCGCCGGCCTCGGCCTGGGCGCGCGCGCCGGGCACCTGGTCCAGCAGCCATTGCAGCTTGGGGCCGGAGAAATACGTCGCCAGCGGCAGGCCGGTCTGGGCCCGGAAGCGGTCTTGCCCGCCGTGCGCGGCCAGCGCGGCGCAGATGCCGGCGGTGCGCGTGTCTTGCCACACCAGCGCGTTGTGGATCGGGTGGCCGGTGGCGCGCTTCCACACCACGGTGGTCTCGCGCTGGTTGGTTAGGCCCAGCGCGGCGATTTTCTTAACGTCCACGCCCTGCCCCAGCGCCTCGGCCAGCACCGCTTGCGTGGCGGCCCAAATCTCCAGCGGGTCGTGCTCCACCCAGCCGGGCTGCGGAAAGATCTGCCGGTGCTCACGCTGGGCGCGGGCGTGTACGCGGCCGGCCTGGTCAAAGACCATGCCGCGGGTGGAGGTGGTGCCCTGGTCGAGCGCGAGCAGCAACATCGGCTGGAGGGTCAAACGCCTTGAACGATAATGAGCTGAGAGTGGGTGGTGGCCTGGCGCACCTGGCGCAGCTCGGCGTACTCGGGCGCGTTCAGAAAGGCCTTGGCCGCCTCGGCCTCAGGGAACTCCAAGATCACCAGGCGCGCGGGCTGCCAGTCGCCCTCCATCACTTCCACCGCGCCGCCGCGCGTGAGGTAGCGCCCGCCGTACTTGGCGACGAGCGGCGGTACCTGAACCTTATAGGCCTCGTACCCGGCCGGGTCATGCACAGTGATGTCAACCACAAGGTAGGCGGACATGGGTTACTCCTGATGACGTTGATGTCGGGCTGGTTATATACCGAAATCGGCGGAAGGGTAAGCGTGGAGGTCAGAAGTCAGAAGTCGGAGGTCGGAAACACCTGGGCCACACAGCGCAAGCGCAGCGAAGCCGGCAACGCTTTTTTTGGCCGCTGCATTTTATTAACGCTGCCTTCCCAGCCCGCGCCGGCGGGCTTCGCCATGCGAACTTGCGAGTGCCGCGATTTAAATCGCCGGGGTCATAGGCAGCCACCATCCGGCGACGCCCCGTCGCTTGCGACCCTACCCCTCGCCTCTACTGCAGCGCATTCGTGAAAATTTGTGTCGAAGTCCCCGAAGTAACTGTTCATACCTCGGCCCCGCTCTACCACACGCCCCTCGCGACCTGCCCTATCTTTGTAGGGTCGCCCAACAACCGACACCTCCCCCTTCGTGATAATTCGTGGCAAAAATCATCTCGCTCTGAAAAACCCGCCTGTGTGAAGCAAGTTCAGCCCGGCAGCGCCTCCCACGCCACCGCGTCGCACGCGCCCCCGGCCCACCAGCGGGCCGGTCACGCCCGCCTCCCCACAAACTGGCGATCGGCAAATAGTCTTGGGCGCGCAGCGTATAGGTGGGCGGCGTGCTCAGGCCCAGCCGCAGCGCGCCAGCGCGGCGGCGCAGCGGCCGGCGGCCCAGTGGCAAAGGCGCACCCGGCGCGCGGTTGTCCGCCGCCTCCACCACCGGAGCGGTGTCGCGCGGCGCGTCCTCAAACGTCCAGTCAATATCCGGCTTCGCCATCGCCGCCAATTATAGCGTCGGCAGTGCGGGGCGTCGGATCAACGCCCACGCGATTGATGGTAATTTTTTGCTCACTAATCCGCGCGACGGAGGTCGAGCCGCGCGAGGCAGGGGGAGGCGACTGGAAGAGGTTTTCATGATTGAGGGCGCGGGACTACTGGCGGCCGCGCTGAGATGACCTTCCAGCCACCTCCCCGCTCAAGGTCAGCTCACCACTCGGAACGGGATTAGACAGTTTTTTGAGTGGCCTCGGCGCGCGGTGCGATGAGTGCCCGGCCAATCCGACTAACCGCCCCTGGCCGGCGTCGGTGCTTGTGCAACACGGAATTAGCCCGTTCGCCTACAGGCAGCATTCGCCCGCCGCCGGTATAATAGGCGTATCGCAACCGAATTCGGGCTGACTGGATGCTTGCTTGCGGCCCGGCGGCCCGCTGTTGATTATGACCTACCCCTGGCGTCTGCTCATTATCGAAGCCTCCGAGGCTGACGATGGGCTGCCGGCCGACACCCGGCGGCGGCCGGGCTTTGCCGCGCTGACCGTCCGCCCCCCGTTGGAGGCCCATGCCTAATCTGCCGCTGACGGTCAGCGAGCGGCCGGCGGCCAGGCGCGGGGCCAGCCTGCGCGTGCGCCTGACGCTGCTGCTGGCGCTGGTGCTGCTGCCGGCCACGGTGCTGCTGGTGTATGCCGGCTACGAGAGCAGCCGCCGCGCGCGCACCGAGGCCGAGGGCGACCTGCTGCGCCTGGCCGAGCTGGTGGCCGCCTCGCAGGCCCAGCGCCTGGCCGACGCGCGCGGGCTGCTGGCCGTCATCGCCCAGTTCCCCGAAGTGCAGGCCGGCGACCCGGCGGCGTGCTCGGCGCGGCTGGCCGAGCTGCTGCCGCTCTACCCGGCCTACAGCGGCATGGGCCTGGCCGACGTGCAGGGCAACGTCTTTTGCGCGGCCAACCCAGTGACCGAAACCATCAACGTCAGCGACCGGGCCTGGTTCCGGTTGGTGCTGGCGACCAACGACTTTGCCGTGGGCGATTACGTCGTCGGCCGCCAGGGCCGGCCCACGCTCGGCCTGGGCTACCCCGTGCGCGACGACCAGGGCCAGGTGCAGGGCGTGGCCGCCATCGGCCTGAACCTGCTGGCCCTCAACGAAGCCGCCGCCAACATCCCCCTGCCCGCCGACACCGACCTGCTGTTGTTTGACGCCGACGGCACGGTGTTGGCCCACGCCCCCGAAACCGACCGCTGGCTGGGCGAGAACCACGCCAACGACCCGCTGGTGCAGCAAGCGCAGAGCGGCGAACCGGCCGTGACCCAACTGCCGGGGCTGGATGCGCTGCCGCGTGTGTATGCCACCCTGCTGCTGCACAGCCTGGGCGGCCAGCCGCTGTACCTGGCGCTGGGCCGCCCGCCGGAGGCCGTGTATGCCGGGGCCGACGGCCTTCAGCGCCGCAACCTGGCCGCGATTGTGCTGCTCGAAGCGCTGGCGTTCCTCACCGTCTGGGGTGCCAGCCGCCGGCTGCTGCTGCGCCCGGTGGACGAACTGCTGCGCGCCACCCGCCGCCTGACCGTGGGCGACCTGGGCGCCCGCACCGACCTCGACCACCACCAGGGCGAGTTGGGCCAACTGGCCTTTGCCTTTGACCACCTGGCCGACACCCTCAGCCGCCAAGACGCCGAGCGGCGCGAGGCCGAGGCGGCCCTGCGCGTCAGTTGGGAACACTACCGCCGGCTGGTGGAACTCTCGCCCGACACGGTGTTTGTGATGCAGGCCGGGCTGGTGGTCTACATCAACTCGTCCGGCACGCGCTTGCTGGGCGCCGAGCAGCCCGAAGCGCTGGTCGGCAAACCGGTGCTCACCAGTTTTGTGCATCTCGACGACCGCGCCCGCCTGGCCGGCGCGCTGCAGCAGCTCGAGGCGCGCGGGGCTATGCCGCTGATCGAAATCCGCTGGCAGCCACTGCCCCGCACCGGCCCAGACCGGCGCGAGCGCAGCCTGGAAGTGGAGGTGGCCGCCACCGCCATCGAGCACGACCATCAGCCGGCGGTGCTGGTCATCGTGCGCGACATCACCGCCCGCAAACAACTCGAACGCCGCCGCACCGCCCTGGCCGAAACCGCGCAGGCGTTAGCCGAGGCCGGGGCCAACTATCAGGCCGTGCTCGATTTGGTGGCCCGGCAGGCCGGCGCGCACATCGGCGGGCTGGCGATCCTGCGCGTCTACACCCCCAGCACCCGCACCCTGGCGACGGCCGCCACTTATCACCCCGACCCTTTACGTCACGCCGCCCTGGAACACCAACTGACCGTGCTCGAGCCGACGCTAGACAGCCTGAGCGGCAGCGTGGAAAACGGCGAGGCAGTTTACCTGCCCGAGTTTGACCCGGTGGAGGTGCTCACCAGCGCGCCGCCGGAGGTGCGCCACTTCTTCCAGCAGTTCCCGGTCTACGGGCTGTTGGGCGCGCCGCTGTCGAACCGTCAGCGGCTGCTGGGCGCGCTGAGCCTGCTGCGCGACTATCCCGGCCAGCCGTTCTTGCCCGATGACCTGGCCTTTCTGCAAGAGTTGGCCGACCGCGCCGCGCTGGCGATAGACAACGCCCAACTGTACACCGCCGAGCAGGTGGCGCGTGAGGCGGCCGAGCGCGCCGCCCGGCTGGCCGACCAGCAGGCCGTGCACCTGGCCCGCCTGCAAACCATTACCGCCGCCTTCTCGGAGGCGCTCAACCTGGAAGCCGTGTTGGATGTGATGATCGAACAAACGGTGGCCGCGCTCGACGCCGACGCCGGGGCGGTGGTGCTGCTGGCCCCCGATGGCGTCACGCTGGAGGTGGTGCGCACGCTCAACTTCCCCCCGGCGGCGGTGGTCAGCCGCTTCCCGCTCGAGTCGGACGCGCCCGCCGCCGAAGCCGTGCGCACCGGCGAAGCCGTGTGGGTCGAATCAACCGCCGAGTTTGCGGCCCGCTTCCCTAGCTTCTCGCCCGTGCGTCAGCCGGTGCCCTATCAGTCGGTCGCCTATTTGCCGCTGGAGGTGGAGGGCCGCCGCCTGGGCAGCCTGGCCATCAACTTTGCGGCGCCGCGCACTTTTTCGCCGGAGGAGCGCGCCCTGCTGCTGGCGATGGCGCGCCAGGGGGCGCAGGCCCTGCAGCGCACGCGCGCCTACGAGTCGGAAAAGGTAGCGCGCGCGGCGGCCGAAACGGCCCGGCAGCGGCTGGCCTTCCTGGCCGAGATCAGCCGGTCGCTGGCCGTCTCGCTCGATTACGCCAGCACCCTCCAGACTGTGCTGCGCCAGACCCTGCCGGCCCTGGCCGACTTCTGCACCATCTACCAGTTCACCCCCGACGGCCTGGTGGAGACTGTGGCGCTGGCCCACCGCGACCCGGCCCGCGAGCCGCTGATGCACACGCTGGAAGAAGTTTACCGGCCGGTGCTCGGCCCGGCCGGCGGCTTGTTTGCCCAGGCCGCCCACCAGCGCGTCCCACGGTATACTAATCTCACCCCCGAGCAATTGGCCGGCGTGTCGGCCGACCCCCAGGTGACCCGGCTGCTGCGCGAACTACAAGTTGAGTCGGTGCTGCACGCCCCGCTCATCAGCACCGGGCGGGTGCTGGGGATGCTGACGCTGGTGTACGCCGGCTCCGGCCGCCACTACGGCCCCGGCGACCTGGAAGTGGTGCAGGAAGTCACGCGCCGCGCCGCCGTGGCCCTGGAAAACGCCCAACTGTATGCCGAGGCCCAGCGCCTGAACGCCGAGTTAGAGGCGCGGGTCGCCGGCCGCACGGCGCAATTGGCCGCCGCCAACGTCCACCTGGAAGCCCAGGTGGTGGAGCGCACCCGCATGGAGGCCGAGCTGGCCCAATCGCAGGCGCAGTTGCGGCAGCTCAACGCCTACATGCAGGCGGCGCGCGAAGACGAGCGCACCCGCATCTCGCGTGAGATCCACGACGAACTGGGCGGCACGCTGACCGGCCTAAAAATGGATGTGGCCCGCATTCGCAAAGCAGTAGCGGGCCACGAGCAGGCCGAGCTGGTCGGCCCCCGGCTCGAAGCGCTGTCGCAGATGATTGACGCCATGGTGCAGACGGTGCGCCGCATCGCCACCGACCTGCGCCCGGCGCTGCTGGACGACTTTGGCCTGGCGGCGGCGATTGAGTGGCAGTTGCAGGAGTTTGCCAAGCGCTCGGGCCTGACCTGCACCTTTGACACCCAACTAGGCGAGCTAGAGTGGAACGCGGCGGCCTCGACCGGGGTGTTCCGGGCCTTTCAAGAGACGCTGACCAACGTGGCCCGCCACGCCCAGGCCAACCGCGTGGCAGTCAGCCTGACCCTGGCGGCCGGCACGGTCGAGCTGCGCGTGCAGGACGACGGGCGCGGCATCCCGGCCGGCGAGTTGGCCGGGCTGATGTCGCTTGGGCTGGCGGGGATGCGCGAGCGCATTGCCGCGCTCAACGGCCTGCTGGCGATCAGCGGCCAGCCCGGCCGGGGCACGACGGTCGTAATTCAGGTGCCGCTGGAACGCTTGCTCCGGCAGCCCCCAACCACCTAAGACGCAGCCCCCGCCACCAGCGGCGGCCGGCCCAGGGGCAAGGAGAGCCTGCATGCTAAGAGTTTTGCTCGCCGACGACCATGCCGTGGTGCGGCAGGGGTTGAAACAAATCCTGACGGAGATCCCCGAGGTGGGCGCGGTGGGCGAAGCGCCCAACGGCGAGGCAGCGCTGGCGATGGTGCGGGCCGAGCACTGGGATGTGCTGGTGCTGGACATGTCTATGCCGGGGCGCGGCGGGCTGGATGTGCTCAAGGATGTGCGCCGCGAGCGCCCGCTGACCAAGGTGCTGGTGTTGAGTATGCACCCGGAAGATCAGTTCGCGGTGCGGCTGCTCAAGGCGGGCGCGTCGGGCTACCTGACCAAGGAGACCGCGCCGGCCGAGTTGGTGGTGGCGATCCGCAAGATTCTGACCGGCGGCAAGTACATCAGCAGCACGCTGGCCGAGAAGCTGGCCTTCGACCTGGATCGCGACTCGGACAAGCCGCTGCACGAGCTGCTCTCAGACCGCGAGTTTCAGGTGCTGCGCATGTTGGCCGCCGGCCGCACCGTGCAGCAGATCGCCGACGAACTGTTGTTGAGCGCCAAGACCATCAGCACCTACCGCGCCCGCATCCTCGAGAAGCTCAACCTTAAGAGCAACGCCGAGATGATCCGCTACGCGATCCACAACCGGCTGATCGAGTGAGGCGATTTCTGATTTTTGATTGTTGATTTCTGATTGCGCCAGAGGGCGGGGCGAAGGCAGCGGGAAGCGACCGCTGCTTTTTGCTATATGGCAGGTTCGTGCATCAGCGCTGGCATTGGGTTGGTAGCGAGTGGTGGGCGCTGCCTACTTGGGCCAACTGCAATTTTTTCACGCCCTGGATGAGCCTGCCCATCCAGGGCGTGAAAAAATTGGTCTCGGTCAGATCTGGGGTGACACAATCACAACTTGCGGTAAGAACCCGTCTCGACGGTGGCAATCGCGCGTCCTCACGGGCATAACTGCCTCCGGTCGGAGAGGTGCCCACCCGGACCAGGAGCTTGTCTAATTACCAATCAACCTCGCACGGCTCCGGCTGGAGCCAGTGATAGTCTCCCGTGGCCGCATCCACCAGAAACACGCCCAGCCGGTTCGAGAGCGCCAGCCTGTGCCCGCTGGGCGACCAGGCCAAGCTGTCGCCGGTCAACTCGCGGGTGGGCGCGCTGCCAGCGCCGGCCAGGTCGAACACCACATACGTCGTCGGGCTGAAGCCGGTGAGGCCCTGCCCGGCCAGGTAGCCGTCGTCCGGCGAGAAACCGGCCGGAAAGTACGTGGCGAATGAGCCTTGGCCCGCCTGCCATTCGCGCCAGTCGCCCGTCGCCGCCTCCACGCTGAACAAGCGCGACGACCCGCCGGCGCCGAAACCGCTGAAGGCCAGCACCGTGCCGCCCGGTGACCACATCAACACCCCGCCGTCCGAGATCATCTCCCCGCCGGCCTGGCTGCTGTCGAACAACAGCCGGTCCGCGCCCGAAGCCAGGTCCAGCCCATGCACTTCCAGCCCGCCCTCAGACCCGCTCACCCCGCCGCGCAGATAAGCCACCTGCCCCTGCTCGGCCGTGCTGCCGGGCGCGAAGACCGGCCAATAGCCGTTCTCGGCGAGCATCTGCGGCGCGATCTCTGCGCCCCCCGCCGCCGGCGCGACCGTGACGAGAAACGGGGCGCGGACGGGCAGCGCCGCCGAGCGCGCTTGCGTGACCACCAGGCTGCGCCGGTCACTGCTCCACGCCAGTTCGCTGGTGTGCTGAACCTCGGGCACCACCGTTGTCGTTAGACCATTGGCCGGGTCGTAGCGCCGCAGCGGCACACCATTCGAGCCCGCGTTCGAATTGCTCTCGCCTGAGCTCAGGGCCAGGTAGTAAAAGGCGTCATCCGCCCCCCAGCCCACCGGGAACCCGTTGTCCGTCAGGCGCAGCGGCATCAAGCCGGCGAACTGGCGGTCAAACAGCCACAGCTCAATCGTAGACGCTGAGGCCGAGTTGGACGACTGCCGGAAGTAAGCCGCCACCAGGTAACGCCCCTCCCCGCCGCTGCGCTGGAGCGTGGCCTCATAAAACTCCGGCGGCTCAAACGCCGGCGGCCCGAGCACCGTCTGCAACGACCCCTGCGAGACGATGGACAGACTGTCCGCGCAGATCAGCGCCAGGCCCTCGGCCGCCGACCAATCCGCCGGCGCGGGCGGCGCTAGTTGCTGCTGCTCATGCGCCACCCAGGCCGCCTCCGCCCGCGCTGCCTCGGCCGGAGTGAGCGCCGCCGCCAGCCAGTCCTCCAGCGTCAGCACGTCGGGCCGGTGCGCCGCCCGCAGCAAGGCCCCATCCACGGCCGGCGGCTGGCCGTCCAAGATCACATTCAGCAAATCAAAAATCTGCCGGCGCTCGTCCAGGCCAAGCGGGAAGTTGGCGGAGTCCACGCCCCACCAGTCGTCCGCCGACCGAAAGATCAGGGGCTGCACTTCAGACACGCTCGGCGCAGACAGCCCCAACTGCACTTCCATGCGCGCCACGAGCGCGTCCAGAAAATAATCGCCGGGGCCGCGCGCCGATTGGGTGACGGCCCCGGCCATGTAGCCCAGCGTGGTCACGCTCAGGGCGCGGTTGTAGGCCGCCTGTGCCTCGGCGTCGGCCGGGCGGCCCGCCATCTGCGGCGCGCTCGCCATCTGCGGCGCGCTGATGAGATAGCGCCGCGGAAAGCGGGGCGACGTGGGGTTGAGGTCAAAGATGATGGGGTAGCCGCCCGGCGCGCCCTCAGCCGGCCGTTCGGGCAGGCTCGGGTTGAGGAACTCCGGGCCGACGTTGAAGAACAGCGGCAGCCGATAGTCGGCCGGGCAGGTCTGCCAGGCGGCGCAGGCGGCGATCAGGGCCTGGTCGGCCGCCAGCAGCGCGGGCTGGAGCCAGGGCAGGTCGGTGGTGGGCACGGTAGCGCTCAGCCGCTCGCCGCGCACGATGGTGGCCGACACCAGCCCGCTCAGATCGGTGCCCAGGCGCAGCCACGCGCCGGGGGCCACGTTCAGGTAACGCTGCACCAGGTCGAAGCGGTACACCTGCCCGGCCGAGTCGGCATAGCGCCGGCGCACGGTGGCGGCGAACAGGTTGCCGCCCAGCGGCTCGACCGAGATGACCTCGGCCGGAAAGGCGGTGGGTAATAAGTTGCCGGCCGGCAGCGGCGCGGGCAACCCCAGCTTGACCTCGGCCGTGCGTGCGGTGCGCCAAAACGCATCGTTGGTCACCTGCGCCGCCAGCACGGCCGGCACGTCGCGGGCGCGCGAGCGGGCGTCGTCGTAGGCCACTTCGGCGGCGATCTGCCCTTCAACCCGCAGCCAGCCCAGGCGCGTGAACAGATAGCCGCCCAGCACCGCCCCCGCCGCCAGGCCCAGCAGCGCCAGCCATCCCCAGCGCGGCCACGGCCGCCGCACCCGGCGCGTGGGCGGCGTCAGGCCCGGCCGCCCCGCGCCCGCCTGGGCCGGCACTTCGCCCTCCAGCGGGGCGTCTTCAAAGGTCCAATCGAAGTCAGGTCGGGCCATAGGTAACTGCGGTTATCGTATCAAGGCCGGTATTGAATTGTTTGTCGGTCTCTAATCCGCACCTGGACAGTGGTGGCCGATTGAGGGTGGGAGGCGTCTCAAACGTCTCGCCCCCGCCCGAGGCAAGATTAGCCGACCTAAAAAATAGTGCCCGGCCGTGCTGCGGTGAAACAGCCGCTATCATGTTTATTCCAGCCCATGATGCCGCTTCTGATCGCGGATGTAGCGCCGCACAACGGGGAACGAGGCCGCAGTATGACGGCGATAGTGAAAGCCGCCAATGGTCCAGAATTGGTTGGTCCTCATATCGAGCGCAAGCTGCGGAAACTGGGCAAAGATTTGGGCCGACGAGTCGGCTTGGAAGGCTTTGAGAAAAGTCAGCAGGTCCGTCCACGGGGCTTTTTCGATCAGAATGTGAATGTGGGTCGGCACCACGCCGACCTCAAGCACGGTAAAGTCGGTGTCGGCGGTGTATGCGGCCAGCAACTGAACTACGTAGGCTTCGATTTCACCACACAGGGCCGGCAGCCGCCGATGGGGCTGCATGGTCACGTGATAGTAGACTCGGTCTGACTCGGCCATAGGTGCGGGAGCGTTATCGCATCAAGCCCATTGTTGGATAGTTTGTTGGTCTCTAATCCGCACCCGGACGCTGGCGGCCGATTGAGGGTGGGAGGCATCCCAAACGTCTCGCCCCCGCCCGAGGCAAGATTAGACAACCTAAAAAATAGTATCCGCGCCTGCTGCGGTGAGAGACCCGCGAACCTATCGCATCAGGCCACGCTTGGATTTTATACTCGTCTCTAATCCGCACCCGGACGCTGGCGGCCGATTGAGGGTGGGAGGCATCCCAAACGTC